>OOBX01000051.1_pt1 | contig 160643 bp, 153 predicted proteins | sample 1671021 | NCBI WGS metagenome assembly OOBX01 (sample SAMN06348114, study PRJEB24527) | human gut metagenome | biome: human gut; feature: ankylosing spondylitis patient; material: feces | host: Homo sapiens | place: China | collected 2015-10 | reverse complement strand
CGATCGCGGGCGCGGTCTCGGGCGCAGCGCCCGCCCTGCTCGGGGCGGTGGCCGGCATCGTGGCCTTCGTCGCCTGCGCGCTCGCCGTCGCGCAGCTGCTGAGCGCGCTGTTCGGCTTCTGGGACGACGCGGCCTCCAAGCGGGGCCTCGAGGGGCTGCCGCCCTACATCACCTACGAGATGGTCGAGGCGGCGCTCGAGTGCCAGGAGGAGTACGGGCACCCGGCGGGCTGCACCATCGCGCAGATCATCCAGGAGTCCGGCCAGGGCGACCGCATGAGCCAGCTCGCAGAGCGCGACCACAACCTCTTCGGCATGAAGTGGTGGTCGGGCTACGCGGGCTGCCCCGAGGTGGCCGGCAAGGCGAGCTGGGCCACCAGCGAGGAGTACGTGCCCGGCGAGCACACCCAGATCACGGCGAGCTTCATTCGCTTCACCGGCGACGCCGAGTGCATTCGCTTCCGCAGCAGGGTCTTCCTGCAGGCGGAGCGCTACTCGGGCAACGCCCTCATCCGCGAGGCGATCGAGAGGCACGACTCGGACAGGATGGCCGAGGGGCTCAAGGACGCCGGTTGGGCGACCGACTCGTCCTACGTCGAGTCCCTGAAGTCGATCATGGCGCAATGGGGCCTCTACCGGCTCGACTCCATGACGGTCGAGGACCTGAAGGACTCGACCGCGAGCGGGAACGCGATCGTCGAGGCGGCGTACAGCCAGCTCGGCGTGCCCTACGCGTGGGGAGGCTCGACCCCCGGCAAGGCGCTCGACTGCAGCGGGCTCACGCAGTACTGCTACGCGCAGGCGGGCATCCGCATAAGCCACTACACGGGTTCCCAGTACGAGGAGCTCAGGCGCATACCGCTCTCGGAGGCGAAGCCCGGCGACATCCTCTACCGCTCGGGCCACGTGGCCATCTACATCGGCGACGACAGGTACATACACGAGCCGCGAACGGGCGACGTGTGCCGTATAGCGAGCGGCATCGGCAGCTTCAGCTGCGCGCTCACCGCGAGATAGGAGAAACCAATGCAGGGAAAGTCAAGGGTCATGGCCGCCGTCGCGGCAGGCGCGCTCGTCGTGGCGCTCGGCGCGGGCGCGGCGCGCTGCGCCATCGCCCCGCAGGAAGGCGCGCAGGATAGTCCCCAGGAGCAAGAGCAGCCCGCGGCTGCAGGCGCCGACGTGGCAACCGGGAAGGCCGCCTCGGGCGCCGAGGCGCTCTGGAACACCGCATGGACGGGCGCCGACGACCCAACGGCCACGCTGCGGATCGTCGAGGGCGCCATGGTGGAGAGCGCGGGCGGCACCGAGCGCGCCTGGTTCTTCTCGGCCGAGGAGCCCTCCGAGGCCGGCGGCGTGCTCAGCGTGCCCATCGAGGTCAAGGGAACCGGCGATAAGGCGGGAGGCCTGTCGCTCATCCAGGTCTCGGGCGACGGGGACGCCCGCACCCTGGCATGCGACCTCCTGACGCAGGCGTACGTGCCCCAGAAGGCGCAAGACGGAGCGTTCTCCGTGACCGGCACCGACGGCCGCCTCTCCGAGGCGCTGGGCGCGGACGTCGCCGCCATCGAGGAGGCCGTCGCCGGGAAGGCGGCGGAGGTGTCCCCGCAGGCGACGGGAGCCACCTGGGACAAGGAGGTGTGGCTCGACTACGCCGGGAACGTCGCGTCGACGACCTTCACGCTCGACGACCCCGCCTCGACGGTGGTCACCGTGGTTTCGCGCGGCGGCTCGCTGGAGGCGATGTAGCCGTGCGGGCGCTTGAATCGCGACGCCGAAGGGCGTTCGCCGTCTCCGCCGCGACGGCATTCGCCCTCTGCGCGCTCCTGCTCGTCCCCGCGCAGCCGGCATACGCCGACATAGCCGGGGACGTCAACGATTGGCTGTGCGGCCTTCTGCGCGACTGCTGCAACTGGATGTTCAAGGCGCAGACGGGCGTGCTCGGGTCGATCGGCGCGAACGGGATCCTCTCGGCCGACTTCGCGCACATGCTCACGAGCTCGAGCGACCTGACCATGCACGACGTCGCCCGGGGCGTATGGCAGGTTGCCATCCTGCCGATCGGGTGCGGGGTGCTCGGCCTGGTCTTCACCCTGAAGCTCATCGAGATATCCCAGCGCATGGACGGCAGCCAGAGCCTTCCCGGCGTCAAGGAGGTCGTGTTCCTCCTCGTGTTCTTCGCCGTGTTCCTGTTCCTCATACAGAACAGCTTCGACCTGATGGCGTCGATCTACGAGGTCTGCGGGCTCGCCATCGACCGAGTCGAGGCGCTCTTCGGCGCCGGTGGCGCGCTCGACCTGCCCGAGGTGTCAGTCGTCACCACCGACGACGACATCCCGTCGCTCATCGCCATGCTCGTCGTGAGCCTCATCAGCTGGGTCGTGGTGCTGGCGGCCTACGTCGTCGCCCTCGTGGTCTGCTGGGCCCGCGCGCTCCAGCTCTACATCATGGCCGCGTTCGCCCCGATCCCGCTGGCGTTCCTCGGCATGGACGCCACGCGCCAGATAGGCCTTGGCTACCTGAAGAGCTTCGGGGCGGTCTGCATCGCCGGCGTCATCATCCTCGTGCTGCTCATATCGTTCCCGCTCGTGCTCGGCGGGCTCACCGGGGCGAACCCCGGGACGGGCACCCCGGCCGACGCGGTCGCGAACGGGCTCACCTACGCGCTGCAGTACCTGGCCATGTGCGTGCTGCTCATCCTGGCCCTCGTGAAAAGCGGCTCCTGGGCGCGCGACATCGTGAGCGGCTTCTAGCGGAAAAGCGAGGAAGGGGGCGGTCGCCATGAGATAGGGGCGCCGCGCCGGGGCACGCGTCCCGGCGGATGAAGACAAGGACCGATTGAAAACGAAAAGGAGGAAAGACATGGAAGAGAGGAAGAACGTGTACCTCTCGCTGCACAAGAGCTTCGTGCGCGAGGGCATCGAGTACACCGACCGCGCGACCGGCGAGGCCAGGACCTTCAACTCGGCGACCCTTCCCAAGGGCACCGTCGTCGACGGCATGGACGTGGGAGGCTACGAGTTCAGCCCCATGTTCGTTAACGAGAGCCGCTTCAAGGGGGCCGACTTCCGGGACATACCGCTGCTCGCGAACCGCGAGGTGTGGCTGAGGAAGACGGTGATGGGCCCGGACGGCCAGCCCGAGCTCGACGAGGGCGGACGCGCGGTCAAGGACACCGTGAAGGTCATGCCGGCGCAGCTCAAAGAGGCCGTTGACGCAGGGCGCTCGCGCTACCTCGCGGAGCGCGCCGAGCACGCCCGCCAGGCGAGCCGCGCTACCGAGCACGAGGCGCCCCGCGCACAGCGAAGCGTCGAGAGATAGGGAGGCGGAAAGATGAACGCAGCGAAAGACTGCACCCTGCAGGAAAAGCTCCTCCGATGCGCCATGGCGCTCATCCTGGCGGCGGGGGCGCTGCTCGCCTCCGTGGCGGCCTCGCCCGCCTACGCCGCGCCGAGCACGGTAGACGTGTCCGTCGGCGGCAAGATCCCCTACGGCGGCTTCGCCACCACGTGGATGAGCGCCGACGGGAACATCGCCTACTGCGCCGAGCCCTCGTCCCCGACGCCCGCGCCGGGCTCCTACTCGACGAGCCCCGTGCCGAGCGACGACGTGACAGCGGCGATCTGGTACTCGTTCGGCTCTCCCGGCTTCGACGCGTCGATGTTCCCGGGCAGCTGGTACGACGGCGGCGGCTGGGACGACGCGAAGTACGCCGCGGCGAGCCATGTGCTCATCGCCTACGCCTACTCTGGGTCCGAGTCGGCTGCCACGCACGGCACGAGCGCCGAGTTCGCCTCCTGGGCGAAATCCGAGCTGATCGGCGGGACCTTCGCCAAGATGAAGGCGGGCGCCGGCAGGGTCTCCGCCGGGTTCGAGGCGTTCTGCGTCAGGACCGGCGGCGGCTCACAGACGCTCGTGAGCTTCAGCTGGTCCGCAGGCGGCGTCAAGGTCGCCAAAGAGGACTCCGAGGCGGGCGCAGAGCCCCAGGGCGACGCCTCGCTCGACGGCGCGAGCTTCTCCGTCGTTAACGAGACCGGCCGGTACGTGCTGGTCGGCGGCAAGTACTACGCCGACGGAGAGGTCTGCGCCACGATCAAGACCGCGCCCGAGAACGGATCGCACGTCGCCGCGACCGGCGCCGACGCACTTCCCGCAGGCAATTATCGCATCGTCGAGTCCGGAGCGCCCGAGGGCTACGACGCCAGCGACGCCTCCGTCGCGTTCACCGTGAAGGCCGGCGAGGTGCGCGACCTCACGGGCGACCCCGTGACCGACGAGGTCTTCCGCGGCGGCGTGCAGGTGACCAAGTCCGACAAGGAGCTGCAGGCGTCCGAGGCGCTCGCGGGCAGCGGCCACAAGGAGGCGCCTGGCGAGCACCCCGGCCTCGACGGGATCGAGTTCACCGTCACGAACCGCTCGGCGCACAAGGTCCTCGTTGACGGCGAATGGCACGAGCCGGGCGAAGCCGTGGCCACGCTGACCACCGCATGGAACGACGAGGCCGGCGCCTACACCGCGCAGACCGCGGCCGACGCACTGCCGTACGGAACCTACGACGTGCGGGAGACGGCGACGAACGGGAGCTACCTACTGACCGACGGCGAGCCCCGCACCTTCGAGGTCCGCACCGGCGGCGAGATCGTGAGCGCCTCCGCGGACGGCGCCGCGCTCGAGTTCCGCGACCAGGTGGTGCGCAACGACCTCGAGCTCTCCAAGAAGAGCGAGACCGACAACGCCGGCCTCATGGTCCCGTTCGCCATCGAGAACGCGGCCACCGGCGAGACGCACGTGCTGGTGACGGACCGCAACGGCGACGCGTCCACCGCGAGCAGCTGGAACAGGCACTCGAGGGACACCAACGCCAACGACGCCCTGCTCGGCCATGAGGGCCCGATTGCTGCCGCCGACATGGACCCGAAGGCCGGCATCTGGTTCTCGCTCGGCGAGGACGGCTCCTCGGCGCCGGTCGACGACTCGCTGGCGGCACTGCCGTACGGCGCCTACACCATGACCGAGCTGCGCTGCGAGGCCAACGAGGGCCTCGAGCTCATCACCAGGAGCTTCTGGATCGAGCGCGACTCGACGGTGGCCAAGGCCGTGTGGATGGGCCTTGACGACCAGGAGGGCCCGCGCATCTCCACCACAGCAAAGGACGGGGCGGACGGCGACAAGGACGTCTCGGCCGACGCCGAGGCCAAGGTCGTCGACGCGGTGGCCTACGAGGGGCTGAAGGCCGGCGAGGAATACGAGCTCTCGGCAACCCTCGTCGACAAGGCGACCGGCGAGCCCGTGACCGATGCCTCGGGCAAGCCCGTGGGGGCCAAGGCCGAGTTCGCGCCCGCGCTCTCGACGGGCAGCCAGGACGTAGAGATCTCCTTCGACGCGAGCCTGCTCGGCGGCCGCGACCTGGTCGTGTTCGAGAGCCTTCGCAAGGACGGCGCCGAGGTGGCGTCGCACGCGGACCTCTCCGACGAGGGCCAGACCGTCCACGTCGCCGTCGAGGTGGGCACCCAGGCGGCCGACGCCGCCGACGGCGACCAGGTCATCGAGGCCGGCAAGGCAAAGGTCGTCGACACGGTGGCCTACAAGGGCCTCGTCCCCGGCGAGACCTACATCGCCGTGGGCACGCTCATGGACAAGGGCACCGGAGAGCCGTTCCTCGACAAGGACGGCAACGAGGTGACCGCGCGCACGTCCTTCGAGCCAGAGGCGCCCTCCGGCACCGTCGAGGTGACCTTCGAGTTCGACACCGAGGGCCTGGCCGAGGGAGACGAGCTCGTCGTCTTCGAGAAGGTCCTGGACTCCGCCGGCAACGTCGTTGCGACCCACGAGGACATCGACTCCGCCGAGCAGAGCGTCGTCGTGGACAACCCCGACACGCCCGAGGTGCCCGAGGAGCCCTACGCCAAGACCGGGGCCGACGCCCCCGACGCCACCGGCTACGCCGTGGCCGCAGGCATCGCTCTAGCAGCTGCGGCGGGCGCGGGCGGAGTGCTCGCGTACCGCAAGCGCAAGACGGCCGGCGCAAGCAAGGACGCGGCAGCCGAAGAGCCTGCCGAAGAGCCGGAAGAGTAGCGGCGCCGCATCGATACCGAACCGGAGGCCCTGGGCGCCCGCCCGGGGCCTCCCCTGCGAACGGGGGAGGACATGAACAAAGGGAAAGCCGCCACGGCACTCGCCATTGCCGTGGCGTTGCTGGCGCTGGCGGCGCTCGCCGTCCTGCCGCTGCCCGAGAGGAACCCGTACGGGGTGCACGAGGCGCCTGCTGCGGAAAAGGATGCGGCAATGGAGGCTCAAGAGACGGGAGGCGGCATCGACTGGGACGCCCTTCCCGCCTCCGTCGTCGCTTGGGTGCGCGTGCCGGGCACGACCGTCGACTACCCGATCGTCCAGGGCCGGCCCGAATCGCCCGACTTCTACCTCACGCACGACGCCGGCGGCGAAAGATCAGCGTGGGGCGCTCCCTACATCGACGCCGGGTGCGCGCAGGGCGCCGAGAGCCCGCTCGTCATCGTCTACGGGCACCACATGTCCGACGGCACTATGTTCGCGCCGCTCGCGCAATACTCGTCGCGCGGTTTCGCCGAGGGGCACCGCACCATCCGGGTCTACACCCGCGAGAATGCGATCGAGCTCGAGGTCTTCGCGGCTGACGTGGTCGACGCGAGCTCAGAGGGCAAGCGGACCAACTTCGCCGGCGCTGCGGAGCTCGACGCCTACCTCGGGGACAAATTGTCCCAGTGCGAGGTCGTCCTGGAAGATTCGGCGGACATCGCGCATGCCTGGGCCTTCGTGACGTGCAGCTACCAGACGAGCAACTCCCGCACCGTGGTCTACGCGAAGGAGGTGGAAACATGGGATTCGCGCCCTTCGGAATAGGGCTCCTCATGGGGCTCCTCACGCTCACGGCCTACGCCTGCTGCGCAGCCGGCGACGACGACCGAGACTAGGACTTGCAGATCGAAACTACAACCGAATATGGCCCTTCGACCCCTTGCCGCTATATCTCGGCAAGGGGTCTTGCATGTGGTGAGATAATTTACGCACTTGATAGAAACAAGACGCTGCCGGCTGCTTCTCGATAAGCTTCCGGTTGTCCATGAATAGAGGTACGCAATTGGGAAAGATTAAGCTGCAAGACGTCAAAAGGGCCATCGACATCGGAAAAGACGTTCTGCCCTTCGTTGAGCCCGCTGTGAACAAATACGGGCCCGCTCTGATCGACTGGGGGCAGCAAAGGGGGAAGCAGGCGGCAGATAGCCTGGGAGAAGCCAGGGACTCATTCCTTTCAAAGGGTCGGGCAATCAAAGACAAGAAGGAGCAGCAAAAGTCACTCGAGGCATCCCGCAAGAAGGCCGTGGCAAGCTCGCTTCCGCCGATCTCCGCAAAAGATTTCTTCGAGAACTTCGAGAACAACGTCTCCAGCGAAGCCGACCTCAGCGATGGGTACATGGCGATCGCCGGCTGCTACGCCGTCGTCACGATGAAATCGGCACGAGAGAAAGACCCTTCCGCCTACGAGGACGTCTATGTCGGTTGCGGCAAATCCATGGGCTTCAGCATATACACACAGCTTTGCGGTTTCGGCAACATCGACGTCTACGCTGACTTCAAGTTCAAAAGACCAATGATGATTCTGCTCTTCCCGTGTGAGGAGAAAGACCTCGAGACCCGCTATGAGGCCCTCGTCAGGGATCTTCAGGCCGAGGGCTCGTACAACAAATGGGACGTCCTGGCGCGTTCCGATGAGGCGAGATAGGCGCTAAGAGCATGAGCGACAAAGAACTTGCGCCAATCAGCGTCGAGGTCGTTCCCGTCGAGGACTTGGAGAACATCAGGCTCGTCGCGAACGCCGATGCGGGCAAAGAGAACAACGTCGGCATCGGAGAGCGGGCGGACGCCATTCTCGGCCTCGCCTCGGACGTCATAGACCTCGTCGAGGAAAACAGCTCTACAAAGTCGAGGTTCCCGAAGGCTACAGCTTTAAGGACCTCGTCGCCTCGAAGAAGGATCCGGAAGCGGTAAGGGCCCTCGTCCGAGACCCGAAAGGTCGCCTGAGCGGCGACGTCTCCCTCAAAGCCGCTGGGGTCAGCCCCGCACAGATCGCCAGCGTCGGCCTTGCCGCAGCGGCGATGGTTGTCGGTCAGGCGTACATGACCGAAATCAGCGACAGCCTCCAGTGCATCGACGCCAAGCTGGAATCGATCGCCTCCATGATCGCCGGCGACCAGAGGGCGAAGGTCAAAAACGCCCTGGACATCGCTAGGACCTACGCAGCCCTTCATGACGATTACCTCCAAAAGCCCGCCGAGGCACGACAGGCGGCAAGAAACGAGATCGAGGGCAGGTACAACGACGTCGGTCAGGTAATCGATTGGATTACCGAGCAACTCGCCGGCATCGAAGACAAGGCCAGGGACGCCGCTGAGCGCGAAAAAGACCTCGAACCGTTGCTTAAAGAGGTCCAATCCTACGAGGCTCAGTTGGGGGTGCGGCGTGGAGTATGGACCACCGGTTTCTCGGCGCGCGCCTCATTTCTCGACAGCGTACACACATTGTTCGCGTTCGGCGCCGCATCCCCTTTTTCCCAGGATCTTTGTTCCGAATTGAGATACAGACGATCAGAGGCTATCCTGCTCATCAGGATGCTTGCATACTTTGATGGTGCGAGTTGCGGACACGCAAGAGCTACGCGTTTGGTTCGTTTTCAGCGGTGTTGGAAGTATCGGCTCAATGAAAAGCCAAGTTGACATTTTCGTGGACCGAGGCTTAGAAATGGCTTTTCTCGCTTGCGCAGACATGGTGCATAAAAGCGTTTTGCTTGGGAATTCTAACGAAATAAATAACCACATAACGTAAATGCAGCCATAGATACAAAAGGAATCGAATGGCCAGAGAGGATTGCCCTTTCCGATGGTCGATTCTTGACAGGCAAACTCAAGCCTCGTTAATATTACATGGTTTGCCAGACCGAATTAACAAAGGAGGGGTGTCGTGGTTGGTCTTTTCCGCACGTGGATGAGCGCCTAGAAAGCGGCGCTGTTGTGGCGTCGCGCTGTTTTTCTGCACGCCATTTCACGATTGGACATAACCATGATATTTGAAACCTCTCGGGGCAGGTCTGCTCTGCTGTGCCATTCATGGCAATTCAAGCTTTGTTTCGTATGGGGCGGGGAGCTCGTTTCGACATTGACGAGTTCGATTCTCCAAATGGGTCTTATTTGGCATCTCGCCCTCACGACAGGGTCGTCTTCTCTCCTCTCCTTAGCATCGCTGGCAGGCTTTCTGCCGATTGCTTTGTTCGGAATCCTTGCGGGCGCCCTTGTCGACAGACTGCCTTTGAAACGTGTCCTCATCGGCACCGACCTCTTCATTGCCGCGGTGGGCGCCGCCTTGACGATTGCCTCGTTGGCCGGCAGCTTACCTGCATGGCTAATTCTCATCGCCCTGTTTCTCCGTGCAGTTGGCACTTCGTTCTACACGCCAGCCTCCCAATCTCTCACGCCCCATCTCGCCCCGCCAGAGCATCTCGTTCGCCTATCGGGGGTGACTCAGGCGATTCAGTCCGGCGGATACATTCTTGGCGCCGCGCTTGCAGCAGTGATTTATCCCGTGGCGGGCATTACCGCTATGATTGTCCTCGACGTGCTGGGAGCGCTTTTCGCTTCTTTAGCCGTCCTCGCCGCACAGATAGACGCAGGGGGACTCGACGAAGCCGACCGCAGCTTGCCCTTTTCCAATAAGGTTCGAGAGCTCTTCTCTGAGATTTCGGACGGCTACAAGCTGACTAGGGGGTACAGGGGGCTGCTCGCCCTTCTTTGGTGCGGGTTCGTCTTCGCTTTCGCGTTCTCTCCGCTCGCGGCATTGTTCCCAATAATGACCTTGGGGCATTTTGGCGGTAGCACGGGGGATGCCGCTTTGGCGGAAATCCTTTTTTCTGCAGGCATGCTGGCTGGGTCCGGCATCTTGGCGGTTACGGGAGGGTTCCGCAATAGGTCGTTCACCATGGTCGCCGCGATTGCCGGCTTCGGCATTGCCGCAATCGTATCCGGATCGCTCGGCCCGTCATTGTTCGCTGCTTTCCTGCCGGTGAGCTTTCTTATGGGCGCATGCTCCCCGTTGTACGCGGGAACCCAGACTGCCCTTATGCAGGAGCAGATACCTCCTGAGTACCTAGGCCGCGTTTTCGGCCTCTACGGAACCATCATGGCGTGGGCCATGCCCATGGGCCTCGCGGCCCCCTCCGTTTTTGCGGATCTGCTTGGAGCTCCGTTATGGTTTGTCGGCTCTGGAGCGACCATGGTACTGCTTGCGATGGCTATGCTGCTTGCTCCGAGCGTCCGAAACGTGGGGAAAAGAGATACCGGGCGGATTCAATAGCCCAAGTATTCGAAAAAAAGAGGCAGCAGCCATCGGTTCACGCGTCAGCCTTCAAGCCCTTGCGACGACGAGGTATTGCACCGACATCCCACATCGCGCTCCTTATTCGTCGCCAACTATCATTTTCGGATTTGCCGGCTTGCGCAAGGTCAAAACGCTCGCGCCGGCAATTGGGCAAAGGCGAAAAATCGACGTGAGCAATCTTTTTTGGCATGGCTGCGCTTCCAGTAAAAGGCTAATACACAAAAGGCGGTTCAACCTATGGAACTCATAGTCAAAGCTAAAGACATCTTTTTGGAATATGCCGGCCGCGATATCCTGGATATCGAAGAGTTGGAAATCTACTCCTACGATCGCATCGGCTTGGTGGGAGACAATGGCGCAGGCAAAACCAGCCTGCTTAAAATTCTGAGCGGCAATCTTACCATTGCGGACGCCGACGTCAGGCGCTTCGGCAGCATTGCCCTCATCGGCCAACTCGATGAACTCGACCTTGATGCGGCTCAGGACAGTGGTGAGATGCTCTCCCGTCTCAACGTCGCCGGAGTGGCGCAAGAGACGATGAGCGGCGGAGAGGAAACACGCGCCAAGATTGCCTCTGCGCTCTCCCAGCATGCAAGCGCGATCTTTGCTGATGAGCCTACGAGCCACCTCGACCAAGACGGCATCAGCCTTCTCGTCGGACAACTCAAGGCATTTGATGGAGCCCTTCTCATTGTGAGCCATGACCGTTATTTTCTCGATCAGGTAGTGGACAAGATCTGGGAGCTCAAAGACGGCGGTATTTCCGAATTCTGGGGTGACTACACCGACTATCTGCGACAGAAAGAAGAAGAGCGCAAAGTTCAGGCGGCTCGATACGAAGAGGCGATGCGCGAGCGCGAGCGCCTTGAAGCCGCCATCGAAAAACAACGGAAAAAAGCACGGCAGGTCGACGCCAAGCAGAAGGGCGCAAAGAAAAGCAACGAGTATGCAGGTCGATTGGGGCATCAGAAAGCAACCGGCACCAAACAGAAGAGGATGTACCAGGCGGCTAAGGACATGGAGAAGCGCCTCGAAGCGCTCGAAGGGATTGAGGCCCCCGACAGCATTCGCACCGTGCGGTTCCGCCAGAGCAAGGCCCTGGAACTGCATAGTAAATTTCCCATCTCGGCAGACGATTTCAGCTTGAGCTTCGGCAACTGCATGCTCTATGACCACGCGAAATTCGAGATACCGCTCGGTGCCAAAGTGGCCATCACCGGTGGCAACGGTACAGGAAAGACCAGCTTGCTGAAGGCAATCGCTCGACGCGCCGACGGTATCAACATCTCTCCCAAGGCAGAGATCGGTTACTTCGAGCAAACAGGCTACAAGTTCGACGCCCGTCAGTCTGCGATCTCGTTCATGCAGGATGGTTGCGAGTACAGCATGACCGAAATCCGAAGCGTCCTCGCCTCTATGGGAATCGGACCGCGTGACCTGGCAAAGGACGTTGGCGTTCTCTCGGGAGGCGAAGTCATCAAGCTGCTGCTCGCGAAGATGCTGCTGGGCAGATACAACATCTTGCTCATGGACGAGCCTGGAAATTACCTGGACATCAAGAGCGCCGAAGCCCTCGAGCAGATGATGAGCGCCTATGCCGGAACGATAGTGTTCGTCTCCCACGATAAGAGGCTGGTCGAGAACGTCGCAGACATTATTTACGAAATAAAGGACACCAAGCTAGTCAAAATCTTTCAGCGCGAATAACCCTAAATGAGCAAGAAATAATCCCCGAACGGAGACAAGGGAGTAAAACGGCAAAGAAAGAGCCTCCGTCCCAACGCAGGGAACGGAGGCTCTTTAATCGCTTTTACTCATCTCCGTCGCTGGTGGCTTTGTCATGACTCTCGTACGAAACGAAACTCAGCGGCATAGTGCGGCACTCAAAATCGCAGGTCAGAACCCTGTCGTCCTACTCCCACTCGACAAATTCAAGTATATGAGGAAGTATTTCTCTTGAATTTACAGGTAAAATATTCGCAAATTTGCTAATATTTTACCTGCTATTTTCGGCTGTCAATTTTCTTAGTATCAAAATAGTATCACAAGAGGCTGGAAAATGCAACAGAATTATGTGGAGCTCTACATAATTCTGTAACCTTCTTTGCTGTGGTGTATCAAGTAATCTTACTGAACATATGGCGCACCTTGTCCAGGCGGCTGTTTGGACGGCGGGGCTGGATGACCGGCTCGCCGACAGCGGCCTGATACCCTTTCAGTTCTGTAAGACATACGCTCCGCCCGTTGGTGTAAAAGGCCAGATCAGTACGGTATGCCTGTATATAGCGGGCGGGAATTTCGCCAGTAAAGACAACTTCATCCTTTTTTACCTGGGCCGTTTCGATAGCGGCACAGTATTTTGGCGCATCGTGATAAGCCCTGGAAAGGTATTCCTGGGGCGCATAGAGGGTGAACGAGAGATAAGGTTCCAGCAACTGCGTTCCTGATTTCTTCAATGCCTGTTCCAATACAATCGGGGCCAATGAGCGAAAATCCGCCGGCGTGCTGACCGGGCTATAATAAAGCCCGTATTCAAAGCAAATCTTACAGTCCGTTACGTTCCAGCCGCACAAGCCTTGTTCCAGCCCGTAACGGATACCATCCATGACAGCGTTTTGAAAACTCTGGTTCAAGTATCCCAGGGAAACCCGGCTCTCGTATTGTACACCGGAGCCAAGCGGGAGCGGCGTAACAGACAGTCCGATGGATGCCCAAAATGGGTTGGGCGGCACCTCAATATGGATAGTGTGGCTGGCTGCTTTGAGCGGCCGCTCTAAATAAATGACGGTAGGTTCCTTCACCGCTGTTTCAATCTTGTACTTTTCTGCCAGCAAAGCGGAAACAACCTCCAACTGCACCCGGCCCAAAAAAGAAAGAATGATCTCATGGGTGATGGAATCCACCTCGTAGCGCAAAAGCGGGTCAGTATCCGCAATTTGCGTAAGAGCGTCCAGCAGCCGTTCTCTTTGCGCTGCCGTTTTCGGCGTGATCGCCGTCCGCAGCATGGGGAGGGGGGCATCGCACCACCTTTCACGAGGAAGCCGGGTGTTGTCCCCTAATACGTCGTTTAATCCCACGCTGTCGCTGGGAAGGATGACAATTTCGCCCTTGTGGGCGGTGTCTGTCCGAACAATCTCTCCTTTGGATGGAATACGCATCTCTGTGATTTTCAGCTTTTCTCTCCCGGCCAGGGCCACCGTATCCCGCAGGCGCAGCGTTCCGCTGTATAGCCGCAGATAGATAAGCCGCTGGTCACAATCTGTATACTCCACCTTGAAAACGTTGCCGCATAGGGCGGCGCTCCCCTGTTCCCCAATCGGTTGGAACAGCCCTGTCACCGCATCCATCAACGGTTGAATGCCAAGGCCCTTTTTGGCGCTGCCGTGATAGACCGGGAATAGGGAGGCGTCTTGAACCCGCCGCTGTTCCTCCTGCGCAAGTTCTTCCCGGCTGATTGGTTCTCCTGCGATATATTTTTCCAATAATTCATCGTTATTTTCGATGACCGCATCCCATGCTTCTATGTCGGTATTTTCATCCAGGACTATTTCCGGGGACAGCGACACCGTCTGCTTGATGATAATATCGGCGGAGAGCTTATCCCGAACAGACTGATACACACCCTGCAAATCAACGCCAGCCTGGTCGATTTTGTTGATAAAGATAACGGTGGGAATGTTCATTTTCCGCAGGGCATAGAACAGAATACGGGTCTGGGCCTGCACACCATCTTTAGCGGAGATCACCAAGATAGCCCCATCTAAAACGGCCAAAGAGCGGTACACCTCCGCCAAAAAATCCATGTGGCCGGGCGTATCCACTATGTTGACTTTACATCTGCGCCACAGGAAGGAAGTGACTGCCGCTTGAATGGTAATCCCACGCTGCCGCTCCAACAGCATGGTGTCCGTCCTCGTTGTCCCTTTTTCGACGCTCCCCGGTTCTGAAATGGCTCCGCTGGCATACAGCAGGCTTTCAGTCAGTGTCGTCTTGCCGGCGTCTACATGGGCAAGAATCCCGATATTGATTATATTCATGTCTATCCTCCATACAAGGCCCAAATGGGCGCAAAAATCCCCAGCGGCTAATACTTTTACCGCTGGGGATCATGACTTCGGACACACAAAAACACACACGGCTTACATAAGCTGCTGTCCGTCACGATATTTGCTTAAAAGGCAAAAGTATTCTTAAATTGGGTACAAAAACCAAGCCCCTGCAAGGGGCAAGCATTTTTGCGCCCATTATCAAATTTTATTTAAGAATACCTTGCCGCATATTTGGTAGACTCCTCAAATCAGGATAACAAATCAGGATAATAACAGTATATCATAGTGCGCTCTAAAAAACAAGAAATTATTTTACCCGATTCCCCAAATAAAACTGGAGGGCATTCACTGGAACACCCTCCATTTTTGGTGATTATCGCAACCGAATCAGGACGCCAGGCTAGGCGGTGAGCTCCGCTCGCACCTGCGTATGCTGAGTTTTTACTCCCCATTGCATGCAAAGGCATTTTCGACGCACCCGGGGAGTAAATGACGCAGTGGCTTACACGGCGGCACGCGGTAGTACGCCGCGGCATTTCCCCTGATTACTCCCGTTTTCATTGAGACGGAAAGATTCTTTACTCCCCATTAGCCACCTGGGGTAACGCCGTACGGAGACCGCAAAAACGCCCATTGAGTTCGATTTGAGTTTCACAGGCCACGAGACGGTCCCGTTTTGCCCTCGGGGACAAAAAGCGCGCGTCTACTCACTCGGGATGAATCCTTACTCCCATTCCTCCGAATACCGCCCCGTGCCTTGCCGTCTTGAAATACGGGGAGTAAATGGCGAAATCGCAGGTGAAAGGGAGTAAAAAGGCAAAGAAAAAGCCTCCGTCCCAACATGGAAACGGAGGCTCGATAATCGGTTTTACTCACCAATGTCGCTGGCGGCTTTGCCGTGGCTCTCGTACGAAACGAAACTCAGCAGCACAGTGCGGCACTCAAAGATGCAGGTCAGAACCCTGTCAGCCTACTCCCACTCGATGGTCGCCGGGGGTTTTGAGGTGATGTCGTACGCAACGCGGTTGATGCCGGGGACCTCCGCCACGATGCGGCCGGAGATGCGCGCGAGCACCTCGTAGGGCAGGCGCGCCCAGTCGGCGGTCATGGCGTCGCTGGACTCAACGGCGCGCAGGATCACGGGGCGCGCGTAGGTGCGCTCGTCACCCATCACGCCCACGGACTTGATGTCGGGCAGCACGCAGAAGTACTGCCAGCAGGAGTGCTCGGAATTGCGCTCGCCGGTCTGTTCAAACAGGCGCGCGTTGTACTCGTCCAGCTCCTCGCGCACGATGGCGTCGGCGTTCTTCAGAATCTCGAGCTTCTCGGGGCTCACCGCGCCGATGATGCGGATCGCAAGACCCGGGCCCGGGAACGGCTGGCGGTACACGATGTGCTCGGGCAGGCCCAGTGCCAGGCCCAGCTCGCGAACTTCGTCCTTGAAGAAGTGGTCGAGCGGCTCGATGAGGTCGAAGTGCACGCCCTCGGGGAACGGGATGAGGTTGTGGTGGCTCTTGATGGTGGCCGTCTTGCCGCCGGTCTTGCGCGCGCCGCTCTCGATGATGTCGGGATAGATGGTGCCCTGGGCCAGGTACTTCACCGGACGGCCGTCGGTCTCCAGATCCTTGGCGACGGCGAAGAACTCGTTCCAGAACTGCGTGCCGATGATGCGGCGCTTCTGCTCGGGATCGGTCACGCCATCCAGCAGCTTGGCGTAGCGCTCCTCCGCGTGCACGTGGATGAAGTCGACGTCGAACTGCTTGGTGAAGACCTCCTCCACCTGCTCGGGCTCGCCCTTGCGCAAAAGGCCGTGGTTGATGAACACGCAGGTCATCTGACGGCCGATGGCGCGGGCGCCAAGAGCAGCGACCACGGAGGAGTCGACGCCGCCGGAAAGCGCCAGGATCACGCGATCCTCGCCCACCTGCGCGCGGAAGTCAGCGGTCATGGTCTCGACCAGGTTATCCATGGTCCAGGTACCCTCAAGGCCGCAGATGTTGAACAGGAAGTTCTGCAGAAGCTGCTGACCGTGCTCGGTGTGCTTGACCTCAGGATGGAACTGCGTGGTATAGATGCGGCGCTCGGCGTTCTCCATGGCGGCGACCGGGCACACGGAGGTGCTGGCGGTGACCACGAAACCCTCGGGAACGACAGAGACGGCGTCGCGATGACTCATCCACACGGTCTGCTCAAGCGGCGTGGCGTTGAACAGGGCGCTCTCGCGATCGCGCTCGATGGTAGCGGGGCCGTACTCGCCGATCTCGGAATGGCCCACCTCGCCGCCCAGGGTGACGGCGGTGATCTGGTGGCCATAGCAGAAGCCCAAAATAGGCAGGCCAAGGTCGAAGATAGCGGAGTCGACGCTGGGAGCGTCCTCGGCATAGACGGATGCGGGGCCGCCGGACAGGATCAGCGCGGACGGCTCCATGGCGCGAATCTCGTCCGCGGAGATATCGCACGGAACGATCTCGGAATACACGTGCAGGTCGCGCACGCGGCGGGCGATGAGCTGTGCGTACTGGGCGCCAAAGTCGAGCACCAGCACCTTCTCGTTTGCCTGGTTCTGAGACATGGGTCTCCTCCCTAATATGCCCGCCGGTGCGAGCCCCGGAAACGCCAGCGTTCCTCCTGCGGTTTGGCGCAAGATGCAGCCCGGCGCAACGGAAGCGCGCGCATGCGAACATGTGGGTAGTACAAAAAACGACCGTCATATCATACACGCTCGCTATGTAGATGACGCGAAATGTAACCTACCACCTGCGAGAATGCATATTTGCACCAAACCGCTCCATCGCGGTGCCCAAACAGCCACCAGTTAGTAGGACGTATTGAAAGACACGGAATGCCGCACCCTTCTTCTCCTACGCCCCATATCCGCCTATGATGGATTGGAACTATCCACTCAACGCATCGCCCTTACCGTGCCCCGCCGCGCCTTTACCGTAACGGGCTTTGCGTTTTTGGACGAGAAACGGCTTTATGCAATGAAAAACATCCTGCTCATCGCCACCGGCGGCACCATCGCTTCTGCAGAGGACGGCAACGGCCTCTCCCCCGCTCTTACGGGTGAGCAGCTGGCGCAGGCGGTACCGCAGATCGCGGGAATGTGCCAGCTGGATATCGTCCAACCCATGAATATCGACAGCACCAACATGCGCCCGCAGGATTGGATGCGTATCCGCGACGTCATTATGGACGGCTACGATACCCACGACGGCTTTGTGTTGCTGCACGGCACGGATACCATGTCCTACACCGCCGCGGCGCTTTCTTACCTGATCCAGAACAGCGACAAGCCCATCATCCTCACCGGCTCGCAGCAGCCCATGGGGCACCCCTTTACGGACGCCAAGCTCAACTTATACCAAAGTCTGCTATACGCCATCGATGACAACTCGCGCGACGTCTCGATTGTCTTTGGCGGCAAGGCGATCGCCGGCACGCGCGGGCGCAAGCAGCGCACCATGAGCTCCAACGCCTTCGTCAGCGTCAACTACCCGTCGCTGGCATATATTCGCACCGACCGCATCATCCGCAGCGGCGCCGCGGTTGCCGCGCAGGCCATCGCCGAGGTCGCGCGCCGCACGTCGGGCTCGGTGGACGCACACGGGCCGCTCACGTACGACAAGATCGACGATCGCGTATGCGTGCTCAAGCTCACGCCGGGCATGACCCCGCGCGTCTTTGAGCTCCTCGCCCAGGATTACGACGCGATTATCTTGGAGACCTTTGGCATGGGAGGCATTCCCGAGTACGGCGCCGACGCCGGACTTACCTATCAGCAGGCGATTTTTGACTGGGTTGATTCCGGCCGCACCATCGTGATGACCACGCAGGTGCCCGAAGAGGGCCTTGACTTGGGCGTGTACGAGGTTGGCCGCGCCTATGCCGAGCATCCCGGCATCTTGAAGGGCGACGACATGACCACCGAGGCGCTGGTAGCGAAGACCATGTGGGCCCTGGGACAATCGCGCGATCCCCAGACCGTTCGCGATCTGTTCTACCGACCGGTCAATTTCGATCGCGTTGTTTTGGACTAAAGGCCCGAGCGCGCAGAAGCGCTAACACCAAACCGCCCGCCGATCGTGCGGGCAGGACAACATCCGCCATGTACCGGACCTCGTCCCCCGCTTCCGCCAGCGCAAGCACCCTTCCAGCCCCCATAGCGACCTCGCGGTCCAGGGGGCTGGTTGCTATATAGGCGACATCGCCCATACGCAGAGAGCGTCGATGGCACAGCGCGGCCAGGGCCTCGCCGCGAGCGACGGGAAAACTGGGAACATGCAGGGATTCCGGAGATACCCACGCGTAATCCACCTGCGCGGGCTCTGCTGTTGCTTGGGCTCGCAGCGGCGGCGTATCGTCCAAAAGCGCTACTACGCGCCGGCCCTGCGCCGCCATGCGGTTGAGCAGGTCCCGCTCGTCCTCGTAAAACAAGCCGGACTCGCCTTGCGCGCCCACGCAGAACCCGGCAGATAAGCCCACGGCAACAAGCCGGCTGCCCCGAAGAGCCTGGTTCATATCGATGATGCGCACGGTCGCCTCCCGCCGTGTGTAACCGTTTGCCGCCCCAAAATGACTAAGGTGCCTTACGTCGAAATTATGCAAAACATAGGATTGTAAACTGCAGTTTACAGTGTTTTCCGTCAATACCCGCACACTCAGGGCATGAAAACGAGCATCCAACATATTCTGGGCGAGAACGTCCGCCGCGGGCGGGAAGCAACCGGGCTGGGCAAGCTCCAGTTCTGCCTGACCGCTGGCATTAGTCGCCCAGAGCTGGATCATATTGAGAACGGCGATGGCAACCCCAAGCTGGAAACGCTGGTGAACTTGGCCGCCTGTCTTGATGTTGAGGTTTGGGAGCTGTTAAAGCCGCGCTAGCGGGGCGACAAGGCGTCGAAGCATGTTTCCGTTTTGCACGTTTGGGCTCCCAGACTGGATGCCGGTGCCTCTACGTACATAACTACATAGCGCTTGCTTCCGTTTGGGCACCCGGCTTTAAACTGGGTGCCGCCTTGTACACACACGCGGTTTAGAAAGCACGTCTGGGCACCGAACCCTTAGCAGGGTGCCCAAACGTACCTGCGCCGGATGGTTGCGATCGATGCCTGCGGGCGGCAAACATAAAAAACGGCGTCCAAACAAACAGGACGCCGTTGGCGAATCTATTGCGTTGTCGTGCGCACGATGAGGCGCTACCGGACGCGGCCCGCCAGCCGGACGGCGCGCTTACGCTAGAACAGGCCGTGGCCGGTCAGCGCTGCGTAGAACATGTAGGCGTTGGCCAGGTTGAGCACGACGCCGGTGACGATGCCATTGCGCAGAAAGCGCTCGGCGGTAACAACCGCCATCGCAGGCGAATCGATCTCATGGGCACGAGCCTGCTTGCCGGCGCTCATATAGGTAGCAAGGCCCAGCAGAACAGCAAAGACGGGAACCACGAACATCTCGTAGCGGCTACCCCAACGCATAACCTCTCCGGATTGGGCGATTCTCATTGCAACCTGCTCAGGCATCTGCGGCACGAAGATAGCCGCCGTAATCAAAGGCACCACGGCAAGGACGATCAGCACGATCGACATGATGCCGGCTTTCTTTCCATATTTAAACATCTAGGTGAGTCCTCTCTCCTTCAGGCGTGCTCGCGCGGCGCCATCATCGGGCTGCGCGGTAGTGCGGGCATCGATCAACGTGGCGATGATACCTACACGTTGAAGCGGAAATGCACGACGTCGCCGTCATGCATGACGTAGTCCTTGCCCTCCATGCGCAGGCGGCCGGCGGCCTTAGCGCCCTGCTCGCCGCCCAGCTCGATGTAGTCGTCATACGCGATGGTCTCGGCCTTGATGAAGCCGCGCTCGAAATCGGTGTGGATGACGCCTGCCGCCTGCGGGGCGGTAGCGCCCTGGCGCACGGTCCAAGCCTTGACCTCCATCTCGCCGGCGGTAAAGAAGCTCTGCAGGCCAAGCAGTTTGTAGGCGGCCTGGGCCAGCGTCTCGAGGCCGGAATGCTCAAGGCCCAGATCGGCCAGGTACTCGGCGGCCTCATCGGGCTCCAACTCGGAAAGCTCGGCCTCAACCTTGGCGCAGATGGGAATAGGCGTGACGCCGTCGATGGGTTCGAACTCAGAGGTCAACTCGTCCTCGTCCACGTTGGCGACGTAGAGCATGGGCTTCATGGTGAGGAGGAACAGGCCCTTGGCAGCAGCGCGCTCCTCATCCGTCATGTCCAGGGCGGCGGCGCGATTGCCCTCGTTGAGCCAGTCGACCAGGCGTTTGGCGATCTCGAGCTTAGGGACGAGGGTCTTGTCGCGCTTGGCCTCCTTCTCCAACTTGGGCAGCTGCTTCTCGAGGGTCTGGATGTCCGCCAAGATAAGCTCGGTCATAATGGTCTCGGCATCGCTCGCCGGATCGACGAAGTCGCCGGTATGGTTGACCTCGCGCATGACGTCCGGGTCCTTGAAGTAGCGAACGACCTCGCAGATGGCGTCGCACTCGCGGATGTTGGCCAAGAATTGGTTGCCCAGGCCAGCACCCTCCGCAGCGGCGCCCTTGACCAAGCCTGCGATGTCGACGAACTCGACAGTCGCGGGGACGATGCGACCGGGGTGGACGATGTCCGCCAGCTTCTGCAGGCGCGCATCCGGCACGTCGACGATGCCGACGTTGGGATCGATGGTGGCGAACGGATAGTTAGCGGCAAGGCCGCCCTTCTTGGTGAGGGCGGTGAAAAGCGTCGACTTGCCAACGTTGGGCAGGCCCACGATGCCGATAGAAAGTGCCATGAATACTCCTTGCAACGTAACAGCCGCGCCGCGACCAGATTCTCACCCATGTCGCGGTCACCCATGTCGCGGCGCGCTTGATAGTCAACAGATTATTGTACCGCACGCTCGTGCTTTTTTATGCAGTTTGAATCCGGCGCGGCAGCTTGGACGTTCTTGGACAGCCGAGACATTCCGAAGCGTGCCCCAGAACATGGCTGGAGTTGGGCGCGCTCCCTAGTCGGCCAGCTTCTCCACCTTATCCAGGGCTGCGGAGAGTTTCTTCTTCGCCTCTTCCTTCGCCTTGAGCGCCTCCTGCCTGGCCTTCTCGGCCTCGGCGGCGCGCTTTTCCTCCTCAGGGTCCGGGACGATGAGCTCGGCGGCGTCGGTCTCCACCATGGTGATGGCGTGATCGGGACACACCTCCGCGCACAGGCCGCAGCCCACGCAGTAGGTGGATTCCAGGGTGAATCGGCCGGCGCCCTTGAGGTCGCACGCAAAGGTGGGGCACATAGCAACGCACTCCCCACACATGGTGCACTTGGAGAAATCGCACTCCGGACGCGTCACGCGCACGTTCTCGGCAAGCTCCGGATGCGCCTGCAGCGTGGAGAGCAGCAGCTGGTTCTTCTGCATAAGGATGCGGCGGCGCTTCTGCGTGTTGGTGCCGCACGCCTTGTTGAGGGTGCGCTCAAGGTTGGTGATCTGCTGCGAATGCGCCTTCAGACGCTGGCTCACCGATGCCAGGGCGGCCGTGGCGGGGTTGAGCTTGGAGACGGCCAGACCGGTGGAGCGCATGATGTTGTCCATAAACTCCTTGCGCTCGTACTCGCGGCGCTTGACGCACCTGAGGTCCTTGGCCTCGACCTCAAGGCCCATGCCGACGCCGCTCCATTCCTCTGCCGTGGCGATGGCCTCTCCCAGCATCTCCTCGCCGGTGGTGTTGCGGCAGTTGGTGCAGATATCAAGCGGCAGGTACACGCTCACGTTGGGGTAGTCCGCCAGCACGGAGAACCATACCTCGGGCGTAACGTCGCCCACGCACGCGAGCACAACCTCGTTTTCGCGCGGCAGGCGGCGCAGGGCGCGCGTGCAGGTAACGTAGGCGGTCTCGTGCGCGGCGGCAGCGGCGGCGATGGCATCGTAGAGCTTCTTGGGTTGGATGCGCGGCGACACAAACGCCTCCGTGGGGCACGCCGCGGCGCACAGGCCGCATTTACGGCAGGTGTCCATGATCTCAATGCCGCCGTCCTCGATATCGATCGCCTCGACCGGGCAGGCATCCAGGCACTTGGTGCACGAGCTCTTGTCGTACTTGCACACCATACACGGAATGGTGTTGGCTCGCGGACGCTCCTTATAGTCTGCCGGGTTCCAATGCGGCGCATCGGGCGAAGCAGCTCCCATAAGCGCATCGGTCACCCCGCCTAGCGGGTCTTTAAGGGCCCCAAGCCCCTTGCTGATATCGATAAGGTCGTCAAACAGGTCGTGATTCTGCGCCATGGCGCTTTCCCTCCCCTGAGCACATGCTAGTAGCGTATCCGCCCCGCGCAAGGCGTCTGCGCAGAGCAAGGTACTAGTGTAGAGCACTCTTGCTCAGGGCGATGTCAGCATAGCGTGAAGGCATGGATTCTCTTGACTGCGTTTGGACGAAAACCGGCTGCGATACCAGCTTCACGGCGCCGGCGGTCGCGTTTCACAAAGCTTAAGCGCTCTATATCGCCGCAGCGCCTCCCCAGGCAGCAGGTATCAAACGCAATTAGCCGGGCTAACGGTCTCCCACTAGCCCGGCTATTCGGTGCATACCAAGCATTTCGGCTCGCACAGCACCCAGCAGGGGTCGCTAACCCCAATCCAACCGCTACCGCGTCTAGCCCAGTTGCGCCCTCGCAAACAGGCAGATACCTGCAACAACCAGCACTACCAACGCACCGGACACGTCAACAAGAACACCGGCGACGCCGCGCCCGCGCCTCCAGTCCCCCATCACCTGGGAGCCGCGATGCCATACGCGCCACAGCAAGATCGCCATGGCGACGATGCCCACCATGCTTTGCAGCATCATCTCGGCGCAGAGCAGGACGATGAGATTCGCCGCCGCGTAGCCCGCGTCCCCCGCCGCGTAATGGCTGTGGACAAATCGCACCAAATAAGCAATAAACGGCTGCATGCAGGCACTCAAAAAACTCACCGCCATGGCCGGGTTAGAGGCAAACGCATCTTGCAAGCCGTCGACGGAAAGACCCGTGCCCGCCATAGAAAGAGAAACCACCGTAGCAACCAAAACCAAACACAGCACAACCTGGACCGTGGTGAAGATCCGCGCGGTCAGCTGCTCGCGACGCGACAGATTTTCCTCGTCCAAGGGCGCCAGATGCCAATCGCAGCCGCCCTTGCCCATGCGGCCATCCGCTGCGACTCCCCCGGCATCCGCAACCGCGGTGCGAGTGGGATCCATCTTGGTACCTGCAGCCGCCAATTGGGACTTCGTCTTCTTTGCCACGTATATTTCCGCCTTTCGCGCTCGATTGCACGCGGGGCGCGCCGCCGTCCCCCTTCTATACGGCAGCGCGTCCCCGCTGGTGGGTGCCGCAGCGGCACATGCGTCCGCCGCGGCCGTAAGGTTTTTGATTACTTGAGCTCGGGCCAGTAATCCTTGTTGGCCTCGATAAGATCGTCCAGGATCTGCTTGGCGACCTTGGCGGAAGGAATGGTGGCGGAAAGCGTCAGCGCCTGCCACAGCTTCTGGTAGCTGCCCTCGACCCAAGCCTGGACAACAAGCTTCTCAACGGAGACCTGCTGCTCGAGCATGCCCTTCTGCCACTGGGGAACCTTGCCCTGGCAGATCTTCTCGTAGCCGTTGGAGCCCACGATGCAGGGGACCTCGACCATGGCGGTCTCGTCGAAGTTGGAGACGGCTCCGTCGTTGGGGACGATGAGCAGGAAGCGCTCTCCGGTGTTCTCGGCAAGCGCGCACGCCAGGTCAACGATGTAGGTGGCGTGGGCGTCCGCCTCAAAGCCGGCGCCCTCGGCGGTACCGCTCTCGATCACTTTACGGCAGGCACCGAAGACCTTCTTCTCGCGGCCGTCCATGACCTCGTTGGCGCGAGTGTAATCCGGGTTAGAGGTCTCGACCACGTAATCCGGGAAGGTGTAGTACTTAAGGTAGGTGTTGGGGATGGTCTCCGGATCGATCGCGTAGACGTCCTTCGCCTTGCCAAAGGTGTGGATCCAGGACTCGTCGATGTGCTGCTCCTGGCCCTCCTCGTGGCTGATGCCGTCCAGGTAGCCGTTCTTGGCCATGTGCTCCTTAATCTGGGGCATGAGGTCGTTGCCCTGCTTATCGAAGATCTTGGTGAACCAGCCGTAGTGGTTCAGGCCGTAGTAGCTGTACTGCAGGTCGCGGTGGTCATTGAGTCCGCACATGACGGCCATCTTGTCCATGAGGTCGATCGGCATGTCGCAGATGTTGATGATCTTGGAGTTGGGACGCAGCACGCGGCAGGCCTCGGCGACGATGGCCGCGGGGTTGGAGTAGTTGAGCATCCAGGCGTTGGGGCTGTACTTCTCCATGTAGTCCAGGATCTCGATGACGCCGCCGATGGAGCGCATGCCGTAGGCGATGCCGCCCGCGCCGCAGGTCTCCTGGCCAACGCAGCCGTACTTCAGCGGAATCTTCTCGTCCAGCTCGCGCATGGCGTACTTACCCACGCGGATGTGCGCGAGGACGAAGTCGATGCCGGTGAAGGCCTCCTCGGGGTCGGTGGTGTAGGAGAAGTCGAGCTCCGGTGCGTTCTCCTTGAAGTAGATCTCGCAGGCCTTGGCAACGATCTCCTGGCGCTCGGCGTCGTTGTCGTAGAAGATGACCTTGTCCACCGGGAAACGGTCGTGCTCTTTGAGCAACATGAGGGCGATGCCAGGGGTGAAGGTGGAACCGCCGCCGGCGATGGTTACTGCGTAGCTGGACTTAGCCATGGTTGATCCCTCCTGGATCCGGCCGCAAGATTTTTGAAAGGGTGCCGCCGCGGCCATATGCGACGCCCGATTGATACCAAAAGCAATGCAAGCGATGTGTTGGTGCTGACTTGGACGAAACCTTAGAGCAGGGCCTCGAAGCGATCGCGGACCTTGGGCACCTTGAGGCCGATGATGACCTGCATGCCCTTGCCGTTCTTGGCGATACCGCTGGTGCCGATGCTCTTGAAATCGGGGTCGTCTGCAACCAGGGTCTCGTCCTTCACGTTGACGCGCAGACGGGTCACGCAGTTGGTCACGTCGACGATGTTGTCGGCGCCGCCCAGCAGCTCCAGAACCCCCGCCGCCATGATGGCGTAGGGGTCCGCCGCCTCGTCCACGTCGGCTGTCGCGCCGGAAGCGAGCTCGCCGTTCTTGGCAGCGCGGTACTCTGCCTTGCTGTGGAACTTAACCTGCTCTGCATCGTCCTCGCGACCAGGAGTCTTGAAGTCGAACTTGACGATGAGGAAACGGAAGACAACAAACCAGATAGCGGTGAACACAAGGCCGACGACCAGGGTCATAGCGTACTGCTGCCAGTGGTTGGCCATAAGCGGAATGAAGTTCAGCGAGCTGATCTCGATAAGGCCGCCGGCGAACACGCCCACGCAGCCAACCATGTTGATAGCCATGGCGAGCAGGGCGGCAAGCACGCAGTGGACGATGAACAGCGGAGGCGCGATGAACAGGAAGGTGAACTCGATGGGCTCCGTCACGCCGCAGAAGATGGCGGTCAGGGTGATGGGAATGAGCAGCGACAACAGTTCCTTTTTCTTCTCAGGCTTAGCCGTGGCGTAGAACGCAAGCGCGATGCCCGGGCAGCCAAAGATCTTGGACCAGCTGGAGCAGGTGAAGGCCGCGTAGGGAGCGAGCTCCTTGAGGGAGTCGGTGGAAGCGGCGATCTGGGGCAGCGCGGTAGCGAAAGCGGTGTAGATACCGCCGTCGACAACGGCGTTGTCGTAGTAGAACGGGCTATACATAAGGTGGTGCAAGCCAAACGGAATGAGCGCGCGCTCGAGGAAGGCGAACACGCCTACGCCCAACGTACCGGTAGTGGCAACAAAGCCCTGGAAGGCGCGGATGCCATCCTGAACATGCGGCCACAAAAGGCAGGCGGCAAACGCCACGGGAATCATCACGAAGAAGGTGATGATGTAGACAAACGTGGAGCCCGCGAACACGCCCAGCCACTCGGGAAGTTCAACCTCGTAGAACTTGTTGTGGATGGCGATGATGATGCCGGAAACCGCCAGGGCGCCGATCATACCCATGTCGAGCGTCTTGATGGAGGCGATCATGGCCAAGCCGGACGCGCCACCAACCTCCGCGGCGAAGTCGACGCCAAAGAAGCCGCCCCACTGCGAAAGCATGGTATTCACAAAGTACTGGAAGGTAAGGTAGCCAACGAGCGCCTCCATGCAGCAACGCGCGTTCTGCTTGTTCGCCAGGCCAATGGGCAGCGAGACGGCGAACAGCAGCGGCAGCTGATTAAAGACGGTCCAACCACCCTGAAGGATGACGTTCCATACGCCGTACCACATGGTGCCCGGCGCGGCCAGAGGCCCAAAGATGACCTCGGTGGTGAAGAGCGTGCCGAATCCGATCACAACGCCCGCAAACGCGAACAGCATGACCGGGGTAAACATCGCACCTCCAAACTTCTGAATCTTCTGCATCATGGCAGGGAATTCCTTTCCCCTCATATTTCCCCTCTAATGCGGAGTTACCGCCCCCACCCTTCGAACACCGCCGGCGCCATGCGGTCATACTTGTTCGTACAAGTGAGTGACTACATAATCAGATACTTGTACGAACAAGTCAACGAGCATAGGACGAGTTCTCGTGAACGGTAGAAATTGAACCGTGAGCGTTTTTTACGCCGCCGCTCATGGCAATCTAATCCGTACGACGCGAGGGGCTAGCATATTCGTACAAGTTGGTATATACGTTGTATTAATCAAACTGCTTCAAAACCATTCGATCGAGGAACCATGGCCAAGTCCGTCTACCAGGAAATCTACCTAGACCTAAAGAAGCGCGTCGAAGCCGGAGATATCGCCTACGGTGCGTTTCTCCCCTCTGAAAACGAACTCACCGCCTCGTATTCCTGCTCGCGCAGCTCGGTGCGCCGCGCGCTGGCACAGCTTGCCGCAGACGGCTACGTGCAATCGCAGCAGGGCAAGGGCGTGCGCGTAATCCGCGACCCCTCTCTCGATGTGTCACGCGGCTACGATGGTCTTGAGACATTTGCGGAGATGGCGGCACGCCTGGGCTTTACCGCCAGCACCTGCTGCCTTGCGCTGGACCGCGTAACCGCAGACGAGGACCTGGCAAGGCTTACGGGTTTTCCCGTCGGCACCAAGCTCGTGAGGGCGCTGCGCGCCCGTCGCGCGGACGATCGAGTGGTATCGACCGATGAAAGCTATATTCCAGAATCAATTGCATCCGGCCTCACGCCAGAACTTGTCGAAAGCGGCATCTACAAGTACCTAGAGGGAGAGCTTGGGCTGGGCATCGCCACAAGCAGGCGCATCATCACCGTGGAAGCGGCCACCCAGGCAGATCGGGACAATATCGACCTAGACGGCTTCAACGCCGTAGGCGTCATGCGAAGCCATACCTTCGATACCGAAGGCCTCATGCTCGAGTACACCGAAACACATGAGCGACCTGAGTTCTTCTCAAACTACTCAACGGTAACCAGAACGCAGCGCCCATAGCTACGCCGTCATCGCTCGAATTGGAATAACGTAAACGCCCTCCGGGGTCTGCCGCGCATATGTTGAGATGCCGGTGATTACGGCGAGAAACTCTGGCTCGCGCGTTCGAGCACCTTTGTTTTCGCATAGCTTCTTTTTCAAGCGCAGCAAATTCTCGACGGCATCCTGCACCTTGTCCTCGCTTACCTTGAACTCAAACGCCGCCCAGCGGCCGTCAGCGAGCTCAACAATGGCATCGGCCTCAAGACCGGTGTCATCGCGGTAATAGCGCACCGGTTCAAATCCCACATCCGCAAGCGAGCGCGCATACACCATCAAATCGCGCATGCAAAGCGACTCGAACAGCAGGCCAAACGTCTGCCAGTCTTTAAGCAAGGCACTGGGTCCCATACCAAGCTGCGCGGCAGAAAGCGACGGATCCGCCAGGTACCGCTTGGGCTTTGTTGCCAACCGCTTGCGAGACCTCGCGGGCGGCACCCATCCGGGAACCTCGTCCATCAAGTAAGAGGCTTTAAGAAACGCAAGGTAAGATGCCAGCGTTTGGTCGGACATAAGAGAAGCAGGGTCCTGCTCCTCTCCATACATGTCCCCAACAATGGTTCTATAAGTAACCGCTTGGCCAAGGTTCCTCGCTAGGGAGCCAACCAACCGAGACGTCACCTCGCCATCCTTCCCTGCCCTGGGAGCACTCTCGGTATAGAAAAGCCTTAAGTATTCGCGAGCCAGCGTCTGAGCATCCGCCGCTTTCATATCAACCGCCTCGGGCCACCCTCCCCTGCAGCAGATCTCAATGAGCTCAGCCGTATCGTTGGGCGCGACGCCTGGTTCAAAATTGCCGTCAAACAGTCCTGACAGCGATACGGCGCATGAAGAATCCCCGCTCTCTGCGAGCGTCATGGGATGCATGCGTATACGACCGATTCGACCGGCACCACTGTGACTAGGCGCTTCATCCTTCTTTGCTTCACGACTTATCGGCGTCGAAGAACCCGTAAGTATCCATCCGCCCCTCAGCCCGCGCTCGCGGTCAACGCTCCTGCGTACGGCGTCCCAAATATGAGGAGCAAGCTGCCACTCATCAATAACATGCGGACGCTCTCCCAGCGTCATCAGCGTAGGGTCAGCCTTTGCAAGCGGCACGTTATCGTCAACATAGCTCACGCTCGCGCCGTGACGCAAAGCGGTCCACGTTTTCCCACACCATTTTGTCCCCGCGATTTCAACAGCACCAAAAATGCCAAGATACCGCTCAACCTGTCGGTCAACAATGCGAGGTAGATAACCTTCCGGAACAATGCCCGTAGCTGCCATTTGCCCTCCTCTAGCTGGTGCGTTACTTGCCATTATATATTTTCCGATAGTTTCATTATAGTTTTTCCGATAGTTTCGTTATAGATTTTCCGACATTCCTATTCATGATTTTCCGACTTTAGCCCGCTTGCTTCAGCGCGCTTGCATCTACCAACTTGGCCTTGCGCCTTTGGACGAGGATCGCCCGCGCAACATCCATGCACCCGATCAGCGACACCTAGTCCAAACGCAAAAAGGCCCCGGAAGGGCACTCCCAAAGCAAGCGCTTTAGGGAACCCTCCGGGGCCTTAAAAGTCAGCGTAGACCGGCAGATTAGTACATGCCGCCACCCTGGGCGCCAGCGGTAGCAGCCGCGATGGCGTCCTCAAGCTGGGTGTTCTTGGGAACGTCGGTAACGGTGGCCTCGGTGATGAGGATCAGGGAAGCCACGGAAGCGGCGTTCTGCAGCGTGGTGCGGGTGACCTTGACGGGATCCAGGACGCCCATCTCGATCATGTTGCCCCACTTGCCGTTAGCGGAGTTGAGACCCTCGCCAGCGGGCAGCTCGGAGACTTTGTCGACGATGACGGCGCCCTCGTAGCCGGCGTTCTTGGCGATGGTAGCCACAGGAGCGGTCAGGGCCTTCTTGATGATGTCGATACCGATCTGCTCCTCGGGGTCGGAGACCTCGATGTTGTTCAGCGCGGGCAGAGCGTCCATGAAAGCGACGCCGCCGCCGGCGACGATGCCCTCCTCAACTGCAGCGCGGGTGGCCTGCAGGGCGTCCTCGACGCGATGCTTGATCTCCTTGAGCTCGGTCTCGGTAGCAGCACCAACCTTGATGACGGCGACGCCGCCGGAGAGCTTGGCCAGACGCTCCTGGAGCTTCTCGCGGTCGAACTCGGAATCGGTGTGCTCCATCTCGCCCTTGATAGCGGCGACGCGAGCAGCGATGTCCTCCTTGGAGCCAGCACCATCGACGATGGTGGTGTTGTCCTTGGTGATGGTGACGGACTTGGCGGTGCCCAGCATCTCAGCGGTGATGTCGGCAACCTTGATGCCCAGCTCGTCGAGCGCGGCCTGGCCGCCGGTGAGGATAGCGATGTCCTCGAGCATGCGCTTGCGGCGATCGCCGTAGCCGGGGGCCTTGACGGCGCAGACGTTCAGAGCGCCGCGGATCTTGTTGAGGACCAGGGTGGGCAGAGCCTCGCCGTCAATGTCCTCAGCGATGATGAGCAGGCCCTTGCCAGCGCGGGAGACAGCCTCGAGAACAGGCATGATGTCCTGAACGTTGGAGATCTTCTGGTCGGTGATGAGGATGTAGGGATCCTTCATCACGGCCTCCATGCGGTCGTTGTCGGTAACGAAGTACGCGGAGACATAGCCCTTGTCGAACTGCATGCCCTCGACGGTGTCGATGGTGATATCGAAGGTCTGGGAATCCTCGACGGTGATGACGCCGTCCTTGCCCACAACGTCCATAGCGTCGGCGATCTTGGCGCCAACCTCGGGGTCGCCAGCGGAGATGGTACCAACGGAAGCAATCTGCTCCTTGGTCTCGACCGGCTTGGCCAGGCTCTTCATCTCAGCGACGGCGGCGTTGACGGCCTTGTCGATACCACGGCGGATGGCCAGCGGGTTAGCGCCGGCGGCGACGTTCTTAAGACCGTCGTTCACGATGGCCTGGGCAAGCAGGGTCGCGGTGGTGGTGCCGTCACCCACGGTGTCGTTGGTCTTGGTGGCGACCTCCTTCACCAGCTGGGCGCCCATGTTCTCGATGTTGTCCTCGAGCTCGATCTCCTTAGCGACGGAAACGCCGTCGTTGGTGATGGTGGGAGCACCAAAGGAGCGCTGCAGGGCAACGTAGCGGCCCTTGGGGCCCATGGTAACGGTAACGGCGTCGGCCAGGGTGTTGACGCCCTTAGCGAGCTTGGCGCGAGCGTCGGTATCGAACGTAATGTTCTTTGCCATCTTAGATTCCTCCAATAAGGAAAACGTTCATCAAAAATGAATGCGGGAATGCATACGGGGTGCGCAGACCTTAGGTCCGCGTTTTTGGACGAGAAGTAGTTGAGAAGCTACTCGACCACGGCGTAGATGTCGTCGGCGCGCATGAGCAGGTAGGTCTCACCGTCGACCTTGACCTCGTTACCACCGAACTTGCCGTAGATCACCACGTCGCCAACCTTGACGTCCATGGGCAGGCGCTCGCCGTTCTCGCCAACCTTGCCGGCGCCCACAGCGATGATCTCGCCGCGCTGCGGCTTCTCCTGGGCGTTGCTAGCAATGTACAGACCGGAAGCGGTCTTCTGCTCTGCTGCGTCGGGCTTGACAAGAACGCGGTCACCAAGAGGCTTAAGCATGAGGTGTTCCTCCTAACTCGTCGCACGGTTTTAAGTGCCATGCGAACCCTTACGATTTTTCGTACGCCCTGAATAGTACCCAGCAATTGGAAGTTATACAACGCCATAGCAAAAAATCTTATTAATTGGCACTTAGATTTCTTGAGCGCCCACAATACCATGGTCTCTCCAGGCAACAACATGCTCCTCATGGGTAAAAACTACCCGCCTTGCACCAAGATGAAAGAACGCTCGATGGGTTTCTTTGGATTTGGAAGTCAAATTCTGCCGAAAGCTAATCACGGCGGAGAGAATTGTCACCTGCACACATTGTGGAGGCGATCGCTTCAAGAAACGCAAGGCGCAACCCAACACCGCGCTCATGAGTGCCATGCATCTCGATTGTCTCAACGAAAGTGCCGTCGCCCTTGTCTGCGAGAACTGGGGCCATCTCAAGTGGTTTGTCAACGAGGGCCGCTTGGAACTCGCCGAGCGATAGGGACGCGACGCTGCGGGCCTTTATCTCATGTCTCATAAAGAACATGCTGCGCGCCCTCCCGGCTGCAGCGCAAGAAAAGAGGCGACCAGCCCGCAACTGGGCGGCCGCCTCTTACAATTCAGACTAACTGGACCACCGCGCAAGCTATCGCTCGAACACCTGGTGTCCGCCCACGTAGGTAGCGAGCACCCGCACGGACTGGATCTCTCGCGGGTCGCACGCGGTGATGTCGCGATCAAGGACGATCAAATCTGCCAGCATGCCCGGCGCGATCTGCCCCAACTCGTCCTCACGCCCCACCGCGGCGGCGCTGCCGGCGGTGTAGATGCGCACCGCGTCCGCGGCACAGATGCGCTCGTCGGGCAGCCAGCCGCCCGCGGGCTCATGCGTAAACGGATCTTGTCGCGTAACGGCCGTATAGAGCACATTCATGCTGGTCACGGGCGTGATGGGCGAGTCGGTGCCAAACGCCTGGTCCACGCCGCGCGCAAGATAGGTAGCAAAGGGCCACATGATGCGGCTGCGCTCCGGGCCCAGATCGCGCTCCGGGCCACCCGGATCCAGCGTGATGTGGCAGGGCTGCGAGGACGCGAGAACGCCCAGCTCGCGCAGGCGGTCGATGTCGCCGGGCAGCAGGTTCTCCAGATGCTCCAGTGTGTTTCGACCCTGCGTGGGCGCGCCAAAACGGCGGCGAGCCTCTTCAAAGATGTCCAGCGCCTCATGGATGGCGCCATCGCCAATGGTATGGATGCGCACGGCGTGCCCGCGCTCGGCAGCGGCGAGCACCATGGCGCGCATCTTCTCCGCCGACACGGTAAGGCGCCCGCGGTCGCCCGGGAAATGCGGGTTGGAATACGGGTCGGTAAGGTAGGCGGTGTGCTGGCTGGACACGCCGTCGAAGAACTGCTTGAAGCCCGGGGCGCGCAAAAGGGTGCTTTCGCGATAACGCTCCTGCATGGCCTCCAGGCGGGACTGGTCGTCTAGCAGCGTGGGGAACAGGTGCGCGCGCAAGGTCAGCTGATCGCGGGACTCCAGCGCCTCATATATATCCTCGCGAATAAAGTCCAGTCCCGGCAACGGCATGAGCGACATGTCGCAGATGGACGTGATGCCCTGCTGCGCCATGCGTGCCATCTGATCGGCGTAGACGCGCTCGATGCGCTCCGGAGAGATCCACTCTAGCATGCGCGGCAGCAGCTGCATGGCCGCGGCCTCGCGAACAATGCCCGTGAGCTCGCCGTTTTGATCCTTATCGTAAGCGCCGCCCTGCGGGGGCACGGAGTCGCGGGTGATGCCCACAAGCTCCAGCGCGCGCGAGTTGAGCCACATGGTGTGCCCGTCGCCGGAATACATGGCGCAGGGACGGTCGGGGAACGCCTCATCGAGCGAACGCTTGGTGGGCGGCACGGGCGGGTCCCAGCGGTAATCGCGCCAGCCCTGGGTGATTACCCAGGCATCGTCTGGCAGCGACGCCGCAAACGCCCTTGTCTTGGCCACCAGGTCCGCCTCGCTTTTGCCCATCTCCATCAGCATATAGGGCGAGCTGCCCAGCGCGGTATGGAAGAAATGCAGATGCGCGTCATGAAAACCGGGGCACACCAGGGCATCGCCCAAATCCACCACCGGCGTGTCCGGGCCCGCCTCCGCCTGCACGCGATCGAACTCGTCCACATACGCGATGCGATCGCCCGCGACCGCGAACGTCAACGGGTGCGCGGACGCCGCGCCGGGAGCAGAGGTGAACACGCGCTGCGAGCGCACGATGTAATCAGCCTTGAGAGCCATGCCAAGCCGCCTTATCAAAAGTAGTTCCAACTACGCCACATGGTAGCGCCACGCGCGTGCGCGAAGCACAGCATTTATGTGAGCGCACGGGCGCGGCGCGGCGATTGGGCACGGGGCTCTGTGCTAGAGTTAGGGCAGCGTAATGCATGCGAAAGCTCAGGGGAAGGACATCAGCATGGCAAAGACCAAGGCGCAGCAGATCATGGATCACGAACACGTCCATACAGAGCAGGAAGTCACCCAGGCGATCCGGGACATCGCCGCGGAATTCGAGCCCTATATCATCCGCCAGCGCCGCCACTTCCATAAATATCCGGAGGCGAGCCTGCACGAGGTACGAACCACCTCGGACATCTGCGGGCAACTTGATGCCATGAACATCCCCTACGAGCGCCCGCTGGAAACCGGCGTGGTCGCCACCTTGCGCGGCACCGCCCCGGACGCCTATCGCGCAGACGGCACCCCGCGCCGCCGTCTGCTGCTGCGCGCGGACATCGACGCCCTGCCCGTGACCGAGCGCACCGACGTCGAGTACGCGAGTGCCAACGAGGGCTACATGCACGCCTGCGGACACGACTGCCACATCGCCATGATGCTGGGCACCCTGCAGATCCTGCGCCATATGACCGATGACATCCATGGCGAGATCCGCATTGTCTTCCAGCCTTCCGAGGAGAACGGCAAGGGCGCCAAGATGATGTGCAACCAGGGCGTCACCGAGGGCGTGGACGGGGCATTCGCCATGCACATTTGGAGCGAGGTGGACGCCGGCAAGATCTCCGTGGAGCCCGGCCCGCGCATGGCCAACACCGACTGGTTCCGCATCGACATCCACGGCACCTCCTGCCACGGGGCCATGCCCCAGCGCGGTGCCGACGCCGTTATGGCCGCAGCCGAGATTGTCAACGCGCTGCAGACTATCGTCTCGCGCGAAATCAGCCCCTACGAACCCGCCGTGGTGACCGTGGGCGAGATCCACGGCGGCACCGCACGCAACGTCATCGCTGGATCCGCCTACCTCACCGGCACCGTGCGCACCTATAGCGACACCGCGCACGAGATGATGCCCGAGCTTATCAAGCGCATTGTCACCCACACCGCCATGGCGCTTGGCGCCGACGCCGAGCTCACCGACTACACCGTCGCCAACGTCAAGGTTGAGAACGAAGCCGCTTCCAGCGAACGCGCCCGCGCCGCGCTGGTCAAGGTACTGGGCGAGGAAGCCGTAGGACGCTACCGCGGCACCCTGTCCGGTGAGGACTTCTCCGCCTACCTGCAGCACGTGCCCGGCATGCTCGCCTTTGTAGGTTGCCGCAACCCGCAGATTGGCGCCACGTTCGCCCAGCACTCCTGCTTCTACAAGGTAGATGAGAGCGTGCTCGCCAAGGGCAGCATGCTCGCCGCCCAGTACGCCGTCGATTTTCTTGCTGAAGACTAGGGAAAGGTGAAGGCACGCATGGACACCCTCATTGTCTACGCCCACCCCTATGAGGAAAGCTTCTGCCACGCCATGCTCGAGGCGCACGCTCGGCGCCTTGAGCGCGAAGGCCTTTCGTATGAAATCGCCGATCTGTACGCCGACGGCTTCAACCCCGCGCTGAGCCGCGAGGAACTGGCCGTCTACAACCAGGGCGGCGTTTTGGATCCGCTGGTCAAACGCTATCAGCAGCAGGTGCTTTCTGCACGCCGCCTCATTTTGATCTGCCCTATTTGGTGGAACGACATACCCGCAATGCTGCGTGGCTGGTTCGATAAGGTCATGCTTATTGGCAGCACTTGGACCACCAACGAGAACGGCAATCTGATAGGAAAGCTGGACAATATCGAGCGCGTCGACGTCTACACCACCTCAGCCAGCCCCACATCGCATACCCGTGACGAGCTTGGCAACGCTATCGAGGGGGCGCTGATCGATGGGACGCTGTGGCAACTTGGCGTTGCCGGTCGCATCCAGCAGGGCAAACCCGGACTGATTGAAGCGGGGTGCGCCGCCTGGCACAACCTGGGATCGGTCGACTCAATATCCGACGATGAACGAGCCGCCTGGTTGTGCGAAATCGAGTTTCCACAAGAATAGTCGGGCTGACAACAGGCCCCAAGACAGAGCCCCGGGATGCGCGCTTCGCGGAGCATCCCGGGGCTCTGTCTTGGGGCTTTTTCTCGTTGTATCAAACCGTGCCCGTTCGGAATGGTCATTGAAGCGCTTCAGGTGGGTAAAAATAAGGATGCATAACGTTTGGAGAGGCGTGAGCGAGCGCCAAAGCATCCATTTGGCGCTCATCTTCTCACTTAGTCACATTTTTTTCGCATCAGTAATGCTTATTTTGTTCGATATACATCTTCCGTTGCCGAATGATTTCAAACATTCGAGACTGGCAGGGTAGGTTTTTACCCGCCTCGTGGCACTCATTGACCATCCCGAACGGACACGATTTTCGAGTTTTCCAAAATCGCCGATTTTCATGCAATTCGAAGGCGTTTTTATCCATTTTAGCTCCAAGGGGTAGGTCCCGGGATGCTCCGCGAAGCGCGCATCCCGGGACCTACCCCTTGGAGCATATCGAATAACGTTTTCTACAGCTGGTAATGCCGCCTATGAGCAATCAACTCAGCCGCGATGGAGATAGCGATCTCGTTAGGCGTCTCGGCGCCGATCTTGATGCCGATGGGCATATGGATGCTCGCGATATCCTCGTCCGAATAGCCTTCCTCTGCCAACTTGCCATGGATAAAGGCGGTCTTTTTCTTGCTGCCCAAACATCCCAGGTAGGCGGGATGGGCGGCAAGGGCCTGGGACACCACGGCAAAGTCGCTACCATGGCCCGCAGTGGACGAGATGACGATGTCGCGCGGACCGATCTCGCAGGTGGCGGCCAAATCGCCGTAGTCGACCAGGCGACGGTCGAGCACGCCGGGCAACAGCTCTTCGGAAAGCATCTCCGCGCGGTTGTCGCAGGAGACCACGGCGAACCCGGCGCCGGCGAGCACGGGCGCCAGGGCGCGGCCGACGTGGCCGCTGCCGAAGATATAGGCGAGGCCCTCCGGGCAGAGCGGCTCGAGGTAGACGGGGGCTCCATCCACATCGGTCACGCCGGCGGCGACGCCCGGCTCGACATCGACCACGGAGAGCGCAGGCGCGCCCACGATGGTCGCAGCGGACTCCGCGCCATGGGCCGGAGCGTCCGCGGGACGGGCCGCCGCGAACGGTGCAAGGTCGATCTCAAGCGCTCCATCGCCACGTTCTACCAGCACTTTTTCAAGCTGCTTAAAAAACTCCAGCTTATCGCTATCAAGATAGAGATAGCACAGGTCAATCATGCCGCCGCACACCATGCCGGTATCGCTTACGCGGCCACCCATGGTATAGCTCACCGTGCGCGAGGAGCCGGCGGCGAGCAGCTCCACGGCCTCGCGTATAGCGATGTCCTCCACGGCACCGCCTCCCACCGTACCCGCGATCGAACCAGTGGCATCCACGGCCATCCAGGCGCCGGCGGAGCGCGGGGACGACCCGCGCGTACCCGTGACCACCGCCAACTCGACCGCACGCCCCTGCTCGAGCGTGGCGATCAACGCGCTTGCAACTTGAAGCTTCTCCATCGAATATGTTCCTTTCATCACGCCAGGACCGCTCGCGAACAAACGCGGCGGGGCTACCAGTGCACGCGAAGGCGCGGGGCGGGACCGGCACCATCGGGCGCATCGTCGTCATCCCCCGCGTCGTCATAGGGCAGGACCCTGCCCACCTCTACCGCGACGGGCACACGCGGATCTGCGGCAAGCTCAGCAAGCATCGCGGGCGCATCTGCCGCATCCACGCAGATCATGAGGCCGCCGGAGGTCTGCGGGTCGAAAAGCAGGTCTGCCACGTCAAGCGGCACGCCAGAAAGGTCGGCTGACGCCTGGGCGTACTCGCGGTTGCGGTATGCCCCCGCGGGCACAATGCCCATGGCGGCGAACTCGCGCGCACGGGGCAAGAACTCGAATGCTGCCGCGTCGACGTCGATCGCGACGCCCGCACCCTGCGCCATCTCCAGCAGGTGCCCCATCACGCCAAAACCGGTGATGTCCGTGCAGGCATGAACGCGGTAGCGCACCATGATATCGCGGGCGCCGCGGTTGAGGGTAGTCATGATGTCGAGCACGCGCTGCGCGAGGTCCTCGTCCACCAGGTCCGCTTTCATGGCAGACGTGAGCACGCCGATGCCCAGCGGCTTGGTGTAGACCAGCGCGTCACCCGGGCGGGCGCCCGCGTTGGTGAGGATGCGGTCCGGATGCACCAGGCCGGTGACCGCCATACCGTACTTGGGCTCGGGGTCGTAGATGCTGTGGCCTCCGCACACGATTGCGCCCGCCTCCGTGGCCTTGGCGCAGCCGCCGCGCAGGATGTCGCGCACGGCGTCAGGATCCATATCCTGCGGCACCGCCATGATATTCAGCGCCGTCTTGGGCTCGCCGCCCATGGCGTAGATGTCCGATAGCGCGTTGGTCGCCGCGATGGCGCCGAAGGTGAAGGGATCGTCCGCGATAGGTGGAAAGAAATCGAGCGTCTGCACCATGGCGACGTCCGGGGCCACCTTGTAGACCGCGGCATCGTCCGCGCGATCGAACCCCACCAGCAGGTTGGGGTCGTGCGGCTGCTCGAACCCCTCGAACAGCTTCGCCAGCTGGCCGGCGCCCACCTTGGCACCGCAGCCCGCGCAATCCGCCAGTTTGGTCAGCTTCACATCGCTAGCCATCACATACTCCAATCCGTACGCCAGGCGCGTTTCTAGGACGATAAGGGGTTTAAAAGGGGGACGAGAAGTGCATGATCGCCTCGAGCACGCCTCCGCCCACGGCGGACGCCTTGTCAGACACCGTGTCGCAAAACGCGCGCTCGCCGCGGGGGTCGATGTCGCCCGACTTCATGCCGCGCACAACCCGCACGCCCGAGGCGATGAGCCCGCGCAGCACGCCGTCGATGGTCGCGACCATGGGCTCGCCCGCCACGCGACCGACCACCTCGCCCGCGCTCACCGCGTCCCCGATGGCGCGCACGCACTCAAAGGGACCGTCCGCCGGCGCGCGCAGCACGCGGTCCGCGCCCACGCCCGCGATTACGCCCGGGACCCCGGTGTTGGCGATGGGGCTGCCCTGGTAGATAGCGCGCCCCAAGTAGTGGCCCCGCTTGGTCTCCACCGCGGCATGGCAGTCGATCCCCGCCGTGAAGCCGGGGCCCACGCCCACCACCACAGGCGCCATGTCCATACTGGTCCCCAGGTTGCGCTTGGCCAGAATCGCGTCGACCACGGCATCGGGCGCCAGCGCGCCGATCATCCGTGCGTCCGGATCGACCACCACGGCGACGTCGCCCGCGGCGGCGATCGCGCGCGCGACACGCGCATCGGCGGCGAGGCGGGCCGTCACGTCCTCCACGCGCGCCTCGCCCAGACGGATGGCCTCGGAGAACGCGACCGTCCTGCGTATGCAGGTTGGTTCGGCGATATCCGCCATAACCACCTGGCAGCCGGCGCGATGCAGGCGCAGCGCGATACCGGTGGCGATGTCGGCGGCGCCCCTCACGTAAACAAGCATGGCATCTTCCTCTCAGTCCCTACAGCATAAGGTCCACGTAGCCCGCGTCTATACCCTCATCTTGCATGAGCCGCTCGAACGTCGGGCGCTCGGAGGGCTCCATGCGCCAGGCGAGCCCGCAGTCCGCGTTGATCCGCACGGGCAGCGGAATCAAGCGACCGGAAACCCCGCGCTCGGTGCACGCGCGCTCCGCATGGATGGCGTCATGTGTGCTATGAAACGTCGCCACGCAGCACGGTCGCGCCCTCATCGCGCGCTCCCCGCATCGTCCGAATCTTCTGCTGCCAGCTCGGACAACGCCGCCAGCGCCGCGTCGACTTCTTCTTGCGTGGTGTAGTAGCCAAAGGAGAAGCGCACCGACCCCGCGCCCTGGGTACCCAGGGCGCGGTGCATCAGCGGCGCGCAGTGCAGCCCCGCGCGGGTGGCGATGTCATAGCGCCAGGCCAGGGCGTCCGCCAGCGCGGAGGACTCGCAGCCCTCCAGGTTGAGCGCGACGGTCGCCACGTGGTCGCAGGCATCGCTGCCGTAGACCGTGATGCCCGGGATTTGCGCCAGCCCCGCCACAAAGCGCGCACGCAGCGCGGCCAGACGCTTATGAATGGCATCGACCGTCTGGGCGCGGATAAAGGCAGCGCTCTGGGTAAGACCCGCCAGGCCGTGGCCGTTGAGCGTGCCTGCCTCCAGGTGCTCGGGCCACGCGACGGGCTGGTCCTTCTGGTCGGAGAACGCGCCCGTGCCTCCGTAGAGGAGCGGCTCGATGTCGATCCGCGGGTTGGCGATCAGGCCGCCCGTGCCCGTGGGACCCATCAGCGCCTTGTGACCGGTGAAGCACAGCACGTCCGCGCCCACGGCCTCCATGTTCACGGGATAGGCGCCCGCGGTCTGCGAGGCGTCCACCAGCAGCAGCGCGCCGGCTGCATGGGTGATGCGGGCGACGCGCTCGATATCCACCACGTCGCCCGTAAGATTGGACGCATGCGTGCAGCACACCAGCCGCGCGCCCTCGACAACACGTTCTAGCTGCTCATAGTCAAGCAGCCCGTCATCGTCCAGACCAACGATCGCAAGGTCGATGCCGCGCTGGCGCTCCAGCGCGTAGAGAGGACGAAGAACGGAGTTGTGCTCCATCACGGTGGTGACGACGCGGTCGCCGGCTCGCACCAAGCCGAAGATGGCGGTATTGAGCGCTTGGGTGGCGTTGACGGCGAAGATCACGCGGTCCGGATGGGACGAGCCCAGAAGCGCGGCTATCTCAACGCGACAGCCGTACGCGCCGCGCGCGGCCATGAGATCGCGGGTGGAGGTGCCGCGCGACGAGCTGCCCAAACTGGTGAGCGCCTGCGACACGGCCTGCGCCACGCACGGCGGACGCATGAGCGAGGTGGCGGCGCAGTTGAGGTAGATCACAGCGAGACAACCCCTCCGGACAGCAGGATCTGCGAGATGGCATACAGGTTGGTGATGCCGCCCACGGCGAGCTTGTCCTTAAGGCCGTGGAAATCCAGGCAGGTGCCGCAGGTGAGGATCTCGCAGCCGCGGGCCTCGAGCTCGCGCAGGTCGTCGATAGAGGGAGAGCCCTCGCAGGTGACCTTGGCCCCGTCGTTGAAGAACACCATCTTGGCGGGCGGAACGTCGGCGTTAGCGAAGGCGTAGATGATGCCCTTGAGCAGGATGCGTCCCAACTCTTTGTCGCCGCGCCCCATGACGTCGTCGCCCACCGCGACCACCACGGGCGCGCCGTGGGCCACGGTCGCCAACGGGCTGGACTGCGTTGCGGGCAGGTCGCAGACGGCCTCGAACGCGGAGGCGCCTTCACCGGCAGAAGCGGAGTCCTCGGCGGGCGCCTCTCCCCCAGCGATGCGCACGGACCACTCGCCCGCGCCTTCCACAACCTCTACGGCGCGACCGCGGGACGCCGCCAGGCGCTTGAGATTCTCGACCGCGACCATCTCGTTGGCGAGCACCTCGAGCTCCTGGTCCGCCTGGCCCTGAGCGGCGAGCTGGTCCAGGGCCTTGGTGGCCAAGATCACGGGTTGCGGACAGGATTTGTTCCTTGCATCGATTTGCATGATGATTCTCCTTTCACGGCCGCGCTACGGCGGTCGCAGACGTGCTACGGTGTTGGCATGGGCGCCCCCGCGCCAACGTCATGCCAATGTACCCATCGAAATATCCGCTCTTGCATCAAGCGAACTAGGTGATATGCCATGCTCCATACCATACCGCTAGATCAACTGCTGGCGCCGCACCGCGGCGTGATATCGGTCATCGGCAGCGGCGGCAAATCAACGCTGCTCGCATGCGGCGGACGGGCGCTGGCAGATGCAGGGAGGCGCGTGGTGCTCGCGACCTCGACCCACATGTTCGTCCCCCAAGATATCCCGCTTGCAAGCAGTGAGTTGGAACTTGAAGCCATGCTCTCCAAGTGCAACCTGGTGTGCGTGGGCGAGGTGGAGCAGCGCACCGGCAAGCTCATCGCATCGGCGATCCCCTTCTCGCGGCTCGCGGACATGGCGGACTACGTGCTAGTAGAGGCAGACGGCTCGCACCGCCTGCCGCTGAAGGCCCACGCCCCCCATGAGCCGGTGATCCCCGCCGCGAACGCCCGCACCATCCTCGTAGTCGGCGCCGGCGCCTTTGGCGAGACGGTTGAGACGGCGGTGCATCGACCGGAGATCTTCTGCCGCCTCACGGGCTGCTCGCCCCAAGATGCGGCGACACCGGAGCTGGTGGCGCGGGCCGTGGCTGCAGAAGGTCTGGTGGACGAGGACGACCTGGTGATTCTCAACCAGGTAGACCATATGGACCGGCCGAGCAGCCTGGATGCGTGCCATGATTTCGCGCGCGCCCTGGGCCGGGAGGTTCTGGCCGGAAGCATACGGTCCGGCGCCCTCGTCCACCTTGGCTAACGGCCTTGCTCGCTAGCCCCCCCGATCACGCGCTGGTCGGCTGGTAGCGACCGCGCGCGACAGCGGGGGCGGGCGATGGCGACGCCGCTAGCGCGCCACGTAGCGACCGGGCTTGGAGCCCACGCGTTCGCCATCTCGCACCGCGAGCTCGCCGTTGATAAAGACCCACGCCGCGCGACCGGTGACGTCCATGCCCTCATAGGGCGTATAGTCCACCGCCTGGTGCTGGCCGGCGGCCGTAATGGTCCAAGCGGCGCGCGGATCCCAAACGCAGATATCCGCGTCAGCGCCCTCCGCCAGACGTCCCTTGCGCGGCCATAGGCCAAAGACCTTGGCGGGACCCTCGCTAAGCAGGCGGCACAGGCCCGCAGGACCCAACTGGTCACCCAGCGCCGTCGCCATCACGACGGGACGGTGCTCGATGCCGGGCCCGCCGTTGGGTATGCGGGTAAAGTCATCGCGCACGCGGCCTTTCTGCCCATGCAGGTTAAACGAGCAATGGTCCGTAGCGATGCTGTCGACTTCGCCGCCAAGCACGGCCTCGCACAGCGCGCGAGCATTCTCCGCGGAGCGCAGCGGCGGGCTCATGACGTACTTGGCGCCCGCAAAGCCGTCCTCGCCCTCTTCCAGATATCGCGTCTCGTCCATAACCAGATACTGAGGGCAGGTCTCCACGAAGATATTCTTCTGGCCGCGGGCACGGGCGGCGCGGACCGCCTCAAGCCCCAGCTTGGTTGATAGGTGCACCACGTTGACCGGTGCGTCGCCCGCCAGGTGCGCCAGGTAGAGCAAACGGCTCACGGCCTCGGCCTCCACCACGGGCGGACGAGAGATGGCATGACCCTCCGGCCCGGTGATGCCGCGCGCAAGGGTGCGCCGCTGCAATTCGTTAACAAGGTCGCCGTTCTCGCAGTGCACGCACAACACGCCGCCCAGGGGCTTCAGCGCCTCGAGGACCTCAAGGGTCTGCGCATCGTTCAGGCGAAGGTGGTCATAGGCGAAATAAGTCTTGAAGCTGGTGATACCCGCCTCGCGCATAGCGGGAAGCTCCGCGCGCGTCGCATCGCTCCAATCCGCGATTGCCATATGGAACGCGTAGTTGGCGGTACAGGTGCCATCCGCGCGGGAATGCCACTCGCGCAGGGCCTCGTCCAGCGTCATACCGCGGTCCTGTGTGGCATAGTCAACGATAGTGGTGGTGCCGCCGCACGCCGCAGCACGCGTTCCGGTCTCAAACGTATCCGCGGTCCAGTCCATACCGGTCCAGCACTGCAGGTGCGTATGGGCGTCGATAAAGCCCGGGAATACCCAGCAGCCCGCGGCATCGACCACCTGGTCGCCTTGCCCGGGCTCGATATTCGCGGCGATTTTCGCGATGCGGTCGCCCTCCAGCGCGACGTCTGCGCGGCGAAGGCCGTCCGGCTGCACGCAGGTTCCGCCCTTGATGATAATCATGAGGCACGTCCCTCCTTGGATTCACGTTCCAATACAACGGCGCCGGACAGCTGGGCGCGGGCGACGTCCAAATCGTCTGGCACGTCTATGTCCAGAAGCTCGATCTTACTCCCGGCGTCGACGATCTTTACAGGCAGTCCCTCCCTGCGCAAGATCGCGGACCCACCATCGGTGCCCACGAGCTTCATCAGATCGGAAAAGCAGCGCGCGGGAAACAGAACGGGGCTTCCGGGATGCCCTTTCCATCCCAAGCGGTGGATGTACTGGGGACCACGCCAAAAAGCCTCGGCCAAGCGCTCGAAGCTCTCGCGCGACACCAAGGGCTGGTCGCCAGGCAAAAACAGGCAGCCCTGCCAGTCCCTGCCAAGGCCCTCGCCAAGGCCTGCCCGCACGGAATCGCTTCGCTGCGGGCCGCAATGCAGAGCGAAGCGCGTCCCGTGCTGCTCCGCGACCATGGCGGCCGCCGGCCAGCGCGTCGACACCACCACGTCGTAGCAAGGCGGCACGGAATCTATAGTCGTCCCCAAGACGGTAGAGGCGCCCAGCTCCTCGAACAGCTTGTTAGACGGCTCGTCGCCGCCGGCAACCCCCAGGGCGGCGGCGAAACGCGACCCCGTTCCCGACGCCATGATGACGCAGCCCAAACGCCCCTTCGCTTCCCGTTGGTCTTCCACAGTGCCCCCTCGGACCGTCCTCGTCCAACAACCTCGTCCAAAACGCACGCGCCATAACGCCCAAAAGCGGAGCGCCCGCACACGGCAGCCGCCCCGCTTTCTAGAATACGTTAGTTATGCGCCAAGAATGGCGGTGCCGGTCTTGCCGGCAATGCCGTCAGCCGCCTTCTCAAGCAGCGTGATCAGCGCGCGACGACCGGGCTTGCTCTGCGCGAAGGCGCAGGCGGCCTGCACCTTGGGCAGCATGGAACCCGAGCCAAACTCGCCGGCGTCGGCGAGCTGGGTGGCCTCTTCGGGCGTCAGCGTATCGAGCCAGCGCTCGTGATCGGTGCCAAAGCCCACGGCGACCTTCTCCACCGCGGTCAGGATGACCAACTCGTCCGCATCCAGCTGCTCGGCGAGCTTCTCTGCCGCGAAGTCCTTATCGATGACGGCAGCGGCGCCCTTGAGGTGGTTGCCCTCGGTGGGCGTGACGGGAATGCCGCCGCCACCGCAGCAAACCACCACGTGGTCTTGGCGACCAGGGTCTGGATGGTGTCCAGCTCGACGATCGAGACGGGCTTGGGGCTCGCCACCACGCGACGGTAGCCCTTCTTCTCGTCATGCATGAACTCGTAGCCGCGGGAAGCCTTGAGCTCGTCGGCCTCGACCACGTTCATGAACGGGCCGATGGGCTTGGTGGGGCTCTGGAAGGCGGGGTCCTCCGGGTCGACCTCGATCTGAGTCAGGACGGTGGATACGCCCTTCTCCAGCCCGCGGTTGAGAAGCTCCTCGCGCAGGGCGTTCTGCAGGTCGTAGCCAATGTAGCCCTGGCTCATGGCGCCGCAGACCGACAGCGGCACCGGAACGTACTTCTCCGGATCGCTGCGGGTGAGCTCTGCCATGGCGTTGGCGATCATGCCCACCTGCGGGCCGTTTCCGTGGACGATGACGACCTCGTTGCCGGCGACGATGAGGTCCGCGATGGCGGCGGCGGTGCCGCGGACGGCCTCCATCTGCTCGGGGAGGTTCGAACCCAGGGCGTTACCGCCCAGGGCGACAACAATGCGCTTGCTCATGCCAACCGATCCTTACTGCTGGTTCCAACGAGGGGTGGCAGCGGCCTCCAGGGCGCGCAGGGTCTCGACCAGGTTCTTGACCTTCTGCAGGAACATCATAGCGGCGATGGCGTAGGGCTTGTAGCTGGCCTCCTTGTACATGCCGATGCGGTGATCCTCGAAGACGTCGGCCATGACCTCGCCGTTCTCGCAGGAGACGCCGGAGATGTCGGCAGGCAGCGGATGCATGAAGATGGTGTCCTGGCCGTTAGCGGTGGTAGCCATGAGCTCGCGAGTGGAGACCCAGTCCTTATGGGTGGCGTTCTGGGCGAGCAGCTCCTTCTCGAGAGCGGCGATGCCCGCGTCGTCGCCAGCGGCGTACAGCTTGGTGCGCTGCTCCATGGCGGCAAACGGAGCCCAGGACTTGGGAATGACGATGTCGGCGCCCTCGAAGGCCTCAGCCATGGTGTTGACCTGCTTGAAGGTGGCGCCGGACTCGGCGGCGCAGGCCTTCGCCTTCTCAACGACCTCGGGCATCAGATCGTAGCCCTCGGGGTGCGCCAGGGTGACGTCCATGCCAAAGCGGGGCAGAAGCGAGATCAGCGACTGCGGGCAGGACAGCGGCTTGCCGTAAGAGGGAGAGTAAGCCCAGGTAACGGCAACCTTCTTGCCCTTGAGGTTCTCAAGGCCGCCGAACTCCTCGATGAGGTAGAGCATGTCGGCAGAGGACTGCGTGGGGTGGTCGGAGTCGGACTGCAGGGAGATCAGCGTGGGACGATGGTCGAGAACGCCGTTGGCGTAGGCCTGCTGGACGGACTCGGAGACCTCGGCCATATAGGCGTCGCCGGCACCGATATACATGTCGTCGCGGATACCGATGACGTCGGCCATGAAGGAAATCATGGTAGCGGTCTCACGAACGGTCTCGCCGTGGGCGATCTGGGACTTCTTCTCGTCCAGATCCTGGAGCTCAAGACCAAGTAGGTTGGAGCCCTTGGAGAAGGAGAAGCGGGTACGGGTGGAGTTGTCGCAGAACAGCGAGACGGCCAGACCGGAATCGAAGATGCGGCTGGAGATGTTGCGCTCGCGCAGGTTGCGGATAGCGGCAGCGGTCTCGTAGAGGGCCTTCAGCTCATCGGTGGTCTTGTCCCAAGTGTGCAGGAAGTCGCTGTTGTACATACCGGAGTAGTCGAGGCCGGAGAGGATCTCGTTGAAGTTCTTGGCCATGGTGGTGCTCCTTTTTCGCATCATGGATTCAACGTGCAACCGGATTTGGTCGCACGGCTAGCTACAAGCCAAAGGCCGCCGCGCGCCAGGCATTGGGAAGAGAGAGTGGGGCACGTGGCAGCCTGTGGTCACAAAGCGGTTGGTCACCGATTACTTGATGTCGTTATCGGTTGCGCCGGCACGGAAGACCGTGACGTCGCCGGTGGCACGGGACTCGTCGTAGAGGTTGACGGCTGCCGTGTAGAGGGCGGCGGCGGTCACCAGGTCCTGCTTGTAGGTAACCTCGTTGGGCGCATGGGCCTGGCTCTCTGCGCCCGGGCCGAAACCGACGCAGGGGATGCCGTAGCGACCCTGGATGGAGACGCAGTTGGTGGAGAAGGTCCACTTATCGATCAGCGGACGATGGCGCTTGTCCATGGACTGCTCGCAACCGATGCGCTCCTCGCCGAACAGGCCGTGGTGAGCGTCGGCGAGCGCCTGCACGTGGGCAGCGTTCTCGGCGTTGATCCACGTGGGGAAGTAGGACTCCGTCTCATAGACCTCGCCGGTCCAGCTGGGACGGTCGTACATGTACATGGAGACCTCGACGTCGTCGCCATACTTCTTGCAAGCGGGGAGGTTGCGGATCTCGTCCAGGCAGGAGTCCCAGGTCTCGCCGGCGGTCATGCGGCGGTCGATGGAGATCGCGCAAGAATCGGCGACGGCGCAGCGGGACGGGCTGGTGTAGAAGATCTGGGAGACGGTGCAGGTGCCGCGACCCAGGAAACGGGCGTCCTCGTAGTGCTCGGGGTTGTACTTGGGGTCGAGCATCTTGACCAGGCCCTTGATGTCGGTGGACTCGTCGCAGCCGTTGTTGTTGAGGGCGCGGACGTCGGCGATGATATCGGCCATCTTGTAGATAGCGTTGTCACCGCGATCCGGAGCGGAACCGTGGCAGGAGACGCCGTGAACGTCGACGCGGATCTCCATGCGGCCGCGGTGTCCGCGATAGATGCCGCCGTCGGTGGGCTCGGTGGAAATGACGAACGCGATCTTCTCGCGAGCCTCCTCAACGGATGCGAAGTACTTGTTGCAGATGTACCGCCAGCACATGCCGTCGCAGTCCTCTTCCTGGACGGAGCCGACGACCATGATCTTGTAACCCTCGGGGATGAGGTTCAGGTCCTTCATCATCTTGGCAGCGTAGGTAGCGGAAGCCATGCCGCCCTCCTGGTCGGAGCCGCCGCGGCCGTAGATGACCTCGTCGTCCTCATAGCCCTCGTAGGGGTCATGGGTCCAGTTCTCAATGTTGCCGATACCCACGGTATCGATGTGCGAGTCGATGGCGATGATCTTGTCGCCCTCGCCCATCCAGCCGATAACGTTGCCCAGGCCGTCGACCTCGACCTTGTCGAAGCCGAGCCTCTCCATCTCGGCCTTGATGCAGGCGACTACCTCGCCCTCCTCGCAGCTCTCGGACGGATGGCTGATCATAGCGCGCAGAAACGCGGTCATATCCTTGCCGTAATCCTGTGCCGCCTTCTTGATGCCCTCGAAGTCCAGTTCCTTAGCCATTGTGTATCTGTCCCTTCTTTCTAGAAGTTGAAACCATGTGGATTGTTCGCCCAAGCGCTCGCGGCTACTCGGCCGGATACGCGCCGTCCCACACGACCTTGCGGTAGTGCTCGGGATCGGTGTCGCCCTCGGTGGAGAACATGAGGACGTTGCTGGTCTTGTCCAGCCCGATCAGGTCGCGCAGCTCAACATAGGACTCATCCGTCATAAGCGTGGAGATAAGGCCCGCGCCCACGGCTCCCGACTCGCCGGAGATGACGCGGGGATCTCCCTTCTCGGGTGCTCCCAGAATTCGCATGCCGCGCGCGGCGACCCAATCGGGACAGGCCACAAAAGCGGTAACGTGGTTGCGCAGGATGTCCCAACCAAGCGTGTTGGGCTCGCCGCAGCACAGGCCGGCCATGATGGCGGGCATATCGCCGGTCACGATGCGGGGCTCGCCGTCAGCCGCAACGGCGCCCTTGTACAGGCACGCGGCGTTGGTCGCCTCCATAACCACAAAGGTGGGCGGGTTATCCGGATACAGGTTGGCGAAGTAGCCCACCACGGCGCCCGCAAGCGAGCCGACGCCGGCCTGCACGAACACATGGGTGGGACGGTTGATGGCGGCCTCGCGGAGCTGCTCCGCGGCCTCGGACGCCATGGTGCCGTAGCCCTCCATGATCAAGCTGGGGATCTTCTCGTAGCCTTCCCAAGCGGTGTCTTGGACAATGACGCCGCGCTCGCATGCCTCTGCCTCAGCGGCCGCCATGCGCACGCACTCGTCGTAGCTGACCTCTTCGATGGTCACGGTTGCGCCCTCGGCGGCGATATTGTCGAAACGAGGCTTGGTGGAACCCTTGGGCATGTGCACGACGGCCTTCTTGCCCAGGCGCTTGGCTGCCCATGCGACACCGCGGCCGTGGTTGCCATCGGTAGCGGTAAAGAAGGTCGCCTGGCCAAAGTCGTGAGCGAGCTCGTCGCTGGTGAGGTAGTCGTAGGTCATGTCGGCGACGTCGCGACCGGTCTCGTCCGCGAAGTAGCTCGCCATGGCGAAGGAACCGCCCAGGACCTTGAACGCGTTCAAGCCAAAGCGATAGCTCTCGTCCTTGACGCACAGGTTGTTAAGGCCCAGGCGAGCAGCCAGATTGTCCAGGCGGGCGAGCGGGGTCACCGTGTACTGCGGGAAGCTCTTGTGGAAGGCACGGGCCTTCGCGACGTTATCAAGCGACATGATGCCGAGGTGGGCGTCGTCGCTCTTCTCCATGTGGTTGTCCGACCATTGAATCCTGTCAGCCATGCTTCTCTCCTAAGCTCTTTGCTGCCCAATGTTCAAATCTTTCATCTGGATACCAAACAATTTGTTTGTTGATAAGGTTTTATCACATCTAAGACTTATTGTACAGACTTTTTGTTTGGTTTCCTAATCGGTCGTTTTATGCCGATAAACGGTAGTTTTCGCATGTCACGCCTATTGCATCGATAATGTGTCAACATATACCTTACAAATTGTTTGTTAGGAGTACTGAGGAGCGCCATGACCGACAACCAGATCGAGTTTTACAAAAGGCTCGCACACGGGCTCGCCCTGCAATTTGGACCCAATTGCGAGGTGGTGGTGCATGACTTAGAAACCAGCGACCTGGACCGCTCCATCGTTGCAATCGAAAACGGCCATGTGAGCGGGCGCAAGCTTGGCGATGGGCCCAGCCACGTGGTCCTCGAAGCACTGCAGGGAAACAAGAAGATGGAGGATCGCCAGCCCTACCTCACCAAGAGCTCGGACGGCAAGATCTTGAAATCAAGTACCATCTTCATCCGCAACGACGACGGCGACGCGGTGGGCGTACTTGCGATCAACTTCGACATCACCCTTATGAAGGCATTCGAGAGTACGCTGTGGACCTTCATCGGTGAAGAGAAATCCAAGCATGTGGACCCCGAACCCATCACCCGCAACGTCGGCGACCTGCTCGATGACCTGTTCCGTGAATGCGAACACGTGGTGGGCAAGCCCGCCGCGCTCATGACCAAGGACGAGCGCATCCGCGCCATCGGCTACCTCGATCGTCGCGGCGCGTTCCTCATCTCCAAATCCAGCGAGAAGGCCTGCGAGTTCTTCGGCGTTTCCAAGTACAGCTTCTACAGCTACCTCAACGAGGCCAAGGCGCTGGCGGAAAGCGCCGAGTAGGGCGCGGCGTTCGTTTTAGCACCAAACAAACCTGCCCGTAACGACGAGCCGCTCCAGCCCACAACGAGCTGGAGCGGCTCTTCTTCTATGCGCCGCGTTTGTCCGTTCGGGCGCCCGGTCTAATGCCGGGTGCCCGAACGGACATCTGGCAACGCCGGTACGTACGTCGCGGCGCCCGACCCCTACCTGGGTGCCGCGCCGTACATACTGAAGCTTCGGAATGCACGCTGCGGCACCCAACGTAAAACTCGGTGCCGAAGCGTACACGCCGTCGTCCCTTATATGGTCGAAGCGGCACCTAATACGAAGCCGGGTGCTGAAACGTATCGTCCGGCGCGATAGCGAGGTACGCCCCGGCACCCAGAGTGAAGATGGATGCCGGGGCGTACCTTTCAGCGACTTTAAAGCAAATCGCGATGATATTGAAAACGACGGCACGGCGGCCAGAGGCATCTGCCTCGCCAAGCTCCATGACGTCGCAGGTAAGAACGCCGTCGGCAACGAACTTGGGCGCGCGTGGCATCCAGGTCGAGGTTGCGATCGATCTTCCACCACTGCATCTCAAGGTTGTCGAGGAAGTTCTTGGGGTCGCAACCCTTGATGGCAAGGCCGCGGGCAAGGCCGGAGTAGATGTGGGTGTGGGCGTTCACCAAGCCGGGCATGATGATGCCACCCTGGGCGTCCGCGTACTCGGCACCTGGGTACTGCTCCTTAAGGTCCGCCTCGCCCCCCCACGGCGACGATCTTCTCGCCATCGATGGCGACGGCGCCCGCCTGGAAGTAGGGATTGTTCTCGTCGCGGGTGATGACGCGACCGTTTCCGACAAGCAGCATATGCGTGCCCCTTTCTTTGTAGGAGGCGGGGTTTGACACCTCTTGGTTCTCATGCTCGGCCCTTGGACTCGCAAGGACCGGTTTTGCGCAGCCGGTTGTCACCGGAAACGGGCACCTCCCCCGTATCTGCGCGCAATGGCTATCAGGCGCGACTTGGCGCTGCCGCTTTGGACGACGCCCCGTTCGCCGGAACCTTCGCCACATCGTCCACCGTAGCGTCCGCTGCGATCGCCTTCTCTAGGCGCTCGGTCTCCTTGCGCCCGTCCGGCCGCAGATCAATAACATCGGGACGAGGTTCGGGCGGCAAGATGCTGTTGAGGACGATGGCCATGATCGCGCAGGGCGTGATGGCCGAGGTTCCAAAGATGGTCGCCATCCACCCCGGCATACCGGGGCCCGCAAGCTACCCGCTAACCTGGGCGATGCCCAAACCAAAGGCGACGGAGACGCCAAAGACGGTGCAGGCGCGCGGGGTGAGGCCGTCTTTTACCAGGATGCGGATGCCGTTCAACGTGATGGTTCCAAAGACGCTGATGGTGGCGCCGCCAATAACCGGCTGGGGGATCATGGTGAGGGCCGCGGAAAGCTTGGGCACCAGGCCCGCAGCGAGAAAGACAAACGCGGCACCCGCGAACACCCAGCGGTTGATGACGCGGTTGGAGACGATGATGCCCACGTTTTGACCGAATGCCGAGGTGGGCATGCCGCCGAGTACGGACGAGATCATGCTCACAAAGCCCTGCGCTTTAAGGGCGCCGCCAAGCTCGTGCTCGGTGGACATGCGGTTCATGCTGCCCATGGTGGACGCGGAGAGGTCGCCGATGAGCTGCACGTTGACCATGATGTAGACGACGGCAAGCGTAAGGCATGCGGCGATGTAGAACTCGATGGGAAACGGGAACAGCCTGGGAAGCGAGAACCAGCCAGCCTGGGCGACGTCGGAGGGATCGACCATACCGAAGGGAATGGACACCAGCACGCCGATGACGATACCGAAGAAGATGGCGCCCAGTTTAACGGTTCCTCGTCCAAAGTTGGTAAGCCCAAACACGACGGCGAACGTGATGAGGCCCACGATCCAGTTGGCGACGCCGCCGAACCCCGGGGTGCCCTCCCCGCCGGCCATGTAGCGAATGACGGTGGGATACAAGCTCACGCCGATGGTGAAGATCACCGTGCCGGTCACAAACGGCGGGAAGAGAAACTTCACCTTGGAGTAAAACATGCCGAACACGATCGCAACGGCGCCGCCCACCAGTTCCGCGCCCAACAGGGACGAGAAACCAAACTCGATGCCGACGGCCTGGAACGCGGGGAGGAACGCAAACGACACGCCCGTGAGAATGGGCAGGCCCGACCCGATGCGGCCAAACAGCGGGAACTGCTGTAGCAGCGAGTCGATCGCGGAAAGAATAAGGGCGACCTGGATGATGGCGGTCTTCTGCTCCTCGGTGAAGCCGCACATGGCGGCGATGATGAGCGCCGGGGTGATGACGCCGGCAAACGATGCCAGCACGTGCTGCAACGAGCATGGAATGAGATCTTTGATGGGCGGCATGCCCGCGCGTTCGAACAATGTGGCCGAGAGGCCCTTCGCTGTGGTGCCCGGCGTTTCCATGTTTCTGGAGCCCTCGTTCTCTTCCTTGCCGTGCAAAACGTAAGTACAAGAATTTTTAATCACGTTGTTGGCTCCCGTTAAAGCACGGTTCCACGAGCGTAGAGGTGCCATACAGAAATTTTTTTCCATTCTATTTGTTATAGCTGGGCTTTCCTTGCACCGGCGCCGCCTTTGCTTGCCTTAAGCTGGGCTTTCCTTGCACCGGCGCCGCCTTTGCTTGCCTTACCCTAATCGGCGAACGGTCATTATCCACATATGAGCGGATTATCCAGCGGTAATGTGATCAATTGAGCATGACGTCCCGCGTTGTTGCATTGCGAGATTTCAGGCCGCTTCAGTGCCCTTTGAGCAACGCGATCCCGTAAGGCACTGCCGCCTTTTCACGCTCGGCCACCCCATGGCCAAACATTTTGTAATGTCCAAGTCTTGCAATTATTTTATTATCCGCTACCTCATTGTTATTGCATCAGATTCAAGCGTTTGCGCATAGCATGAAGAGCATGCGTTGGACAAGGAGAGCGTGAACGCCTCACGTTACATGGCGTTTCTCGAGCTTGTATCGCATTCGCATGGAAACATCGTCCACACCAACATGAATAGAGGACAGCTGTTATGCATGCCCCCATGGCGGAGCGCTCTCTAGAGGTCCATCGTCCACAAAACCAAACGGAGCACGGGTGCGCGACAAGAAAAAGCTCCCCCGCAACAGCAAGAGAGCTGGCGGGAGAGCGTTTTGCTGATTGTATGCGAAGGGGCGATACGGCGAGGACGCCGGCGAGGCGATTAATCCTCTGAATCGTCCTCCGGAACAATGAGATTGAGAACGAAGCAGACAATGAAGGCGACCACCAGCGAGCTGCCAAAGATGTTCTGGGCGAGCTGCGGCATGAACTGCAGGATCTCGGAGGCGCCGGCGATGCCCACGCCCAGGGCGAGCGAGATGCCCACGATCATGCGGTTGCGGTAGTTGAGCGGCTGCTCGGAGATGAGCTGGATACCGGACAGGGTGATGGCCGCGAAGACCGTGATGGTGGCGCCGCCCAGCACGGGCTGGGGCACGGTAGCGATGAGCGACATGAGCTTGGGGCAGAAGCCGGCGAGCAGCATGATGCCGGACACGATGACGAACACGCGCTTGGCAACAACCTTGGTGGTGCAGATGAGGCCGACGTTCTGGCTGAAGGGATCGGTGGGCAGGCCGCCGATGAGGGCGCCGATCATGCCGCAGATGCCCTGGCCCTTGATGGCGCCGCCGAGCTCGGTGTCTTTAGCGTCGCGACCGAAGCCGCCCATAGTGGTGGAGGACACGTCGCCGATGGTCTGGACCGCCTGGACGATGTACATGAGGATCATCATGATGATCGCATCTGGGTGGAATTCGAGACCGAAGTGCAGCGGGATGGGTGCAGACACGATCGCGGCGTCCGCCACGGGGGCGAAGTCGATGATGCCGCCCATGATGAGCGCGACCACGTAGCCCACGCCCACGCCGATGATCATGCCGGACACCTTGATGTAGCCCTTGCCAAACAGGCTGCACGCCAGCGTGACGGCCAGGGTGACAAGCGCGAGAATCCAGAACTCGGGCGAGCCGAACGTGCCCGCCGCCTTAGCTGCGGAGCCGCCGCCAAAGTAATTGATAGCGGTGCTGTACAACGACAGGCCGATGGCCAGAACCACGGTGCCGCACACGATGGGCGGGAAGAACTTGCGGATCTTGCCGATAAACATTCCGATGAAAATCGAAGCGAACGCCGCGACCAGCTGGGCGCCAAAGATCGCAGAGATGCCGTACTGCATGCCGATCGTGGTGAGGATAGGCATATAGGCGAAGGCCACGCCCATAACCGTGGGAACGCCCATACCAAACCCAAATACCGGGAACAGCTGAATCAACGTAGTGAGACCGCCGATAGTCATTGCAGACTGCATGAGCATGGTCTAGTCGGCGGCGGATAGGCCGCACGTGCCAGCGATCAACATGGACGGGGTGATGTTGCCTACCAGCATGGCGAGCACGTGCTGCATCGCCTGCGGGAAGGCCTCGCCGAATGACGGCTTGCCGTCGAGCTTAAACAGTTCGCCTTTTTCTTGTACTTGCTTAGAGGCCATACTATCTCCTTTCCGGACCCGCGCCAACTATGGCTGCGAGCGAACACGCACGAGTCGATTTCCCCCCCCCAACTACGTGTCGCAGTTATCCTCTGACCAGAAACTTTAGTGGAAAGAAGTGTTCATATCAATAATAATTTATTACAGACTTTATTTGTTTCTTCATCCATCTTTGCTTTATTGCAGGTAAACATTGCCGATTTATTACATAGGCAATGACGGGTTTCTTTTTGAACACCGTTCATTTCTTCATAGCTACCGTTTATGACGATAATACAGATGTCCATTATCATAAGTTGACCACTTGGCCGCATACCGCTTGCCCCCTATTGGCGGCCTGTCACACATCTGCTAATAAACTACCGCCTGAATTCGATAAAATGTTATTGAAATTCATTTGCCAACTTACGATTTTTATCGCACTCACAATTAAGCGAGGCAACGCATGAACCCCACCGTCCAGAGCTATGTACCGTTTGTTGACTTTCTCGAGGCCGTTCTTGGTAAAAACAGCGAAATCGTCCTGCACGACTTCTCTGATCCCGACCATTCCGTAGTTGATATTCGCAACGGTGATGTATCTGGACGAAAAGTCGGATCGCCGGCTACCGACCTTGCCCTGAAAATCCTCAACGAATCCGCTCGCGGCAACGACCAATATGCCGACCAGCACCACATCACCGAATACGTCAGCCATAGCTCCAGCATGAAGCAGCTTCGCTCTGCTTCGTACCTTATCCGCGAGAACGGCTTGATTGTGGGAATGCTCTGCGTCAACACAGACGTTGGCCCCTTCAACCAGCTTGCCGCCGTGGCGCAGCAACTCTCCGGGTTCTACATGCCCGCGCAGCGCCCCGCAAGCGAAGACGGCGATTCTCACGCTCTTGAAGTCGAGAGCCTCACCGACTCTACCCAAGACCTTATCGTCAGCGCCATCTCGCGCATCACCACGCCACGCGGCATCTCCCCCGATAAGCTGAGCCAGAGCGATCGCGTGGAAATCATCCGCGATCTCAACAACAACGGCATGTTCCTGCTAAAGGGAGCCGTCGCAACCGTTGCGGAAGTTATGGGCGTATCCGAGCCCAGCGTCTATCGATACCTGCAAAAGGTCAAAAAAGAACTCTAGCCCCAAAGTTCGCCGCGTTCATGAGATCCACGCGGCGGGCGGCTCGGGAAACGATTGCAATAAAAAGGGCGCCGTTCCGAACCATCGTGATTCGGAACGGCGCCTTTGCATGCCATGTTCGTCCACGGCAGTCACACCATGGGCGCCAAACACAAGATTCCCGAGCCCCTCGTTGATTGTCCTATAGGGCGGCAACGACCTCGATCTCGACAAGGCCGCCAGCGGGCAGGGCGCCCACCTGAACGGCGCTGCGCGCGGGATACGGCTCGGTGAACTTGGAAGCGTAGACCTCGTTCACGGCAGCGAAGTCGGCGATATCCGCCAGGAATACAGTGGTCTTCACAACGTTGTCGAACGTCGCGCCGGCAGCGGCAAGCAATGCCTCGATATTCTTAAGCGACTGCTGCGCCTGGGCGACAACGCCGCCCTCCGCAAGCTTGCCGGTCTGGGGATCGAGACCAAGCTGACCGGAAAGGAACACCATTTCACCGGTCTTGATGCCGGCGGAATAGGGGCCCAGGGCCGCGGGGGCGTCAGGAGAGGAAACAACGATTTTGCTCATGCGATACTCCTTTGATTATCTGTTTGCGAAAGTCAGTGCGCACGGGCGAAGCAGGAGGCACAGTTAGCTCCTCCCCTGCGCACTGGTTTCGACTTCGATGGTATAAGAGAGGCACTCTATTTGCAATACTTTTATCATCAGAAACAATAATTTATTACCCGTTATTACGGTCTGAATCGGCGGATCTCTTCATCCATAAATATGGGGCCGCCGTGCCCATAGTCCTCCCCGTGCGGTCGCCAGCTTCTCTCAACGTATAATTTGGCTGGTAAACAAGTAGGAAAGGCACGTCATGACAACAAGCTCGCCCGCATCGTCCGCTTCGCCCGCATCGCCCGCATCGCTCGCTTCGCGTGCGCCTCGCCACGTTCCCGCTCCGGAACTGCTCGCCCCCGCGGGTGGGCCCGCGCCCTTCGCCGCCGCGCTCGCCGCCGGCGCCGATGCCATCTATTGCGGCATGGGTTCGTTCAATGCGCGTCGCAAAGCCGACAACTTCACCGATGAGACCTTCGAGGCCGCCTGCCGCGCCGCTCATCTGGCTGGCGCTCGCGTCTACGTTACGGTGAACATCGTTATCAAGGACGAGGAAATGGTCGACGCCCTCTCACTGGTCCGCCGCTGCGCCCAGCTTGGCGCCGATGCCTTCATCATCCAAGACTGGGGCCTGTTCCGCGAAATACGCCGACTAATGCCCCAGCTTGAAACCCATATCTCCACTCAGGCCAATATTCATGATACACGCGCGACCGCATGGTGCAGGGATGCGGGCGCCGACCGCGTCACCCTATCGCGCGAGCTCTCTGTTCCCGAAATCGCGATCATCTCTCAGGTTGGTATCGACCTAGAGGTCTTCGCCCATGGCGCCATCTGCTTCTGCTATTCGGGCGTGTGCCTGCTCTCCAGTTTCGCCCGTGCCGGCCGCTCGGCAAACCGCGGCATGTGCGCCCAGCCCTGCCGCCTCCCCTATGAATTGGTGGACGAGAAGGGCCGCGTGCTCTCCCCTGCCAATCGCGAGCGCCCTCTATGCCCGCGCGACACCAACACTTCCCAAATGCTCGGGGAGCTTCTTGATGCCGGCGCCTCCGCGCTCAAGCTCGAAGGCCGCATGAAGGCGCCCGACTACGTCTACTCCATCGTTGACGTCTACCGTCGTCAGCTGGATGACGTCCTTGCAAACCGCACCGCCACCGAGACCGACGCACGCGCCCGCGCCCGCCAACTCAAGCGTTGCTTCAACCGCGACTTCACCACCGAGTACCAGCACGGCGCATCCGGCGATGAGATGATGAGCTACGAGCGCTCCAACAACCGCGGCCAGCTTGTTGGCGAGGTCGTCGCCAGCCGCCCCACAGGTCGCGATGTCCGGGGTTTGCATCCAGACGATCGACGCCGACGCGCCGCCATCGCCCGCATCCATCTCTTTGAGCCAGTCGACAAGGGGGATCTGCTCGAGTTTCGCCATGATGACGAGTTCGACCAATTTCTCACAACGCTCGCCCCCGCCGACGCCGTCGCCGGTGAAACCATCGATTGCGATATCGCTCGCGCCATGCCGGCCGGAAGCCGCGTCCGCGTAATCCGCAGCCAGCGCGCTATCGACACCGCTAACGCTGCCCTCAAGCGCGATATCCTCCGACATCGCCCCGTTAACGTCCACATCACGGCGCGCCTGGGCCAGCCCTTCACCGTCGCCCTCTCTTGCGTCGACAACCCCTCGCTCACGGCGCGCGCTACCGGCTTTACCGTCGAGCCCGCGCGAACCCGTCCCGTCACCCGCGAAGACCTTATCGAACACGTGGGTCGCATGGGCACCTCGCCCTTCCAAGCCGCCTCGTTTACCGTCGACATGGACGAGGGCTGCGGCATGGGTTTCTCGTCCGTACACAAGGTACGCGCCACCGCCTGCAAGTCGCTGGAAGAGGCCATTCTCTCCCCTTACGCCGCCATTGCTCGCGACCTCGACAACATGGCTCCATTCCCCCAGACAGCTCTGACCGCATCCGCTGTTGTAGCGTCGGCCGCTGCCGAGGGCGCCCCTGCCAAGCCGGAATCTTCTTCCGCCCATAACGACGCTCAAGTCGATTACGCTCCCACCAAGCCCGCCCTCTGCGTCGTTGTCACCACGCCCCACTTCGCCGCACTCGCACGAGAGCTCGGCGCTGACGTCCTCTACGCCACTACGGACTCGCTTGATGCTGCCAACATCTCGCCCTCCCAGGCTTCAGAGCTCGGTATCATTCCGCTTTTAGATGAAGTCTGCCGAGAAGGCGATCACAACCGCATCGATCCGTGGGTTCTCGAAGGAACGACCGTCGCGTGCGGCAACATCTCAGAACTAGCCCTCGCCTCCCAACGAGGCGCTACGGCCCAGCTTCGCTCTTGCATCCCGGTGCACAACCTCGCCTGCGCCACCATGCTATCGAAAGCCGGAGCCGCGCTGTTCTGGCTCTCCCCCGAACTCACCCTTACCGAAATAGAGCGCTTCTGCCCAAAGGCGGCAACATCCCTCGCAGCATCTTTCGGCATTGAGGTTTTAGGCAAGCCGCGCGTTATGACCAGTGAGCACTGCATACTTCAGGTCGCCGACGCCTGCATCCACGACTGTGGCTCCTGTCGCCTGCGCCGCAAACCGCTCTGGCTGCGCAATATCGATGGCAAGATGCTACCCGTAACAACCGACATCCACGGGCGCTCCCACCTGTATGATTCCTCGATGATCGATATCACGCCGCAGATTCCTCAGCTCCTCGCCGCTGGCATCACCCACTTTATGGTTGACACCACGCTAATGGACGAGGACGAGTTCAAACGCGTCATCGCTCACGCCCGCCGCGCGCTCGATGCCGCACTTGCAGGACGCACGCCTGGCAAACGCCTTCAAGGCACCTCTGCAGGCTGCTTGTTTGTCGGCGTAGATTAGGCTACAACTCTGTTGCGCAAATTAACGGGTTGACAAGTATGTTCCAATCTCCCAGATAACCCTGTTAATACGTATAAACCAATGGAATCAAAACACTTCATGCCCTTTGAACCATAAGGTCCAAGGGGCATTTCTTTTGCGAGTCCAATTCAGAACCAGCCAGCTACGTACGTCATCGCCTAAAGCCGCCCATTTCCGACCCGGCACCACTTTGTAGACTCGATACCCAAACGTGCATCCCAACCGTTTTGCTCGCACGCTTGGGCACCCAGATTGGATTTGGGTGCCCAAGCGTTTCTATCAAAGTACGATTATGTTCATCGTGGCACCCGAAAAGAAGATGGATGCCCGTTTGTACATTCGCAGAGCATTCGAAATACACCCGGGCACCCAAATTAAAACTGGGCGCCAAAACGGATACAGCGAGAGGGTCTTATATTCGCATGGGAACCCCATGCTAGTTTCGAAGCCCAAACATACAAACTGTTGAAGAGGCCGAATGCCCGATCACATATGTAGGAAGTTGTCTGCAGACACCAGTCGCTAAACACGGATATGGCGACGCGCTGGAAAATAAAAAGACCCCAGAGGCCATACGGTCTCCGGGGTCTTTAAAGTGCTTTAAAGCCTAAAACTTAGAACTTGTGGCCGCACTTCTTGCAGATGCGCAGCTTGGTCTTGTGACCATCGAGCTCGCCGGCCTCGTGGCCAACGCGAGTGCGCTGACCGCACTTGGGGCAAACAAGGTTAACGTTGGAGGCGTCGATCGCAGCCTCCTGCGAAACGATGCCACCCTGCTGGTTCTGCTGGTTGGGCTTAACGGCCTTCTTGACGATGGCGACGCCCTCGACAACGACCTTGCCCTCCTTGGGGAGCGCGCGCAGAACGATGCCCTGCTTACCGCGATCCTTGCCGGAGAGCACCTCGACCTTGTCGCCCTTCTTAATGGACATAGACATAGTGGTCTCTCCCTAATCTTAGAGGGTCTCGGGTGCGAGCGAGACGATCTTCATGTACTTCTTGTCACGAAGCTCGCGAGCGACGGGCCCGAAGATACGGGTGCCGACCGGCGAACCATCGTTGTTGATGACGACGCAAGCGTTGTCATCAAAGCGGATGTAAGAACCGTCCTTACGACGGATCTCCTTAACGGTGCGAACGACGACGCACTTGACAACGTCCTTCTTCTTGACGTTGGCGCCAGGCGTGGCCTCCTGCACGGCTGCGACAAAAACGTCGCCGATTCCCGCATAGCGGCGCTTGGAACCGCCAAGCACCTTGATGCAGCGAACCTTGCGTGCGCCGGAGTTGTCGGCGACGTTCAGCATGGTTTGCATTTGAATCATGGTAGTTCCTCCGAACCTAAACCAGCGAGAGGTGCGCCTTCCTAAATGGCGCGAATAGCAACCGGATGGCGCACATCGCTGGGGGTATTACACGTCGTGCTTACTTGGCGCGCTCGATGATCTCGACGAGACGCCAACGCTTCATCTTCGACAGAGGACGGGTCTCCATAACCTTGACGGTATCGCCGAGACCAGCCGTGCACTCCTCGTCATGAGCGTGCAGCTTCTTGGTGCTGGTCATCATCTTGCCGTACTTAGGATGACGCTTGCGCTCCGTGATCTGGACAACGATGGTCTTGTTGCCAGAGATGGAGACGACAACGCCCTGGCGGACCTTACGCGAATTGCGCGCAACAGTCGTTTCAGTCATGTTCTAACTCCTGAAATCTACTCGGCGACAGCGGACTTCTCCGCTGCGATCTGGCGGGCGCGCTGCTCGGTAAGGATACGAGCGATATCCTTCTTCACGACGCCGACACGGGCGGTGTTGTCCAGCTGGCTCGTAGCCATCTGGAAGCGAAGGTTGAAGAGCTCGGCACGAGCCTCTTTCAGCTTCTCTGCAAGCTGCTCGTTCGAAAGCTCACGAATCTCTGCGGGCTTCATTTACTTATCCTCCCCGTTCTGCTGATCAGCGCGGGCAATGATCTTGGTCTTGATAGGCAGCTTGTGCTGGGCAAGACGAAGAGCCTCGCGAGCAATCTCCTCAGACACGCCGGCGATCTCGAACATAACGCGACCCGGCTTGACGACGGCCACCCACTCCTCGGGGTTACCCTTACCAGAACCCATGCGGGTCTCCGCAGGCTTCTTCGTGATGGGCTTATCCGGGAAGATGGTGATGTAGACCTTACCGCCACGCTTCATGTAGCGGGTCATGGCGATACGAGCGGCCTCGATCTGACGGTTGGTGATCCAATGACGCTCGAGAGCCTGGATACCGAAATCACCAAAGTGGAGCTGGGTGTTGCCCTTGGCCTGGCCCTTCATGGAGCCACGCTGCACCTTACGGTGGAGAATACGCTTAGGAGCAAGCACTACTGACCCCTCCTCTCGTTATTGCGACGACGAGGACGGGAAGAGCCCTCGAGAGCCGGGTTGGGAACAGGCTGGCCGGGAAGCTTCTCGCCCAGGTAGATCCAGACCTTGACACCGCAGGAACCCATGGTGGTGTGAGCGGTGGAGGTGCCGTAGTCGATCTTGGCGCGCAGGGTGTGCAGAGGCACGCGACCCTCGCGGTACCACTCGCGACGACCCATCTCAGCGCCGCCCAGACGACCGGAGCACTGGATACGGATGCCCTTGGCGCCAGCCTTCATAGCGGACTGAACGGCCTTGCGCATGGCACGACGGAAGGCAACGCGGCCCTCGAGCTGCTCTGCGATGGACTGGGCGACCAGGTTGGCGTCCAGCTCGGGACGCTTGATCTCGATAACGTCGACGGACAGCTGGCCCTTGGCCACGCCGGCGACCTTCTCGAGCTCGGTGCGAAGGCCGTCGATCTCGGCGCCCTTCTTACCGATGACGATGCCCGGACGGGCGGTAAGGATGATGACCTTCACCTTGTCACCAGCGCGCTCGATCTCGACGCGGGAGACGGCGGCACGGGAGAGACGCTTGTTCAGGAACTTGCGGATCTCGAGGTCGTTACCGAGGGTCTCAGCGTAGTTCTTCTCAGCGAACCAGCGGGAGCGCCAGTTCTCGGTGATGCCAAGACGGAAACCAGTGGGGTAAACTTTCTGACCCATGACGCTTATGCCTCCTTTCGGGGAGCGACGATGATGGTGATGTGGCTGGTGCGCTTGAGGATGCGGGAAGCGGAGCCCTTAGCGCGGGGACGAATGCGCTTCAGGGTCGGACCCTCATCGACATAAGCGGCCTTGATGACCAGGTTGTCGGCGCGCATGCCGTTGTTGTTCTCAGCGTTGGCGACAGCGGAACGCAGAACCTTCTCCACGTCGACAGCAACGTGACGATCGCAGAAATGCAGGATGTCGAAAGCCGCAGCGACGTTCTTGCCGCGGATCAAATCGACCACAAGACGAGCCTTGCCGGGGGAAACGCGCACGTACTTGGCGGTAGCGCGAACCTCGCGAGTCTCGGTATCGGTAGACTTAGTTGCCATTTACGTAGAACCCCCTACTTGGCCTTGTGACCACGGAACGTACGAGTCGGTGCGAACTCGCCCAGCTTATGACCAACCATGGACTCGGTGACGTACACCGGAACATGCTTGCGACCGTCGTGGACGGCGATGGTGTGACCAACCATCTCGGGGAAGATGGTGGACGCGCGGGACCAGGTCTTGACGACGTCCTTCTTGCCTGCCTCGTTCATCGCGGTGATACGCGAGAGGAGGCGAGTCTCCACGAACGGGCCCTTTTTGAGACTTCTGCTCATAAGTGCTTTCTCCTAAAACTCGGTATCTAACTACTTCTTGCGACGACGGATGATCAGGTCGTTGGAGACCTTCTTCTTCTTGCGGGTACGATAGCCCTTCGTCGGCTTACCCCAAGGAGTAACAGAGGGACGACCAGAGGTGTGGTTCTTGCCCTCGCCACCGCCGTGCGGGTGGTCAACCGGGTTCATGACAGTACCGCGGACGGTCGGACGAACGCCCATGTTGCGCTTACGACCGGCCTTGCCGATGACGATGTTGGAGTGCTCGGCGTTGCCGACCTCGCCAACGGTCGCGCGGCAGGTCACGAGGATGCGGCGCATCTCGGAGGAAGGCATACGGACGATGGCGTACTTGCCCTCCTTACCCATGAGCTGGCAAGCGGTACCAGCGGAACGGGCGATAGCAGCGCCCTTGCCGGGCTGGAACTCGATCGCGTGGATCAGGGTACCAACGGGGATCTCGGAAAGCGGCATGGCGTTGCCGGGCTTGATGTCGGCGCCAGCGCCGGACACGACGGTATCGCCAACCTTGAGGCCCTTGGGAGCCAGGATGTAGCGCTTCTCGCCGTCCACGTAGTGGAGCAGGGCGATGCGAGCGGAGCGGTTAGGATCGTACTCGATCGTGGCAACCTTGGCGGGCACGCCGTCCTTGTTGCGCTTGAAGTCGATGCGACGATACTGGCGCTTGTGGCCGCCGCCCTGGTGACGGACGGTGATGTGGCCATGATTGTTACGGCCAGCCTTCTTGGACAGGGGCTCGAGAAGAGACTTCTCGGGAGTGGTGCAGGTGATCTCGGCAAAGTCCGAAATCGTCTGCCAGCGCCTGCCTGCGCTGGTCGGCTTAAGATGCTTTACAGCCATTAATCTATCCCTTTCATATCAATCCGCTCGCCACCGCAAGCTGGGATCGCGGGTGCGGTGACACCGGATTTACCACGGTATCGGGCGTATCTACTTTTAAGACCCGATACACCATTCTCACGCCTCCCTTTCGGGAGGCCTGAGCATTAAAGAACCTGAGCTTAGGCCTGGTTGCCGAAGACCTCGATGGAGTCGCCCTCAGCCAGGGTGACGATGGCCTTCTTCCAGGAGCGGGTCTTGCCGGTGACATAGCGAACGCGCTTGTTCTTCGGCTTGACGGTCAGGGTGTTGACGCGGGTGACCTTGACGTTGAAGATCTCCTCAACAGCGTCCTTGATCTGATACTTGTTGGCGTCCTTAGCAACCTCGAACGTGTACTTGTTCTGCTCCATGTTGGAGAAAGCACGCTCGGAGACGACCGGACGGATGATCACGGAATGTGCGTCCATTAGGCGAGTACCTCCCCGAAGTGGGTCGCGACGTCAGCGGGCATCAGCAGGGCGCCGTTGTTAACGAGGTCATAAGTGTTGGCCTCGTTGGGCGTGATGATGAACGTCTTGGGAATGTTGCGGAAAGACAGGTAGGCATTGATGTCGTCCTCGCGCACGATGATCGTGAGGCGCTTGCCCTCAAGGCCGAGAGCCTTGAGCATAGCCACAGCGGCCTTGGTGGACGGCTTCTCAAAGCCATAGTTGTCGACGAGAACGAGCTCGTTGTCGCGAACCTTAGCGGAAAGCGCGGAACGCATAGCGAGCTTGACCTCTTTGTTGTTCATACGCTTGGCGTAGGAGCGGGGCTTCGGAGCGAAGACCACGCCGCCGTGACGCCACTGCGGGGAACGGGTCGAACCCTGACGGGCACGGCCGGTACCCTTCTGACGCCAAGGCTTCTTGCCGCCGCCGGAGACCTCGGAACGGGTCTTGGCGGACTGGGTGCCCTGACGCCAGCAGGCCTGCTGGCAGGTAACGATGTGGTGCATAACGTGGAGGTTCGGCTCGATGCCGTAAACCTCAGCAGCGAGCTCGGCCTCGGCGACCTTGGTGCCCTCGCTGTTCTTTACATCAAACTTAGACATGTGGGTGTTCTCCTTGGTATGACTCTGGGCTTAAAAAGGGTTTTGGGCCCTTAAGCCATACGGATGGCGACCAGACCATTCTTGGCACCGGGCACAGCGCCCTTGACCAGAATGAGGTTCTGCTCGGCATCGATGCGGACAACGGAAAGGTTCTTGACAGTCACGCGCTCATTGCCCATGTGGCCAGCCATCTTGACGCCCCTGAGAACGCGGGCGGGATAGGCGCACTGGCCGATGGAACCGGGGTGACGGTGGAAGTGAGAACCATGGGTCATCGGACCACGACGCTGACCCCAGCGCTTGATGCGGCCCTGGAAGCCCTTACCCTTGGACGTACCGATGACGTCGACCTTGGCGGTGTTCTCGAAATCAGCAACGGTAACGACGTCGCCCACCTTGTGTTCCTCGCCGTTCTCGACGCGGACCTCACGAAGGTAACGGACGGGCTCGACGCCGGCCTTAGCAAAGTGACCAGCCATGGGCTTGGTAACGTGCTTGGACTTGATGTCGCCAAAGCCGATCTGAACGGCGTTGTAGCCGTCGGTCGCCTCAGTTTTAACCTGCGAGACGGTGCAGGGGCCAGCCTGGATGACCGTGACGGGAACGATGTTGTCGTTCTCGTCCCAAACCTGGGTCATGCCAATCTTGCGGCCGAGAATCATGTTGATCATGTAAGATCTCCAACTCTCGGTGGTCTTGGGACACTGCGAACACCCCTTGTGTTCGCCCCTAGAGGACCACTACCAACTACGGTGCACGCCGGTTTGCATTCGCCTACCTGCTCTTTACCACGCAACCCTGATGTGGCTCAAACTTGCAGACAGAATCCTCCCTCAACGGGCACAGCTTGATTAGTATACACGTGCCCGCGCGTTTCCATAGCAGTTCATAAAGTCTTCACCTTGTCTGAACTGCAGCTTTACTGCGTCAAAGCGCTCCTCGCCTCTCGACAGAAGCAGGGAGCGCTCTTTTTTTCTTGACAATATTGGCCTGCCTATGCCTTGACCTCATAGACTTCACCTTTATGGCGCCATATTGCAGAGTCGATAAACGGATAACAACCCGTATTTTTTCGCCTAAAGCTTTTGGTTCACAATCGCAGTGTTGCTGAACGTCTCCGCTCGCGGATCGAACGCAAACTTGAGTACGCAACAATTGCCCAACGGCTGATCTTGGTCGCATTGGGCAAGATGCTCCCATGCCAGCTTGAACTGCAGGGTTGCAGACCCGTGCGAAACAGCCAACACATTGCATTGGTCTTCGCCACTTGCTTCTGCCGTAGCAACGGCATCACGCATCAACTGCGTAAACGCCCCGACCATGCGCGCTCTCAATTCGACGCTGCCCTCGCCCCCGTACGGCACGACTTCTTCGCGCGGATCCCACACGTTCAATGGAACATCGTCCACAGAGCCTTCTTCTAGCGAACCGTAGCTACGCTCAATAATGCCCGGACATTCCTGGACAAGCGGAACTTTGTGCCGGCCGTCACGGTACAGGCAGTCGCGGACCACATACGCGGTGTCCATCGCGCGCTTGAGCGGCGAGCTGTAGATGGCGCTAAATGCGACGTCTTGCGAAGCCATCCAGGCGCCCGCGCTCTTAGCTTGCAAGATACCCGCTGAGGTAAGCGGTGAATCGCAGCGGCCCTGCACCAATCTCTGAAGGTTGTAAAGCGTTTGCCCGTGACGGAGCAGGTATAGCGTATACAAGTGCGTTCTCCTTAGAACTTGGCGGCCTTTTCTAGATTGAGACGCGATCTTTCATGAAGCGCGCTACTGGCACGCGCTCACGTAATCATCGTCCACAGTAATCTTGGCAACAGCCTGCGGATATTCCTTAACCACACGGCGCGCGAGCTCAGACCTTAGCTCGTCTGAGGAGAGCTGCATGTCTTCTGGGCGCAGGCAATCGAAAATAACGTTGGTATGCGTTGGACCGGGCACCGTGCGCAAGTCATGGATCGAGAGGCGCGGGTCGATTTCTTTTGCGATCGCATCGATACGGTTGCGCATATCTGACACCGCGGGGTCATCGGTCACGATGGGGTCGTAGTGTAGGGTAACGATAAGACCGTCTTCGTCCTTAAATGCTTGTTCGATGTTATCAAGGACGTCATGGCTGTCCATGGGGTTGGTCTCGGCGGCCATCTCCACGTGAGCGCTAGCGAATTGACGACCGGGACCATAGTCATGGACCATGAGATCATGGGTGCCCAGCACGCCGGGATAGCTCATGATTTTCGACCTGATGTGCGCCACAAGCTTGGGGTCCGGCGCCGAGCCAAGCAGCGGATCAACCGTGTCGCGAAGAAGCTCTACGCCGCTCCATGCGATATATGCCCCAACAGCGAGGCCCACCCATGCATCGAGCTGGAGCGAGGTGACGCGTGCAACCACTGCTGAAAGAAGGACTGCACCGGTAGCGATGCAGTCGTTTGTTGAGTCTTGAGCGGTAGCGATAAGGGTTTCCGAGTCGATTTTGTTACCCAAAGAGCGGTTGAACGCAGCCATCCAGCACTTAACGAGGATAGACAGAGTCAGAACCGCCACCAACGCCAATGAGAATTCAACCTGTGTAGGATTGACGATTTTATCGATAGACGACTTGATAAGCTCAACTGCCACCAGCAGCACCAAGACGGCGACCGCAAGGCCCGACAAGTACTCATAACGACCATGGCCGTAGGGATGCTCGGGGTCCGCCGGGCGACTTGCAAGCTTGAAGCCCAGCACGCTCACGATGTTCGAAGAGGCGTCGGACAGGTTGTTGAGGGCGTCGGCGACGATTGAAACTGACCCGCTCATTACGCCCACGGCGGCTTTTGCCGCGCACAGCAGAACATTTGCCACGATACACACCATGCCCGCCAGCGCGCCCACCCGTGCTCGGTCTCCACTTGCGCGCTTAATAATCCATTCGCCCATATGCATCCCCCGCTCTTGCTTAGACATGACTTTCGATTGTATTCCTCTTTGCGCACCGCAGCGCAACGCATCGACCATCTGTTGCGGATTCACACGGTGGCGTCGCGACGCTTTACGGGATGCCCGGCAATGCAGCCATACAATGGAACCGGCGGCCTTGGATGTGCGAGCGCAAAGGCAGGCGCGCTTGTACGCTGCGGCCCCCAGCTTGCCCCCGGAAGCCGGAGCGTGCGATAGGGCATCATTCCTGCGCCCGCCTGGGACCCCAGCGGGGTTTTGGGTGCCGCGGCGTGCATGCATACGCTCCTGGCTATACGAACGGGCACCAATTCCTGATTTGGGGACCCTTGCGTACATGGCGACAAAACGATTTTGTCCGTTTGGTCACCCGGCTTCAAGCTGGGTGCCCCAACGGGCTTTAGCCCAGGACTGAACATACGCAAGGGCACCCATACCGTCGATGGGTTCCCACCCGTAGCTATTAAGCCACCGCAAAGATACGAGTGGGCACCAAACATGAAATTAGATTCCCATCCGTAACTATGGAGCTGGCACCATTGGTCCGTACGGCACCCAATTAGAAACTGGGGACCCAAACGGACAGCATCATTGCGCTCATGAAAAACCGATCTTCACATACCTAAGCCAAGCCCCTTCGAACGGCGCTGGAACATTGAAGTTTAGATTCATAGAGAATCACGCGATGCGCACCGGATACCGATAACCAGGCAATCTAATCCGTTTGCCGAATGTTTAATCTGAACATTGAAAACGAGAGAGCCGCCTACCAGCAGAAGAAAGATTACGTCGATATCAACCGATTATCCAGGCAATATGCATGTGCAAGCATAGTAGCCCACACTAACGCAAGGCAGCTTTGATGGGAGGGCGATATGCCGCGTTCGCTTGAGACCACACTTATAAAAAAGATTGCTGATGCATTCTCGAGCGGAAAGCTCTACACCCCCAAAACAGACTCCGAGCGCCGAGGGTTGAAGCGGCGCGTTCTCAAAGGGACGGTAGCGACACCCTATAAGGGCCTCTACGCACTTACGGAGCAATGGGTGGACATGGAGAAGCCGCAGCAATACAAGATGATTATCAAAACGCTCGCAGAGCTTTATCCCAACTGGGTTTTCTGCTCTTTTTCAGCCGCCGTGCTGCACGGTCTCGAAGTTCCCTTTACAGAGATGAATCTGGTTCACATCGCCGCGACTTGCAGCCGACGTACCAACGATTTGGTCTATCACCACATGAAGATCGATAGCCCTGAGAACGTGGACGGAGTGAAATGCGCCTCCATAGAAGGCACCGTATTAGAATGCGTCCGAAAGAGCGACTTTAGATACGCCCTGGCGGTGGCAGATTCATCGCTGCGCTTATTGAGGCGCAATGCAAAGGAAATGATTGAGCGGATAGAGACCAAATGCAAGGGCAGACACGGCATAGCCTACGTCAAAGAGGTCTTTGGCCATGCCAATAGCAGAGCTGAAAACGGCGGGGAATCATATGCGCGAGCAGTGATGATAGAGAACGGCGTTATGTTACCAAAGCTGCAGGTTGAACATTATAATCCAGTCACCAAGACAAAATACAGGGACGATTTTGAGTGGGAGCTCAAGACTGGAAACGTGGCTGGCGAGCTCGACGGAAACAAAAAATATACCCTGATAGCCAAGAATCGAGGAGTAACAATCGAGCAGGTGCTTCTCGAAGAACGTCAACGCGAATCCAGGCTGAGAAACCAGGGGCTCAAGTTCGCGCGATTTACCTTTGACCAGATCCGACACGTCTCTTCTTTCATAGATATTCTCGATTCTTGCGGCATTCCAAGGATTGGAATAAATCCTCGTGCACCAAAGCCGCCGGCTAAGCGAAGAGAGATCGCATCCCGAACGTACAAACGAAAAAGTCAGAGACAAAGATAAGGACTGGGTCAAGGCGGATAATACCCACCAAAAAAGCCCCCTGGCTTATAACCAGAGGGCTTAATGCAAGCTAGTCGTGTCTAAGGCAAGCTTAGAGCTTGATCTCGATGTCGACACCCGCGGGGAGGTCGAGACGCATCAGCGAATCGACGGTGCCGCTGGTGGGATCGAGAATGTCGATGAGGCGCTTGTGGGTGCGCATCTCGAACTGCTCACGGGAATCCTTGTCCTTATGCGGGGAGCGGATAACCGTGTAAAGGTTGCGCTCGGTGGGCAGAGGAATGGGGCCGGAAACGCGAGCACCAGTCTTCTGGGCGGTCTCGACGATGAGCTTCGCGGACTGATCAACAACCTCGTGATCGTAGCCCTTGAGGCGGATCCTGATCTTCTGGCTAGACAACTTGAACCTCCAAATGGAATGCGAGGGCATCCTCGCTGAAATGTACTAACGGTGCGGATGAGCTTAGGCGTTGGTGCCGTTCTTGCTCATGACCTCGTCCATGATGGACTTGGGCGCCGGCTCGTAGGAGTCGAACTGCATCGTGTAGGATGCGCGGCCCTGGGTCTGGGAGCGAAGGTCGGTAGCATAGCCGAACATCTCGCCCAGGGGCACCTTAGCGCGGATGACCTTGCTGCCAGCACGATCGTCCATGCCCTCGATCTTGCCGCGGCGGCCGGACAGGTTGCCCATAACGTCGCCCATATACTGCTCGGGGGTCTCGACCTCGACGGACATGTAAGGCTCGAGAAGGATGGGGTCGGACTTCTTGAGAGCATCCTTGATGGCCATGGAACCGGCGATCTTGAATGCGGCCTCAGAGGAGTCGACCTCGTGGTAAGAGCCGTCGAACAGGGTGACCTTCACGTCAACAACCGGGTAACCAGCGATGACACCGGTGTTCAGCGCCTCCTGAATGCCCTTGTCGATGGACGGGATGTAATCCTTGGGAACGACGCCGCCGACGATGGCGTTGACGAACTCGTAACCAAAGCCCTCTTCCATCTTCTCGAGCTTGATGACGGCGTGGCCGTACTGACCGCGACCACCGGACTGACGGACAAACTTGCCCTCAGCCTTCTCGACGTCATGACCGGGAGCCTCACGGTAGGCAACCTGGGGCTTACCAACGTTAGCCTCAACCTTGAACTCGCGGAGCAGGCGGTCGACGATGATCTCGAGGTGCAGCTCGCCCATGCCGGCGATGATGGTCTGGCCGGTCTCGTGGTTGGTGGACACCTGGAACGTGGGGTCCTCCTCGGCGAGCTTGGTCAGAGCGATGGACATCTTGTCCTGCTCGGCCTTGGTCTTGGGCTCGATAGCAATGTCGATAACGGGCTTAGCGAACTCGATCTGCTCGAGGATGAGCTCCTTGCCCTCCTCGCACAGGGTGTCACCGGTGGTGGTGTTCTTGAGGCCCACGGCTGCGAGGATGTCGCCAGCGGAAGCGCCGTCGACGTCGACGCGGTCGTTCGCGTTCATCTCGAGGATGCGGCCAAAACGCTCGCGGCTGCCGGAAGTGGCGTTGGTGACGTAAGAACCGGCGTCCACATGACCGGAGTACACGCGGAAGAAGGTGAGCTTACCAACAAAGGGGTCGGTAGCGATCTTGAAGGCAAGCGCCGAGAACGGAGCGTCAGCGGAAGCCTCGCGGGTCTCGGTCTCACCGGTCTTGGGGTTGGTGCCCTCAACAGCGGGAACATCCAGCGGGCTGGGCAGGTAGTCGACAACAGCGTCGAGAAGCTCCTGAACGCCCTTGTTCTTGTAGGCGGAACCAACCAGAACGGGGTTGAGCTCGTTAGCAAGGGTGCCCTTGCGGATGGCGGCCTTGAGCATGTCGACGGGGATCTCCTCGTCCTCAAGAACCATCATCATGAGCTCGTCATCGTAGTTCGCGGCGGCGTCGAGCAGCTCAGCGCGCTTTTCGGCGGCAACGTCGGCGAACTCAGCGGGGATCTCGTCCATAGGCTCGGGGTAGGTCATACCCTTATCGTCGGGCTTGAAGTCCCAAGCGGTCATGGTGACCAGGTCGATAACGCCCCAGAACTGATCCTCTGCGCCCATGGGAACCTGGATGGCCACGGCGTTGGCGTTGAGGCGATCCTTCATGGTCTGGATGGCGTTGAAGAAGTCGGCGCCCACGCGGTCATACTTGTTGATGAAGGCGATACGGGGGACGTTGAAGTTGCGGGCCTGGCGCCACACGGTCTCGGACTGGGGCTGAACGCCGGCGACGGCGTCGAACACGGCGACGGCACCGTCGAGAACGCGCAGGGAGCGCTCGACCTCAGCGGTGAAGTCAACGTGGCCCGGGGTGTCGATGATCTGGATGCGGTAGGACTTGTCATCCTTGTGCCAGAAGCAAGTGGTAGCGGCGGACTGAATGGTAACGCCGCGCTCCTGCTCCTGAACCATCCAGTCCATGGTGGCAGCGCCCTCATGGGTCTCACCGATCTTATGCTTCTTACCGGTGTAGTAAAGAATGCGCTCGGTAGTGGTGGTCTTACCAGCATCGATGTGGGCCATGATGCCGATGTTGCGGGTCTCGGAAAGCTTGTACTTGGGCTTAGCCATGAGTCAGTTCCTTCCTTGGAATTACCAGCGGTAGTGAGAGAACGCGCGGTTGGCCTCGGCCATCTTGAAGACGTCCTCACGCTTCTTCACGGAAGCGCCAACGCCGTTGGAGGCATCGAGAATCTCGTTAGCGAGACGCTCGGCCATGGTCTTCTCCTTGCGAGCACGCGAGAAGTTGACGATCCAGCGGATGGCGAGCTGGGTGGAGCGACGGGAGTTGACCTCCATCGGCACCTGGTAGGTAGCGCCACCAACACGCTTGGGCTTGACCTCGAGCGTGGGGCGGACGTTGTCCATGGCCTTCTTGAAGGTGGCAAGAGCGTCACCCTCGGACTTCTCGGCAACGATGTCGAATGCACCGTAGACGACGCGCTCGGCGGTAGCCTTCTTGCCGTCAAGAAGAACCTTGTTGATAAGCTGGGTCACGAGGCGGTTGTTGTACACGGAATCAGGCATGACCTCGCGGCGATTATTCTTTGCTGCACGACGCGGCATATGAAATCTCCTCTATTCGTTGGATCAGGTGTAGTAGCTACTTTGAGACTACTTCGGGCGCTTAGCGCCGTACTTGGAGCGGGACTGCTTACGGTTGTTCACCGGAGCGGAGTCGTAGGCGCCACGGATGACGTGATAACGAACACCGGGGAGGTCGCGAACACGGCCGCCGCGGATGAGGACGATGGAGTGCTCCTGGAGGTTGTGGCCCTCACCAGGAATGTATGCGGTGACCTCGATGCCGTTAACAAGACGGACACGGGCAACCTTACGAAGAGCCGAGTTCGGCTTCTTGGGGGAGGTGGTGAACACGCGGGTGCACACGCCGCGCTTCTGGGAGTTGTGCTGCAGAGCTGCGTTCTTGGACTTCTTGGGAACGGACTTACGGCCCTGGCGAACCAGCTGGTTGATAGTAGGCAAAACGTACTCCTTCTTCGTGATGATTCCAGCTTTATACTTAGTGCAACGGCTTGAATCGAGGCGTCAGCATCCGCCTACGAAACACGCGGTTCGCTACGTTACGCCTGTTGTGCTGCGGTGTCAACAGACCACGCCACCGGGCGTTTCCCTATTTGGCACATTTCACGCAGAATCTTCATAGATGGTCAAAGGAATGCGTTTTTCGTTAACCAACGAAGCCGTTAACGCTTCTTAGGGCCCTTCTTTGTTGGGCGCTTCTTTGCTTTTTTGGACGAGGAGGGGGCGCTCGTGTTCCCATCACGGTGCTTTACGCGGTAGAACCCCGCGCCCATCACCACCGCGACAACCAAGATGAGCATCCACATGAGTTGGCTTCCAAGAGAGGGAGCGACGGTTTCCATACCAAGCCTTTCCTTGCGCAGCCGGAAGACCACTCCCCCGGACGTATCAACGTGGAGCATTCTACCCAAGCGCCCGGCGCGGCCACGCTCAGCGGGGCAGCGTATCCGCGAGCGGCCGCGCGTCATTCTGGGGAAGGCTCCGGTATGCGACGATTAACACCGCAATCTCTGTCACAAGCGTCAACCACTGATATTGGTCCGGCACCGCGCGGCGATCATGGCGCCCGTTGTAACAACAAACGTGGCTGCAAGGTAAGTGACCACAATAACCAGTATAAGGACGAGGAAACCTTTGAGCGCCATTTGGACGTCGACCCCTTGCCTTGCCTTGCCTTGCCTTGATCTTGCAACTGCACGCCTCTCCCCCCACGCTCCCTATGCTGCATCTATGGACGAAAACGGGCGAGACAGATTATCTGCCTCGCCCGTATATAGCATTTTGAATGCAGGCGGCTAAGCCCGCTTCAAGTTATGCGAACCGGTCATCAAAACCGGTGCGTAACGACTACTCCTCAAAGGAGTTGTGGCCGTTGGGATCCTCAGGGCTATCGCCATCGTCCTGATCGACCAGCTGGTTGAGCAGCTCATCGATAGAGGCCATATCCTCGTTGATGATGCCGCCGGATGCCTTGGACTTGTCCTCAGCGGGGGCGCCCAGCAGCTCCTCGTCCGAATCATAGTGATGACGCGGAGCAGAGGTGCCCAGCAAGATGTCGTCCGGGCCGTCCGGGCTGAAGACCATCTGCAGCAGCTGGGAGAGGTCCTCTTCATCGGCCATATCCTCGGTGTTATCAAGGATGTGGAGCAGGTTGTGGGCCTCCAGGCCGTCGCGCAGCTCCTCGATCGCCTTTGCGCCGATGCCATCGATGCGGAGCAGGTCCTCCTCGGACTTGCCGACCAGGTCGCCAACGGTCTCGATGCCGACCTCGCTGAACTTATTGGTCCAGCGCTGGGACACGCCAAGGTCGTCGAACAGGTACAGGCGGGCGTCCTCGGCGGAGATGGTGCGGCCATTGCGCGTGAAGGAGCCGTCGCCCGGGTAATCGTCATAGCCAACCCAGTCGAGCTGCTGCGGAAGCTGCTCGTCCAGCTCCTTGAGCTCGGCGGGCGCCCACTCGGGCAGCGCCTTGGAGCCGGGAGCGGTCGCGCCGCCAACGGTTACGTAGCCGTCGGAGGTGCGATAGGTAAGGCTCGCCTCGGAATACGGCTTGAGGCCGGTGCCAACCGGGATCTTCTTGCCCACGATAACGTTGGACTTGAGGTCCAGCAGGTGGTCGACCTTGCCCTCGATAGCGGCCTCGGTGAGCACGCCCGCGGTACGGATGAACGACGCGGAAGACAGCCAGGAGTCGATGGACGCGGCAACCTTGAGGGTACCCAGGATCGCAGCCTCAGAGGTGGGCGGGGTGCCGCCGCGGCGGGCGACGCGCTCAACCTCGTCCGCGAACTCATAGCGGTCGACGTACTGGCCCAGCAGGTAGCTGGAATCACCGGGGTTGGTGATCTGAACGCGACGCAGCATCTGACGTGCGATGACCTCGATGTGCTTGTCGTTCAAATCAACGCCCTGGCTGGTATAGACGTCCTTGACGTTCTCGACGAACGTATGCATGGTGCTCTCGATATCGGTCAGCTTGCGCAGGTTGCGGAAGTTGACGAAGCCCTTGGTGATCTGGTCGCCGGCGCGGACGGTGCAGCCGTCCTCGATACCGGGCATGAAGCGGACGGACGCGGGAACGCGCTTCTCCTCGAGCACACGGGTGTGATCGTCGGAGTCGGTCAGGGTCAGGACGTACTCGGACTTCTCCGGCTTGATGGAGAGGCGACCGGAGAACGGAGCCAGGTCGGCCTCGCGGCCCAGGATCTTCTCGTTGACGTTTCCGACGACGTCGAACATACGGCCAACGGTAGGCAGACCCTGCGTAATGTCGTCAACGCCTGCAACGCCACCGGAGTGAATGGTACGCATCGTAAGCTGCGTGCCGGGCTCGCCGATGGACTGAGCGGCGATGATGCCGACGGCGGTGCCGATGGCGACGGGACGACGGGTAGAGAGGTCCCAACCGTAGCACTTCTGGCATACGCCGTACTTGGAACGGCAGGTCAGCAGCGCGCGCAGGGTGACCTTCTTGAGGCCGGCGTCAACAAGCTTCTGGATGTCGGCAACGCTCTCGATGTACTGGTCGCGCTCGAACAGGACGGTGCCGTCGGCAGCAACGGCATCCTCGGAGAAGCAGCGGCCAACCAGATCGGCGTTGAGCGAGTCGGTGCCGGGGATGATGAGGTTGTAGGAGCAGCCCTCCTGCGTACCGCAGTCCTCCTCGCGGACGATAACGTCCTGGGCGACGTCGACTAGACGGCGGGTAAGGTAACCGGAGTCGGACGTGTGGGACGCGGTGTCGACCAGGCCCTTACGAGCGCCGTACGTGGAGATGAAGTACTCCAGGGGCAGCAGGCCCTCGCGGAAGTTCGCCTTAATGGGAAGGTCGATGGTCTCACCGGACATGTCCGCCATAAGGCCGCGCATGCCGCCGAGCTGACGCAGCTGGGTCTTGGAACCACGAGCGCCGGAGTCGGCCATCATGTAGATCGGGTTCTCCTCGTCGAACATGTCGAGCATGAGAGCGGCGACCTTGTCGGTGGCGGCGGTCCACTCGTTAACTACCTCGGTGTGGCGCTCCATCTCGTTGATGAAGCCCTCTTCGAAGTACTCGTTAATGGAGTCGACGCGGTCCTGGGCCTCGGCCAGAATCTGGGGCTTCTCATCGGGGATGAGGGCGTCCCACAGGGAGATGGTGAGGCCGGCGCGGGTAGCGAAGTGGAAACCGGCGAACTTGATGGCGTCCAGGATGGGGCCGACCTCGGCCTGCGGATAGCGATCGCAGCAGGCGGCGACCAGCTTGCCCACATCGCTCTTGACCATCTTGTAGTTGATGAACTCGTAGTCCGCGGGCAGGCACTGGCGGTTGAAGATGATGCGGCCGATCGTGGTCTCGAAACGGCAGGTCTTGGTGCCCGTCACATCGTAGTCCACAAACTCGTTGCGATCGTTCTTCACACGGAAGTAGCTGTGCTCCTCGTCGAAGTAATTAGCCTCGGCCTCGGAGACACGAACCTGGATCTTGGCCTGAAGGTCAACCTCGGCACGGGCATCATAGGCGTTGAGCGCATCGTCGAAGCTGGCGAACACGTGGCCCTCGCCAGGCAGGCCGTCGCGAGCCTGGGTGAGGTAGTACACGCCAATGATCATGTCCTGGGAAGGAACGTTGACCGGCTTGCCGGATGCGGGCGAGCGCAGGTTGTTCGCAGAGAGCATGAGCACGCGCGCCTCGGCCTGAGCCTGAAGCGACAGCGGCACGTGCACGGACATCTGGTCGCCGTCGAAGTCGGCGTTGAAGGGGGCGCAGACCAGCGGGTGCAGGTGGATTGCCTTGCCCTCGACCAGAACGGGCTCGAAAGCCTGAATGGAGAGGCGGTGCAGCGTAGGTGCACGGTTAAGCAGGACCAGACGGCCGTCGATGACCTCTTCCAGGATGTCCCAGACAAAGCTGGCGCCGCGCTCGATCGCGCGCTTGGCGCCCTTGATGTTCTCGACCTTGCCAAGCTCGACCAGGCGCTTCATGACGAAGGGCTTGAAGAGCTCCAGCGCCATGGTCTTGGGCAGACCGCACTGGTGCAGCTTGAGCTTGGGGTCCGTAACGATTACGGAACGTCCGGAGTAGTCGACGCGCTTACCCAGCAGGTTCTGACGGAAGCGGCCCTGCTTGCCCTTGAGGGCCTCGGCAAGGGACTTGAGCGGACGACCGCCACGTCCGGAAACCGGACGGCCGCGACGGCCGTTGTCGAACAGTGCGTCGACGGCCTCCTGCAGCATACGCTTCTCGTTGTTCACGATGATCGCGGGAGCATCGAGGTCGAGCAGGCGCTTAAGACGATTGTTACGGTTGATAACGCGACGATACAGATCGTTCAGGTCGGACGCAGCGAAGCGACCGCCGTCGAGCTGGACCATAGGACGAAGATCGGGCGGAATGACCGGAATGACGTCGAGGATCATGTTGGCGGGGTCGTTGTGGCCCTTCAGGAAGGCATCGACGACCTCAAGGCGCTTGACGGCTTTCTCGCGCTTCTGCTTCTGGCCATCGACGTCAGCGATGATGGCCTTCAGACGCTCGGACTCGGACTCCAGGTCGATGGCGGCCAGCAGGTCGCGAACGGCCTCGGCGCCCATGTCGCCGCTGAAGTACATGGAGTAGTAGCGCTTCATCTCGCGGAACAGAGGCTCGTCGGAGATCAGGTCGCGCTCGGAGAGCTTCATGAATGCCTGGAACGCGTCGGAGCGCAGCTGCTTCTCGTCCTTGCACTCTTCCTCGATGTCGATGATGCCGGCGGCGATCTCCTCCTGGGTCAGGGGCTCTTCATCGGAGAACTCATCGAAGTTCTCGGGGTTGCCCTGCTCCTTCAGAGACTCGATCTGGCGTGCGCACTCGGCGTCGATCTCCTCGAGGTCGGCAGCGAGCTCCTCGCGCAGATCCTCCGCGTCGGCCTCGCGCGCCTCGTAGTCGACGTGCGTGATGATATAGCTGGCGAAGTAGAGCACCTTCTCCAGGTCCTTGCTCTTGATGTCGAGCAGGCGGCTCATGGGGAAGCTGGTGGGGCTCTTGAAATACCAGATGTGGCTTACCGGAGCGGCAAGCTCGATGTGGCCCATGCGCTCGCGACGCACCTTGGCCGAAGTGACCTCGACGCCGCAGCGCTCGCAGACGATGCCCTTGAAGCGAATGCCCTTGTACTTGCCGCAAGAGCACTCCCAGTCCTTGGCGGGACCGAAGATCTTCTCGCAGAACAGGCCGTCCTTCTCGGGCTTGAGGGTACGGTAGTTGATGGTCTCGGGCTTCTTGACCTCGCCGTAAGACCAGGAGCGGATCTTGTCGGCGCTGGCAAGGGAGATCTTTACCGCGTCAAAATCAGTAGCTTCGAAATCTGCCACAGTTTCTACTCCTTATCAGTGGTGGAAGCGGCCAGCTCGCCGATGAGGGCTTCGGCTGCATCCGCAGAGGTGTCGGCCTCGTCGATGGAGGGAAGGGTGTCCAGGTCGGCCAGGACGTCGTCCACGTCCGCGGTCTCGGCTACGGTCTCAGGCTCCGGCTCGTGGTCGCGGATGGGCTCGATGTCGAGCGCGAGCGAGCGGATCTCCTTGACCAGAACCTTGAAGGACTCGGGAATACCGGCCATGGGGACGTTGTCGCCCTTGACGATCGCCTCGTAGGTCTTGACGCGACCGACGGTGTCGTCGGACTTGACCGTGAGGATCTCCTGCAGGACGTTGGAAGCACCGTACGCGTACAGTGCCCAAACTTCCATCTCACCAAAGCGCTGGCCGCCGAACTGGGCCTTACCGCCCAGGGGCTGCTGGGTAACCAGGCTGTAGGGGCCGGTCGAACGCGCGTGGATCTTGTCGTCAACCATGTGGCCGAGCTTCAGGATGTAGGAGGTGCCGACGGTGATGGGCTCGCGGAACTCCTCACCCGAACGGCCGTCGAACAGGCGGGTCTTGCCGCGCTCGTCCAGCTGGGTGACAAAGTCGGTGCGCATGTGGTCGCCCAGGCGCTCGGTGGCCAGGTTGACCATGTTCTTGTTGGCGCGGCGGATGACCTCGGCGATCTCGTCCTCATGGGCGCCGTCGAAGACGGGGGTCGCCGTAAAGAACGGGCCGGGAACGTACTTGTCGGAATCAGCGTTGTCCTGATCCCAACCGCAGGCGGCGGCCCAGCCAAGGTGGCACTCGAGCAGCTGGCCGACGTTCATACGGGAGGGAACGCCCAGGGGGTTCAGGATGACGTCGACAGGGGTGCCGTCTGCCATGTAGGGCATATCCTCGACCGGCAAGATCTTGGAGATAACGCCCTTGTTGCCGTGGCGGCCGGCGATCTTGTCGCCCTCCTGGATCTTACGGCGCTGGGCGACGTAGACGCGGACCATCTCGTTGACGCCCGGAGCCAGGTCGTCGCCGGCCTCGCGGCTGAAGCGAGCGACGTCGATGACTCGACCGTAGGAACCGTGGGGCATCTTAAGAGAGGTGTCGCGAACGTCATGGGCCTTGGCGCCAAAGATGGCGCGGAGCAGGCGCTCCTCGGCGGTCAGAGCGCTCTCGCCCTTGGGCGTGACCTTACCGACCAGGATGTCGCCGGGGCCGACCTCGGCGCCGATGCGGATGACGCCGTCCTCGTCCAGGTTGGCGAGCATATCCTCGGAAAGGTTGGGGATCTCGCGGGTGATCTCCTCGGGACCCAGCTTGGTGTCGCGAGCGTCGATCTCGTGGCGAGAGATGTTGATGGTGGTCAGCAGGTCCTCGGCCACTACGCGCTCGGACACGACGATAGCGTCCTCGTAGTTGTAGCCTTCCCAGCTCATGTAGGCGACCGTGAGGTTCTGGCCCAAAGCGAGCTCGCCGTGATCGGTGGACGGGCCGTCTGCCAGGGGCTGGCCCTTGACGACCTCATCGCCCACGCGAACCAGCGGACGGTGGTTGATGCAGGTGGACTGGTTGGAACGCTGGTACTTGGGCAGGTGATACTCGTCCATACCGCCAGCGTGCTTAACGATGATCTTGCGCGCGTCGGCGAAGATGACCTCGCCGGCGTGCTTGGCCAGGGTGACCTCGCCGGAATCCAGCGCAGCGCGACGCTCCATGCCGGTGCCGACGTACGGGGCGGCAGGGTGAACCAGGGGCACAGCCTGACGCTGCATGTTAGCGCCCATGAGGGTACGCTTGGCGTCGTCGTGCTCCAAGAACGGAATGAGGGTGGCGGCGACGGAGATCATCTGACGCGGGGAGACGTCCATGTAGTCGACCATCTCGACGGGCACGTCTGCGGGAGCACCGAAGGAGCCGTCGAAGTCGCGGGTACGGGCGACGATGGTGTGGGGACGAACCAGGTTGCCGTCGGCGTCGGCGACCACGAACTCATTGGTCTCGGGGTCGAGCGGAGTGTTCGCCGGGGCGATGATGTGGTTCTCTTCCTCGTCAGCGGTCATCCAGTCGATCTGGTCGGTGGCGACGCCGTTCTCAACGCGGCGATAAGGGGCCTCGATGAAGCCGTACTCGTTCACTCGAGCGTAGAGGGACAGAGAGCCGATCAGGCCGATGTTGGGGCCTTCGGGGGTCTCGATGGGGCACATGCGGGAGTAGTGCGAGTTGTGGACGTCGCGGACGGCGGTAGGCACGTTGGTGCGGCGGCTGGAGCCGGACTTGTGACCAGCAAGGCCACCGGGGCCCAGGGCGGACAGGCGGCGCTTGTGGGTAAGACCGGTCAGCGGGTTGGCCTGGTCCATGAACTGGGACAGCTGGGAGGAGCCGAAGAACTCCTTGATGGCCGCCACGATGGGACGGATGTTGATGAGGCTCTGCGGGGTGATCTCGTCGATGTCCTGGGAGCTCATGCGCTCGCGGACCACGCGCTCCATACGGCTCATACCGATACGGAACTGGTTGGCCACCAGCTCGCCGACGGTGCGGATGCGGCGGTTGCCGAAGTGGTCGATGTCGTCGGTCTTGTAACCGGGGGTGCCGGCGGCAAGCTCGAGCAGGTAGCGCAGGGTGGCGACGATGTCCTCGTCGGTCAGCACCGCAACGTCCTCGGTGGTGTCGAGGCCGAGCTTCTTATTCACCTTGTAGCGGCCGACGCGAGCCAGGTCGTAGCGCTGCGCATTGAAGAGCAGGCCCTCGAGCAGGCTGCGGGAGGCGTCGACGGTGGGCGGCTCGCCCGGACGCAGGCGACGGTAGATCTCGATGAGGGCGTCCTCGCGGGTGAGGGCGGTATCACGCTCGATGGTGCGCTTCACGACATCGGAGTCACCGAGCATCTCGATGATCTCGTCGTTGGTGGTAGCGATGCCCAGTGCGCGCAGGAACATGGTGGCGGACTGCTTGCGCTTGCGGTCGATGGAGACCACCAGCTGGTCGCGCTTGTCGACCTCGAACTCCAGCCAAGCGCCGCGAGCGGGGATGATCTGCGCCTTGTAGACCTGCTTGCCGCCGTCCATCTCGGAGCTGTAGTACACGCCCGGGGAGCGGACCAGCTGGGAGACGACGATGCGCTCGGTACCGTTGATGATGAAGGTGCCCTGATCGGTCATCATGGGGAAATCGCCCATGAAGACCAGCTGCTCCTTGATCTCGCCGGTCTCCTTGTTGGTAAGGCGGACATCGGTGAGAAGCGGAGCCTGGTAGGTCATATCCTTCTCGCGGCACTCCTCCACGGTGTGCGCGGGGTCGCCGAACTGGTGCTCACCAAAGGTGACCTCCAGGATATGGTTCTGGCTCTGAATGGGGCTGGACTCCTTGAAAGCCTCGCGGAGCCCATCGGTCATGAAGCGGTCGAAGCTCTCCTTCTGAACGGAGATAAGGTTCGGAAGCTCCATCACCTCGGGGATCTTTCCAAAGTTGACGCGCGTGCGCTCTGTTGCCGTTACCGGCTGGGTGGCTTTTGCATCACTCACCAGGCGTTCCCTCCTTCTTGGGAAAATGCGGTTTGCTTGGCGTTCGGTCGCATGTCGTATACACTGTTCCGCGATCGCTGACGCACATCGAAAACGTGCTCTTGACATCTCGACAGAAATCGCCATATATCGCAACCTACTAGTTTAGCAACTACGAACCGTTTGGCAATAAAAGTCTTGACTATAGGTTGATTTTGGACTAGGCAAAAAAGTTACAACTAAACCTGCAGGTAGTTGACCTGAACAGAACATGTGTTCATGTTGTTCTAATGGAGACGTTGTATTACGTGCGCATGTCACAAGACAGGCTGGATTTTAGGAAGCGCCGCAAACCAATAGATGGTTAAAAGAAAATGCCCCAACCGCAACGGTTGAGGCATTCCATTCAAGCAAGCTGTCATTATGACCACGCTGGGCTAGTTCTAGCTGGCGTATATGGACGAGCGTTTGGACGAGGCCGCCTAGCGACGGACCAATCCCCCGCGCTCGTCGACGGCCTCCCAGAACTCGTCGGCGAAGCGGGGGTCGGCCGCGGCCATGAGGGCGTTGGTCGCGATCCAGCCCGACGGGGTGCCGGTGTCGTAGCCGGACAGCGGGTCGATGACCACGGCGTACATGGCCTCGCGCTCGAGAGAGCGGGCCATGGCGTCGGTCAGCTGGATCTCCCCTCCCTTGCCGGGCTCCTGGTCGGCCAGCAGGTCCATGACCAGCGGCGAGAGCAGGTAGCGGCCCACGATGTAGAGGTTGGAGGGGGCCTCCTCGGCGGCGGGCTTCTCCACCAGGCCGGAGACGCGCCACACCGCGCCGGGCTCGTCGTCGGCGACCCCGCCGAGGCCCTCCAGGGTGTCGACGCGCTCGCCCGCGATGACGCCGTAGCGGGAGACGTCCGCCGGCGAGCAGGGCGCCACCGCGATCACGGACGCGCCGGCGTGGGCGCGGGAGACCTCGAGCATGCGGGTGCAGATGTCGCGCGAGGGGACCACGTAGTCGCCGAGCAGCACCAGGAAGCTCTCGCCGGCAACGGCGTCGGCCACCGAGCGGATGGCGTGGCCCAGCCCCTTGGGCTCGTACTGGTAGCGGAAGTCCACGGGCATGTCGCCGGCCTGGGCAACGGCGTCGGCGTAGCCGTCCTTGCCGCGCTCGCGAAGCAGCGCCTCCAGCGAGCGGTCGGGCTGGAAGTAGCTGAGCAGCTCGGGCTTGCCGGGCGAGGTCACGATGACGGCGCCGTCGACCTCCTCGGGCTCCAGCGCCTCCTCGACCACGTACTGGATGACCGGCTTGTCGAGCACCGGGAGCATCTCCTTGGGGGTGCACTTGGTCGCCGGCAGGAAGCGGGTGCCGAGGCCGGCTGCGGGGATGATAGCCTTCATGGCCTTCCTTTCGTCCACGCCTTTATGACGCGGATCAATAACGGGCTTTTCGCCCATAAACAATTGAGTCACAGTCCTACAGGATACCGTCCGAATGCTTGCGCGCTACCCCCTTTTGAGAAAATGCAGCTTAAATACGCACCTTCCGATTATTTAACACGTCCGCATCAACGTATCGAGGAGGCGGGGCACCAAAAAAAGGAGGCCCGGCGAACCAGACCTCCTTTAAGACATTGAATGTCAGACCGCGGCACGGGGCCGTACGGTCGTAGCCGGCAGGCGAATCGCCTGCAGGAAACTACTTGATGGTGACAGCAGCGCCGGCAGCCTCGAGCTTCTCCTTGGCAGCCTCGGCGTCCTCCTTCTTGGCACCCTCGAGAACAGCCTTGGGAGCGCCCTCGACGACCTCCTTGGCCTCCTTCAGGCCGAGGTTGGTCAGCTCGCGAACGACCTTGATGACCTGGATCTTGTTGTCGCCGAAGCCCTCGAGAACAACGTCAAACTCGGTCTTCTCCTCGGCCTCCTCAGCGGCAGCAGCGGGGCCAGCAACGACGGCAGCGGGAGCAGCGGCGGAAACGCCGAAGGTCTCCTCGATGGCGGAAACGAGCTCGGAAGCCTCGAGCAGGGTCATCTCTTTCAGGGCCTCGATGATCTCATCGGTGGTAAGCTTAGCCATTTCTAAGTCCTTTCGATTTCCCTGCGTCTTTAGCAGGGAGATTAATTAAGTAGCGCGGCGCATATGCGCCAGGGGTGCGGCCTTACGACCGCGAGCATGGTGGCGACTAGGCCGCCTTCTGCTCGGAGATCTGCTGGACGCAACGGGCGAGACCGCTGGAAACGCCGTTGACGCAAACAGCGATGTCGCGAGCGAAGCCGTTGATAAGACCGGCGATCTGACCCAGGAGCTGATCCTTGGTGGGAAGGTCTGCGATAGCGTTGACCTCCTCGGCAGTAACTGCCTTACCCTCGGAAATGCCACCCTTGATCTCCAGAACGCCCTTGGACTTCTTAGCGAACTCCTTAAGCGCCTTCGCGGCCTCGACGGGCTCGTTCTCGTAGAAGACATAGGCCAGGGGACCAACGAGGATGTCATCAACGTTGGGCTGCTCCTTGTTCTCCAGAGCGATGCGGACGAGGTTGTTCTTGTACACCTTCATCTCAGCGCCGAGCTCACGAAGCTGATGACGCAGCTCCTGGGCCTGCTTAACGGTCAGACCGTTGTAGGACACCATGAACACACCAGCGTTGGCCTCGATGCTAGACTCGATCTCAGCAACCTTGTCGATTTTGTACTGCTTGGGCATTAGTACACCTCCTTCTCGTTTTTTCCGGGCACGTCCGCGCCTGACATGGCGGGGGTTGTGTCTCGAAAAAAAGAAACCCCCGTGCTGCAAGAGCAACGGGGGCGAGAAGACATATCTGCTCGACCACCTCGGCTGGCGGGAACTCCCATTAAGCCGCGGTTGGCGCTTGCCTCCCTTGGCACCTGCTGTCTCTGGCAGCGGAATCGTGCGTGAACTTCTGTAGTATGCCGAGCCGCCATGCCAGAGTCAAGGCTTGAGATACAAGGAAGCGCGGCTCAACACGTCCTCCACATTTTATAGACCGGCGACAAAAGACCCCAGGCGGCGCAGGCCCTCGTCCAGATCATCGTCCGCGATGCAATAAGAAAGCCTCACGTAGCCCGGAGCGTTAAAGCATGTTCCCGGCACCAGCGCCACGCCCGCTTCGCGAATGGCCCGCTCGCAGAATTCATTGGACGATAAGCCGGTTTGCTCGACGCGTGGAAATGCGTAGAACGCGCCGGCGGGCTCGACCACCGGCAGCCCCATGTACGCCAGCTGCGCCAGCACGCGGTCGCGCCGGGCGCGGTACGTATCAAGCTGATGCGAGGGATCGAGCTCGAGGGCGCGGGCGGCCGCGGGCATGCAGAACGATACCGCGGAAGACACCGTGAACTGGTGGGCCTTGGCGATCTGGTCGATCACGGGATGGGCGGCGGCGACCCAGCCCATGCGCCATCCGGTCATCGCCCAGGGCTTGGAGAAACTCTCGACCACCACCACCTGCTCCCGAAGATCCTTGTCCACACGGGCGGCAAGGCGCTCGTAGCCGGGCTCATAGACCAAACGGTTGTATACGTCGTCGCACACCACGTAGATGCCGTGGGCGCGGGCAACGTTTACGACCGCGTCGAGCGAAGCGGGCGCGAGCACGCAGCCGGTGGGGTTGTTGGGCGAAGTGATGACCAACGCCTTGGTGCGCGGTGTCACGCATGCGGAAAGCGCCTCCTCGTCCAGCTGAAACGCAAAGGGCGCGGTATCGAGATACACCGGAGTGGCATGGTTCATGACCACCAGGGATTGGTAGAGGCCAAACGCCGGCGTGGGGATGATGACCTCATCACCCGGGTTGAGAAGCGCGGCGAATGCGGCGGCAAGGGCCTCGGTCGCGCCCACGGTCGCTATCACCTCATCCGGCGCATAGGACACGCCCTGCCGGGCCATGTATACGCTCAGGGCGCGGCGCAGCTCGTCCGTTCCGTTGTTGGGAGGGTAATGGGTCTGCCCCAAATCCAGCGCAGACTTGGCGCCCTCGCGCACGGATGTGGGCGAATCGAACTCGGGCTCGCCCAGGGCAAGGGCGATACAGCCCGGCGTCTGGGCAGCCAGGGCGCTAAAGCGGCGAATCCCGCTGGGCTCAAGCGTTGCCAGGGCTTCGTTGGTCGATTTGCGCATAACGGCCCCTTCCATCGCGACTTTTGCATAAGGATACTTCAGCCATGCCGCGATTTCTATATTATGGAGGTATTGAAACATTCTCAGCCGCCTACAAACCCGCAGCGCAGGGCCGCGGGGAACCCGGGCGCCAGAAGGGACGCATCCACCCCATGAGATTGCTGATCTGCGACCGGCCGCGCGCCGAGTTTGAGAGCCCGGGCGTTGCCTCCTTGTTTGACGCGGCGTTTTGTCTTGAGGATGTGGACGATGCCCCCTGCCCCGGCGTCGCAGGAGACCTCGGGGAGACCGCGGTCCGACTTGCCGCCTCCCTTGACGGCGCCGACGAGCTTTGGATTGCCTCGCGCTCTTTTTGCGGCCAGGTGTCCGCCCCCGTCATGCGCGCACTGGAGCTGGCGCGCGACGGTAGGCATGGCGGCGGCCGTGTCGACAAGAGGGCGCTGCCGGAGCGCAGCCTTCACGCTTGGCTATACGGCGTGGACCAAAACGCTTACGAGGAACAGGGCCTGGCCCGAATGCTTGCGGCGCGCCTTGCCCCGGAGCTTGGGGCCAACCTTGCCGAGTGCCGCGTTGTCGATACGTTTGACCTGCGATTATTCAAGCAGCTTGGCTCGCTTCCGCACGGAGGCGCGACAAGCGCGGCGCACATCCCCCTATCCCCCGCGCCTTCTGCCCCCGCCGGAACCGCACGATCGATCGCGCTGCTTGACGCCGGCGCTCCCAACGACGCCGTGCGCGCCCTTTTGGACGATTTCGAAGATGCGCTCTTGGCATACGACCGACTCTCAAGCAGGGCGTTGGACGCTGCAAATATAACCGAGCCCCCGCGCTTCGAGCGCCTTTGCTGCCACGGCGCGAAGGGTGCGGCAAACGAAGCGCCCGACGCCGACCCCGTTCTCGATACGCTCGCCACCTGCGACACGTTGGTAATTGGCTGCCCCGTCCAACTTGGCGCCCTACCGTCCCGCCTTGTTCGCACGCTCCAAGATTGGACGGCGGCCACGCGCCTTCGCAAAGGAATGCGCATCTACGCCATCTGCACCACGAACGAATGCGACCCCGACCAGGCCAACCTCTCGCTTGAGGTGCTCCGCCTGTTTTGCCATGACAACAACCTTGTTTGGGGCGGCGGGCTCTGCGTCGCCGGCGCCGCTGCCGTGGCGGCATTCGCCCACACCGAGCGCATGGGCCGGAAGCGCCGTGGATGCTCCGAAGCCATCGACCGCCTCATAGGGGCCGTGCGCGCGGGACTCAGCATCGCGGACGCCGCCCGCCGTTTTGGCTCCACGGACCCCCTTGTACCCTCCAACATCATCAACGCGCCCTGTGCGCTTCCCGCCTGGGCATACAAGCTGATGTGCGCCCGCTTTAACCGCGCCTAGGCAACGCGGCGCACGCAGCATCCGCATCGCCCCCAACAAGCAAAGGAGACGCCCATGACCTGGCTAGGCATCGACGGAGGCGGAACCAAAACCGCTTGCACCCTGTACGACGAATCGCTGCAGCCCCTTGCCCGCACGACGTTTTCCACCTGCCACTACGCCCAAGCGGGCACTGATGGCATGGCTTGCGTCTTCCGCGATTGCCTGGCATGGGCGCGGCGGCACGGCTTGGACCAGGACGGAGGCGTGGGCCTTGGCATCTGCGGCTACGGCGAGGGAGCCGAGTCCGACCGCGCCATCGAGGCCGCCGTGAAGGCCGCGGTGGGAACTCGTCCCTATGCCCTGGTCAACGACGTCGACGCCGCGTGGGCGGCGGGCCTGGAACTTGCGGACGGCATCGCCGTTATCGCGGGCACCGGCTCGATCGCGCTTGGTGTGCGAAACGGCGCCAGCATGCGTTGCGGCGGGTGGGACTATCTATTGGGGGACGAGGGCAGCGGCGGCTGGATTGGCAAGGAGGCCCTGCGCGCCTTCACCCGCCAAAGCGACGGGCGCGACCAGCGCGGGCCTCTCTACCGCGCCCTTAAACGAGAACTCGGCCTGATAGACGACTTCGACATCATCCGCTTTGCCCAGGACCACCTACATGACCGCACGCGCATTGCGTCCCTTAGCGTCTTGGTGGCCCAGGCAGCACGCGAGGAAGACGCATCCGCGCGCCGCATCTACCAGCAGGCGGCCGAGGAGATCGCCCAGATGGTCGAGACGATTATGCGAGAACTCTTTGATAAGGACGGCTTCGAGGAGCGCGGCAGCGCAAGCTTGGACGCCCTTGTTCCCGTTACCTATATTGGAGGTGTCTTCAACGCGGGCGACGTACTGCTCGACCCCCTTCTCCACGCCTTGCCAGCGCGTTGCCGGCTAGTCGCTCCCCTGCATGAGCCCAGCCTGGGGCCGGTGCTTATCCTGCGCGAACGCCTGGCGCGCCACGGTTGTTAAAGCCGCGCCGGAAACGCCGCGAGCCTTTAGCCTTTCTTTAGCATCGCGGATGCATGAAGCGGAACCCTTGCAGGGTATAAGCTGCGCAACGCGATACCGCGCGGCCCACAAGGATTGGAGCTTCCATGCTGATCACCACCACGCCCAGCGTCGACGGATACACCGCCGCTCGCTACCACGGCATCGTTTTTGGCGAGGTCATTTCCGGCGTCGACTTTATTCGCGACTTCACCGCGGGCATACGCAACATTGTGGGCGGCCGCAGCAAGGGTTATGAGGACGAGCTGGTCGAGGCCCGCGAGGACGCCCTGCGCGAGATGGCCGAGCGCGCCGAAGCGCTGGGCGCCAACGCCGTAGTGAGCGTCGACGTGGACTACGAGGTGCTGGGCCAGGGCAATATGCTTATGGTCACGGCTTCCGGCACCGCCGTGGAGCTTGTCGCCAAGGCGTAGCGCGAGACGCAACGCGAATCCAAGCGGGGCTTGGGGAGCGCGCGGGCAACGGGCGATCGAAGCGCCGGCGCTTACGCGGCATCTTCAAGCTCCCGCTCCTCTTCCACCGAATCCGCGATACGGCGGCGAAAGATCACCATGCAGACAAGCGGGAACAACGCGACCAGCGAGCTCGCCAGCACCAACGTCTGCTGAACGCCCAGCACGCGCGCCAGCCAGGGAGCCATGAACAAAGGCACCACGCCCGCCACGCTGTAGCCAAAGCCCATAACCGCGCTCACGCGGCCCAAGGCGGAAAGCGGAGCATGCATCTGCACCAGCGTGCTCTGCAGAGGGCCGATCACGCCAAACGAGAATCCCAACAGCATTTGGCCCGCCATGGCAACAACCACAAACGGCGTTCCCACATATACCAGGCACCCCAAGCCCATAGAAAACAGCGCCAAAAGCAAGAACCTCATATTGGTGAAGCGCGCCGGCAGGTGCATAAGGATGACCGATCCCGCAATGGCGCCTATGCCCGCCGCGCTTGACAACCAGCCCATCCACTCGACCCCCACGTGCAGCACGTCGCGATAGAACAGAGACTCCAAGGGGTCGAAGGCGCCGTAGCCAAAGTATGTGAGGAACCCCACGGCAAGGAGCATGCGCAGCGTAGGCTTTGCCGCCACGGCCAAAAAGCCCGCGGAAAGCGAGTTGTCGCTATACTCCGCCCCCTCCTCTTCCGCAGGTTGGCGCAGGGGGTGGAAGCCGGCGGCGGGGACAAGGCCCGCAAGCGCCATGACCGCGCCAAACACAAAGACCATGCGGGTAGAGGATACCGAGGTGATCGCGCTTCCCACCAAGGGGCCGACCACCACCGTGAGGTTGGTGACGGCCGAGAGCATGGGGTTGATGCATGACAGCTCGTCCGCATCATCCGTGATGTAGGCAGCGTAGGAGCGTGCGACGATGTCTTCGATTCCCCACGCAAGGCCAAAGACCGCCGAGCAGATAAGAATGCCCTCGACCGTATCCGCTAGCACCTGGAATAGCGCCGCGGAAACGCAGGTAGCGACAACGCTGATGAGGAAGTGCCGACGCGGCCCCAGCGAGTCGAGCATGGCGCCGCCGACAAAGTTGCCAATCACGGTCGCCAGGTTGATGAGGCCCACGGAAAACGTAGTGGACAGCGCCGTGCCGCCAAGCGAATACGTAAGCGTTCCCAAGATTCCTATGAAGTAGCACGCGAGCATTCCCACGTGACCGCAAAACCTCATAATCACCAGGCGGCGGGCCATGGGTGACAGCGAGCGCAGCTTTTCGACAAGCGACATGCAGCGCACCCCCAAGACATATCGATTGTTTGCATAACAGCAGTATGCCCCACCCCGGCGAGAACAGCCACCTTACACGGTGAAATCATCGTCCTACATATGCGGCGCCGCGCGGGGTCGCTTGCAAGCAGTCGGAGCATCTCGAAGGCAAGATGCCGCGCGATGCGGCCGCATGCGTGACCTAGTCACTGAACGCCCCCGCGGGCACATGGTAGTGTTCACCCTGATAGAAGACAAACGGCATTCAAACCGAAGGGAACCGCCATGGGACTGTTCAGCTCGATGTTTGGCAAGGGAATCGACGCATACATGGAAGACGCTCGCGCCACCCCCGGCGCCGTGGTGCTTGACGTGCGCTCGCCCGAAGAATTTGTTGACGGGCACATCGATGGCGCCCACAACGTGCCGGTCTCGCATATCCAAAACGCGCCGCGTCAGGTGCCCGCGCTCGACACGCCCCTATTTGTGTACTGCCTCTCCGGAGCGCGCAGCGCGCAGGCGTGCCGTTTCCTCACCCAGATGGGGTATACCACAGTCACCAACATGGGCGGCATCAACCGCTGGAGCGGCCCGGTCAAGCAGGGAAGGATCTAAGCATGAAGGTTGTCATCATTGGAGGCGTCGCCGGCGGCGCCACGGCTGCGGCGCGCCTGCGCCGTTTGGACGAGAACGCGCAGATCGTTATGCTTGAGCGCTCGGGCTACGTGAGCTACGCCAACTGCGGCCTGCCCTACTACGTGGGCGGCGTTATCACCGACCAACGCAAGCTCACCCTGCAAACCCCGGAAAGCTTTCACGACCGCTTTCGCATCGACGCCCGCGTGCGCCAGGAGGCCGTGGAGATCGACCGTGAATCAAAGGCAATCAAAGTCCGCAATCTTGAAACGGGCGAAGTGTATCGCGAGAGCTACGACAAGCTGATCTTGTCACCCGGCGCCCATGCCGTCATCCCCAACCTGCCCGGCATCGATAACGAACGCATCTTCACCCTGCGCACCGTCGAGGACACGTTTAAGGTTCACGGTTTTGTTGAAACCGCGCGCCCCGCATCCGCGGTGGTAGTAGGCGGCGGCTTCATTGGATTGGAGATGGCCGAGAACCTGCGAGACCGCGGCCTGGACGTCACGGTGGTCCAGCGCGGCGGGCACGTCATGCCCACGCTTGATGCCGACATGGCCGCGATCGCCCATAACCACCTGCGCTCACATAGCGTGAAACTGCTGCTAAACTCCGACGTTACCGGCTTTGAAGAGCGTGCCGACGGCGCCGTGCAGACCAACCTCGCGCAAAGCGGCCCCCTTGCCGCCGATATGGTCGTGCTCGCCGTGGGCGTGGCACCCGAAAGCGCCCTTGCCCGCGAGGCGGGACTTGATTTGGGCGTGCGCGGATCCATCAAGGTAGACGAGCATATGCGAACCAGCGATAGCGACATTTACGCCGTAGGCGACGCCGTGCAGGTGAAGAACTACGTCACCGGGCAGGACGCCCTGATCGCGCTCGCGGGCCCCGCCAACAAACAGGGCCGAATCGCGGCGGACAACATCTGCGGCATAGCCAGCACCTTTACGGGTAGTCAGGGATCTTCCGTCCTCAAGCTCTTTGACCTCACCATCGCCACCACCGGACTTACCGAAATCGCAGCGAAAGCGGCGGGACTTGATGCGGACTACGTCGCCCTCTCCCCCGCAAGCCACGCCACCTACTACCCCGGCGCCGGCAGCATGACCATGAAAGTGCTGTTCGAGCGAGGCGACGGCAGGATTCTGGGCGCGCAGATCATAGGCACCGACGGCGCGGACAAGCGCATCGACGTTATCGCCACGGCGATACGCGCAGAGATGACGGCAGCCGACCTCACCGAACTCGACCTGGCCTACGCTCCGCCCTACTCGTCCGCAAAGGATCCTGTCAACATGGCGGGCTACATGATCGAGAACATTTTGGAGGGCCGCGTCGAGCAGCTCACCTGGGAGCAGGCCCTTGCCCCCGTAGAGGACGAGGTGCTGTTGGACGCCCGCACCCCCGGAGAAGTCGCCCGCGGATCCATCGACGGCGCACTGCATATTCCGCTCGACGAGCTGCGCGAGCACCTGAACGAGCTTCCGCGCGACAAGCGCCTGCGCGTCTTCTGCCAAAGCGGCCTTCGCAGCTACGTGGCGTGTCGCATCCTGATGCAGCACGGTTTCTCGTGTGCGAACGTCGCGGGCGGATACGGCTATTACCAGCAAACCGTCCTTGACCAGGAGATTCGCCGCCGCGGCATCGCAGACTGCGGCGTCGCCGTATAGCACGGCGCGCCACAGCGTGCTCTCCTCATCCGAGCTTACGCTCGAAACGCGGCGCACTCACCCAGGCTTCGACTCACGAGGGGTCGCCATGCATGGCGACCCCGTTTTTGCATGCGAAAATCGACCTAGCGAAAGACCGGGACAAATAGCGCGTTAGTGCGGAGAGGGCGGAATGTCAAAAAGTGCGTTAGTGCGGAGGTTTGGTCAAATAGTACGTTAGTGCGGATTGAAGGCATCCCGTCGGGCTTTCTTTATTCACCAGTTGATATCAACCGTGCCTTCTAGCTCGGTCGATACAAATGCCCTATTCATGAGGTACCCCACCTATCACCCTCTTTCACCGCACTAACGCATTATTTGACACTCTAGGGACCGCGCTAAGCGACTATTTGACCTAAGTCCCGCACTAAGCCGTTATTTGTCACTCGCCCCATTCCGCACTAACGCATTATTTGGCCCCGGGCTTTGGAGCCAGGAGGTTCGGCTGCGCGTCTCCGTCCCATCTGCCTGCCGGCCCATCCAACGCCCCATCTGTCGGCCTGCCTGCCAGCCCATCTGGCAGACCATCCACCCCAGTTGCTGCAAAAACCCTTGCGCAGCTCGCCCCAACCTGTCACGCTTGGCAAACAGACACAACCCCAACGCAATCGAGGCACCCATGTCATCCATCGACAACGCCGCCGACAAGAACCTCAAAACCAGCCCCGCCCCCGCCAAAGGCAACGTCAACAGCACCGGAAACAGCAGGAGCAGTGCCTCCGCCGCGGGCCGCGACGCCGTCGCTCGCGCGCTCGCCGCCGCCCTTCCTTTCTGGGGCGACCTTACCGAAGGACAGAAAACGCAGCTTGCCGCCGCCACGCGCCCGCTTATGGCGCGCGCGGGCGAACGCGTGCAGGGCGGTGGTTCGGGATGTGCGGGCGTGGTCGTAGCGCTCGCCGGTAGCCTGCGCGCGTACATGCCTTCGGAAACCGGAAAAGAGATCACGCTCTTCCGCGTCGAGGCTGGAGAGACCTGCGTGCTCGCCGCTTCCTGCATCCTGCCCATGATCACGTTCGACATCGCCCTCGACGCCGCTGAGGATATCGAGGCCCTCATCATCGATCCGCGCTACTTCTCCCAGCTTTCGCAGGAGAACGTTGCAGTCGAAGCGTATCTCTATCGACAGACCGCGCAACGCTTCAGCGACTGCATGTGGGTGATGCAGCAGGTGCTATTCGCCAGCTTCGATACTCGCCTCGCCACGTTTTTGCTGGACGAGGTCTCGCGAACGGGCTCTCCGCACCTCGTCGTCACGCACGATGAAATCGCTCGCCACCTGGGCAGCGCCCGCGAGGTGGTATCTCGCATGCTCAAATACTTCGAGCGCGAGGACCTGGTCGCCCTCAGCCGTGGGGCCGTAGAAGTCCTCGACCGCAAGCGCCTGCTTGCGCGCGCTAGCGATTAAACAGGCTCGCGAACCCTTGCGCGATGCCCGCCACCGCGCCGCGGGCGATGCGCTCCGCCGCGATCTGGGCGAGCCTTGCCAACGCCGGCCCCAAGACCTCGCGCGTGCGCTCGTCCGATTTGCGAATCGCCTCGTGAATGCACTGCGCCGCCTGGGGTCCGCCGCCAAAGATCTGACCGGCGTTCTGAGCCCCGGAAACCGCCATGGCACTAAACAGCGCGTCCACCACCCCGGGCAGCTCCTCGTCCGAAAACGATGCCAGCCACGCCCCCAAGACCTCATGCGTCCCCTTGGCCCCAGCGCTCACGCCTTCCTCGTAGACAAAGTCACCGCCATCGATCTCCCAGCTAAACACGCTGTGTTGATCCATCCCATAGGCGCTGCTGCGCACCGCCCGCGCAGGCGCGACCTCATTCATAATCATACCCACAACGGAATCGACGGGCACCGTGCGGTGAATACGCCCCTCGAGCGCACGAAGCGCGGCGAGCGCCGGCTCGTCAGAGAGAAAGCCCGCTTTAAACCCGGGGCCGTCATGATCAAACACGCATGCGATGCGAGCGCGCACGGCGTCAGAGCAGCGCACCGCGGCATAGGTCGCCAGGTTGCCGCCCTTGGAATGACCACCTACATACAGGCGCTGGGGTAGATGGCGAGCAACCAGTTCAAGGTAGGCAGCCGCCATGCGCTGGGCGGGAACGGGCGGGGTCACCGCCATATCGAAGTTTTCGCGCCAACCAGTAAACGACGTGTCCGTTCCGCGAAAGGCCACGTACGCCCAAGCGCCCGGCATCACATAGCACGTTGCCGAGAACTGTACGCGCCTCTCTTGGTCCAGCAGCGCCACGTAATCGCGCATCTCCAACTCGCGAAAGCGCGGGCTCGCCGCAAACGACGCGATCTGCCGCTTGATATTGTCATGGTCCAACCCGGTAAACATGGAGTCGTAAAGCTCCGCCGCCAGCAGGTCGGACGCATGGGCACCGCGTACAGTCCGCGAATACAAGCGGTCCGCCACGGCATCTGCCGCACCGGAAAGCCTGCCCATAAAGGTGGTCTCCTCACCGGGCATGCACGCGCCCGCCGCATCGATCCCGCCCACGCGGCGCAGGCGGGCAACGTCCGCGCGGCGCAGGGCCGGCACCACCGCGGAAGCGTCGATCATGCTCATCTGCGAAATCGCCGCCGAGTCGACCGGGGTCAACCCCAACTGGTCAAATGTCCTCAATTCGCCTTCCAGATACTGGAACAGGTCCACGCGCGCGCCTCCCGCCAACGGATACAGATTCTGCGCTTATACCCTTCCGCGTGCGCTCCGGCACCAGGCGCCGCCCATAAACAAGACGTTTACAAGCCCGTCTCCCCTCCTGGCGACGCCACGCGACGGCACCAGCGGCGCCGTGCACCAGCAGCTGTTATTGCCAGATGTCTATTTGTAGTCATACGTTCGGTATCTTTCACCTGCTGGTTCTCTGTCTTTTAATCCACCTTACGCGAGTACAATGTCCCATAGCTTGACTTTGGAACACCGCTCTGTACTAAGGTTGCATAAAGCCTGATCCAAGGGGGAACCATGGCTCAAATCAGCATCGACTACTTCTCGTCCTCATTGATGAGGACCACCACTATCGACATACTGCTGCCCTTCGACAGTATGGATGACGCCCTGGGCACGGACTGGGAGATGCGCTCGGACGAGAAAGGCTGGGACCGCCGCCCTTACCCGCCCGAGCGCCCTCCGTTCAAGACGCTCTACCTGCTGCACGGCATCACCGGCAACCACGCGGACTGGATCTCTGAAAGCCGTATCCGCAGCTGGGCCGCCGCGCGCAACCTGGCGGTAGTCATGCCATCCGGCTACAACGCGTTCTACCTTGACCAACCCGAGTCGCACAACTTCTACGGCCGCTTTGTGGGCCAGGAGCTAATCAACGTCACCCGTCGCATCCTTCCGCTTTCCACCCAACGCGAAGATACCTTTATCGGCGGCATCTCCATGGGTGCCTACGGAGCGCTGCGCGCGGGCTTTAAATACTGCGAAACGTTTGGGTCGGTCATCTCGCTGTCCTCCGCCATGATCGCGGACAACATCGAGGACGTCATCAACAACGACGTCTTCTTCCTCAGCCGCTCCTTTTTGGAGTCGACTTTTGGCGACTTATCCCAGCTTGTTGGCAGCGACAAAGACCCCGCGCGCCTAGCCGCGGACCTGGTTTATTGCGACCGCCCGCGCCCGCGCGTCTTCATGGCGTGCGGCAACGCCGACCCGCTCGCCCATCCCAACCGCGTGCTCGCCGATCGACTGCGCGGCGTGGGTCTTGAGGTCGAATACCGCGAGCTAGACGGAGGCCATGACTGGGACCTGTGGAACGCCGCCCTACCCCAAGCCCTGGACTGGCTGGGCCTATAGATTTAGGACGAGGAACTCTGGACGAGGAATTAGCACGCATTAGAGAGGAAGGCGCTCATGGCCCTGCTTCGCATCGACTTCTATTCCCGCTACCTCAAGCGCAACGTCATGCTTACCGCCGTCATTCCCGCAGACAAGATGGACGGCGAAAAACTGGCCAAACGCCGCCGCGGCCCATATCGCACGGTTTACCTGCTGCACGGCCTGTTTGGCCGCGACGTAGATTGGATTGATCGCACGCACGTAGTCGAGACGGCGGAAGCGCGCGACGTAGCGGTAATCATGCCCTCCGGCGAAGACGGACTGTATCTGGACAAACCCGAAATTGACGAGTGGCACGGCAAGTTCATTAGCGAGGAGCTGGTCGACTTTACCCGTCGCCTGCTACCGCTCTCCGCCAAGCGCGAGGACACCGCGCTTGCAGGCATCTCCATTGGCGCGTACACCGCGGTGATCAACGGCCTGCTGCGCCCAGACCGCTTTGGCAGCATCATCTCTCTTTCCGGCGCTTTCATGCGCGATCGCGTGCTAGAGGCGGTGGAATCGCACTCGCCCCGCAAGAAGCGCTACTACGAGCGATTCTTTGGCGACCTTGACACCGTGATCGGATCTGAAAAAGACTACGTGGCGCTTATCGACCGCTTCCGCGACAATCCGGACCTTCCTCGTCCACGTTTTTACGGAGCATGCGGCGAGCACGACAACCTGTGCCAGAACAACCGCGACGTGGCGCAGCTGCTGCGTGACGCCGGTTTTGACGTAACCTACCACGAGCCGGACATTGGAGCGCACGAGTGGCCCTTCTGGAACGCCTGGATCGACTGCGCCCTGGATTGGTACGCGCCCGGCGAGATGCGCCCTTCAACGGCGGAAATCGACTATTCAGCGCTTACCAGCTTGCGTCCACCCCAGGACCAACAGTAAACTTTACTAGCATAAAGCGGGGTCCGCGATGCCGTTTGGCCGCGGACCCCGCTTGTCATATGCATCGACACCGCGCGCCGGCAGCAAGGCCGCCCGGCACATAGGGCCCCTCCAAACCAAGTCGCCCGATTACCGCCGGCCCCTCGCCAACGCCCCCGCGCCCACAGGAGGAATCATGGTCAAAAATCTCATTTTGATCCGCCATGGCAAAGCGGAGCCCGGATCCCTCGATCAGCTGGACGAGGAGCGCAGGCTTACTCCCCAGGGCCTCGACGCGCTTCGCGCGCCCACCGGCTTTGCCCACGGCGTTTCGCTTATGGATGATAGCGAGCGCGAGCATGCGCAGGTGTGGGTAAGCCCCGCCGTTCGCACGCACCAAACCGCGCAGGCGCTGCTCGACGTCATTGGAGAGCGCCCGCTTGTAGACAAGGGCTGCCTATGGGAGCAAGACTCCGTCGCGTTTCTAGACGAGCTTGAGCAAAGCGATGCCCAAACGGTAATAGTCGTGGGACACATTCCTTTTATGAACGATATGGTCGAGCTATTAAGCGGCGCCTGCATAGGCTTTAAGCCCGGCGCTATGGCGAAACTGAGCCTACGCGGTCCCTTGCAGCCCAGATGCGCGGACCTTTCCTGGTTTGTCCAGGGACCCAAAGCATAAAGCCGCGGGCGCATCGACCGCGGCTTTTACGAATACGCATCAAAAAAGGGGCGGCCACGTAATAGCGGGCCGCCCAACTTACTGCTACTCTGCGCCCAACGCGCACATGGTGATGTAGTTGTACGGCTGGTTGAAGTGGGGCAAGAAGAAGATATCGAGCAGCTTGAGCTTGTCGATGGTCACGCCCTCCTCGATAGCCAGCGAGAACATATGGATACCCATGGAGATATCCTCCATCGAGGCCATCTGGGCGCCCACCACGCGACGGCTGCCGCGCTCGTAGACAATGCGGATCTTGACGCTGGCGTTCTCGCGCATAAAGCCGGGGCGCTGAAGGTCCTCGAAATCGGCATGGCACACATCCAGCCCCGCGCGGGTAGCGGCGGCAACGGACAGGCCGGTGGAGACCATGTTATAGCCAAAGATCGAGATGCCGTTAGAACCCTGAACGCCAATGGAATCCAGGCGAGTGCCGCCAATATTGTGCCCCGCGACAATACCGGAGCGAACAGCGTTGGTGGCCAGAGCGATATAGGTCTCGGCAGCTAAGGCGTTGGACCACACGGTAGCGCAGTCGCCGATGGCGTAGACGTCCGGATCGCTGGTGCGCTGGCGACGGTCGACATGGTAGGCGCCGTTGGCAAAGAGTTCCAGATGGTCGCGGCCAAGCTCGTTGTTGGGAACGAAACCGATGGCGTTGATGACCAGGTCCGCCGGGTAGGTGCCCTTCTCCGCCTCGATCGCGCTCACGTGGCCGTTCTCGCCGTGATAGGCAACGACGCGCTCGCCAAAGTGGCACTCGATGCCGTGGCTCGCAAGGTTCTCGTCCATAACCGCCGTGAAGGAGGGATCATAATAGCTGGCCAAGGAAGTGGGCGCGATGTCGAACAGGCGCACCTCCTTACCACGGCGCTTGGCAGCCTCGGCGATCTCCACGCCAATGTAGCCCGCGCCAATCACCGCGACGGAGCGCACGGATTCATCGCTCATCCAGCGATCGACCTCCTGACCCTGCTGGAAGAGCTTGAGGAAGCTGATGCCCTCAAGGTCGCAGCCGGGCAGCTTGGGCGAGATGGGCAGCGAACCGGTGGCCAAGACGAGCTTGTTATAGCTCTCGTCAAAGCAGGTGCCGTCCGCCTTCTGGCAATGCACCACATGGTTGGCGAAATCGATGGAGGTAACGCTGGTCTCAAGGTAGATGCGAGCGCCTTTGGCCTCGAAGGCCTCCTTATTGGTGTAGAACAGGTTCTCGTACGAATCGATTTGACGGCCGACCCACAGGGCGGTGCCGCAACCCAGGTAGCTAAGGTTGGTATTGCGGTCGATCATGACCACCTGCTGGTCCTTGTAGTTGTCCAACAGCGTATTGGCGGCCGCGATACCAGCGTGGTTGGCGCCGACGATGACGGTCTTCATAGAAGCGTTCCTCCTCATAATGCAAACATCAAAGCAAGGCAACGGATGCGGCGGCGTTTGGCGCGCGCGAAGTTTACCTTGGGCAACGAACCAGCCTAGCGTATTTTGTCACCGTATTAATTGCATTTTTTAAAGCGGTTTTATTTTGCCGATAAACGGTCGATGAGACGCGCGCGTTATGGCGAATACGTGGATGACACCGCTTATCCCTACCCAAAGACCGCTTAGGTAAGGCGTTTGTTTCCGTTTGAAGTTGCGCCTCCACGCGATGGGCCAATAGGGAATACTGTGCCGTGCGCCGCTGCGCCCTTGACGCGAGCCGCGGCCGATTCACGCATATAGACAGGAGAATCCAATGGAAGTCATGGAAGCAATCCTTACCCGCCACAGCACTCGCTCATTCACCGATAAGCCGGTACCCAAAGAGACCCTGGAGGAGATCGCCTCCGCCGGCACCTACGCCGCAAGCGGCCGCAACCGACAGCCCGTGCTGATTGTAGCGGTAACCAACCCCGAGCTTATCGCCGAGCTATCGCGCATTAACGCCGAGATCATGGGCACCGAGGGCGACCCCTTCTACGGTGCGCCGGCAGTGCTGGTGGTGCTGGCCGATAAGTCGGTACCCACGTATCTTTACGACGGCAGCCTGGTGATGGGCAATATGATGCTTGCCGCCACCGATTTGAATCTGGGAAACTGCTGGATCCACCGCGCGAAGGAGACCTTTGAGCGCGAGGACGGCCAAGCGATTCTGGATAAGCTGGGCATCAAAGGCGACTACGAGGGCATTGGCAACCTGGTAGTGGGCTACCCTGCCTCCCTCAACGTCGAGTGCAAGCCCCGCAAGGACGGACGCGTCATCTTTGCGGAGTAGTAACCGCACGAGACATTCGTCCGCATGCAAGGCGCCCCTTAGGCCGATGACCTGAGGGGCGCCATTTGTTGACTCTATGACAGGCGGAGCTTGCACGGGAATTTGAAAACGTTGGCGCAGCTATCCCTTGCGCTGACGCAGCTGTTTGCCGACGAGATCGATAAAGCCTTGGTTGTCCTTTAAGGCGACGACCACGACACCGCCGGTTCGCGTGAAGATGCGCACGCAGTCCGACGCGCTCGCGGCGACATGCGTCCCCATTGCAAGCAGGGAGCGACAGCGCTCGATATGGGCGATGTCTGCGAGCTCGATGCGCGTGCGCCAGACGCCGTACACCACGGCGACGTGCCCGCGCGGCACCCTCATGGCGCACCTACCAGCTTAGAAGCTCGTACCCATCGTTGGTGATGACCAGCTGAACCTCCCACTGCGCGGAGTCGGAGCGGTCGGCGGTGCGCACGGTCCACTCGTTGGGATCGCTCATGTCGATGTCCGGCTCGCCAGCGTTCACCATCGGCTCGATGGTGAAGCAGAAGCCCGGCGCCAACACCACGCCCTGACCGGGCTGGCCCACAAAACCCACGAACGGATCTTCGTGGAACTCGATTCCGATGCCGTGGCCGCCGAACTCGCGTACCACGTTGAAGCCCGCCTCCTCGGCATGCGCCTGCACCGCATGGGCTATATCGCCCAAATGGCCCCATGGCTTGATAGCGGCAAGGCCCGCTTCCACGCACTCGCGCGTCACATCGACCAAGCGCTGACGCTCCGGCGACACCTCGCCCACGCAGAACATACGCGAGGAATCCGAGTAATAGCCGTCCAAAATGGTGGAGCAGTCCACGTTGACGATGTCGCCCTCGACCAGGACCTCGTCATCAGACGGAATACCGTGGCACACCACGCAGTTGACCGACGTGCAGACGCTCTTGGGAAAGCCCTCGTAATTGAGCGGTGCGGGGACGGCCCCGTGCTCGACCGTGTACTCGTGCACCCAGCGGTCGATGTCGCCGGTGGTGCAGCCCGGGGCGATGCGCTCGGCGACGTAATCGAGCGCACCCACGTTCACCGCGGCGCTTCGGCGAATTCCCTCGAGATCGGCGGGGGTCTTCAGCAGGTCTCGGGGAAGAACCTCCTCGCCGCGCTCCCACAGCTCGTTGAGGCGCTCATCGATCGCCAGATGGCATTTCTTATACTTCTTGCCGCTGCCGCACCAGCACTCGTCGTTGCGGCCGAATACGGGACCGTTGTCATACATGGCTAACTCCTTTTCGACTGTAGCCATTATGCCGCTAATCGCGAGGTTCTGCACGGAGATTTGGACAAAGCGCCCGACATATCGGAGCTCGTTTCGATAAGACGCGCGAATAGGCGCTCTCCACGGCGCCCCCCCTTGAAAAAGCGGCCCTCCGCGTTTATCGCGAAAAGGGCCGCTTGGAATCTGCTTATATGTAGGCACCCCATAAGAAAGTCCGCATAAACCGGGTTTCCCGGACAATCTAGAAACAGACTAGGAGCGCTCAGCGAGATCGAGAATCAGGCGCTCGGTCTTCTCCCAACCCAGGCATGCGTCCGTGATGGACTTGCCGTAGACGCCGCCATCCACGGGCTGGTTGCCGTCCTCCAAGTAGCTCTCGACCATGAAGCCGCGAACCAGTCGGTCGATGGATTCGTTGCGACGGCAGGAGTCCAGCACTTCTTTGCAGATGCGCAGCTGCTCGAGCGGGCGCTTGCCGGAGTTGTCATGGTTGCAGTCGACCACCACGGCGGGGTTCGCGTAGGTATCCGGCGTGTAGCGCTCAGCCAGGCGCTCCAGGTGCTCGTAGTGGTAATTGGGATAGGTGCGACCGTCCAGGCCGATATAACCGCGCAGCACGGCGTGGGCCAGCGGGTTGCCCTCGGTCTCGACCTCCCAGTTGCGGTAGATGAAGCCCTGCCTTGCCTGGGCGGCGTAGATGGAATTGAGCATGACGCTGGTGGAGCCGGCGGTGGGGTTCTTCATACCCACGGGCACGGGCACGCCGGAAGCGACCAGACGATGCTCCTGGTTCTCGACAGAGCGCGCGCCAACCGCAACGTAGGACAGTAGATCGACCAGGTACTGGTAGTTGGTGGGATACAGCATCTCGTCGGCCGTGAAGAACCCGGTCTCTTCAATCACGCGCAGGTGCATGCGGCGAATAGCCTTGACGCCCTCGAGCAGGTCGTCGCCGGCCTCCGGATCGGGATTGTGCAGCAAGCCCTTGTAGCCGGTGCCCTTGGTGCGGGGCTTGTTGGTGTAGACGCGCGGGATGATGAGCAGGCGGTCTCGCACCTGCTCCTGAAGCTTTGCGAGACGGTCCATGTATTCCAAAACGGAGTCCTCGCGATCGGCCGAGCAGGGGCCGATGATCAGGGCGCGGCGGGAGTCCTCGCCGCGGAAAATCGCCGCCACCTGGGCGTCGAACTCGCGCTTGGCCTCGACCAGGTCGGCTCGAAGCGGCATCTCCTCGCGGATATCTTTAGGAATGGGAAGCAAGCGCTTGAAATGCATGGACATGGTGACTCCTTGGCAGCGTCGAGAGTCGCCCGCGGCAGGCAGCGCCTTGCGCACCGCCGAAAGATCGCCGCGAGCTGATGTGCAATATGGTGGAGGGTATTATCCGCCTTTCGCCTCGCACGACAGTGCGCATGTACCATCTGTCCGAAAGATTTAACGTTGCCCCCTATTCCGAACGCGTTGGAGCCGCTGGACCACCCCAACGCAACGGGACCGCAACCAGCTGCAGCGGGGCTGTACAATAATCTCGTCCATACGCCCCATGGGGGCGAATTCGACCAGGAGATGCCATGGCAAACGATTTTCTCATCGTCGTCGATATGCAGAACGACTTTGTATCCGGCTCGCTGGGAACGCCCGAAGCCCAAGCGATTGTGGGGGCGGTCGCGCAGCGCGCTGAAGAATTCGAGGGAACCGTGGTCTTTACCAAGGACACGCACGACAAGGACTACCTCCAGACGCAGGAGGGCGCGAAGCTCCCCGTTACCCATTGCGTTCGCGACACACCCGGTTGGGAGCTAGTCGACGAGCTCGAGCGAATCCGGCTTACGCGCGATGCCTTGGTCTTTGACAAGCCGTCTTTTGGCTCGCTTGACCTGGCGGCATGGCTGGTCGAGCAAAACGATGTGGAGCCCATCGACTCAATCGAGCTGATTGGCCTGTGCACGGATATCTGCGTAGTAAGCAACGCGCTGCTTATCAAGGCAAACCTGCCCGAAGCGCCCATGCGCGTGGAAGCCGGTCTTTGCGCAGGCGTGACGCCGCAGTCGCACCAAGCCGCCCTAGATACCATGCGCAGCTGCCAGGTTGAGGTAAGGTAGCGAGGTTTTAGCCAGGCACCTGAGCGGCGCCTCCGTCATATAGCGAAACGGCCCTTTCTAATACATGTATTAGAAAGGGCCGTTTTATTGAGCCAGAATGGTCCAATGTAATACCAATCTTCAAACTGGTATTATCTTGGACCACTTTTTCGAGAAAAAGTGGTCCGCTGTAATACCGATTTAGAAATACGTATTAGATTGAACCACTTGAAGCGATTCAAGGTGGCATCTTTTAATACACGACTAACCACCGGCTCAAACCAACAAACTAAACGAGCAGTTTGGACCGGCAGCTGAACTCGACGAGTGGCCGTAGCGACAAGCCTAGCAGATACCTTGGCGTGCCAGGAAATCGAACGCGAGGTCGACCCAAGCATGCACTGCCTGCTGGCGCTCGACGTTCTCAGACTCGGTGTTGCGGTTTGCAACGGAAAGGCCGTGCGCGCCCTCGCTGAACACGTGCAACTCGTGGACCACGCCCTCTTCCGCCATCCGGCGGGCAAAGGGATAGACCTGCGCCGCGGGCGCCGTCTTATCGTCTGCGGCGCACCACACAAAGGTGGGCGGAGTGTTACGGCTCACGTTGGTAGAGGGGCAGATACGCGCAAGGTGCTCATCGGTCGCCTCGCCGCCGGTCACCATCGACAAGAAATCATTAAGCAGATCGCGACCGGTCTTACCGCCCGTCTTGGGCACGCGCAGATCGATGCGCGGGTCGCGCGTCTGCTGGTCGCGCAGGTAGGCGAAATCGATCACGGGATAGCACAGAATGGCGGCATCTGGACGAATATCCTCCGGACGCGCCCCGGTGAGCCCGGCGAACGGGCCGCTCTTCCATTCCGTTGCCAAAGAGGCGCAGATAAAACCGCCGGCAGAAAACCCGATCGCAACGACCTTCTCCGGATCGACGTTCCACTCGCTCGCGTTCAGTCGCACGGTCGCGACCATCTTCGCCAAGTCCGCCTGGGGGTTGGGATATGAAACGTCACCGGTGGAGCTGGTAACGTAATCCAGCGTAAACGCCTGGAAACCGCGGTTGAGGAATTCGAACGCGACGGGCTCCTGCTCGTGCGCGGCGATGTGCGTGAATCCGCCGCCTCCGCAAATGATCACGGCTGGGCGGGGACCGGTAGTGGTATTGGGCAGCTTGTCCGCAAGATAGGCGGTATACGTTGCCGGATAGACCGGGGTGGTCTCCTCGCCCCACAGGGCATGCTGCTCGATAATCATGTGCTCTCGCTTTCGACTCTTCCGCCCCGCATGCCGCGACGCCTGCGGAGCCCTTCTTTTTGTTCGCGCCGCAAGTGCGACGCAGCGTTTTTCGTTTCCTAGCATATGACGAAACGCTGGCGGCAACCGTGGCGCGCCGCGCGTTCCAACAGAAGAACCACGTCAAGTCCCATCGAGCACCCCACCGAAGACCCCATGGAAGCGTGCCGGGCCAGCATCTACACCGTCGCCCGCAACGGCACCAGCGCCGACAGCTGCGACGAAAACTGAACCGCCGACCAAACCAAGTAGCTTTAATCGACCGCTGTGTTGGGTACCATTTCTTTTGCATGAGATGCCGCACATAAACCGTGCCGTCGGTCGATCCAGCGGCACAGACGGACCAGCTACGGGTTAAGGGATCAATTTGTATACGTTTACCAGTAAGATTCGTTATAGCGAGATTGATGAGACGGGCCGTTTAAGCGTGCCCGCCGCAATCGACTACCTGCAAGATGCCTCCACCTTCCACGCGGAATCCGTGGGCCAGGGCCTTGCGCACGCAACAGACACGGGCCGTGCCTGGATGCTCGCCGCTTGGAAAATCGAGATTCGCAAGCTCCCCGCCCTAGGCGATCCCATCTGCGTGAACACCTGGCCCACCGGTTACAAGGGGCTGTTCTCAAATCGCAACTTCACCATCCGCGCAGCGGACGCCGACGCTGACGAGGCGCCATGTCTACAGGCGGATTCGCTCTGGTTCCTCTATGACGCCGCAACTGGCAGGCCTTGCCGCATAAGCGATGAACACTTGGCAGCGTTTCTAGACCATGACGGCTTCGAGCCCGCCCTCAACATGGACGCGCCCCAGCGGCGCATCCACCTTCCCAAAGACGCCATCGCCATCGACGCCGCGCCCGTACGGGTAGCGACCACCCATATCGATACCAACCACCACGTCAACAATGCGCAGTACGTTGGCATGGCGATCGACGCGCTGCTTGAGTACCCGCCGGCGCAACGCGCCCAACAGGCGCTTGTCAACCGCAGCGAAGACTCGCCCGTCACCGTTGACGTGCAGTACAGCCGCGCCGCCACGCGCGGGCAAACCATCTACCCGCGCATCTATCAAGATGGCGCCGGGTTTATTGTAAGCTTGGACGATTGCGACGGCGGGCACTACGCCGTTGTTCGCATATCCCAGGGATAGCCCTGCCGTCCACCGCCCGCCGAGCGCACCCGGGCCGGATAGTTTGCACCCCTACCAATCAGCCCAGCGCCCCGGCACGCTGGACTTGATTACACAAGCATTCGAGCGCGTAGATCCTCTATTGCGCTAGGGGCAACACCCAGCGCCTCCTTTATATAAGCCAGATAATCGCCATACTCGCGCTCGACGGCGCGCGTAACGGCAGCCAGCGACCGCAGGCTTGCGGCTCCGTCTGCCGTAAGCTGGGCAGGAGCAAACAGGTTAGTTGCCAAGTAATCCGCCCGAATCTGCTCCGCAGGAACGCCAAGCGCGCTCTCCACCAGCACGGACGCCATTCCACAGCGGTCGCGCCCCACATGGCAGTGCCACAGCGCGGCACCGTCCTCGCAAGCCAGAAGCGCCTCGAAGAACTCCTGGTAACCCTTCCGCCCCGCCTCGTCCAAAAGCATTGCGGGATACAGCATGACCATGAAGTCGACGGGATCGCCGCTCTCCTTCACGCGCTTTCGGGCGGCTTCCAGCTGAGCCTCGCGTTCCTGCGTGATGCCCGCATGACGATCCTCAAAAATACTCGCATGCACAAACGCCGCGTCCGGCAGCTGCTCCATGGGGTCTGGCAGCTCCGCCAACTCCTCGTTGTTACGCAGGTCAACCACCAGGCGCACGCGATAATCATCTCGCAAGCGGGCGATATCGTCATCCGTGCCAAAAATGAGCGCGCCCGACCGAAGCAGGCTGCCGCGACGAACCGTCCTACCATCTGCGCCGGTCAGGCCACCCAAATCTCGTGTATTGGGCAGCCCGTCAAACGGAATGCGTCCGTAATCTCGGCGCCCCGCCGGCATTGCGGCGGCGTCCGGCGTCTCATACGCAACCGGCGCGCCAACCGGCTCGATTCGCTCAGCCATGCCCCCATCCCCCTTCTCGCTTGATCGCTCACATTGTGACGATAAAACAACATCTTCCAATGACCGCACTGTAAAGGAACGCCCCCGTCAACGCAATCTGCATCGACGGGGGCGTTCTATCGCACCCATTTTGGCTCCCCGCTTAACCGATCGCCTTGGCTAGTTAAGAATGTCCCTATGGTAGCGCGTCATCATAAGGGCGGCGGACACGGAGGCCCAGTCTGGCATTGCCTCTGCTTTGGACGAGGACGAGACGGGGTCCATGCGCGCGATCTTAACGGCGTAGTTGCGCATCATGATATTTTATATGCGCCGAAACGCTTGGAATTAGAACTCGCAGCTGCCCACGGTACGGGGATGCGGCAAGACGTCGCGGATGTTGCCTACGCCCGTGAGGTACATGACCAAGCGCTCGAAGCCCAGGCCAAAACCGGCGTGCTTACAAGTTCCATAACGACGAAGGTCAAGATAGTACTTGTACTGCTCGGCATCCATACCAAGCTCGGCGATGCGGCGCTCGAGCACATCGAGGCGCTCTTCGCGCTGAGAGCCGCCGATGATCTCGCCGATGCCAGGAACCAGGCAGTCGGCCGCGGCGACGGTCTTGCCGTCATCGTTCAGACGCATATAGAACGCCTTGATCTCGGCGGGGTAATCGGTAACGAAGGTAGGGCACTTGAAATGCTCCTCGGTAAGGAAGCGCTCGTGCTCGGTCTGAAGGTCGATGCCCCAGCTCACGGGATAATCGAACTTATGACCAGCGGCAACTGCCTGCTCCAGGATCTCGACCGCCTCGGTATAGCTCACGCGAGCGAAGTCAGAGTTAGCCACGTGGGTAAGGCGCTCGATGAGGCCCTTGTCCACAAACTTGTTAAGCATGGCCAGCTCATCAGGGCAGCGATCCATAACGTCGCGGATAACGTACTTGAGCATGTCCTCGGCAAGATCCATGTCGTCGGCCAGGTCGGCGAAGGCGATCTCGGGCTCGATCATCCAGAACTCGGCAGCATGTCGCGTGGTGTTGGAGTTCTCAGCGCGGAACGTGGGGCCAAAGGTGTAGACGTCGCCAAAAGCCATGGCGAAGTTTTCGGCGTTCAACTGACCGGATACGGTAAGAGAGGCAGCCGTGCCAAAGAAGTCCTGGCTAAAGTCAATGTTGCCGTGCTCGTCCAAAGGCGGGTTAGCCGGATCCATGGTGGTAACGCGGAACATCTCGCCCGCGCCCTCGCAGTCGCTTGCGGTGATGATGGGGGTATTCACGTAGACGAAGCCGCGATCCTGGAAGAAACGATGAATCGCTGCTGCCGCAACCGAGCGCACGCGAAAAACGGCGCGGAACAGGTTGGTGCGCGGACGAAGATGCTGCTGCGTACGCAGGAATTCGACCGTCGCGCGCTTCTTTTGCAGCGGGTAATCCGGAGCGGAAACGCCCTCGACCACGATGTCGGTCGCCGCGAGCTCAAAGGGCTGCGGCGCATCGGGGGTGAGCTTCAGTTCACCGGTGCAAACCAGCGCAGCGGAAACGTTCTGATGAGCGATCTCGTCATAATTCTCAAGGGCTTCGCGATTCATAACGACCTGCAGGTCCTTGAAGCAGCTTCCGTCATTAAGCGTGACGAAGCCGAAGTTCTTCATGTCGCGCACGGACTTGACCCATCCGGCAACGGTAACCGTCTTGCCACCCAGGTCCTGAGCATCGGCATACAGTTGGGCGATCTTGATGCGATCCATACCAAACCCTTTCATGCGGTAAGGATGATAGTTTCCAGCATTCTATTCTAGCAGCTGCCGCAAGCCCCGCATCCTTGCATGTTTTCCCGCTCCCGGCTACAGCAGCGCGATATTTGCCCGAGCCTGGTCGATAGGGTGCGAGTTCGTATTGACTTGATATTTAGATTGTTGTCTAATTATCTAAATTTTCTACGGATCCGCGCATGAATCGCCTGTCTTGGCAACGCATCATGAGCACAATTCGTCAACCAGATTGGAGTCCCCATGGGAGGAGAAGCGTTCAGGGCGCTCGCAGACCCCACGCGAAGGCGCATCCTCGAACTGCTAAGAAGCGCCGATCTCACCGCCGGCGAGCTTGCAGACCACTTCGACATGACCAAACCGTCCATCAGCCATCACCTCAACACGCTCAAGGCCGCCGGCCTGGTTGATGCGGAACGCGAGGGGCAATCGATTGTCTACAGTCTCAACACTTCGGTCTTGCAAGACCTTATGAGCTGGTTTTACACCTTTACCAACAGGAGTGATTCAGATGATGAATAAGCAAAACGACGCGCAGCGCAGCGCAAGCGTCAAATCCCCCGTCAACCGTCGCGTCTGGATAGCCCTAGGCGCGCTGTGCATCGCAAGCTTCCTTGGACACCTCGCCCTCTTTCCGCAGCTACCTGATATAGTCCCTACGCACTGGGACGCCGCCGGCAACGTTAACGGATGGAGCAGCAGGATGGCGACGCTGGGTCTCGACCTGCTTCCGCTGGGCCTGCTGGCGCTTTTCTACGCGCTCCCCAAAATAGACCCCCGTGGAAAAGCGTACGAACGCATGGGCAGCTTCTATACCGGCTTCGTCACGCTTTTCACCGTGTTCTTGATCTGCATGACCTGGACCACGGAGCTGACCGTTTTTGGCATCATCCCTCAAAATGAAAGCCCTATCGGTATCTTCACGGGAGTCACCGTCGGCATCGGGCTCATGCTGCTGGGTAACTACCTGCCAAAGGTCAAGCGCAATTACTCCTTTGGCTGCAAAACCCCTTGGGCGCTGGACAACGACCAGAACTGGCGTCTCACCCACCGCTTCGGAGGCGTCGCCATGGTCCTCGCGGGTATGGCGACCGTCGTCTCCGGCTTGTTCTCTCGCCAGATGGGAGGGGCGGCGGTCGCCCTCCTCCTCGCCGCGGTCATAGGATCGTCCTTGGCGACTTATGCGTACAGCTACCTTGTATTCCGCAACGGAAACAAGCCCCTTCGCGCAAAATAAGTGCAAAACCCTGCCCACCCGCGATCACGGGCAGGCAGCGAGTCCACCGCCACTTACACCGGCGAGGGGGAATCCTCCCGGATGACGGTGCGGGCGATAAGCGACAGCAGGACTGTCCGCACCTCGCGCGAACTGTCGAGCACATCGACATCGTAGACGTCGCCGCGCAGCGCGGGCACCTGCTTGGCTCGCGCGACAACGCGGTCGGAAGCATCGCGAATCTCGAAGCGGCACGTCCACGCTCGACGGGTGACAACGGACCAAGCAACGGGCTGCACACGGATGACCGCCTCGTTGGTCTTGGCCGACACCCTGAACTTGCGCTTGAGGTCCAACTCGGACCCGTCGGCCATCAAGATCCTGTACGCACGGTCCTTGGTGTCCGTACGCGTGGTGGTATAGCGCGCGATCTCCACACCGGCACCGTCCACAACGCGCGTCAGCCTTGGGGCGGACAACGGATCGGTCTGGGCGGTATACAGAATCTCACCCTTTTCGTTCGCAACTTCGGTCTCGCTGTGCACGCTCGCGAGCTTTGACGAAATGTGCAGCCTCATAACCCCTCCCCGGGTCAACCACCATTCGACATATCGGCCTTTCTACCCACCTTGCGCCCGCGCAAAACCAAGCACGTACAAAACAGGGGCCGAGAAGCAAATAGTTCCCCGGCCCCGTGCGTTCCCTTGCGAATTATGCAGTCCGCCCCATGCTCGGTGCGCAGCGCGCGGCATCTGCGGACGATGATCGATGTCCTAGCTCAGCAGCATGCGATCGTTTGCCAACGCGCCGCCGGAAACCTCCTCGAACTTCTTGAGCAGGTCCGGAACGGTAAGGTTCTTCTTCTCCTCACCCGCAACGTCATAGATAACGTGCCCGTCGCTCATCATGATCAAACGGTTTCCCATACGAATCGCGTCATTCATGTTGTGCGTGACCATCAACGTGGTGAGCTTGCGCTCGGCGACGATCTGCTCGGTCAGAGCCAGCACCTTGGCAGCCGTCTTGGGATCCAACGCCGCGGTATGCTCGTCCAAAAGCAGAACGCGCGGGTTGGTGAGCGTGGCCATCAGCAGGGTGAGCGCTTGGCGCTGGCCACCGGAAAGCAGGCCCACCTTGGCGCTCATACGATCCTCAAGGCCCAGATCAAGCATCTTGAGAAGCTCGCGATACTCGGAGCGCTCGTCCTTGGTGATTCCCCAGCGAAGGGTGCGGCGCTGGCCGCGGCGACGGGCAAGGGCGAGGTTCTCATCGATCTGCATATCGGCGGCGGTGCCGCGCATGGGATCTTGGAACACGCGGCCCAGGTACTGAGCGCGAGCGGGCTCGGGCAGGCGCGAAATGTCCTTACCATCAAGCTCGACGGTGCCAGAGTCGATGGGGTACACACCGGCGATCATGTTGAGCAGGGTGGACTTACCCGCGCCGTTACCACCGATGATGGTGACAAAGTCGCCGTCCGCAAGGTCCAAGTCCACGCCGGTAAGGGCGCGCTTCTCGGTCACGGTTCCGCGGTTGAACGTCTTCTTGACGTGAGAGAGCTTAAGCATCGGAGCCATCCCCCTTCGAATACGAACTGCGAAGCTTGAGCTTCTCCCACACCACGGGCACGCACAGCGCCAGCGCGACGATGACGGCGGAAAGCAGCTTCATGTCGTTGGCGTTCATGCCCATCTGCAGCACCACGGCGCGGATGAGGAAATACACCACGGAACCCACCACCGCGGAAGTAAGACGGCTGGAGAAGCTGACGAGCTTGCCCGGAGTGAGACGGCCCAGGACCTCGCCGATGACGATGGCGGCGAGGCCGATAACGATAGCGCCCGTGCCCATGCCGATATCAGCGTAGCCCTGGCTCTGGCAAATCAGGGCGCCGGACAGGCCCACCAGCGCGTTGGACAGCGTGAGGGCAATCATCTTGGTGGTGTTGGTGTTGACGCCCAGGGCGCGCACCATGGCCTCGTTGTTGCCGGTAGCGCGCAGCGCGCTGCCGATCTCGGTACCAAAGAACCAATACAGCAGAGCGATGATGAGCACGGCGACCAGGATGCCCACAACGGTCTCAAGCGTGCTTTCCGGCAGGCCGGTCATCTCGCTGATGCGAGAGAAAACGGTGGGCTGCGTCAGCAGCGGCGTATTGGACTTGCCCATGATGCGCAAATTGATGGACCACAGGGAGATCTGGGTGAGGATGCCGGCGAGAATAGCCGGGATCTCCAGCACCGTGTGCAAAAAGCCGGTCACGGCACCCGCGACGCCACCGGCGACCATGCCGGCGAGGATCGCCAGCAGCGGATCGACTCCGGCAACCAGCAGCACGGCGCACACGCTGCCGCCGGTCGCGAAGCTGCCGTCGACCGTAAGGTCTGCGATGTCCAACAGCTTGTAGGTGATGAATACGCCAAGCACCATGATGCCCCAGAGCACACCCTGGGAGACGGCGCCCATAAGTGCGATACCCATATCATCTACCTCCTTTTATTCGTGCGCCCCGCCAACGTTCGACGGGAGCCTTGAAACCCAACGCGGCACCTTGGGCGGCGGTGCCGTATCCAAGGTGCCGTAAGGCGTACTACCTATAGCGTGCGGCCAAGCGCAGTTACTCGTCCAAAACAGAGAGGTCGATACCAAGCGCGTCGGCCATCTCCTGGTTCTTAACCACTACCAGGTCCTCGGCGGAAAGGTGCTCGATGGCCATATCGGCGGGCTTCGCCTCGCCCTTAAGGATCTTGACGGCCATCTCGCCAGCGCGGTAACCCAGGTCCTCGTAGTTGATGGAGAGGGTGAACAGGCCGCCGGCCATGCACATGCCCTCCTCGCCCGCGATGAAGGGGAGCTTGTTCTCCTTGCAGATCTGGCCAACCTGCGCAGCGCCCTGGGCGATGGTGTTATCGGTGGGCGAGTAAAGGGCGTCGACCTTGCCCACGGCGGACTCGACCACGGACTGGATCTCGTTGGTGGACGAGACGGTATAGCGCTCGTGCGCGATGCCCAGCTCGTCCAGGGCCTCCTCGGCCATCTCAATCTGGATCAGCGAGTTGGACTCGTTAGAAGCGTAGAGCAGGCCCACGGTCTTGGCGTCGGGCAGCACCTTGTGCAGCATCTCGATCTGCTCGGCGACCGGGGTGAGGTCGGAGCTGCCGGTGACGTTGCCGCCGGGGGCGTCGTTATCGGCGACCAGGTCGGACGCCGCGAAATCGGTGATGGCGGTGCCCACGATGGGGATGTCCTTGGTAGCGTTAGCGGCCGCCTGCGCGGCGGGAGTCGCGATGGCGAAGATCAAATCGTCGCCGTCGCCCACCAGCTTGCTGGCGATGGTCTGGCACGCAGACTGGTCGTTCTGGGCGTTCTGCTGGTCGATGGTGTAGTTGATACCGGAATCATCCAGAGCCTTCACAAAGCCCTTGTTGGCGGCATCCAGCGCGGTGTGCTCGGTAAGCTGCAACACGCCGATCTTATAGGCAGCGTCGGAGGAACCGGTGGAGCCGGCGTCCTGGGTCGACGCGTTGCCGCATGCGGTGAGCGCAAGCGCAGTGAGTGCCGTGGCAGCGATTGCGGCACCCTTCTTAATGAGGCTGATTCGCTTCATGGCGACCATCCCTTCCGGTAGAACTATGACGCCGCGGCCTTCCCTGCAGCCGCGCGTCCAATGGCACCAGATGTTACCGAGGTCGCCGCTCTTTTGTGTCGATAATATGGTGTTGATACAGGCTGTTAACCTTTGCAGACACCTTCGCGCTCGTCTTTCGCGTCCATCCTCAAGGCATGCCCTATGCGCCCGCGCGATCCGTTTTGACCCATAAGCCAAAGTAGACAATATGAGCAGCCCACACCACAGCGATGATCGCGCGCGGGTTTGCGGCGTTCGGAGCGAGGGTATCATGTGCTGCATGCTATCCAATCACAAGGGGATCCCATGCAAGATTTCTTTTCCCAGCTTATCCATATCGCCCAAATCCAATGGGTTCAACAGGCGTTTTGGACCGTAGTCCTAGCTCTGGCGACACTCGCCGCCTCGCGCATAGTCGCTCGCGCCATGAGGCATATCCTCGACCGGGACAGCAATCCCCTGCCGTCCTCGTCCATCATTATCAACATTGTCCGCGCGACCATACTGATCCTGGGCGCAAGCATCATCCTCGACGTCATCTATAACATCAACGCCAACGCGATCATCACCACCCTGGGTGTTGGAGGTATCGCGATCTCGCTGGGTTTTCAAGACACGCTTTCCAACCTTATCGGCGGCCTGCAGGTAACGTTTATGGGAATTGTCCGGCCGGGGGACAACATTGAGGTGGGTTCGGAGACCGGTGTGGTGCAAGACGTGAGCTGGCGCCACACCACCATCAAAGACGCGCTGGGCCAGACCGTCATAGTCCCCAACTCCATCATCTCCAAAACGGCGCTGGTGCATCTGCTGCCGGCAAGCCGCGTGGTAGTTCCCTTTGCGGTGCCGCGTCAGCGCGAGGAGCAGGATGCCAACCCATTCGATATCGATGCGTTGGCAGAAGAGCTGGCTGCGATGGCAAAGACGGCAGCAGGCGATGTTTCCCATGTGGTCGAGGGACCCAAGGTGGTGTTCTCGGAGATCACGGAATTCGGCATCAAGGGCAAGGTCATCTTTGTGGTCGAGGATCCCGCTAAAACCTCAGCCGCGGCAGACGCCGTGGTGCGCGCCATCGCCCGCAGCCTCGCATAGAAAACCCGCCGAGCACGACGCGCGGCGGGGATCCATCGCATTGCCCCGGACAACGCGCCCTGGGGCCCAAATCATCAGAGCAGCACGTGGTCCAGGGTGCGCTTGGGCACGTGGTGCACGCTCTTCTCATCGCGCCAGTAGTCGGTCGAGGTCGCATCTGCCGCCAGGTCCTCCAGCACCACGGTCTCACCGGGCTTGCCCAGCGCGATCACCATCAACGGGACGACGTCCTGCGCAAGACCAAGCGCGCAGGCAACCTCCGCCTTGTTGAACGCATGCAGCATGCAGGCCCCGTAGCCGGCAGACGCAGCCGCCAGCACAATGGTCTGCGCCGCGATGCCCTCATCCACCGCCGTGGTGGCACCGCCGCCCGCGTCGCAGATCACAATGTAGCCGGCAGGACGCTCGCCCGGCGCCGGTCCGTCCCAATCTTTAAGTGCACCCGCCCATTTGAGGTGGACGAATACCGCCGCGCGCTCCTGCTCGGCGCAGACCACGCGATAGCGCAAGGGCATGCGGTTGGCGCCACTCGCCGTCTGACGCGCAATGTCCACCAAGTCGATCAAAACCTCGCGCGGCATGCCCGCCGCCTCATCAAAGCGTCGGTAGCTGCGACACGCCTGCACCAGCTTGGAAAACTCGGCCATCTTCTCATCCGACATCGCCATACTCCCCCATCCGTTGATGCCGCAGGCCCGCCCGGGCCGCGCGGTCGCTTTTCAAGCAAAACGCGGGACCGGCACGCAACCGACCCCGCGTCGATTATACGGCGCGCCGTGCTGGCGCGGCCCGGTACTAGATGCGCTGTGCCACCGCAGTGCCCATGGCGTCGGTGCCCAGGACCTTGTCCCGCGGGGTCTCATCATCGGCGATGTCACCCGTGCGCAGGCCCTCGTCCAAAACGGCGACCACGGCGGCGCGAACCGCATCGGCTGCGTCGCCCATGTTGAAGCTGTAGCGCAGCATCATCTCGACGGAGAGGATCTGCGCCAGGGGATTGGCGATGCCGCGACCCGCGATATCCGGCGCGCTGCCGTGGCTGGGCTCGTAGAGCGCCACGCCGTCGCCCAGGCTGGCGCTGGCGAGCATGCCCAGCGACCCGGTGAGCTGCGCGGCTTCATCGGACAGGATATCGCCGAACATGTTCTCGGTCACCACCACGTCGAACTCCGCGGGGCGGCTGATGAGCTGCATGGCGGCGTTATCTACCAGAACGTCCTCAAGCTCGATATCGGCGTACTCGGCGTCATGCACGCGATGGACCACCTCGCGCCACATTCGGCTGGTCTCGAGCACGTTGGCCTTGTCGACGCTGGCCACGCGGCCACGGCGCTTGCGCGCGGCCTCGAAGGCCTGGCGGGCGATGCGCTCGACCTCGAACTCGCGATACTCCAAGGTATCGTAGGCGCGCTGGCCGGAAGCACCGTTCGCGCCCGCGCCCTCCTCATTGTAGAAGCGCTCGCGGCGGCCAAAGTACAGACCGCCCGTGAGCTCGCGCACGATCATCATATCGACGCCGTCGATAACCTCCGGACGCAGCGTGGAGGCGCCGGCAATCGGGGCGAACACCTGCACCGGGCGCAGGTTGGTATACAGCCCCAGCTCTTTACGGATGCCGAGCAGGCCCTGCTCCGGGCGGGGCGCGCCGGGCTCGGTGGCATCCCACTTGGGACCGCCCACGGCAGCCAGCAGCACGGCGTCCGAGGCGCGGGCTTCCTCAAGGGTGGCCGCCGGCAGCGGATCTCCACACGCGTCGATAGCGGCGCCGCCAATAAGGGCGTCCTTGCAGACGAAATCCACGCCGAAGCGCGCGCCCACCGCGGCGAGGACCTTTTTGCCCTCGGCCATGATCTCCGGGCCAATGCCGTCTCCGGGCAGGCAGCAGATGGTATAGGTCTTCTTCACGTTGCAACTCCAAGAACTCGAACTGGGACCAGATGCAAAGGGGTTGGGAATCGAGGCCACGGGCTACTCCCCCGCGGCAGCAGGGGCGGCAGCCGCGAGCTTGGCGCGTGTACGCTCGACCAGGCCGCCGGCCTCGATAATCTCTGCGATAAACGGCGGGAAGGGCTCTGCCGTAAAGCGCTCGCCGGTGCGCCGGTTTACGATCGAGCCGTCCTCGGTGTCGACGTCGACGGCATCGCCGGCAGCGATCGCATCGACCGCGGCGGGGCACTCCAGAATGGGCAGCCCCACGTTGATGGCATTGCGGTAGAAGATGCGCGCGAAGCTCTTGGCGATCACGCAGGACACGCCCGCGGCCTTGATTGCGACCGGTGCGTGCTCTCGCGACGAGCCGCAGCCGAAGTTCTCGTCCGCCACGATGATGTCGCCGGGCTTGACGGTGGTCGCGAACGCAGGGTCGATATCTTCCATGGCGTGCGCCGCCAGATGCGCGTGGTCCGAGCTATTGAGGTAGCGCGCGGGGATGATGACGTCCGTGTCGACGTCTCGTCCGTAGCGAAAAACGGTTCCGCTGAATTTCATGGCTGCTCTCCTTTAGTTGTTCTCGATCGCGGGCAAATCTGCGGGCAGGGCGATGTGGCCGGCCACGGCAGAGGCAGCCGCGACGGCGGGGCTTGCCAGGTAGACCTCGCTGGTGGTATCGCCCATGCGGCCCACGAAATTGCGGTTGGTGGTGGACACGCAGCGCTCGCCCGCGGCGAGAATGCCCATGTATCCGCCCAGACACGGACCGCAGGTGGGGGTGGAGAACACGCAACCGGCATCGATGAAGGTATCTGCCAGGCCCTCTGCCATGCACTGCTTGAACACTGCCTGGGTCGCGGGGATCACGATGCAGCGCACGCCCGGCGCCACGCTGCGCCCGCGCATGATCTGGGCCGCGGCGCGCATGTCCTCGATGCGGCCGTTAGTGCAGCTGCCGATGACCGCTTGGTCGATGGTGATGTGGCGGCTCTCCTCAACCGGATGGGTGTTGCTGGGCAGGTGCGGCCAGGAAACGCAGGGTTTGATATCCGCGGCGTCGATGTGGATGACGCGGGCGTACTCGGCATCCGCGTCCGCGTGGTATTCGACGTACTCGCGCTGGCAGCGGCCGTCCAGCCAGGCACGCGCGACATCGTCCACCTCGATGATGCCGGCTTTGCCGCCCGCCTCGATCGCCATGTTGGAGATGGTCATGCGGCCCTCCATGGAAAGCGACTCGATGGTGGAGCCGGCAAACTCCATGGCCTGGTACAGCGCGCCGTCGACCCCGATGAGGCCGATGATGTGCAGGATGATGTCCTTGGCGCTGGCACCGGCGGGCAGCTCTCCATCGATCTCGAAGCGAATGGTGGGCGGCACCTTGAACCACGCGCGACCAGTCGCCAGGCCCACGCCCGCGTCCGTTGAGCCCACGCCCGTGGAAAAAGCTCCCAGCGCGCCGTAGGTGCAGGTATGGGAGTCCGCGCCAATAATGAGGTCGCCGGGCACCACGGTACCGGTTTCGGGCAGCAGCGCGTGCTCGATGCCGGCGCAGCCCTGTTCCCAGTAGTGGGTGATCTTCTGCTCATGGGCGAAGTCGCGCATCTTCTTGGTCTGCTCGGCGCTCTTGATGTCCTTGTTGGGCGCGTAGTGGTCGGGCACCAGGCAGACGCGGTCGCGATCGAATACGCGCTGGGCGCCCAGCTCGCGGAACACATCGATGGCGATGGGTGCGGTGATGTCGTTGGCGAGGACTATGTCGAGGTCGCACTCGACCAGCTGTCCGGGTCGCACCTCGTCCAAGCCGGCATGTGCTGCCAAGATCTTCTCGGCTACGGTCATGGGTCTGGTCATGGGAATTCCTTTCTGCGGCGCACTACTGTGCGTCAGCGGTGTCGGCGGCGCTTGATGCAGCGCGCTCGCGCTGGTGGGAGATCAGGCGGTTCAAGGCATTGAGGTATGCCTTGGTGGAGCTCACCACGATGTCGCCATCAGAGCCACGGCCCGTGTAGACCTCGCCGTCCGCCGCGGTCACGCGCACCGTCACCTCGCCCAGGGCGTCGATGCCGCGGGTAACGGCCTGAATGGCGAACTCGGACAGGTCGTTGTCAACGGAGACCACCTGGTTGACGGCCTTGTAGACGGCGTCGATGGGGCCGGTGCCAAACGCGCAGACCTTGTGCTCGGCGCCCGTCTCGTCCAGAAGCGTCAGCGTGGCCGTGGGCGTGAGCGGGAAGCCGCAGGAGACCTGAACCGCTCCCAGCGTCCAGATGGCCGCGCTCACGCGCTCGCGCTCGTGGACTATGGATTCCAGGTCCTCGTCGTAAACTTCCTTCTTCTTGTCCGCAACCTCCAAGAAGGACTGGTAGATGGTCTCGAACTCCTCGTCGTTGAAGGTATAGCCCAACTCGCCCATGCGATGGCGAAGCGCCGCGTGGCCGGAGCGGGCGGACAGGATGATCTGCGAGCCGCCGGCACCCACGTCTGCGGGATCGATGATCTCGTAGGTGTCGCGTGCCTTGAGGACGCCGTCCTGATGGATACCGGAGCTGTGGGCGAACGCGTTTGCGCCCACGATCGCCTTGTTGGGCTGGACGTTGATGCCGGTAATGGAGCTCACCAACTTGCTGGCATGGGTGAGCTCGGTTGTGACGATATCGGTATGGGCGTCGAGCGCCTTCTCGTGCATGCGGATCGCCATGACGACCTCTTCAAGCGAGGTGTTGCCCGCGCGCTCGCCCAGCCCGTTGATAGTGCACTCGATCTGCGTGGCGCCGTTGCGGACGCTCTCAAGGGCGAGAGCCGTCGCCATACCAAGGTCGTTATGGGTATGGACGGAAATGGTGACGTCCTCGATGCCGTCGACGCGCTCGCGCAGGTCGCGGATGCGCGCGCCGAAATCCCACGGCATGTTGTAGCCGGTGGTGTCTGGAATGTTGACCACGGTGGCGCCCGCCTTAACGGCGGCTTGGATGATGCGGACCAGGAACTCCTGGTCGGAGCGGCCGGCGTCCTCTGCGTAGAACTCGACATCGTCCACAAAATTGCGAGCGTACTTCACCGCATGGATCGCGCGCTCGATGGCCTGTTCCTCGGTCATGCGGAGCTTGTCGCGCAGATGGCTGGGGGACACGCCCAGACCCGTGTGGATACGCGGGCGCTTTGCCGTGCGCAGCGCCTCTGCCGCGACCTCGATATCGCGATCGACCGCGCGGGTGAGACCGCAGACGGTGCAGGCGTCGCCGGCGATGCGGCCGATCTCCTGGACGCTCTTGAAGTCGCCCGGGCTGGAAATGGGGAAGCCGGCCTCGATGACGTCGACCTTCATACGCACCAGCTGGCGGGCGATGATGAGTTTTTCCTCGGTGTTCATGCTGGCGCCGGGCGACTGCTCGCCGTCGCGCAGGGTGGTATCGAAGATGGCGATCTTGCGGCTCATGGTTCCTCCTGGTACTTGCCGACGGGCTGATGTGCGTCATAGCAGGGGGACTGGCGGCCGACTTTGCCGGAAACCTCGCCCAAGCGAGATGAAAAAGCACCCATACGCGCCAACGACCTGCTAGACAGATACGGATACGCGTGTGGGTGCCAAACGATTCAACGTGCGGAAAGGACCCTAGCGCGTATCCTTGCTAAGTAGCGCTAGGCCTAGTAGATGCAATGCTGTGTGCATGGTGCGATCCATGGGCGTCCTTTCTGTAACCAACGTGCTTTAGTTTATCAGAGTGTTTGCTGCAGCTGGCACTTGGTCTGACGGTTCGCAACCAACTGGTTACATTATTCAGGATCCACTTCAATCTTCACGTTTTTATTCATGCATAACGATCCTCCCTGCAGCCCCCTTGTCCGCAATAAGAAAGGTCCGGCAAACGCAGCAGCGCTCACCGGACCTTGCATACAGCGGTATAAGCCAAAAGCTAGGAAAGAAGGCTCGACATCTCGCCGCAGGAGAGCAGCGTCACCTGGTGCATCGCGCGGGAGACGGCGGTATAGAGTTGACGGCGGGCCAGAGGCGTATCCGGATACGTCGTCGCATCCGCATCGGGAATGACCACATGGTCGAACTCCAGGCCCTTCGCCATGACCAGCGTCACAATCACCACGCCGCTCGCCGGGAGCGACTGGTTCTTCTTCAGCACCGGCACGTCGTTATCCAGCAGCTTGGCGATGCGATAGGCAGCCTTGGTGTCGTTGGCGACTATGGCGGTAAGCCCCGCCTGGTCACCCTCCGCCTCGGCGCGCGCCGCGGCGACGACCTCGCGCAGCGCGGCGGCGAGCTCCTCATCGGCCTCAAAGGCCTCGCGGCGCGGCTCCAGGCCCGCACGGCGCACGCTGGCGAGCTTGATGTCGTCGCCCATGTGGACCAAACGGCTAAAGACCGCCGTGACCTCGGGGCTCGAACGGTAGCTGGTCAGCAGGCGGCACACGTCAACCTGGCCGTGGGTCGCCTCGAAGATCGAGCGGATCTCGTCAAAGCTCGCCGTGCCCTCGCGAATCGCCTGGTTCTGGTCGCCCAGCAGCAAGAAATGCGCGCTGCCGAAGAATTTGGAGAGGACCACCAGCTGCGCCGCGGAATAATCCTGCACCTCGTCGATCATGACGTAGCGGGCGTCCGACGTACCGCGGCCGCAGATCAACAGACGCAGGTACAAAAGCTCGGTGGCAGACAGCGTCTTCTGGTCGAGCATGCGCATGCCTATGCGGTCAAGGCGCAGCCAGGTAAGACGGTCGATGTCGGCCTCCGCACCGGCAAAAAGATAATCCAGGTAGCGACGCGTGGCGCGGGCGATCTCGTCCTCATCGGACGTGTCGATCACAGAGCCCAGAATCTGGATCTGCGCCTCCACGTCCAGGCCCATGGCGCGCTCCTGCCAATCGTCGGAGCGGGCCATGCCGGCAAGGCGGCGATCCAAGCGGTCGCGCAACTCGTCGCAGGTAAGGGCCACAAAACGCGGACCAATGCCCCACTTGGCGTGCTTGTCCACCACGCTGCCTATCTGACCGGCGGACAACAGCGTGACATCGTCCATGGTGATGGCGCGCAGGTCGTCCGTGGTAATGACCAGGCTGCCGATCTCGTCCTCCAGGCGCTTGAGCGAGGACGCGGGCGTTTTGGAGCCGTCGTCGCGGTTGCCCGCCCCCTGCTCCTCGACAAAATCTCGCCAGGTGTACAGGCGCGGGTTGGCCTCGCCCATAGAAGGCAGGACGCCGTCGATATAGCGCTCGAATACCTCGTTGGGGCTAAAGAGATACACCTGGTTTGCGTTGAGCGTCTCATGGTTGTGGTACAGCAAATAGGCGATGCGCTGCAGCATGACCGAGGTCTTACCGGAGCCCGCGATGCCGTTGACCAGCATGACGGGGACGTCCGCATGGCGAACCACCTCGTTCTGCTCGCGCTGGATGGTCGCGGTGATAGCCTGCAGCTTCTCGGAATGGTGCTTGCGCAGGGCGTTCAGCAGCAGCGAATCCTCGATGGCGACCGTAGTGTCGAAGTAAGCGTGCAGCTGGTCGCGCTCAATATCGAACTGGCGGCGCAGCTCCAGCTCCACCGTCTTCAAACGGCCGTTGACGGTATAGCTGGTCTGGCCGTTCTCCTGGTTGTAATACGTCTCCGCGATGGGGTTGCGCCAGTCGACCACCAGCGGCGTGTGACGGTCGTCCGTAATACCCGCGGCGCCGATGTAGACATCGCGCGCCGGGCGATCGGGGCGCATCTTCAGGCGGACCTTGGCGAAATAGGGCTGGCGGAGAAGCAGCAGCACCTTGCGCAGACGGTCCACGCTAAAGTCATGGTACTGGTTGTAGGCGTCGATAACCGCGTTCAGGGTCTCGATGGCGGCCAGGGTCTCCATGGTCTCGTCCGCTCCGCCAAAGTCGGGGCGAATCTCCTCGCTCATGGTGACCAGGTCGGCAGCGGCCTGCTTGTGGTCGTGCTCGAGCTGGTGCGTCAGGTCGTCGCGAAAGCCAAGCAGCTGCTTATAAAGCTCGTCCAGGTGCGCTTGCTCCTCGACAAGTACGGGATCGTCTTCATTCATAAGTCCCTCGCAATCAAATAGGGTGCAACGGGCGCAGTCCAGTGTACCCAAAGCCCCGCCGCCCACGTTCAAGAATCACAACAAGCGCATCGCCCAAGCATGCTCCGGGCACACCGGCGCCGGCCCGCGTGTCCCTCGATCCCCACGCTCATCAAGCACGCCAGCGATTAAGCACAGCAGCGAGTTCCTGCGGACGAGGAAGGGCCAGGCCGCATGCGACGTAATCGTGCTCCGCGAGCGCGCGCCAACCCTCGCGACCAAGCAGCGCCATCAACTCGTCGACGGCTTTAGCGACCGGCTTTCCCTGGACGAGGATTCCCGTCTGCGCGCCCATGCGGACCAGCTGCGCCAACGCGCGGGCCTGGCAGGGGTCCACAAGCTGCTCCACCAGGCGCACGTCAGCGCTCCCCTGTCCCACCTGCAGCTCCTCGCAACCACTGGTCCGCACCTTGATGCGATCGGGCCGGGGTCCGCGTCCCGCTCCTCGTCCACCATAACCACCACGGGCACCGCGTCCGCCGCGATCGTCGCGCCCGCCGCGGTCGCCCCTTGCGCTATCCGTCCCCGGAGCAACGGGCGCCACCGCGATCTCCCTGTTGCCCGCAGGCAAGACGAACCCCGCGGCACGCGGCGTTGCGGGCACCTCCAACTCCATGCAGACCGCACGCGCGTGCGCCGTAATGTCGTGCACGCGATAGCGATCCATCTGCAGCACCGCGTCTGCCACCGAGAAGTACGCTCCCGAGCTTCCAGCAACGATGATGCTGCTCATGCCCGCACGCTCCCACAGGTCGCGCACGCGCTCCACAAACGGCGTGATGGGCTCGAACTCGCGCGCCACCACGGCCTCCATCAGCGCATCGCGGACCATGAAGTTGGTAGCGGAGGTATCCTCGTCGATCAGCAGCGCACGCGCGCCCGCCTCGTACGCCTCAACGGTCGCCGCCGCCTGCGAAGTCGAACCGCTAGCGTCCACGGTCGAAAACCGGGAGGTATCGCGCCCGTCCGGCAGATCGCGGATAAACAGCGAGATATCCACGCCGCTCACCGCGCGCCCGTCTTCCGCGCGCAGCTTCACCGCAGTCGAATCCGTCAGCACAAGCTCGCGCCCGTCGCCCGCAACGTGGTTGTACACGCCATCTTGCAGCGCGCGCAAAAGCGTCGACTTACCGTGGTAGCCGCCGCCCACAATCAAGGTCACGCCGCGCTCGATGCCCATGCCGGCGACCTTGCCGCGGTGCGGCAGATCCAACACAACGCGCTGCTCCGCAGGGGCCTCGAAGGTAAGCGCGCTTTTTAGCGGCCTCTGGGACACACCGCTCTCGCGCGGCAAGATCGATCCATTAGCAACAAAGGCAACCAGGTCGGACGCCTCCATCTGCTCGCGCGCGGCGCGCTGGTCGTCCGCAAGCTCAACCGCCGCCCATGCCTGATCAAGCAGGCCATCGTCCACAAACAGCGTGCGCTCCACGCATTCCGGCACAAAATCAAGAAGCATCTTCGCGGCGGCGCGGCCGTCAACCGTGCGACCGTGCGCCGGCAGCCCCGCTTCGAAGCGAAGCGTCACGGCGCCCCCGCGCACCTCGCAGGCGGAGCGCGCCATCACCTCTTGCCCAGGTCGCGTGGTCGCCAACACGCCGCTTTTACCCGAGCCGCCCACGCGCATGCTGCACGCGTCCAGCGCGCGCGAGAAACGGCGTAGCAGCACGTCCTCAAGCGTCACTCTCCTATGCACCTCATCCCACAGCCCCGCGGGAATATGCAGAACCTCGTTGGGCACGCGCGCGCTCATGCTGGACGGCGATGCGAACGGATCACCCTGCACGTGGTCAATAGACAAGACGAAGTCGCCAAAGTCATACTGTCCGCACACGTCCTTGTACGCCGGATATCCCCTTCTGTCGATTCTCTCCAGCTCTCGCTGCAGGTCCCTATCGCTTCTCATAATCTCACCTTGCACTAAACGCCATCGCTACAAGCCCTAATGCTACTCGCACCATCAGGCTAGCGTTCCTTGCATCTTACGCCGCCCATCTTACTGTACTGAGCCCGGCAGCTTCTCTCCCACAGCATAAAACGGAGGCGCCTAGGCACCCCCGTAATGCAATCTATTTCATTTGACCACAGTTTATTAGGACACTCGGGCATAACCTACGCCGCAAATGATCGCAATTTCGGTTCTTACAGCCATTCGCGCTCCGCCGCATCAACCATGTTTTCCGCGAACTTGCGGCTGTAAAGGTTGTCCTCCTTCAGCTGGTGCCAACCGGCCTCGTTCATCATATCGGCAGAAAGCATCACGCCAAAGCGGCTCTGCGCATTGTCGCGCGTGAAGACGTAATAGTCCTCGTCCATGGGATCGCCCGCCTCCGTCACCGTCACACGAACCTCGTTGAGCAACGGCATCGTGCAGAACAGCGCCATCGTGTTATACGAAAGAGCCAGATCGATGGAGTCGCCGTCATATCCATCCGGCACCTCTCGATATGCAAAGCCCAGTACGTCGACGCCAAGCGTCACATCGATATCGGTCGCCCACTCGCTCATGGGGAGCAAGCGAATCAGACTCTCGACGTTCGCAGCATCAGACGGGTCGGTCTCGGCATACAAGCTGATGTCACCCGGCTGCGCGTTGACCACAGCCACCGCGATATCATCGCCCAGCTCGCCGTCAACCCACACGGTGCCGTCCGCGTCCACCACAACCTCTTTGTTGCGGGCGCTCGCACCGTTTCCCTGGCCGCTGTTAGACTGGCCATTTGCTTGACCGCTTTGCTGCCCAGACGCCGTACCGCCATTCGTCATGGACTGCCCGCTGTTTTGAACCTCAGCGACAGCGCTGTCAGCACGATCTTCCACGCGGTCAATCCGCAGGGCATAGATTAGGCCCACGCAAACCACAACAAACAACGCAAAGCCCGCAGCCGCTGCAATAATGATGTTGCGAGTGCGCTTGCCCTTGGATGCCGCCGCGTTTGCGGACGAGGAAACGCTCGCGACGTCCTCGTCGACCTCGCCCTCAAATCCTGCCGGAGGCAGCGGAGCGCCGGCAACGGGCATCGCAACCGTCTCGCCCACCGTACCAGGTTGCGCAGGCGACGAGCCCTTTGCTACGGCAGCGTTTGGGAGCACCGTGGTCTCCGCCGTATCCGCCTTAGCCGCATCCCCATTATCTGCACGGGCGGTCTCGCGCACGTCATCCACGCCTTCGATCACGTCATCGATACTGGACATGCTAGCCTTGGTCTTCTCAAGAGCCTCGGCGGTATCCATGCCTCCAGCGACATAATCCTCATAACGAGCGACCAAGTTGCCGTAAATCTCTTCCTTGAGCTCAATGTTCTCCGCCGTCAGCATGCGGCCCTCGAACAGGTGCTCGACATACATGCGAATCTCGTTCATTGTGCGCCTCCATCCTGTTTAAGCAGGCGATCGATAATCACTTTGACGTTGTTCCATCGCTGCGTCGCTTCATCTAACTCGTCTTTACCTGCAGAGGTAATGCGATAGTATTTGCGCCTCGCACCCTGCGTCTCGTTTCCCCAATAGCTCTCGACGTAGTTTTGCGTCTCCAAGCGCTTGAGACTCGTATACAGCGAGGGCTCCTTCATCTCGTATTCGCCCCTGCTGGTCTGAGCAATATCCTTGAGAATCTCGTATCCGTAGGAATCGCCGCTAGATAGCGTGCAGAGAATGATCGCATCGATGTTTCCGCGAATCAGGTCGCTAACGGCATCGCGCGCTGCCATGCAAGTCACCTCCAGAACCAATTACGAATGATTCGGTCAATCACTCCTATCTGATAGGTTTAATTTATCACACAGTACTATGTGTGTCGATGTACTTTATCAACAAGAGTTAAGCGGACGAAGATTGGCACCAAACGGTAGTCATTCTTCGATGCTTTCCATATATCCCTTAGTCCTCGTAATGTCGCTGATTGGATAGCCACCTGGTACCCAGCGGCACTGGTTCCCTTACACCCTCTACGCTTTAGTAACCTTTTGAGAGACATTACGCGCATGCTCATGTAGGCCGCACGCGAACCAGCGATATATCAACCGCACTCATCAAAAGTAAAAAACCCGGCCCACATAACGTGAACCGGGTTTTATCTCATCTATACGATGACAGTCGATTGACTAAACCTACTCAGCGAGGAAGTTGCGCTGAACGGAGGAGTCAACCTTGATGCCAGGGCCCATGGTGGAAGACATGGAGATGGACTTCACATAGCGACCCTTAGCGGAAGAGGGCTTGACGCGCAGGATCTCGGTGTAGAGAGCGGCGTAGTTCTCAACGAGCTTCTCGGTCTCGAAGGAAGCCTTGCCCAGGGGCACGTGGCAGATGCCGTAGCGGTCGGCGCGATACTCAACGCGGCCGGCCTTGAGCTCGGAAACCATCTTGGCGACGTCCATGGTGACGGTACCCAGCTTGGGGTTGGGCATGAGGCCACGGGGACCAAGGATCTTACCGATGCGGCCAACCTTGGCCATCATGTTGGGGGTAGCGATAGCAGCGTCGAAGTTGATCTCGCCGCCCTGGATGGCAGCGACGAGCTCATCGGAACCGATGACGTCGGCGCCGGCCTCTTCAGCCTCGCGAGCCTTCTCGCCCTCGGCGAAGACGGCGACGCGGACGGTCTTGCCAGTGCCGTGGGGCAGGGAGATGGAACCGCGGATGTTCTGGTCGGCCTTACGGGTATCGATACCAAGGCGGAAGTGGACCTCGACGGTCTCGTCGAACTTAGCGGTAGCGAGCTCCTTCACGAGGTTCGCAGCCTGAAGCGGGGTGTAGAGCTGATCGCGGCTGACCTTCTCGGCAGCGGCGCGGTAGTTCTTACCATGATGCTGAGCCATTGTATTACCTCCTGTGGTTCTAACGGGCACTTTGCCCTTCCACATCGTGCGTGCTTGCTGCACGCGTTAATAAAACCTAAATAAGCTAGATGCTACTCGGCGATGGTGACGCCCATGGAGCGAGCGGTACCGGCGACGATCTTCTTAGCGGCCTCGATGTCGTTGGCATTGAGGTCGGGCATCTTGATCTCGGCGATCTTGGTGAGCTGCTCCTGAGTGAGCTGGCCAACCTTATCGCGCTGGGGAACAGCGGAACCGCCCTTGAGCTTGAGCTCCTTCTTGATCAGGTGAGCCGCAGGCGGGGTCTTGGTGATGAAGGAGAACGTACGATCCTCGTAGACGGAAATCTCAACGGGGATGATGTCGCCCATCTTGTCCTGCGTAGCAGCGTTGAACGCCTGGCAGAACTGCATGATGTTGACCTGAGCAGCACCCAGGGCGGGGCCGACCGGAGGAGCCGGGTTAGCCTGGCCAGCGGGGATCTGAAGCTTGATGACGGTGGTGATTTTCTTCTCAGCCATGTCAAAACCTTCCTAACACGGATGGAAACCTAACTATCGTCAGCGCCTACCCGCTAGAAGCACTCTGGATGATGAGCGGTCGTCCAAAGAAGCGAAGCATTCGCGAACGTACAAATAAGACAAGCTACGCGATGACCTCAATCTGGTCAAAGGTGAGCTCAACGGGAGTCTCGCGACCAAAGATGAGCAGCGCAACCTTAACCTTGCCCTGCTCGGCATTGACCTCGGTTACCTGACCATCAAAGTCGGTAAGGGGACCGGAGGTAACGCGGACGGAAGTACCAACCTCAAGGTTGACGGCAGTCCTCTTGGCACCATTACCCTTATCGGACTTACGCATCATCTTGTTGTACTCTTCACGAGACAACGGAGAGGGCTTACCGTTACCACCAAGGAAGCCGGTAACTCCGGGGGTGTTGCGAACGCACGTCCAGGAATCATCGTCCATCTCCATACGAACCAGAACATAGCCCGGGAAGATCTTGGAGTCCTTGGTCTCGCGCTTGCCACCTTCCTTGATTTCAGTGACGCGCTCCATGGGGATCTGGATATCGAAGATGCGATCCTGCATTCCCATGGTCTCGATACGATGCTCAAGATCGGTCTTTACGCGATTCTCATAACCAGAATACGTATGAACGACATACCAACGCTTAGACACTGATTACCCCCTCAGGCTGGAGAAGAGGACCAGGCCCTCACCAATAAGCATGTCGAGCAAAGCGATAACAACACCGACGACCAGAAGCGAAACGCAAACAGCCACGGAATAGTTGATAAGCTCTTTCTTAGAAGGCCAAACAACGCGCTTCATCTCAGACTTGACGGAGCGGAAGTAGTTCTTGATGCGAGCGAAGAAGCCAGGCTTCTCGTTCTTCTTCTTAGCCTTAGCCTTCTTAGCCGGCGCGGCATCCTTCTTGGAGACCGCCTTAGAGGCCTCAACCTTGGAGGAAGAAGCAGCAGCGGTCTTTGCGGACTCAGAGTTCTGCTGAACCTTCTTCTTATTCTTCTTGTTGGCCATGGACCTAAAACCTCCGGCACAAACCCTATATAACAGTAGAAACCGTAAGCCTCCAGAGGAGGCTTACGGATTAAAGACTGGCACGCCAGGAAGGACTCGAACCCTCAACACTCGGTTTTGGAGACCGATGCTCTACCAATTGAACTACTGGCGTATATTAAAGAGATTAACGGGTCTCTTTATGAACCGTATGACGACGGCACCAAGGGCAATACTTCTTGATCTCCATACGATCAGGCATGTTCGCCTTGTTCTTGGTGGTCGTATAATTGCGACGCTTGCACTCGGTGCAGGCAAGTGTAACGAGAGTACGCATGTGTCTGAAACCTCCAAATACCGCCCCACGCGGGCACGGTTGCCTATATTAGCATCTGACATTTTGCTCTGTCAATGCTCGGCGGTATTTATTGGCCGTCCTGCAAAATTCGTACACATTCATTTGCAGTTCATTGAACAGACAATAAAAGAACCCGGTACCCCGAAAGGTACCGGGTTGAAAGATCAGTCAGACTGAATAGATAAGTTAAATCTACTCAATGATGGTGCTGACGATACCAGAGCCGACGGTGTGGCCACCCTCGCGAATAGCGAAGCGCAGGCCCTCCTCCATCGCGATCGGGTGAATGAGGTCGCCCTCGATGGTGATGTGGTCGCCAGGCATAGCCATCTCGGTGCCCTCGGGCAGCTTAACGGAGCCGGTCACGTCAGTGGTACGGAAGTAGAACTGCGGACGATAACCATCGAAGAACGGGGTATGACGGCCGCCCTCCTCCTTGGTCAGAACGTAGATCTCACCGGTGAACTTGGTGTGAGGGGTAACGGAACCGGGCTTGCAGAGAACCTGGCCGCGCTGAATCTCCTCGCGCTTGATACCACGGAGCAGGATACCGACGTTGTCGCCAGCCTCGCACTTGTCCATCATCTTGCGGAACATCTCGATGCCGGTAGCAACGGTGGACTGGGTCTCCTTGATGCCGACGATCTCGACGGGGTCGTTGAGCTTGAGCTCGCCGCGCTCGACACGACCGGTAGCAACGGTACCACGGCCGGAGATGGTCATGACGTCCTCGACAGCCATCAGGAACGGCTTCTCGTTGTCACGAGCGGGAGCGGGGATGTACTCGTCAACGGAGTTCATGAGCTCGCGGATGGCGTCCATCCACTTCTCCTCGCCGTTGAGAGCGCCGAGAGCGGAACCACGGATGACGGGGATGTCGTCGCCCGGGAAATCGTACTCGGAGAGGAGCTCACGGGTCTCCATCTCAACGAGGTCGATGAGCTCGTCATCGTCAACCATGTCGCACTTGTTCAGGAAGACGACGATGTAGGGAACGCCGACCTGACGGGCGAGCAGGATGTGCTCGCGGGTCTGAGCCATGGGGCCGTCGGTAGCAGCGATAACCAGGATAGCGCCGTCCATCTGGGCAGCACCGGAGATCATGTTCTTGACGTAGTCGGCGTGGCCGGGGCAGTCAACATGAGCGTAGTGGCGAGAAGCGGTCTCGTACTCAACGTGGGAGACGGAGATCGTGATGCCACGCTCGCGCTCCTCGGGAGCCTTGTCGATGTTCTCGAACGCGGTGAAGTCAGCCTTGCAGCCCTCGGTCTCGGAGAGAACCTTGGTGATGGCTGCCGTCAGCGTGGTCTTGCCGTGGTCGACGTGGCCGATGGTGCCGATGTTAACATGCGGCTTAGTACGCTCAAACTTTTCCTTGGCCATAAAGCCTCCTCCTTAAAGGTGGTCCCCGGATGGGACTATGCCTTCTTAACCCTAAGTGGCCCGCCCGGTTTCCCGAATGAGCCACTCTAGTTACCTGGTAGCGGTGACTGGATTCGAACCAGTGACGCCACGGGTATGAACCGTGTGCTCTAACCAGCTGAGCTACACCGCCGACTGGAGCCTGCAACCAGACTTGAACTGGTGACCTCTTCGTTACCAACGAAGTGCTCTACCGACTGAGCTATACAGGCAGACGAACGGGTGGGAGCTATAGGATTCGAACCTATGTAGGCATAGCCAACGGGTTTACAGCCCGTCCCCATTAACCACTCGGGCAAACTCCCTTGCGTTCGTACGCTTGATTTCTGACTTGCTGTTCGGCTTGTCGTCTTCAAGCAGGGAGAATATTACGCCGCATCACGGTTTAGTGTCAACCAGAAATCTATAATACACGCGCCCGGGCGTATCTATCTCTTTCATATTTTGCATGATATGATTCGCTTAGCTAAAGTCTTTCATTTAGTTTTTCCGATGCTATCAATTTGAAAAAGTCTCAAATCGCTTCGAATTCTTGCCGAATCAACCAGGATTTACCTCTATTGATCTTTGCAAAGTGGGCTCCGCATCTTTCCTTCCCTATATAAGAAGGCCTCGTCCGCTTCTTTCCTATATAGATGCATCATGGGCGAAATCCCTATTAGAGAAGATATTTCCGCCCTCTTGCCGGTGGGCAAACAGGTTTCATCTCTCATTTATGTTGAGCATGGCCATAGCGCAGCTTTTGCGTTCTCTGCCTAAAAGCAAACAGGCCAGAGCGCAAACACACTCTGACCTGCTAATTTCTATGGAGCCAGCGACAGGAATCGAACCCGCAACCCACTGATTACAAATCAGTTGCTCTACCGTTGAGCCACGCTGGCGCTCTGAGCTTATCGCGCAAAGTTCATTTAGGATACTCAATGCCGAGCTATCGAGCAAGAGCAAAGCGTCAAAGCTTCGCAAATCGCGCATGCATCAACGCGGTAGCCCCAACTCAGCGCACCCCCGCCATACTCGTCCGCGCTTCATACCTTTGGACGAGGACCAGCTACGCGTTTGCTACCTTACGCGACCCCGCAGCTTATCAAGCTTGGCGCGCGTCTCGGGCGACAACCTGCTGCCAAGCGTCAGCTTCATAGCGGGCTCTTCATCGCGCATCGCCTGAAACTCACGTTCGATGGTGTCGATCTCCTCCACCAGCATGCGCGCCGAGATCCTGGTAACGCCCTTACCCATAACGGTTGCCTGGATGGTTCCGTCACTGGTGACTACAGAGCACGCCCTCCCCTCCTCGCGAGCCTCATTACACAGCTGCTGCACCACGGTATCGGCAGAAACCCCCGTGGGTGAAAACTCTATCCGGATGCCCGCCTGCGAAATGTTGGGGCGATCGGGCGATACGTTGCCGGCGCCGTCGAACACGATGACCGCCTCATAGCTACCCTGGGCGAAGGCGGCGACATCAGCGATTAGGGCCATACGGGCGGAATCGAACACGTCGCTGGTATAGGGTTCATCCGAGCGATCGTAGATGAGGCGCTCGTACTTGGGAGTGGCATGGATGATGTTGTACCCGTCAACAACCAACAGCTCCTTCTTGCCCATAGCGTTGACGCCGCGCGGGGGTACGCCGGGGCCGCCAAAGGCGTTGCCGGGAGAATAGGATCCAGGCGCACCGTAAACGCCACCTACGCCATAAGTAGAGCTCTGCACCGTTTCGCGCACGGACGATTCGCCAAAGCGCTTTGCCTTGGACTTGGCTCGGTTCTTCTTGGTCATGCGCTACTCCCCCGTCGTGGCACCGGCGGCGCGGTCGGCAACGGCGGCGTAATTGCGACGGAGCCACTCAAAGCACAAAGAGGTCGCGGCCTGGGCGACGTTGAGGCTCTCGGTTGCGCCCAGCTGCGGCAGCTTGGTAAGGAAATCGCACTTGTCCAGCACCAGGCGGCTTATGCCGTCACCCTCGGACCCCATCACCAGCGCGACGCGGCCCTCAAAGGGGGCATCCCAGCAGATATCGTCCGCATGCTCGGAGGCGCCGCCCACCCAAAAGCCGGCGGCTTTAAGATCGTCCAATGCGCGGGCGATGTTGGGGACCTGGGCGATGGGAAGGTGCATGACCGCACCGGCAGAGGTCTTATAGGTGGCAACCGTCACCTCGGCGGCGCGCTTGTTGGCGATCACCACGCCCGCAGCACCCACAACCTCTGCGGAGCGAACGATAGCGCCGAAGTTTCCCGCATCCGTCACGTGGTCCAAGACCAGCACCAACGCGGGGCCCTCGCCCGCGCGCTCGATGATGTCGGCAAGGTCCGCGTACGGAAAGCGGCCCACCTCCAGCGCGATGCCCTGGTGGGCACCGTGGCTTGAAAGGGCATCGAGCTGCGCGCGGGGCACTTGCTTGACCGCTACCCTGGCATCGGCAAGGCCCGCGAGCAGATCGCGGATAGCCGGCTCGCCCTCGACGCCCTGGGCTATCAGCGCGCGCTTGATGGGAAAGCCCGTGCGCAACGCCTCGAACGCGGCGCGGCGGCCCTCGATGAAGTTACCCGCCGGCGCTTGGGTATCGCGGCGCTGCGGCTCCTGCGAAGCGCGGGCCAAAGACGGGCGCGCAGCGGAACGCTGGGCGCGCTGCTGCTGGGCCTGGGGCTTTTGGCCCCTGCCCGCCCCTGTCTTAGAACGGTTCTCTGCCGTGCGCCCGGCCTTGCCCTGCGCACCGTCGCGCTTTTGCACGCGCTTCTTCTCAGCCATCGCGGCCCCTCCTCGGTACGGTTCTTTCCGCACCATTGTCACATCCAAACGCGCCGCCACCATCATTCGCAACAAAAAATGCACCGCACGCGGGAGATTCCACGTACGGTGCAAAACGCTCGTCAAGCATGAAGCCAGCGGTAAAGATGCCAAGTAGGTCGCCCTAGACGTCGATCATCGGTTTCCAAGGTGCCCCAGATTGCCCTGAAAGAGGAGGGAGGACGCCTAAGGGTGCCGGCCGACGATTGAAGGGCAAGACGGGGTGCCCTAGGAAGCGATGTGCTTGATGCGGCTGCCGGCAGCGGTATCCTCGATCATAAGCCCCATGTCGCGCAGCTGGTCGCGCACGGCGTCTGCGGTAGCCCAGTCCTTGGCGGCGCGGGCGGCGGCACGGGCCTCCAAGATCTTCTCGGCAGCCTCATCCACATCATCGCCGGTGTAGCCCACCAGGCCGGCGGCAACGCCCAGAAGACCCACGGGCAGTGGCTCCTCGATCACGGGCAGCTCCACGCCCAGCATGGCCAGCGTGCCGGAGATGGCCCCGGCGCACACGCGCGCTACGGTCTCGTCCACGGCACCCGCAGCCTGCTCAAGGTACTTGTTGGCCTGGGTGACCAGCTCAAAGTAGGCGGCGACGGCGCCTGCGGTGTTGAAGTCATCGTCCATGCAAGCTTCGAACTCGCGGCCCGCCCTTTCCATAGCGGCGGTAAGCTCGTCTGCCAGCGCGGCGTCCGGCTCGCCTTCCGCATGGTCGGCGGCCCACTTGAGGTTGCGGCAGGTGCCGGCGATGCGGGCCAGCGAGTTCTCCGCGCCCTCCAAGCGCTCCCAAGAGAAGTCCAGCGGGCTGCGATAGTGGGTCTGCAGCATGAGAAGACGTAGGGCCGCGGCGGAATGCTTCTGCAAAACCTCGTCCAGCGTAAAGAAGTTGCCCAGACTCTTGGACATCTTCTCGCCGTTCACCAACAGCATGCCGGTGTGCATCCACGTGTTGGCAAAGCCCTGGTGCCAGGCGCAGGTGGCCTGGGCGCACTCGTTCTCATGATGCGGGAAGGCGAGGTCCGAGCCGCCGCCGTGGATGTCGATGGGGGTGCCCAGGTAGCGATGGACCATGGCCGCGCACTCCGTGTGCCAACCGGGACGGCCCTGGCCCCAGGGCGACGGCCAGCTGGGCTCGCCGGGCTTGGCGGCCTTCCACAGGGCAAAGTCCAAAGGATCTCGCTTGTCCCCGTTCTCCTCGATGCGCGCACCCACCATAAGGTCATCGATCTTGCGACCGGAGACCTCGCCATAGGACGGGTCGCTGCGAACGGCAAAGTAGACGTCGCCGTTATCCGCGGCGTAGGCGTGCCCCTGCTCGATCAGAGTCTTGATCATGGCGACCATGGGGCCGATCTCCTTGGTGGCGCGGGGACGAACATCCGGATCGAGCACGTTGGCGCGGCGCATGACGTCGATGAACTTATTGGAGAACTCCTCTGCCACCTCCTGGGCGCTACGGCCCTGGTCGTTGGCGCGGTTGATGATCTTGTCGTCTACATCGGTAAGGTTCTGCGCAAAGGTTACCTCGAAGCCGCTCGAGATAAGCCAGCGGCGGATCACGTCGAAGCTGATGAACGTGCGCGCATTGCCAATATGGATGTTGTCATACACCGTGGGGCCGCACACGTACATGCGGACCTTGCCCTCCTCGATGGGGGTGAATTCCTGCTTGCTATGGGTCTGCGAGTTGTAAATGCGCATGAATAAACCTCTTTCGTTATCTTCTGCCCGCGTTTTTGGACGAGTTTTGGCTGAAATGGCTAAGGGAGTTATAGGATGAGACGGCTAGTCGCGACATCGCTCCATAAGACACACGGCCCAGGCACCCATGCCCCGGCCCTCGCCCTCCCAGCCCAGGCGCTCGGTAGTGGTGGCCTTTACGCCAACACACGATGCATCCACGCCGAGCGCGGCCGCGAGGTTCGCGCGCATGGCTTCGCGATGCGGGCCAATTTTTGGCTGCTCGCAGGCGATGGTGCAATCTGCGTCCACCAGCTCGAAACCACGTTCGCGAGCAAAATCCATAACGGCTGCCAGCAGCTTGAGCGAGTCCGCGTCTTTGTAGGCGGGGTCGGTATCCGGGAACAGCTTGCCTATGTCGCCCCCGCGCACCGCGCCCAAGATTGCGTCGGCAAGCGCATGCGTCAAAACGTCCGCGTCAGAATGACCCAGCAGGCCCTTCTCATGTGGAATATCCACGCCGCCGATGATGCAGCGGCGCCCCTCGACCAGGCGGTGGACATCGTAGCCGTGTCCTATACGCAGGTTAGATGCCATATGTTCCCCTTTGACCATTAGGTTGATACCGGCGGCTCGCGCTTACGGCACGGCGAACGGACGCATGCCGTGGATGGTTAATCTTACCCCAGGCTACCTCAGCGGGCTGCGCGCGATGATACCGGTATCCTGAGCGGACTCGGCGTCGCTCATACGACCCAGCAGAATCGCGGTCACGGGGCGCAGGTCCTCGGGCAGCGTGACCTTGAGATTGTCGCGCGGGCTTTCGACGCACATGACGCAGCCGCCCATGCGCTCCACCAGCGATGAATCGTCCGTGCCCACAAAGCCCTGCCGAATAGCCTCCTCGTGCGCACGGCGTACCACGTCGAGCTTGAAGATCTGCGGCGTTTGCGCGGCCCAATACATGCTTCGCGGAGGAGTCTCCACAATGCGGTTGCCGTCGACGATCTTCAAGGTGTCGATCGCCGGCTGCCCGCAGACCACGCCGTCCACGCTCGCGTCGCCCAGAAGGGACGCGATGGCGATGTTGATCGCCTCGGTGGTGATGAGCGGGCGGGCGCCATCATGGATGGAGACGTAATCGAACCCCGTCGGCACCGCTTCGATGCCCGCGCGGGTGGAATCCTGCCGCGTCTCACCCGCATCCGTAAAGGTGATAGGGGTTTGGAACTCGAAGGGGTCGATGGCCAGGCGGCGCATCTCATCGCGGCGCTCCGGCGGGCAGACCACCACGATGTGGCCCACATACATAGAGCGGTCGAACGCCATGATGGACCAGGTGAGCATGGGGCGGCCGGCCACGTTGACCAGCTGCTTGCCGCCGGGATTGCCAAAACGAGAACCGCAGCCGCCGGCAACCACGACTGCGCACACAACGGGAGCACGCATGGATTAGGCTGCACCCCCACCGCGCTTGCCCTGCATACGGTACAGGGAGTCCGCAAGGATTGCCGGGTTGTTGACGCCGAAGTCGCCCAGGCGCTCGGGGTCGCGGCGGATATCGTCCATAAGATCCTGCAGCGAGCCGTACTCGTCCACGATCTTCTCCGCCACGCCGTCGCGCACAACGGATACGCGGGAAAGGGTGCGAAGACCCAGCGGGGTGAGGACGGAGTCCTCGTCCAGGTTGTCATAGCCCAGGGCCTCCGCCACGCGCTTGGGGTTGGTGAGGTCCTGAGCCGGCATGTTGCCGAAGCGCTCGCGGATGCGCGCCGCGTTCTCATGGGAGGAGTCGGCCGCGTAATCGCGAATCATGAGGTTGTATTCATCGTCCATATTGCTGCCAGCGAGCTGCTCCAACTGCATGCGGACCAGCTTGCCCTGGGTGCCCAGCTCCTCGATGCAGACCTCGAGCTCGATCTTTGCCTGCTGCATGATCTCGAAGCTGGAGAAGATGCTGGTGATGTCTGCCAGGGTCACGTAATCGTCCAACTCCAGCGCGGTCAGGCGCAGCAGGGAGCGGTCAAGCGAGGTGCGCGTGGTCTGCAGCGTCGCCACCAGCTGGTTGACGGAGCTCATGATCTCGCCCACCGGCTTGATCTGGTAGGAGCGGCCGTTGACGTAGACGTTGACCACGCCGCGGCGCTCGGAGACGGAGATGACGATGGCATCGGTGAGCACGCTCATGCGCGCGGCGGTGCGGTGGCGCATGCCCGTCTCGCTGGTCGCCAGCGAGGGGTCCGGGTTGAGGTGGAAGTTGGCGCGCAGGATCTGGGTGAGGTCCTCGTCGATGACGATGGCGCCGTCCATCTTGCACAGCTCGAACAGTCGGTTGGAAGTGAACGAGATGCTCAAAGGGAAACCGTCGTTGCCCGATGCCAGCACGTGCTCGGTATCGCCCACGCAGATGAGCGCGCCGATGTGGCCGGCGATGATCATGTCGAGCGCCGTGCGAATGGGCTGCCCGGGCGCCGTGAGCCGAATGGCCTCTTGCATGCGCTTCTGAGTATCCGTTTTATCCAAAACACTACCCCCGTCCCGTACGTTCATAGTTGCCATTCTCGCATATACGCAGCGCTAAAAGCGATGAGCGGGCATTTGTTTATAGAAAAAGACCCGCAATAGGGCGGCTGGACGCAAGGGCTCCGCGACCACCGACCGCATCACCGCGCATACAGCGAACGGCGCCCCGCAACCGTTTTGGTCGCGGGGCGCCGTTGATGACGCGTATAAGGTAAAACCCAGAACAGCGCTAGCGCGCGCCGGCACCCATCTGAGCACCGCCGCCCGCCGCTGAAAGCGAGGGGGCCGCATAGCCGTTGCGCGGAGCGGAATCGAAGGACGCCCCAAGGGCGCCGGCCTCGCGGGGAGCGGGGATCTCGCCGGCGCCGTGGGTGAACACGAAGGAACCGTCGACCACGTCGCACTCCACGGTATCGCCCTCGTGCCACTCGCCCGCCAGCAGCTCCTCGGAGAGCGGGTCCTCGATGAGGCGCTGGATGGCGCGGCGCAGGGGGCGCGCGCCGTTGGTAAGGTCCGTGCCCTCGGAGACGATCTTCTCGACCGCGGCGTCGGTGAGGACGATGTTCATGCCGTTGGCGATCAGGCGCTGGCGCAGGTCGTCCACCAACAGCTTGGCGATAGATGCCAGCGACTCGCCGGCGAGCTTCTTGAACACCACGATGTCATCGATGCGGTTCAAGAACTCGGGGCGGAACAGGCGCTTGAGCTCGCCCATCGCGCGACCGCGGATCTCGTCTGCGGTAAGGCCCTGCTCGCCGGTGATGCCAAAGCCCACGGTTGCATCCTGGGCGATCTCGCGGGCGCCCACGTTGGACGTCATGATGATCACGGTGTTGCGGAAGTCTACCGTCTTGCCCTGGCCATCCGTCAAGCGTCCCTCGTCCAGAACCTGCAGAAGGATGTTGAAGATATCCGGGTGGGCCTTCTCGATCTCGTCGAACAGCACCACGGAGTACGGGTGGCGGCGGACCGCCTTGGTGAGCTGGCCGCCCTCCTCGTGGCCCACGTATCCCGGAGGGCTACCGATGAGCTTGGAGACCTCGTACTCGCTGGAGAACTCCGACATGTCGAAGCTGATGAGCGCGTCCTTGCTGCCGAACAGGTACTCCGCCAGGGTCTTGGCGAGCTCGGTCTTACCCGTGCCGGTGGGACCGAGGAAGATGAACGAGCCGCCGGGACGACGCGGGTCCTTGAGCGGCGAGCGGCTGCGGCGGATAGCCTTGGCCACGGCCTGAACCGCCTCGTCCTGTCCGATGATGCGGCTCTTGAGAACGCTCTCGCACTGCAGCAGGCGGCGGCTCTCGTCCTCGGTCAGCGAGGAGACGGGCACGCCGGAGGCGATGGAGACGATGTCGGCGATCTGCTGGGTGTCGATGACGAGCGGATGGGCGTCCATCTCGGCCGTCCAGTCCTCGCGAGCCTTGGCGAGCTCCTGCTCGGCGGCCTTCTCGTCCTCTTTGATCTCCGCGGCGCGGTTCATGTCGTCGCCCGCTGCCGCCTCATCGATCGCGGCCTTGAGCTCGGCGATACGTGCTTCCGCGTCGCGAACGGACTGAGGGGCCTTATTGGCGGCGATGCGGGCGCGGGCACCGGCCTCGTCCATAAGGTCGATGGCCTTGTCCGGCAAAAAGCGGTCCTGGATGTAGCGGGAAGACAAGTTGGCCGCGGCCTCGATGGCGGCGGGCGTGTAGGTCACATGGTGATGCTCGGCGTAGCGGGGAGCGAGCGCGTTCAGGATCTTGATGGTATCCGGAATGCTGGGCTCCTCGACGTCGATCGACTGGAAGCGGCGCTCGAACGCGGGATCCTTCTGCAGGTGCTTGCGGAACTCCTCGGCCGTGGTTGCGCCGATGATCTGGAAGGCGCCGCGAGCCAGCACGGGCTTGAGCATGGAGCTCGCGTCGATGGAACCCTCTGCGGAGCCCGCGCCGATCAGCGTGTGCATCTCATCGATGAACAGGATGATGTCATCGGCCTCCGTTGCCTCGGCGATAACGTTCTTGAGTCGCTCCTCGAACTCGCCGCGGTACTTGGCTCCGGCCACCAGGCCGGGAAGGTCCAGCGTCCAGATGTTCTGGTTCATGAGGTTCTCCGGCACGTTGCCGGCGGCGATCTCCTGCGCCAGCCCCTCGACGATGGCGGTCTTGCCGACGCCCGGATCGCCCAAGATCAACGGGTTGTTCTTGGTGCGGCGGGACAAGATCTCCATCATGCGCGAGATCTCTTTCTCACGTCCGATAACGGGATCGAGCTTGCCGGCGCGCGCCTGGTCGGTGAGGTTGGTGCCGAACTGCTTTAGCGTGCTCTCCTGCTGGCCCTGGCCCTGGCCGGCCTCGCCGGAGAAGAACGGCAAACCCGCGCCGGGGCGACCGGATGCGGAACCGGCCATGGGGCGCTTCTTGCCCTTGTCCTTGCTGGTGAGCTTGTCGATGGCGGTGCGGACCGAGGCGGCAGAGACGCCCAGGCGCTGCAGGATGTCCATCGCCTTGCCCTGTCCCACCTCGACGATGGCGAGCAGCAGATGCTCGGTGGAGACATAGGTCTGGCTGTTCTCGCGCGCCAGGCGAAAGCCCTTCTCCATGACGGCGATCACGCTGGGGGTGAAGGCGAGCTTGCCGGCAGCGTTGTCCGCAGCGGCTTTTTCGTCCAGATCAACGTCGTCGCTTTTTGCCTGCTCTTCCGGCGCGGCGGCAGGGACGGTGGTCGCCATCTCTTCAAGCTGCGTCAGAATATCCTCATGGGTTATCTCGAGGTCGCGAAGGGCCTCGGACGCTATGCCGGAATCCTCCTTGGCAAGCGCTAGGAGCAGATGCTCGGTGCCAACCTTTTGCGACTTAAGTCCAAGCGCCTCCTCCTTCGCCAGCGACATGACGCGGCGGGCGCGATCGGTGAATCTATCAAGCATACGGGTACCTCTTACGTGCTATCTCAAACGTATCAGTTTTGGTCTTTACCCTATAAGATTCAACATCATACCTGATAGATGCTTTTACATTGCCGTGCAAGCCATTTTGTCAGCATCTTTTGCACTTCGCATGCGCTGCCATAGCGTGAAAAAGGCGCCGTCGCACATCGCGGCAGCGCCTTTCTCAAGAGCTATAAAGTGAAAACCCGATAAGTCCCCTACTGTGCCAGGCGGCGCAGCGCATCGACCAGCAGCACGTAGAAGCGCTCGAAAGATGCCAGCTCCATATGCTCGTCGGGCGTGTGGACGTCATAGAGCTGCGGGCCCACGGCGATGGCATCCAGACCGGGCAGCGCATCGGCGAACAGGCCGCACTCAAGGCCGGCATGGATGGACTCGATGCGCAGCTCGGTGCCAAACAGCTCGCGGTAGCTCTCCTGGAAGACCTCGCGTACGGGCGAGTGCTCCACGTAGCTCCAACCCGGATACTCGTACTCAAAGATCACGTCAAAGCCCAGAACCTCCGCCAGCGTGGCGATGCGGTCCTTCACATCGTCCTGCAACGATTTGATGGACGAGCGGGGCGACAGCAAAATCTTGATCTGGTCATCGGTGACGGCGACCACGCCGATGTTGGAGGAAACCTCGACGGAGCCGTCCGCCGCGACGTTGCGACGCATCACGCCGTTGGGGGCAAGGCGCAGAGCGCGAACCAGCGCAAGGGCATCGTCCTTGCTCATAGCGTCGACCTCAACACCGTCCTCGACCGCGATAGCGCAGGCGAAGCCCGGGTCAAACACTTCCAGCTCAACCTTAATGTTTTCAACAATGCTGGCTGCGATGGCGGCGCCCGCCTCCGCGGCAGCGTGGTCGGGGTAAACCAAGACGGCCTTGCACTCGCGGTTGATGGCGTTGTCCTTGGTACCGCCGTTGAAGGTCACCAGCGCGGGATCGCCGGCAGCCATAAGGCGCTCGACCATGCGGGCCATCAGCAGGTTGCCGTTGCCGCGCTCCAGGTGGATGTCCGCGCCGGAGTGCCCGCCCAAAAGACCGGAGATCTCAAGGGTAAGGGCGCTGCCGGCCTTGTGCTCGCGGGTGACGGGACGCGTATAGGTCGCCACAACGCCGCCGGCGCAGCTAACGGTCGCCACGCCCTCTTCCTCAGAGTCCAGGTTGATCATGATGCGCGCGTCGATCTGGGACTTGTCCAGGGTCTCGGCTCCAACCAGGCCGGTCTCCTCATCCGTAGTGAACACGCACTCAAGGGCGGGATGAACCAGCGAGCCATCGTCCAAAATAGTAAGCATCAGCGCCACCGCGACGCCGTTATCCGCACCCAGGGTGGTACCGTTGGCGCTCAGCACGCCGTCCTTCACCACCAGGTCGATACCCTGGGTCTTGAAATCGTGCTCAACGCCCGCCAGTTTATCGCAGACCATATCGATGTGGCCCTGCATCATGACGGCGGGGGCACCCTCGGCGCCGGCGCTCGCGGGCTTCTTGATGATGACGTTGTATACATCGTCCTGGTACACCCACAGGCCGCGCTCCTTGGCAAAAGCTACCAAAAAGTCGCTGATGGCCTTCTCATCACGGGATTCGCGCGGAATGGCGGCGATGTCCTCAAAGAAATGAAACAGTTTCTCGGGCTTGTATCCAGCGATCTTGTATTCCATGTGCTGTCCTCCTTGGCGCATTGTGGAACTGCCTTTTGCATACACGCTATATATTCCCAAAGATCCTAGAGACGAGCCGTGTCAATACGCTGGCAGTTCCAAAAACAGCAGGGAACGGCACTATGATATGCCTTTGGACGATGATTCTATTCATGTTTGATTCTGCAGCGCACCCGTTCCATAATCTATAGACGTGGTGCCATTTAAATCGCTGGGTACAGAAAGCTACATACGATATGGCAAGGAGGCTCCAGTGGAAACTGCGATCCAAACGACCGCTCACCCGGGCCTTTCGTCCAAAGAAACGGCGCGCAAACTGGCCCTCATAGAGCATGGCGCCAGACTCGTCATCTCCGTTGCCCAGCAATGCGGCTATACAGGCCCAACGGACAACCTTCTTGAAGGCAAAACCTGGAGCGAGCTTCGCGATGATATGTATGACGAAATGCTCGATGCCATAGAGGGGCGATAAGCAAGTCCAACAACTTGCTGCGCTGCCTCATAACAGCAAAACGGCGAGCCACCCTCTCGGAGTGGCCCGCCGTTCTCATTTTGATGTACGCGCAAGGACCATAGAGCCTTCCGCCGCGAAGCGCCGTTAGTACAGCTTGGCGCCCGCGGGGATGGAATCATCCACGATCAGCACGTTCAGGCGCTCCTCGGGCTCCTCGCCCTCGGCAACGTTCTCGGCGTGCACCGCGGAGATGATCATGCCGCACGAATCGATACCCATCATCTTGCGCGGGGGCAGGTTGGTGATGGCGATAAGCGTCTTGCCGACCAGGTCCTCGGGCTCGTAGTAATCATGGATGCCGGAGAGGATGGTGCGGTCGGTGCCCGTGCCGTCGTCCAGCGTGAAGTTCAGCAGCTTCTTGCTCTTCTTCACGGGCTCGCACGCCTTGACCTTGACGGCGCGGAAATCGCTCTTGGCAAACGTATCGAAATCGACGAAGTCTGCGAGCAGCGGCTCGATGGCGAGTTTGCCGTAATCGAGCGTGGGCTTCTTGGGAGCAACAAAGGGGGAGGAGGCGACAGCCTCGGCGTCCTGAGCTGCCTTAGCGGCGGCGGCGCCGTTCTTGGAGCCCTTCTCCGGCTTCATGTGCGGGAACAGAAGGACATCGCGGATGGACGTGGAGTTGGTAAGCAGCATGACCACGCGGTCGATGCCGATGCCGATGCCGCCCGCCGGAGGCATGCCGTACTCGAGGGCGCGCACGTAGTCCTCATCGTACTCCATGGCCTCATCATCGCCGCCGGCCTTCTCGACCATCTGGGCAGCGAAGCGCTCGGCCTGATCGACCGGATCGTTGAGCTCGGAGAACGCGTTAGCGTACTCGTGGCCGGCGATCACCAGCTCGAAGCGATGGGTCAGACGCGGGTCGTCCTCGTTGCGCTTGGCCAAAGGCGACACCTCGACGGGGTAGTCGCATACAAAGGTGGGATTCACGATGGTGTCCTCGCCCAGCTCGTCATAGAGCTCGGCGACCAGCTTGCCGGCGGTCCACTCGGGCTTGGTCTCGATACCGCGCTCGGCGCAGGCGGCGCGCAGCTCCTCGACCGGGGTGTCGAGCGTGACCTCGCGACCCAGGACGTCGGAGACGATGGAGGTCATGGGACGGCTTTCCCAGTTGGAGAACAAATCGATCTGCTGGCCCTGGTACTCGATGACGCCCTCCAGGCCGACGGCGTGCGCAGCGGCCTTGATAACGCCCTCGGCGAGCTCCTTCATGCCCTCGAGATCGGAGTAGGCGCGGTAGGCCTCCATCGTGGTGAACTCGGGGTTATGGGTGAGGTCCATGCCCTCGTTACGGAAGATGCGGCCGATCTCGAAGACGCGCTCGTAGCCGCCCACCAGCAGGCGCTTGAGGTGCAGCTCGGTGGCGATGCGCAGGTAGTTCTCCTGATTGAGCGCGTTAAAGTGGGTGATGAACGGCTTAGCGGTGGCGCCGCCCTGAATGGTCTGCAGGATGGGGGTCTCGACCTCCATGTAGCCGTTATCCTCCATGTAGCGGCGGAAGGTGGAGATGATCGCGGAGCGCTTGCGGAAGGTCTCGCGAACGTCCTCGTTCACGATAAGGTCGACATAGCGCTGGCGGTAACGGGTCTCCTTGTCGGAGAGGCCGTGGAACTTCTCGGGAAGCGGGCGGACCGCCTTGGAAAGCAGTTTGGCGGTACGGGGGGCAACGGAGAGCTCGCCGCGCTTGGTGCGGACCACCACGCCGGTCGCCTGGACGATATCGCCCAGGTCGAGCTCCTTCAAGACCTCCCAGGAAGCTTCCTCGACATCGTTCACGCGGCAGAACAGCTGGATGTCAGCGGAGGGGTCGCGAAGGACCAGGAACATGATCTTGCCCTGGCCGCGCTTGGCGACGATACGGCCGCCCACGGTGACGGTCTCGGCGCCCTCTTCCTCGTTTGCCAAGCCGGCATAGCGCTCAAGCAGGTCGGCGGCATGGTCGGTGACGTCGGAATGCTCGGGATAGGGATTCTTGCCGGCGGCGTACAGCGCGGCGCGATCGGCGAGGCGGCGGGCGCGCTCGTCATTCAGCGTCGAAGCGTCCTGTGCTGCCGCATCGACGGACTGGTTCTCAGCCATGTTCTCTCCTTTTACAATAAAACGCTCCCTGAGGCCTGACGGTCCCAGGGAGCGAACTGTTACCTGTGCGCGGGACCGAAAGCCTAGCGCGTGATCTTGGTGATGGTGTAGACGCGGCGCTTGCCAGCCGGGGTGATGATCTCGACGGTCTCGCCCTCGCCGTGACCGATGATGGCGCGGCCGACCGGGGACTCGTTGGAGATCTTGTGCTCGAGAGAGTTGGTCTCGGTGGTACCGACCAGGGTGACCTCGGTAGCGACGCCGTCGCCATCAACCAGGGAAACGGTGCTGCCAATGGAAACGGTCAGACCGAACTCGCCGCTCTCGGCATCCTTGGCGTTTGCGAGGATAGCCTGGATCTCGGCGATGCGAGCGGCGTTCTTGGCCTGCTCTTCCTTGGCGGCGTCGTACTCAGCGTTCTCGGAAAGGTCGCCGAATGCGCGCGCCTCCTTGATGTGCTCGACGATCTCACGGCTCTTCTCGCCCTCGCGCCACGCAAGCTCATCCATGAGCTTCTTGCGGCCCTCTGCGGTCAGTACGATCTGGCTTGCGTCCATGCGCAGAACTCCTTGCTACATCTGTCGGCGGCGCTGCGGTGCAGCGAGCCTTTCGCCAACGGTACTCCAAACAACAAAAGCGACCGGTCGACCCTACCAGGGGAAACCGGTCGCCGCTCTCCCCTTGTGAGAGAAGCGTTTACTCAGCGTGCTGAGCGCTATCTTCCTTCTTGGCCTTAGCGGCGGCAAGCTTTGCCTCAAGCTCGCGAATCTCCGCATCGTCCTCATCCTCGACCACGGTCTCGGACTCGACCTCCTCGGCCTTGTCGTCACCCTCCATGCCCTCACGGATGTTCTTGACGGTAGAGCCAAAAGCCTTGCCGAGCTTTGGAAGGTTCTTGGGACCAAAGATAAGCAGGACCACAACCAGGATGACTACGAGCTCCATAGGACCAAGTCGCATGTTACTTCCTCCAAATACGTAGAGTCGATGCGAGGCGCATCGGAAAATCGCCGCCTTTGCGCGATCCGGCCAACGCTGGCCGTGCCTGTAAAGCTCGATTGAGTATACCGCGCCTGTACTGCGAATGACAACACCGCCATATTTTACACGCTTGACGGGCATCAATATCAGCATTTGGTAAGCCGTGCATCAGTTCACCTACATAGCAAAAGGGGCCAAAGCCTAATGCCTTGACCCCTTTATCATGCAATGGTCGGGTTGACTGGATTTGAACCAGCGACCCCTGCGTCCCGAACGCAGTGCTCTACCAAACTGAGCCACAACCCGTTAGCTCGACTATAGTACCAAAGGCGGACGAGAAATACCAGAGATATTTTTCGTCCACATCATCGCGCACCCTATTCCAAGCCTTGGGCCTGGATACAGCTTAGCCGACGGCGATAAAAGGACCGCTCTTCTCCATCTTGGCGGCCTGAGCCCACCAACCGTGGTCCTTGAGTGCGGACAGCGCGATCTTCTCGGCCGCCATCTGCGTGTTGCATACCGCAAAGAGGCACGAGCCCGAACCGCATACATCCACGGCGCGGACGTTGTCCTGCGCACGGAGCCACTCGAGAATGTCCGCCATCTCGGGCGAGAGCTTGAGCGCCGCCGCACCCAGGTTGTTGTGGATGTTCGCAAAGATATCCTGCTCGCGATGGTCGCGCATAGCCTGGAGCATGGGCTCTATATCCGCGGGCGCAACCGGATCCGTATCGAACTCAGCGTAGGCGTCCGCCGCGCTCACCCCACCATTCATGGGCTTTACCAGCGCCAGCGGCGTTCCCGTGAGCGGCCGGTACATTTCCCGCATCGCGTCGCCCCTGCCGGATAGGTACGCCGGCGGGCCATACAGGAAGAACGCCACATCAGAGCCAATGGAGCGCGCGACGGCATCGATACGCGGATCTGTGGCGTCGATCTTCCAGAAATAGCACAGACCCATGATGACCGCGGCGGCGTCCGCAGACGGCCCGCCCAGGCCGGCTCGCACGGGAATGTGCTTATCGATCAAGATCGCGAAGTTGGGGTCGCGACCAAACGCCTCGCCCATGGCGATGGCCACCTTGTAGGCGGAGTTCTGCTCCATGGGAAAATCCGCCTCGGGCACCATACGAACCAGCAGCTCGTCATGAGGCGCCATGGCGATGGTATCCGCCAGGTCGATCGCGGTCATAACCGTATCCACGCGATGGTAGCCGGAATCCTCCGCCTTTGCATCCGTCCCATGGGGATGAACGCCAAGGTATAGGTTAATCTTGCCCGGCGCGGTAATCAGGATGAACTGAGGAGCCATAGCCCTACTCCTCCAGCTGGTTTCCCAGGGGAACAAAGATATGCTCGCCGGACTCCGGATCAAACAGCTCGACGGTACCGGTTAGCACGTCGACGTACTGGTAGGACTGGCGGGACTTGCGGCCACGGCGCTCGTCCACCTCGACAATGAACACGGACGGATGAACCGTCTTGATGGTGCCCATGCGCTCGACCACGCGGGTGCGGCCCATATTGGCCTTGACGCGGATTCGCTCCCCCACCATGTTGATCAGCTTCTGGTGAATCTCGTCCACGTGATTAACTTCAAGCTCTTCCATCTTGTTAGCCTCCACAAGGGCATAATGCGCCCAACTTAGGTTCAAACGGAAGCAGTATAGCAGCCTGCTAACAAAATTGCACGTCAGAGCGTCACGCATAGAAGAGGCGCCCCAGATATCCGTCAAATGAGGACAATCTGGAGCGCCGCGAAGTGCGTATCTTGGAAACGAGGCTAGAGCTCGTCGGTGTCGAGGATGATGGTGAAGGGACCGTCGTTGACCAGCGAAACCTTCATGTCGGCGCCAAAGCGGCCGCACGCCACATGGGGGACGTCCGCACGCACCAGCGAGACAAAGTACTCGTAGAGATCGTTGGCGACTTCCGGGGCGCCTGCCGCCGTGAAGGACGGGCGACGGCCGCGACGGCAATCCGCATAGAGCGTGAACTGCGAAACCACCAGGACCTCGCCTTTCACCTGCTCCAGCGACAGGTTGGTCTTGCCGTCCTCGTCATCGTTGATGCGAAGGCCGCCCAGCTTGCCCCACAGCTTGTCCGCGTCCGCCCTGGTATCGTTGTGGCCAACGCCCAACAGCACCAGGTATCCACGGCCAATTTGGCCCACCGCCTCGCCGTCTATAGCCACCGATGCGGACGAGACGCGCTGCACCACGGCGCGCATCTACTTAGCCTCCGCGGAGAGTTTGGACGACAGGTCCAAAAGCGCGTGGAACCTATGGCTGATGGCATTTTTCTTGTCCGGCGTGAGCTCCGCCATGGTCTTGCCCGGAGTATCGCTTGGCAGGAAGAGCGGGTCATAGCCAAAACCAAACTCGCCACGCCCCTCATGGCCTATCACGCCCTCGCACGAACCGGTGCCGGTGAGCACGAAGCCCTCGGCGTCGATCAGCGCGACCACGCTCATGAAACGCGCCGTGCGGTCGGCATCGGCCACGCCGTCCATATTCGCCAGCAGCTTGGCGTTGTTGGCGGCGTCATCGCCATGCACGCCAGCGTAACGGGCGGAGTAGACGCCCGGCTCGCCGTTCAGCGCATCGACCACCAGGCCGGAATCGTCCGCGATGGCGGCGAGGCCGGTTACCTCGACCGCAGCCTGAGCCTTGATGATGGCGTTTTCCAAGAACGTGGTTCCGTTCTCCTCCGGATCCTCGAAGTCGCCTAGCTGACCCAACGCGACAAAGCGAACATCCGGCAGCACGCCGGAAAGAATGGCCTCGATCTCGGTCAGCTTATGCATGTTGCCCGTAGCGACCACAATGGTCCGCTTGGGATCGAGCTCTTCGATGTTGATCTTCTCGAGCACGGCGTGCTCCCTTCTGGTAATCGCGGCAGGTGCTACTCGTCCCTAAACGCAGTGACCTCGTTTTGCAGGGCGATAAGGTGCTGAATGCCAAGATCGCCCAAGTCGAGCAGGTTGTTAAGACGCGTACGGTCGAACGGGGTGCGCTCACCGGTTCCCTGCAGTTCCACAATCTCGCCGGAGTCCGTGGCGACCAGGTTCATATCGACCTCTGCATTGGAATCCTCGGAATAATCGAGGTCGAGCAGTTCGGCACCATCGACCACGCCCATGGACACCGCGGCGACCTGGCCGGTGAGCGGCAGACGGGCGATCTTGCCGGCGTCGACCCACGCCATAAGGGCGTCATGCAAGGCGACCCAGGCGCCGGTGATGCTGGCGGTGCGAGTGCCGCCATCTGCCTGGATGACATCGCAGTCCACGGTGACCGTGTACTCGCCCAGGGCGCGCAGGTTCACCACGGTGCGCAGGCTGCGCCCGATGAGGCGCTCGATCTCCATGGAGCGGCCCTTGCGCGCGGAGGTCTCGCGACGCGTGCGGCGATTAGTGGAGGCGGGCAGCATGGCGTACTCGGCGGTCACCCAGCCCGCACGGCTGGCACGACGCCACGCAGGCAGGCCCTCCTCGATGGTGGCGGCGCACAGCACGCGTGTGTCTCCAAACTCGACCATGCACGAGCCCAGCGCGTTCTTCATAACGTCGCGCTCCAGGCGAACCGGGCGCATTTGGTTGGCGGCGCGGCCGCCGGATCGAACGACTTCGATATGTTCCATGGTATAGCTCCAATAGCCGTAGACGTGGTTGATGACGGGGCCGACGCGGCGCGTCAGCTCGCAGGGCGCCGTGGGACGGTTTTTTCTAACCCACCTGGCAGGACCTCCCGGCGGCGCCTGCGGTAACCGGCAGGCTCTCGAGCTCTTCCAGCGGAATATGCTCGATGCTGCGAAGGGGCTGACCAAAGATGAAGCTGCCCGCGGCGGCGAACTCCGCGATGTTGTCAGACGTGGTGGCGAAGCGATGCTCTGGAACCACATCGTCCGTTGCCAGCTGATCGCGGCGACGTAGGATGTCCGCCAGCTCGTAGGTGGTCTCCTCGGCCGAGGACACCACGCGCACCCCGGGGCCCAGCGCATTGCGAATGGGACCGGCCAGCAGAGGAAAATGCGTGCAGCCAAGCACCACGGTATCGATAGCGGCGTCTTCCAGCGGCTTGATGGTACGAGCCACCTCAGCTCGGGTCTCTGGCGTATCGAAGATATCGCCGTTCTCAAGCCACTGCTCTTGCAGGTGCGCCCCCGTGGCGAGTTCGCGCTCGACAATGTTGACAAAGCTGGAAGCGGGGCAGCCGTACACGTCCACGCCGGCGTCCAATGCGTGAATCGCCCTGGTGTAGGCACCGGAGCGCACTGTAAGCTCGGTTGCCAGCACGCCCACCTTGCGCGTGCGGGTTGAATGGATGGCCGCGCGGGCGCCAGGCGCGATGACGCCGATTACCGGAACGCTGAACAGCTGCTGGGCAAGGGGCAGGGCGGCGGCGGTCGCCGTGTTGCAGGCGATCACCATGATCTTGACCGCATGGGCCTCAAGCCAGCGCCCCGCCTGGATAGCGAAGGCGCGCACCTGGTCTTCCGAACGCGTACCATACGGACAGCGCTTGGTATCGCCCACGTAGTAGATAGACTCGTGCGGCAGCGCCTGAGCTATGGCGCGAGCAACGGTAAGTCCGCCCAGGCCCGAGTCGAACACGCCGATGGGCAACGCGTTGAGCGAGATGTCCTTCACATCCAATGTATGCATCTGTTCTTGCACGACCTTTCCGTTAGCTTAAAGACCCTGCCGGATGAACGGGCCTGCGCCGGCGATTCTCATCCAGCGCGCACCCCCTATTGTTTGGCGGCGAGCAGCGCCCTCATAGCGTTGATCCAGCCGGTAACGATGCGGCCATCCGTCACGTACGCGTTCTCGTGGCTCTCCAGGAACGCCTGCGCGCCGGGGTCCTTCAAGCCGTTCTCGACCAAGAAGAACAGCCCCGTGGCGTCCGCCATGAGGAAATCGGAAGACGCGTCGCCAATGGACAGGGTCTCCTCCCTATCGATGCCGCGCAGCTCGCAGAAGCGCTCCACGCCGCGACGCTTGTTGAGGCCCAGCGGCATAAGGTTGAAGGCGCGACCTCGCACGCCCTCCGGCAGCTTGAGCGTGGTGGGTGCGGAGATGTAGTTAAGAAAGCCGTTGTCGCCCCAAGAGAGTTGGGCGCCCGCAGCCTCGATGATGGCCAGCGCCTCCTCGTCCGGCACCTCGCCGCGCATGCCCACCGTGACCTCGCGGTACTTGTAGCCGTTTGCCATGTCGTTATGGAACTCGAGCAGACCCGGCCAGCGACTCATGAACTCGTCCAAAACGCCGGTTTCCTCGATGCACTCGTGCGGCGTCTTGCCCGACCCCTCGTCAAACGGCATGTCAGCGGTGAAGTAACGCCAATCATTGCGTTTATGGTCGAGCATGAGCAAGCCGCCCATCTCGCCAATGTAGGAGTTTAGGCCCAGCACGCGCACGTCCTCATGCAGCATGGAGCGGTTGCGGCCCGAGCACGGGATGACTTCCACGCCGGCGCGCTTAAGGTCCAGCAGCGTGGCGACCAAATCGAGGCTGGGATTGCCGTCGTTATCCGCCAGCACGCACGAACCCGGAGCGAGCATGGTGCCGTCCAGGTCTGTGAACACGTAGCGAACGCGCGCGAGGCGCTCTTTGAGCTCGCCTGCGGGATTCGCGGGCAAAACGGTGTTGGGCATGAGGAGGTCCTTCCGCGTAGCTTGTCGCCGCAGGGCGGCGGGCGATTAACGAACCTATCATACCCGCATGCCCAAAGGGCTGCCAAACGCGTCGGCGCGCCTGCGCAATTAAAGCCCAATACAAACAGGGCGGCCCGCCATCCGCTTGGGACGCGGGCCGCCCTGCACCATGGGTGGAGAATGCAAGCAGGCTATTCGACCGCCTTCACCTCTTGGTCGAAGACGCGGGCGAGCATGGACGAATCGCCCTCGTAGGGATCTCTGCCGTGAGCGCGGATCATATGGCGCTCATGCCCCTTGCCCGCCATCACGATAATGGCAGGACCGGTGCAACCGCGTACCGCCGAGCGCGCCGCCTGCTCGCGGTCTGGCTCGATTTGGATATTGGTTGCCCCGGCATCGCGAGCGAAGGACTCTATGGTCTTGCATATATCCATCACGTTTTGGGTGCCGGCGTCATCCTCCGTGATGATGATGCGGTCCGCCAGCTCGCCCGCCACGCGGCCCATGCCCTCGCGACGTTCGACGCCCTTGTCTCCCGTTGATCCAAAGACGCAGCACAGTTCTCGATCGGGATAGCTTCGACGCACGTTCTCAAGCAAAGCGCGCATGCTGACCTCGTTGTGAGCGTAATCAACCAAGCCCACAATGTTGGGATCGCGCGACTCGATGCGCTCCATGCGGCCGGGCACGCGCACGTCCTCAAGCCCGTGCTCGATGGCGGCACGGCTACACCCAAGGACCTCCGCGCAGGCGATAGCGCCCAGCGCGTTGGACAGGTTGAAGTCCGCGATGGTAGGGACGATGACGTCTATGGTGAAGCGCGGCGTCTTAACCGTTAGAACCGTCTTGTGACCGCGCTGCTCCCACGACACGGCGTGAACATCTGCTGCGGGGTTGGTCATGGAGTACGTCAGCGTGCTCTCGCAGACGGAAGCCGCGTCGAGCACGCGATCGACCATGTCCATATCCAGATTGACCACGGCGTGGCGGCACTGGCGGAACAAGGTGAGCTTGCTGGAGAAGTAATCCTCAAAGGTGGGGTGCTCGATGGGCGAGATGTGATCCTCGCTGATGTTGGTGAACGCACCGACCTCGAACTCGACGCCCGCCACTCGTCCATATTTTAGCGCTTGGCTAGATGATTCCATCACCACGTCACGGGAGCCAAGCTTCCACGCGCTCGCCAGATAGAGGTTGAGCTCCAGGGGCTCCGGCGACGTGAGCTTGGACATGATGCGGTGGCGACCGTTGTCGATAAGGATGGTGGAGATGAGGGCGCACGGCTCGCACTCGTCCGCGCGCGCCTCCTTGTCCAAAATGCCCTTGAGGTAGAACGCGCTGGTAGTCTTACCCTTTGTTCCCGTAAACGTGCTGATGCGAAGGTGCTTGGCAGGCTGCCCGTAGGCAAGGGATGCCAACGGGCCCAAAGCGGCGCGGATATCATCCACAAGCAGGCATGGAAGATCGATATCCGTATAGTTTGACTCTGACACGTAGGCGACGGCGCCGGCATGCTGCGCCTGCACCAGGTAATCCTCTTTGAACGCAGCGCCTTTGCAGATGAACAGCGTGTCCGGCCCCACGGCTCGCGAATCATAGCTGACCAGCGATATGGGAATGCCCGCCACGTCCTCGATAGACGTGGAGCCCGCAACGCCCGCCAGGACCCCCGCGCTCTCGAGCGCGTCGATGTATTGCTCAAGCGTACCCGGTATCTGCAGTGATGCGGGATCGAGCGATGCGGCGTCTGTTGTAGCCATGATGCCTCCGAAAGCCCCCGCGGGCGGCCCGGCGAACCCGATGCGACCGAGGGGAAAACGCCCGGCCAGCGCGATGCGGCGCGTACCGGGAACTCATCGTCCAAAAACTATTACTATTGTAGCCTTGCCGAACTGCTTTGCTGTGGATATACTAGATGCCCATGGGCGATTGGCGCAACGGTTAGCGCAGGTGCTTTACACGCACAAGGCTGGGGGTTCGAATCCCTCATCGCCCACCACCTCTTTTTTGCTATCTACCTGCGGAAATGTTCCATGTATATTTCTATAATTAGGACATCGTAGGACAAAGGTACCTAACTAAATATCAGACGGCATGATTTTATGCACCTCGCGCGCCGCCATCTCCGCTTGGGCGAGGCCCGGTCGCATATAGTGCGCGTAGTCGGTTCGGAGGTCCGTATGGCCGTGGAGCCTGCTCACCAGCGTGTCCGGGAGCATGCTCGCCTGCATCATGGTCTCGCTCGTGTGCCTGAGCATGTCCGGAGGGATGTACCTCAGCCCCAGCTTCGGCAGGACCCTCCTCCATCTGTTGAGGAGCTGGTTGTATGTGAGGTCGACGATCCTGCCGGAGACCCATGACGGGATCTCCTCGCGCCTCTCCGGGCGGGACTGGGCGATGATCTGCATGAGGCGGTCACGGCCTGCGACGATGACCGGCATCATACGCGCCGAGAAGTCGGTCTTGGTCCCCTCGCGGAACCCGTCATCGTACGTGTAGGTGTTCCTGATGGCCACGGTCAGCGTGGCGACCGTCTCCCCCGTCTCGAAATCGAGCGTCTCCTGCTTGGCCACGTCCGCCGGAGACACCGCGAGCGCCTCCTCCGTGCGAAGGCCGGACAGCCCGAGAATGAGATAGGCCTCGAGCATCGGCTGTCCGGAATCGCGGAACGCCGCCAGGGCGCCCGCCGCCTCCATGGGGTCCCACGGCACCTCCTGCGGCCTGCGCTCCCTCGCCGTGACAATGCGCCTCTGCATGGGAGGCTCGTCGATGAAGCCGTCGTCGTAGGCGCAGCGCAGCACCGTGCGCAACGTCTCCTTGCACTTCCTGGGGGCGCTCGCCGACTTCACCACGGAGCGGACCTCGTCATGCGTTATAGCGGAGATAGGCCTGTCCCCTATCTTAGGCAGTACGCTCCGCTCCATCTGGGAGTCGTATCCGCGCAAGGTGGCGGCGGACCTGGGCTTTCCCCTGTTGCTCTCGCCCTCGCGGAATATGGCGTAGTAGTACTGGGACAGCGTGAGCGATTCGCCCATCGCCGAGGACCTACCCATCTCGTAGGCGATGCGGATGCACTCCCGCTCCGCGTCCTCCCGAGTCCCGAACAGCGTCTTGTTCACGGTCCTCCGCTTGCCGTCCGATCGGAAGCCCTTGGATACCCTCACCCGATACACGCCGTCGGACACCAAAGTTATGCTGCCGGGTATCTTCGCTTGTGCCATAATCTAATGGCCCTCCTTCATCGTTGTGGGTCGGCACGCCCCGCACCGGTCCGCCAAGACTCTCGGTGCGGGGCTTTCCCTATAATCGTTTAAAGGTCCCTCTCCTTCGATACGAGCCCCCGGGCTCTTCCCTTCGGGATAGATCGAGAGGTCGCAGGCGGGCGCCGTCCGGAAGGCGCCCGCCTGTTTTTTCTTCCACGCCTACGCCAGCGCCGCGGCCTTCGGCCGACCCGCCCCCGGGTTGCTGGCGATACGCTCCTCCACCGATTCGACCGTCACGTAGGTCCTGCGCCCCCTGCGGTAGCCCTGGAGCACGCCCGAATCGATCATATGCGTCACGCGGCCGGCGCTCACGCCGAGCATGCGCGCGGCCTCCGCGGCGGACACGACCTCGCCGCTCACGATGTAGGACGAGTCGACCTCGAAGAACACCATGAGGGCCGTCCCGTCGACCTCGCGCACGGTTGGCGCGGGAACGTCCTCGCCATGGGCCATGAGGGACGCCACGTACGTCCTCGCCGCGTCCGCGGCCATCGACGCCGCGTCCTCCACCGTGTCGCCGTAGGTGAAGCAGCCCGGTAGGTCGGGCACCTCCACGCTGTACCCTCCGCCATCCTCGGGCGTGAGAACGATCTGGTAAATGAACTTCTCCATATCTCTCGCGATGCCCCTTTCGGGGACGGGCTTACAGCCAGCCCGCCCCTTTCGCGATGTTTCTGTACGTGCCGAGCGGAATCTCCTTCTTGGCGGTGGGAACCGTAACCATCCTCCCGCGTTTTCGGGCAACGACGTGGCCCCCCTTGCCGCTCTCAAGCTCCCACCCCTCCTTGCGCAGGCGCTTTAGCACCTGTCTTACCTCCTGTTCAGTGGGCATCGCGCCTCCTTTCTCTTTATATTATAAAGTATTGCTATTTTATAATCCAGTAATTGTAAAGTCTTTATATGTAAACCGCATTACTTGGTTTCAAGCGCTCCGGAACTCCCTGTCGCCGACACCGGATATCGCTCTCCCCCGTCGTTGTGGGTCGGCACGCCCCGCACCGGTCCGCCAAGACCCTCGGCGCGGGGCTTTATGTCTACGGCATCCCGACGGCCCTCAGCCCCTCGGATTCAGATGCAGGACCCTCGGCTGTCTTTAAAGCCAGCTCGCGTTGGCCGCGAGCGTTGCCGAGGATGACCGCGCGGCCCTCCGAGGTGCTGCCCCTGTAACAATCGACCAGCTCCCGCTCGAATGCGTCCGCGAGGGCGGCAGCGGGGGCCGGCATTCCGGCTATCTCGTCGATGGTGCATTCGAGGATCAGAGCGCACCTGTAGGCCTGCTCGAGATTGATCATCCTCTCGCCACGTTCCCACGTGCCATAACGACTTGTTTTGATTCCAAGGCGCGCCGCGACCTCGTCTTGTGAGAGGCCGGCGCGCTTTCGAAGCTGCTTGAGCTGAATCTCCATCTTTCACCTCCTGTATTTGAACACATAGTACAAACGAAATAGAAGAAGTTCAACAAATAGTTAAAAAGTTTCTTGACACTTCAACTCTACGTTGTATTCTTACAATTAGTTCAACAGAGAGTGAGATTTTGGAGTTGCGATGTCAGACCTCAAATACAACGGAGACACGCTGGCGCACCGCATGAAGGTCGCGCGCGCCGAGGCGCGGATGGACCAGCAGGCGCTCGCCGACGCCGCGGGAATCTCGAAGGACTCGGTCGCCAGGTACGAGACCGGGCGCAACGTCCCGGCGCTCGACAAGGCGTTCGACATGGCCGTCGCGTTGGGCGTGTCCATAGACAGCCTCGTCGGCCTCCCAGAGCCGAGCATGAGGACGAACTAGGACCGATGGAGGTGTCGGCATGGAATCAGTTAAGAGTCGCAGGGTTTTGGTGTCGGACGTGAAGGGGGCTAGGGCGGATATCGTGCACATGAGGACCATCCCCGTGCTCACGGATTCCCAGCGCGAGCTCGTGCTGCAGTTCATCGGCGGCATAGGCTTCCTCTGCGTCATGGCCCTGCCGGGTCTCATCGAGTCGTTCCCTTGGCCGTTCTAGGAGGTTAAGGATGAGAGAAGACCGTTACGGAAGCCCCTGGCTCACTCCCAGGGAGGCGGCAGTTTACTCGCGCTGCAGCGAAGAGCGCATAAGGTCCGCCATAGCGTGCGGCGAGATCGCCGCGCATCCGCGACTTGGGTCGACGCGCGGGATGCTCGTCTCGGCGCGGGACCTCGACAGGCTCATCGAGAGCGAAGTGCTCAGGATGCCGGTCGCCGCCGTGCTCATGCAGAAGGGGGCATGATGCCTCCGCTACCGCTGCTCCTAATCGCGATCGTGGTGACAATCATGCTCGCGCTCATCTGCTTCATCGACTTCATGGATTAAGGACGGACATGAGATACGAGTTCCATTGCACATGCATGACCGACCACGGCATCGCGTACGTGGTCGAAACGATCCTCGACTACTCGTTCGAGCGCGCCAAGGAGCGCTTCTGGCACGGCAGGGACCAGGAGGACGTCACCGTGCTCTACGCGCTGGGGTCGAGCCCGGACGAGTGGACCTCTTGCGAGGAGTACTACGGGCCGGACGAGTGCCTGCCCGCCGCGGGGGACGACCCCACGGAGCCGCTTCCCAAGCTCGGTTCCGGCTCGCGCCCGGATGTCGCCGCGGCGTTCCTCGCCGTCCTGGTCGCGGGCCTTCTCGCTGGATGCGCGTGCCTGGCGATCTCGCGCGCATCGTAGGCACGAGGGGCGGGCTAGGCCCGATGCGGTCCGGCCCATCGTTCCCCCGTGCGGGGGCGTCTGGAGCTAAAGCCTTCCGCCAGACGCCCCCGCACGGGAGACCGCTTTCAACGCGCCTCCCGAAGCTGCCGCCCACGTGGCCGCCGGGGTACCGGGGACGATCATCAATCGACTCGGCGATGGTCGGGCCGTGATAGTGACCCGAAGCAGGAACTCGGAGAACTCCTCTCCACGGCGAATCCCGGGAAAGGCGATCCGGCGGCCACGTGGGCGGCAGCGTCGACCCGCAACGATGAAGGAGGGATATGGGGAGCCTCTCGGCAGGACGGGGCGCGCCGCTCGTCGAGCGCGACAAGCACGGCGTCTGGCGCATGCCGGTACCGGTGCCGGGAGACCCCTACCTGCCCGCGCACGGAGCGCGGGTCCTCGTCTCGCTCGACTTGGCGGACGGCGCGACGAGGGAGCAGGCCCAGATGGCCGCCGACGAGATCTGGCGGACCGGGCGGCAGGGATGGGCCTGGGAGAAAGAGACGAACCGACCCGCGACGAAAGGAATAGAGGAATGGACTTCGTCAAGGAATCAGTCGCCCTGGCAGACATAAGGCCGAGCGGCACCAACCCGAGGAAGAACTTCGAGGGGATAGACGAGCTGGCCGAGGCCATCAGGGCCACCGGCGGCAAGCCCGTCAACCCTCCCGTGGTGGTGAGGGACGGCAACGTCTACAGGATCATCGACGGCGAGAGGCGCTACCGCGCGCTGTCGAAGATGTACAAAGGGCACGAGGCCGAGGTCATGGTGCCCGTCCTGGTCGCATGCGACATGGACGCCGCCAACGAGATGGTGGCGATGCTCGCGACGGACGACAAGCTGCGCCTCAGCGACGAGGAGCGCGCCGCGGGCGTGCAGCAGATGCTCATCCTGGGAGTCGACGAGCAGACCGTCTCCCGCGCGAGCCGCGCCACCAGGGAGCAGGTGAAGGCGGCGAAGAAGCTCGCGCGGCGCGTCCCGGAGGGCGCCCAGGTCACGCTCGACCAGATGGTCGCCGCCATGCAGTTCGAGAGGGACGAGGACCGCGACAGCGTCCTCGCATCCGGAAACCTCTGGTACTCGGAGGTCACGAGCATCAAGTCGCGCATAAAGCGCGAGAAGCGCATGGAGGAGGTCGCGGAGTACCTCGCCGGCATCGGGGTCCAGATCGTGGGCGAGGCCCCGATCGGCCTCGAGTCCGGCGGGACGCTCTACAGCTGGATGGCCCCCGACGAACTCCGGAACATCACCGAGGGATACGGAGAGGGATGCTTCGCGGTGGCCGACGAGGACGGCGAGGTCCGGTTCTACATCCCGGAGGGAATCAAGGCCATCAAGAAGGAGGAGCTCTCCCAGGAGCAGATCGACAGGCGCAGGGGCGACTCGGCATGCAAGGACCTCGCGGGCAGGATGGTCGCATGGGCGGCGACCGGAGACATAACCCCGTGCCCGGAGCTCGATGACGCGGCCCTCGATAGGCGCTCGGTCCACTACCTGCCGGGCGGCGAGGACGCCGACTTCGAATGGATCCTCCAACTGGGAGTAGGGATCTACGAGAGGGTGACCGCGCTGCTCGCGCTCATAAGCAAGGTCGAGCGCGGCTTCATGGGCATGTCATGGCTCTCGCCGAAGGAGCGCGCCGAGCGCGCGAGAGAGTGGGACGACGCGGTGAACGTCATCGTCGCCTCGGGCTTCAACGCGCCGATGACGGAAGACGACGAATGGCTCAAGGGCCGCTGCATGGACGTATGCGACGCGGGCGAGAAGTAGGCCATGGGGTTCAAGGTGACGCGAGGAGCGGGGAACGTCTGGGAGGCCAGGCCGTACCTTGGCACCGACAGGCTCACGGGCAAGCCGATCAGGCCCTACAAGAGCTGGCCGGCGGACCTTGACGAGGAGCGGGCGCAGGCGCTCGCGGACGAGTGGATCGCCGGGTACGCGCCGGCATCGTCCTCGTCATCGTCCAAGCGCCTGTCCTCGATGCTCTCGTCTTACGTGCACGACCCCCAGAGGGGCTTCTCGCAGGCGACCGTGTCGACCTACGACGGGGTGGTGCGCAACCACATCGCCCCGACCATAGGCGACATCCCCTATGACGAGCTGAAGCCCTACGAGGTCACGGCGGCCTACAGGATCCTGCTGTCCGAGGGACCGGGGAGGAAGCCCATAGGGCGCAACACGCTGCGCAAGGCGCACGCGCTCCTCTCCGGCGCCTACAGGGTCTGGCAGAGGCAGCTGGGCGTCAACCCGATGCTCAACGTGCCGGCGCCGGCGCCCGACAGGCTGAGGCCGTTCGCGCTGGACGACTGGGACCAGGACAAGCTGGTCGCCGCGCTCGCCGACGACATGGCGATCGGGGGCACGGACCGCGAGTCCATCAAGAGGCGCACGACGGCGTTCGCCGGCTTCATCGCCATCAACCAGGCGCTGAGGTGCGGAGAGGTCTGCGCCTGTTAACGCTAATCTGAGATTCACCGTTTAGACCAACGGGCGGCGCCGATTCCAC
>OOBX01000044.1_pt1 | contig 172168 bp, 196 predicted proteins | sample 1671021 | NCBI WGS metagenome assembly OOBX01 (sample SAMN06348114, study PRJEB24527) | human gut metagenome | biome: human gut; feature: ankylosing spondylitis patient; material: feces | host: Homo sapiens | place: China | collected 2015-10 | reverse complement strand
AATGGGGAATTATAGGAATATATTTTGTAATATCAGGAGGGATACTGGATGTATTTTTACTTCCAATATTAAAAAAAGGATTAAAATACATAAAAAAAATTAGGAGCAGCAAATAAAGAAATTTTCAAGTGATTATTAGTCAGAAAAGAAATGGTATTATGTAATAAAAAAATTGTTGCATAAAAGAAAGCACTCAACGCCTTAATTGGTATTGGGTGCTTTTTTAGTGTTTTATTCTTCTGTATAATCATTTGAGTTATTATTTTTGTTTTCAGTTGAAGAATGCGAAGATTCTTGTAGAAAGTTTAAATCAGGTATTTTTAAATGCCTTAATGATAATGTTGGGGGCACATAAGCACCTTCAGGGGTTAGGCCAGCTGCCTCTAGTTCGTTATCGTTTGGTTCATGGCACTGGGGTAATAATCGTTTATCAAGCCGCATTAAAGCATAATCCATAACATCTTCGATTAATTCATCTAATAAGTTATTTGGACAATAAAATAATTTGTTTTGAGGGCTTTTTATGATAAATCCTTTGCTTAGTCTCATTGGGGCATTAAGCGTACTTATTCCGGAAGCTTCATCTTCGTTTTCTGGTATCTCGTATAGTTCATAATTATAAAAATTAAGTAAGGTATCGAAACAATTAGCTTTTTGATAATTAGTGGTATTAGATTTAGTTTTTTCTTCGGGAAAAATATTATCATCTCTACAAAGCAAATAATCTGCACGAACATGTAAAACTTCAGCGAAATTATTAGCTGCATCTACAGAAAGCTTACGTTTACCTCTTTCAAACATACAGACCGTTTCTTTTTTATAGTTTGCTCTGTTCCCTAAAGCTTCTTGGGTATATCCTGAGAGAAGCCTGCACTTTTTTAGGCGCTGTCCACATTCAATGTTAATGTTCATGTTAACTTCCTCCGTTTTTGTTTATTTTAAAGATGATTTAAGCAATATTAGAATGATTTAGAAATGTTAAGTTAATTAACATGTGAACCATAAATGCTGTTAATTTTATTAACATCTATGTTATAATAATACCATAAAAGAACCACATAGACAATGACGAAGTGGTAGAAAGGAATAAAATTTTATGAAAAGAAGAATTACAAACAATGAATTTGGAATTGAATCCAAAGCCGGACGTATTGAACAGGCGTGTGCAAGATATGGCGTTGGTAGAACTACTATGAGAAATATCGCAAAAGAGGCAGGAGCTGAAGTAAAAGTAGGAAAATGTTATTTGATTAATTTTTCAAAAGTAGATGCTTTTATAGACAGTATTTCTGAGTAAGGTGGCGATTCTATGGGAGTATATGAAAATCTGCTGCCGGGCAAAGAAAATGCGCTGACACCGGAGTATCTTACTGTGAAATGCCATTTTTCCAGTGTTCGGATGCTTCAAAAACAGATCGAAGCAGAACGCAAGGCCGGCAAAGTCATATTATCAAACACAACTCCGCCTGGAGGATATTATCTTCCTGCAGCAGGAAACACGATGGAAATCCGAAAGTTTATTCGTACTTTAGAGAATAGAGGTGAAAATACATTGAAAGCTCTGGAAAGTGCAAGAGAGTTATTGAAGGAATTGGAAGGTGATAATCTTTGACCTATGAGGAAATCTTATCACATTTTCAAGTGAAGAAATATGGCAATGGAAAGGTACAAGCACTCTGTCCGGCACATCCTGATAAGGAAGCCAGTTTGACGATTACGCAAGGGAATAATGGTAGGACTTTATTAAAATGCCATGCGGGTTGCAGCTCTGAAAGTGTTGTACTGGCAGCAGGATTAAAAATGGCAGACTTATTTAGTGAAAGTAGGCCAGCAGAGGAATGCTGGCGAATGTACATAGAAAGCCGAGAGAAAAGAAAGATTGAGGCTGTATACAATTACGTATCTATTAACGGCGAATATGCTTACACAAAAATACGCCTTGAAGGTAAGAAAATGCTTTTCGGAATACTTAAGGATGGGCGGTTTGAATATGGCTTGAAAGGAAGGAACAAAAAGGAATTCAATGCAATATTCGGAAGTGTTCCACGAATAAAAGAAGCTATTGAAAGAAACGAACCGATTTTTATACCTGAGGGTGAAAAGGACGTTAATACACTGGTAAAGAAAGGCTATACTGCTTTTTCATGTGGCGGGGCTAATGATTGGAATAAGAACGTATCAGAACTGTGTGCGGGTGCTGAAGTTGTCATTCTGGCTGATAATGATGCTCCAGGGAAGAAACTGGCAGCTGCTATTGAAAAAGATTTAAAAGGAATTTCTAAGAGTGTAAAGATAATTGTTCCGATGCCCGATACGCCAAAAGCAGATATAACTGATTATTTTGAAGAGGGACATACTGTTGAAGAATTTGAAAATTTAATAAGGAATGTTGATGATACAGAGAAGATTTGTGTAGATGTTCAGCAAGATCAGAAGCAGGATACAGGTAAAAAACGATCTGTAATACAAAAAAGCAAGGACGAAGTAGCTGGATGTCCGGCATTAGTCTTTAAATTCCTCGACTGCAACTATGATGAAGATGGAAATGTAAAAAGCGTAAAACAGCTGGTACATAATTTTGAAATCGTTATGGATAAAGACAGCCGTTTCGCCGGGAAAATCCGTCTTAATGAGTTTGCACAGCAACCTTATCTATATGGTAATGTGCCATGGGAGAATGAGAATAATTGCAGAGCATGGAGCAGCCATGATGATTCAGCTTTGTTTTCGCTGATACAGGCTGATTATGGGCTTAAAAGTCGGCAAGACTTCGCAGATGCGCTGAAAAATGTTTCTATGCGCAATAAATTCCATCCGGTAAGAGAACTACTGGATTCCCTTACATGGGATGGAAAAGAGCATATAAGAAGCCTGCTGCCGGAATATCTTGGAGCAGAGGATTCTGATTATACATACCAGGTAATGCGCTTATGGATGTTAGGAGCTGTTTCAAGAGTGTATAAACCCGGAAATAAATTTGATTATACAATCATTTTACAGGGTTCACAGGGCATTGGCAAGAGTACGTTTCTGAAATTGATGGCTTTGGACGATTCCTGGTTCAATGATTCGTTGGATAGTTTGGATTCAGATAAAGCGGTACAGTCCCTTACAGGATCATGGATCATTGAGCTCGCTGAATTAAAGTCACTGGCTCGAACGGCTGGAGGCGTTGAGAGTGTAAAAAGGTTTTTGACCGCAACGCAGGATAAATACAGGATTCCTTATGAGCGGCGGGCAGACACATTTTACAGACAGTGTGTATTCGCCGGAACTACCAATAAAGATGATTTTTTGCAGGATGAAACAGGAAACAGGCGTTTTCTTATTATTCACACAGGCTTTACAAAAACATCTAAGAGCCTTTTTACACCAGAAGTTATGGACGATATAAAACAGGCATGGGCGGAAGCAGTGCATATTTGGAAAAACGAAGATCCAGAATTGATACTTCCGGAAAACTGTATGCAGCAGGCTAAAGAACTTCAAGAGGCAAATATGGCAGATGATGGCAAGCGTGGAATTATTCTGGACTATTTGGAAGGAAAAACTCAGGTGTGTGCTAGAGAAATATGGTTCGAAGCATTAAAGGAAACCATACCACCAAAAAATTGGCAGGCATCAGAAATAAATAATATCGTTGCTAAAATACCGGGATGGGAAAGGCTTAAAACCCCACGTAAATTTGATGGATATGGACAACAACGAGGCTTCAGAAAAATAGCAATGAAAACTACAGAAGAGGAATCTGAAAATTCTGAGTTTGTTGTTGTTTCAGAGCAAGAACAAATGGAGCTTCCGTTTGATTAAGTAATTTTGCGGTTGTTTTTATGGATTGTAGTGAAGTTTGTAGAATGAATGTAGTTCGCTTAAATTCAGTATTTACAAGTGTTTCTACATATTCTACAAATACTACATTCTATAAAAAAAAATATATAAAAGATAATAATATAGGGATATAAGGGTATATAAAGAAACCTTTAAACTCTTTGGAACGATTGTAGTTGTAGTCTGTAGTTGGATTTTGTAATGGATTTTATAGGCGGTTTACCGCCGGAAAGGGAAAAATATATGTCAAAAAAATTAAAGAAACAGTCGGTATATTCAGTAGCTGATTTAGAAAGTTTGAAAGGATTTACAGTAGATGAAGTGAAATCAGATTCAAGGGGGGCTGAATGTAACTATGAAGCTTGTAAATAAAGCAGGAAACGTTGTAAAAATATATGTTGATTCAGTTTTGTTTGGAGCTGAATTAGTGAAATATACAGAGGAGTAACTTAATCATAGGGGAAACGATAATTATAGGCGGTAATCCGCCGGAAAGGATACTAATCATGAAAATAATGACACAGGATAAAACACGAGTTTTAAATTTTAAAATGACGTATATCAGTTATGTAAGTAAGAACCGTATTTGTGAGAGTGATTTTAGTATTGCGGAATATGCAAGTCCAGAACGCGCAAAAGAAGTGTTGAATGATATGTTTCAAAAGTATGTAGCAGGAGAAAAAGCGTATATCATGCCGGAGGAGTAATCATTGGATAATGAAAAGGAATTAAGACAGGTATATGACATATTAACTGCTGCCTGGCGAGCATACAGAGAACATTACCCGCCGGGAAATCCGCAGGATGATACATACTGGTCAAAGCTGGTAGCTAATCTTCACGAAATAGAATCGCAATATAATTGCCAGTTGTGCCGGGATATCTTGTGCAATGTTGCGTCAGATCTGGAGCACAAAGCAAAAGTCCTGTATCAGTCAAAGTAACTGACGCAGGACCGTATAAAAGGGGTGAGTCTTTCTGTAAGCTATTATACCACAAACAGGACAGGAGGACTCTATACCAATGAGCATCAGAAAAATGAAATTGAAAGATTATGGGATTACGCCGGGACGGGCAGCAGAACTCAAAGAAATGGTAAAAGATAAACAGTATTATTCTTTAGTAATCGAAGCATGCAATAGGGCAAATGAATTTCTTGCCTCGCATCTGGTAAAGAGTTTTACAGAAAGCGTGGGATATCGCCAGATATTCAAAAACAGCAATTCATGTGAACTTCCATGCACTGAAAATGATTTTTATGGTTATAAGCGGAAAGCACTTCATGAATTTGATTTACTGGTGAAATCAGTAGATTTGTAGTAGACGATGCTGGAAGAACCTGACAAAACCCCACATATCACTCTATATGGGAGGAACTTACGAAAACCTACGATTTCAGCATATATAGCCGAAAACATTAACAGATATTAACATCTTCTCGGATCGACAACCTGTCAAAACCGTCTGTTTCTCTGTATAGGGAATACATCTTGGAAAAACGTGGAACTTGATTATATATAGCTGATGAATAGGGTGGAAAAAGGTGGAGCTTCAGAGTATATAGCTGATGAATAAGGTTGCAAATAGTGGCATTTCTGCATATATAATCAAAAGCTTTAGTATTATTTAGTGCTTTGATTGCCTAGTAAAACTTAGTATTTTGGCTCATATAGGCGGAGGCTTTCTATGAAAACTTCAGAAAACCTCATATATTTTTCTGTATGGATCATGGAACCTAACAAAAGCTAACATTTTTGTATGTATAGGTAAAACCTAAAAAACCTTATATTTTTCGGATATAGAGGTGCAGGACTTAACAAAACTTAACATTTATCGGCATATAGATGAAAAAATGTAGGGAGTTTGTTGACACGATTACGCGCGGGTGACTATTCAGAGATTTCGGAGTCCCTAAAAGTCTGGCGCATGATTCCAAAATGAACTTCGAACGAACTTCGAGAAAATGCACTCAGATGTTATCGAACTCCGAGCGAACCCCGAGAAATGACCTTTTAATGAGTTAGTAAACAAAGAGCGAACAGAGAGAACATGAACAATACACGAACAAAACAAAAAGGAGATTTTTATGAATGGATGTAACGAAAATGCAATTGAATTTATGACTAATGGTACTAAAGCAACATTAACATTCTCTCAGGGCCGGTATAAGTCAGTAATCCGCAAGCTGGCAGAGAAACATCCTGATGATTGCCAGATCGTTGCTGATAACGAGGACGGAAGTATTTGTGCTCATGTTCCGGTAGCCTGGATCCGGATTTCTCCTCCGAAACAGTATACAGAGGAACAGCGTCAGCAGATGAGGGAAAGGCTAAGCCACAATATATCTGAAAATACAGGAGTATGGGAATAAAACAGAGCAAAAATCAATTGTAATGCAACTAAGATAAAGTTGTAAGGGTAAGGGAAGAAAAAGGCTAAATGAGCCGATAAAATAGAGAGAAGAGATGATGCCAGTATTTAATAAAAATCCTGCTGCCGAACCTACGGCTCAATAAAAGACCTATTATGAGAAATACGGTCATGCGTTATTACTGATTTTTACGGTACTGGTCTGATTGAAGCAGTGAGGAAGCAGTGAAAAGTTATAAAAAGGGATATCCACTATTTTGAGGATCCCTGTTATTGATAATGAAGCCGCAGGAAAGCCACACAAAGCCGTGACGAACCCGTGAGAAATGGAATTAAAGTGGCGAGAACTCGGAGTGTTCGAACAGGCGAGGAACAGGCGAGAATATCAGATTGAATTGTGATCTTTGCGAAAGGCCAGTTGCCTTTGAACTGTCGATGAACAGTCGAAATAACAAAAACGCCCAAAAGTGGTAGAGAGCTGTTCTCACAAAATGTGAGATAATATATGTATCACAATAGGACAGGAGATGATGTATGTGATTTTACTTAGCATGTTGATGTTGATTGCAGTCATGGAATTAGCAGCTATTTATGATGCGGTAAGGGGGAAAGACAATGAGACGTATCAGAATGAAGAAAAGTAGAAAATATGAACAGGACAAGCTTCAGGCGGCAATAAATGCTTCTGCCAGACGGGCACTTGATGATCTGGATAAATCATCCGGGATGTGGCCTACAATGATTGGAGTAATGGCAGAAAAATGTAGAAAACTTGCGCAGGATTACGGGGAACTTCAGAGACTTGAAACGGAACTTCAAAAATATGAGGGAGAGGCGATAAGTAATGGCAGAGAAGATAACATTTAATACAGGTGCTAAGAACTATGAGATTGTAGATCAGGATGGAAATGAGCTGGGAGTATTCCGATTTATTCCTACAGATGTTGGAATCTTAAACAGATATAAAGAGACAGCGGCGTTTTTCGCAAGTGTAGGTGACAAAATAAAAGGGGAGGACTTGGAAGAGATTCTTCCTGAGCTGGAGAAAGAAGCCGGGGAAAAGATAGATTTCTTGTTTGGTGCTCCTGTATCGGAGAACTTCTTTAAAATTACTCATCCGTTTACAATTCTGGAAGATGGACAGACATTTGCCGAACAGATTATCACTGTGATTGGCGGAATCATTGAAAAGGAATTAGCTGAAAGAGAAAAGAAGCAGCAGGAACAAATTGACAAATATGTTGCTAAATACACAAAAAAAGACGAAGAAAAATAAAAACGGCGGGCTGTTCTGGAAACAGGATAGCCCTAATTTATAACTCGGTACTGGTAATTTGAAACTGGTACCCTGACCTCAAATAGTCGGGAGGTAGATAATATGGCAGCTGATGGCTCAATCATCATTGATACCAGGATTCAGACAGAAGGTCTTTCCAAAGGATTAAATACGATTAAGGCAGGAATGACAAGAATTACTGCTCAGGTATCAAAAATGGGAGAAACAGCAAAAAATTCATTTCAAAGGCAGATTGCAACAGTTAACAGCCTTTATCAAAGCTATGAAAAGCAGGAAAGAAAAGTTGCTGAATTAAAATCTAAGCTGGATGAGCTGGGTAAAAGCAAAATAGAAACAGAAGAATACAAGCAGATTTCGGATCAGATCAAGGCTCTTGAGACAGACTTTGAAAAAATAGAATCTAAACAGCGTGAATGGATTGATATGGGATTTCCAGTTGATTCTGGGCCTGTTAAAGAACTAGATAAGCAGTTGGATGAAATATGGGCAGACATGAAGAGACTGCAGAACAAACAGAAGGAGATGCAGGTATCCGGCAGTGCGTACATAGATCCTAAATCGACAGATGCCTATAAAAATACATTGCAGAAGTACGATGAGGAATCACAGAAACTGGAACGTATAAACGGAAGGCTATATTCTTCATATAATAATCTGAAGAAAAAAGTAGAGGAATATCAGGAAAAGAATAACAAGCTTGTTCTGGTAATGCAGAATCTACAGAAAGCTGCTGCACGTGTAGGTGTAGTCATGAAGAACATTGGCTCTGCTTTAAAGAGCGTAGGATCGGCTGTAAAAAGTATGGTCTCTGCTATGAAAAAAGCAGTGGAATCTATGTTTAATTTCGATAAGCAGGCAAAATGTTCTAAGGCAGGTCTGGATGAGGTGTTGGGAATATCACTATTGTTTTCGGGCATGTCCCAGGCTATAAATGCTGTTGGTGACGGAGTAAAGACGGGAATTCAGAATCTTGCTGAGTATTCTAATACCGCAAACACAGCAATGTCTTCATTGATGTCCAGTATGACAAGATTAAAAAATTCTTTTGCAACAGCATTCGCACCAATATTGACAACAGTCGCACCGATTCTTGTCAAGTTTATTAATCTTATGTCAGATGCGGTTACCCGCGTAGGTATGCTGATTGCAGCATTAACCGGGCAAAAAACTTTTACAAAAGCAATAGGCGTTCAGGAAGACTATGCTGCCAGCTTGGATAAAACAGCGGATAGTGCCAAGAAAGCCACAAAGGAAGTAAAAGGATATCTTAGCCCGATTGATGAACTTAATAGATATGATGATGGCGTAAACAGTGCAGGAACAATCGGCGGGAACAAATACACTGACCCATCTGCCGGTGATATGTTTGAAGAAGTTCCTATCACGAGTTCTATAAAGGGAATTGCTGATAAGATCCGAAAGCTCATCAAAAAAGAGGACTGGGAAGGGTTGGGGGCTTATATTGCCAGTGGCATTAATAAAGGCCTGCAGAAAATTTATGATGTGATTAACTGGAACAATGTTGGACCCAAGATTACAAAATTCTGTGATGCTTTTACAAGAACATTTAATAGCCTGGTTGATCATATTGATTGGGATTTGTTAGGACGTACTGTAGGGGTTGGGATTAATACTCTTGTGAATACTATGAATCTTCTGATTACAGGAATAAATTGGAAGAATCTTGGAAAGAAATTTGCAGAAGGTATTACCGGTCTGGTTCATGAGGTAAACTGGAATAATCTTGGACAGCTGCTTGGCAACATGTTCATGATTTCCTGGAAGATATTCAGCGGATTTGTTCATAATCTTCCTTATGCTGATATTGGAAAGGCGGTTGCGGATGCACTGAACGGTGTTTTTTCGACTGTTTCATTTTCAGAGATAGGAGATACACTTGCTACTGGACTTAACGGTGCGTTTACAACTCTTTACAATTTTGCTGTCAATTTCAACTGGAAACAGATGGTTGATAATATTGCGGGAGGAATCAATACTTTTGTATCAAAATTTGATTGGAAAGGCAATGGACAGAAACTGGAAATATTCCTGAACAATTTATGTACTTCTTTGGTTGGACTGGCTCAAAAAACAAATTGGGAAGAAGTAGGGAAAGGAATAGGAACATTCTTAAGTCAGATTGATTGGGGAAAACATCTGTGGCAGGTCATTGAAGCAATCAAAACAACGATTGGAGGTCTGTTTGATGGGTTGGAAGAGGGTGGCACAGCCGGTAAAATAGCAGCTTTTCTCGGAAAAGCATTTCTTGCTGTAAAGATTGCGGATATAACAGGGATTGGCAGTCTGGTAAAGTTGCTGATTGGAGCAATAGGAAAGAAGATAATCGGATCTGAAGCAGTAGCGGCTCTTTCCGGAAGCCTGACATCTGTACTGGGAAAAGCTGCCAGTGCGGCAGCGGGCGGATTTACTTCCCTTGCTTCATCTCTTGCCCCATTGGTAGGAACAGCGGGATTGATCGCGGCGGTAGCTATGGCGGCAATTGTAGGAACAGAAAAGCTGGCAGGATTCATAGAAACCTTACAGGGTGGAAACGGTGTTCTGACACAGGCGGGTGGATATCTGCATGATTATGCTGGGGCAATGAGTTCCTCGAATGTAATAACCCAAAAGCAGGCAGAAGACCTCTGGAAGTTGATTGAAGCCGATGAAAGTGCGGGAAAATCCAATGCTGAAATGTATGATAGCTTTATTCATAAGTTGGCAGAATATGGCATATCTGCTGAGCAGGCGAAAGCAATACTTGAACAATATGGTGCTCAGGCAGGCGTAACAGGTACCTTCGTAGAAGATATGACCAATAAAGTGCTGGCATTGGGACAGGGATTCTCTGAAAGTGCAGGACAGATTGATCTCTCTTCGCTGAGCGCGAAAGAAGCAATTAGTGTTTTATCGGACACTCTTTATACATTAAGCCTGAAAGGGAACGAATTTAGCGGAACCTATCAGGGAGTCAGAAGCCAGCTTCAGGACACTGGCGGAAGTGCCAAGAGCGCACAGGATGCTTTGAACATGGTTTACACTGCTTTGAAGAATGCAGGTGTACCACTGGATGATCTGAATGCAGCATTAGGGGCAGAGTTTCCGGCTGCAACTACGGCGGTTACTACAGCGGTAGATACCAATATTGTCGGAGCGCAGGAGAAGATTTCTTCATCAATAAAGACTGCTCAGACTGATGTGGAAGAGGCTACAGCCGGAATTAAGTCCAGTACAGAAGAAAATTTTGCAGGAGTAAATGATTCTACAGTGCTTAACTGGGGAAATTCTGCAAAAGAAGTGAAAACGAATGTACGAGCCATGAAGATACAGGCCAACTTAAGCCTTGGTGAGATGACCAAAGGTGTTAAGAGTCAGTTCCAGAGTCAGTATAACATCATGACAAGAAAATGGAAAAACGCCAGTGACGAAATCAATAGGACGGTTGGAGGTATGTCAGGCTCGATTGACAAAAGTCTTTCTTCCTTAGTTGGCAAAGTAGAAAGCTATGGATCCAGAATGGAAAGTGGTCTTTCCGGAGCAATATCCAGGGCGGCAGATAGAATCAGCACTACATTGAATAATATTATATCTAAAGTAAACGGTATGATTAATAACATAAACAGTGCAATCTCGGGAATTGAAAGAGGCTTTACGTTTTCATATAATGTACAGCTTCCTAATGGCGGACGCCGATGGGGAAATTATTTCATGAGCCTTCCAAGAGTAAACTCAGTTCCGTATCTGGCCAGTGGCGCAGTTATTCCGCCAAGGTCAGAATTCCTTGCAGTATTAGGAGATCAGAAGAAAGGGAATAACCTGGAAGCACCGGAAAGCTTGTTGCGTCAGATCGTCCGGGAAGAGTCAGGAAAAGGACAGGGGGACGGAAATACCTATAATGTTACAGTTAATGCGTCCGGCAGAAAATTACTGGATATTATTATCAGTGAAGCTGAAATGAGGAGACGCAGAAACGGGAAAAACCCATTTGAGTTAGCATAAAGAAAAATGGGGCACAGGAACAACTTAAAGCGGAGCAAAGAAAGGAAGAAATTATGCGAACCAGAGAAGCAACTTATACAGATTATGGATTTAAAAAGGGAGAGGAAAAACAGCTGAAGCAGTATTGTCTGGATTTGGAACTGCCGGACAAGCTTCTGCTGTTACAATGTGCGCATGAATGCAATCCTATGGTTGAAGATGATCTCTTCTACAGTATATCCAAGGGCGTGGCATTTCAGGTCCTTGCCAGAAAAGGGATTGATCAGAATTACAAATGCCATGCAGATGTTTATGGATATAAACGAAAAACACTGGCATTATTCAGATCTGCACTACAGGCATGCGGAAGATATCCATTTTAGCAATAGAATGGAAAATTAGGTGAAAATATTACGGTACTGTAAGGATATGGGGCTGTATATAATATGCGCGAATGGATAACGAAGCGTGAGAAACAGCATTATGTTGGAAAAAGATTGCATTTCCGCATATATAGCCGAAAGGCAATAACATATTTACTCATGGTTGTTGAGAAATGTTGAGATTTTTTATATGTAGCCCCATAACAGTACAGTTATTTCCGAAATAGAACTTGAAAAAAACTTGAAGCATTGGTTTATATAGCTCTGAAAATAATTGCAGAGCGGAAAGGAGCGTTGTTATAGACGATTTAGTATATCTTAAAAATGAACAGGCAGTATGTGATAGTTTACAGGTAGCGGAGAAATTTGGAAAAAGGCATTCAGATGTCATTAGAGCAATAGAGAATTTATTGGCAAATGACTCAACGCAAAATTGCGTTCAGTGCATCAAGCCATCTAAGTATAAAGATGCTTCCGGAAAATATAATAAAAAATATTTGTTGAATAAAGATGGCTTTGTGTTCCTGGCATTTGGTTTTACTGGAAAAGAAGCGGATGCCTGGAAATGGAAGTATATTGATGCGTTCAATCGGATGGAAAGACTTGTTTATGAAAAGAATACTGCTGCTTATCAGATAGCAGATCAGGAAGAGAGAACCACCAGAAGAGCAGAGACGGATGTTATCAAGGAATTTGTGGAATATGCCAGAATGCAGGGAAGTACTCACGCAGATCACTATTACAGCAATTATACCAGACTGGCATATAAGAGTGTAGGAATCACTGACAAGACAACTGCTGCTGGAAGTCAGTTAGATGATCTGTCATTGGTGGAACATCTGATAGCGCATACTTTAAGAACAGGCATGGCAGCAGGACGTAATTACAAAGATATTTACCAGGACTGCAAGAATCGACTGGAAGCTATGCGATATTTACAGTGTACAGCATGAAATGTTTTATTTGTCCAGAGTACAGGCATAAAATAATGTGAAAATGGATGGAAACAGTGCAAGGGTATATTTGTATAGAGTAAGGTGGGACAAAGAAAAATAGACGATTATTACAAAGCAATGAAAGGTGTGGAAAGCATAAGGGAAATGCCGAGAATGGATCCCGATAAATTGAATAGGCGAAGCGGCAGCAGATGAGAGCAGAGGCAAATGGAAATTGACAAATTCTGGGGACTGGCATATAATATACTTATCAAGACAGCCAGTAAGGGAAGTCAAGGTTCCCCGTCCTGGCAAGATATATGTTTAAGACGTAGCCGCCTATTCTTTACCAGAGAGCAGGGCGGCTATTTCTTATGTGTGTATGTAAGGATAGATACAATTAAGCTGGCTGTTGTCAGAATTATCATAAATATCTCGTAATCGCTCATAAGCATCCCCTCCTGTCAAGGCTCAGGATCAGGGGAACCACAGCCGCTCTACTGGCTGCCTAGATAAATATACTATATTCAGTTTTAGTTTATTGAAATCCCATGTTTTATTGCCTGCTCTTTGAGTTTGAGAAAATTTTTTGTTTGAGCATTTTTCATTCTACTATAAGCGCTAAAAGATTTGGGAGCTAGTTCAGGTAATTCATAAAAAATATGATAGTATTCTTTACGCATCAAATTTTTCTTATGAAATGCCTTCTGCTGTTTTATGTATTCAGGATTATCTTTTATATGATTGATCAATTGCTGATAGTTTGCATCATGATCAAGTACAGAATATATATATTTCTCAGCCTTGTCAGCTTCGTCAAACATTCCCATTTCTACGTGCCATTGTACTATCCGGTAAAAGTGGCTTTCGTCCCAAGATAAAAAAGGATGAGCAAACATTAATTCAGTACATTTCCATAAACAGGCTGAACATCTTATTTTATCTTTGCGATTATAAAAGCTTCCAGCTTTCATCCTTAAAACATAATCTAAATTTCCAGTAACGCCATATCCCTCCATTATATTTTGATGTGCCGGGAATTTTGGTACAGGAATGCGCTTTAAATCGTCCAGATTCTCCAGATCATATTTTACTCCATCTGAAACCAGATATCTGGCATCGTACCAGCTTTCTTTATCGGTGGGATATACTTTGTACATCTCTCCGTTTTTGAAATAGATGGTTTGAGCATCAGGAACATCATCGGATGATGAATTGAAAACACTTTTAATTTTATTGAAAAGGCTCATGGAATCCTCCTATACAAATAGAACAGTAAAATATCAGGTATTGTTTTATTTTTTTACGATGGAAAGGCGGTAGGTGACGTGATGATCTTCAGATGGTGGATTCTGAAAGACTTCCTCATCAATCTCCAGATTTGTCCAGTCATCTGTTTGAATTACACCGTCAATCAATTCTACCCGGATAAAATCAGGCAGATTCATAATATCATCATAGGTGTATAAACGTTTTGCCATGAGAGCACATCCTTTCGTGAATAATATTAGTTATGCGTTGTCACGTTCCATCCGTTGATCAACTGCTTTTTTGATATAACCGTTTACGGATTCTCCGGCAGCAGTCGCAGCGGCTTTGATTTCTTCGTATTTTTCCTTTTGGACATCAAGAGGAATACGTTTAAGTTTATTTTTTGCATATTCGATATCATATTTGGCTTTAGTTGAAATTTCAGGCATTAGAGATTTCCTCCTTGAGATACTTGTATGTATTTATTTAAAATGTCTCTATCCCATAAAAGAACGTTTGTTTTCTGGGCAAGATCTTTTGCTTGTCTGGTGAAATAGCGATTTGTCATTACTACTGGAACATGGCAATTATAATATCTACATCCGGAAAAGGCTTCTTGCACTGCTTTGTTTCCGATATCAGAAGAATAACATTTGCACTGTATGCCATATTTTACACCGCCTTTCTCGGCAAGAACATCGATTCCCTGATCTCCACTACCTTGTGTAACACTAACATTGTAGAAACCATTATTTTTGAGCAGCTCAGCACAATAATATTCGAAGTCGTGTCCTTCCATTGTATCGTAGACAGGAATTTGTGGTTCTGGTGATATATAAGATTCAACAGTGTCTTCTGGTTCAGAAGCGGATTCAGGAGCATAATCACTTTTGCTATATGACGGAATAATTGGTTCTACGTCATTAGAATCAGTAGAATTTGTTTTGATGATTCCTGAAAAAGTTCTGACTATAGAAGAAATAATGGTGCATACAAGAGCTATTATTACGGCACCAGGAACAAATATAACTAAAGTAGCAACAAGTCCGGCTATAATATGTGAACTGTCTTTCTGAAAACCAGTAATTGTAATGTAAATCATAAAAATAAGCCATAAAGCCGTAAAAAATGCTGTGACTTTGTGGTGAATGTAAAATGTTGTGATTTTTTTCAAATCTCTCTCTCCCTATAGTTGATTTTAATACTTCAAAATTATATCAAAAAGATGAAACTGTGTACATAGTAAAAAGATACAAAAAACTACGTACATATTTGTAAAAAAAGTCAATAGACAGGTAACTACGTACATAGTATACTATAATCAGTTCAAGGGAACAGAACAACAGCGAAGAGTGAAAATGAAGTGATTGTAAGATGTACCAAAGACACTAACATAACACCGGGCAAGGGTAAGGGGATAATGAGACGGTCGAGAAACCTTAGATAGCTTTAAGACCTGCCGGGGCTGTTGGGAATTCCGATAAAGGGAGGGATAAGAACATGAAGTACAACTTATCAAAGATCATGTTGAAAGCATGGAAAGTTTACCGCAAGACAAAGAATATCAGCTTTGCAGAAGCACTTCACAGAGCATGGTTATCTGCAAAGGCAGAAGAAATCAATGCAAAGAGAATCGAAGATGCGAAACATGCAGCAGGAATTACAGAGGAAACCAATACCTTTGCTAAGTGGAAAGAGCTTGGTTATAAGGTAAAGCATGGAGCATCAGCATTATTCGGATGTTCTCTTATCTGGGGAAGCAGGGGAGACGGCGCAGAATACAAGGCAAGTTTCTTTGGAAAGTCTCAGGTAGAAACAATTTAATAAAAAGCCCTTACCAGAGCGGCAACTCTGATAAAGGCAAAGTAACCCGACAAACGATCAAAATTGAGGGGCTGTGCGTATTATAACATACTCATTCCCCTCAGACAACAAAAGAAAGGAACGAAAGTATGATATCAGTAATGGACGTTCTTGTAATTTTTTTGAGTGGATTTATATCTGCTAAAGTATGTGATTATGTACACGAATTAGAACGAGAGGAGAATGAAGCATGAGTAAAGAAAAAACATTGAGAACATCAGAAGAAACAGAAGTGATGCAGGCTACAGGCGTTCCGGCACAGGAGACAGAAGAAGTAAGTGCAGCTCTTGCAACTGAGATTATCGCGGATCTCAAAAAACAGCTGGAAGAGGCAAAAGAAGAGGCGAAAGATTGGGAGGAAAGTTGGAATATGAGCCGCGATCAGGCCAGAGTACTGTCCAGACAGTCAGATATTATTAGCATGGCGTTAAGGATGGATGATTTAGAACTATTAGACTTAGCTTTTGGATTTGTTAGAGGATGCTATAACCAGCAGATTAAAAAGGAACAGGAGGCAGAAAACAATGGAGAAGTGTAATTTAACTCAGGTTCCTTGTAGAAAAGCAATAATGGACGTTGTCCAGGCTAACAAAGATAGAAGATCATTACAGCACATCTATGAGCTGGCAGAACTCTTTCGGATAGCTTGTTCCAGCAATGAAGCCTTTATGGAATTATCAGAGGAAGATCAGGAGCGTTTCTGGCTGATTATAGATGCTTTAATGATGAATGATCTGGAAGATCTCAAAAGAGTACATAACCTTGCTAATTATCTGATGGTAAAGCGGATTAAAGATAATGTGAAAGTGGCGGAGGCATAACATGGATTATAAAAAAGAAATTGAAAATTTTCTGAATGAAATCCAGAGCGAGAAATTTCTGAAATTTTTGTATAACGTAATTGTCTCATTTAAGAAGCAGTGGGGGTACTAATATGGATTACAAGAAAGAAACTATTGAGATATTACAGAAGGTAAATGATGATAGCCTGCTTGAATTCTTCTATAGATTCATTGCCAGAGTATTAAAGAACAGGGGAAATTGATATGGATTACAAAGAAGAAACTATTAAACTGATTCAGAAATGTAATAATCTTCACTGGCTGAAAGTAATTCATGCTTATGTTTTAAGATTGTTGGGATAATCAGAGGGGCGGCGGACTGCTGCCCTGCCTTAATATAAGAAAGGTATTACTATGGCGAGAAAAGACATTAAAGGTAGAAACCTCCGCGTAGGTGAATACTACGATGAAAAGAATCAGCGATATATGTTCCGTAAAATGGTTGATGGAGAGCGTGTGACAATTACAGCTGCCAGTCTGGCAGATCTCCGTAAGCAGGAGAATGATTTGTTATGTAAGATTGATAAAGGGGCAAGGTTCAACACAAAGAAAGCAAAAGAGACATTAAATCAGTATTTTGATTATTGGTTTGAGACATTTGCCAAGAGCGGGCGTAAAGCGACAACCTGCACCAACTATAAATCCTATTACAATACATATATTAGAAAAACAATAGGCAAGAAGCCAATCTGTAAGATTGAAAAGGTGGACTGCCAGAAAATCGTCAATGGAATGATTAAGGATGGAAAGAAAACTTCTACCATGACGAATTTAAAAAGCTGTTTAAATGCAGTATTTGAATGTGCAGTGGATGAAGATGTGATACTGAAGAATCCGGCCAGAAATCTCCAGATACCTCAGACAGGAGCAAAGAAACGTACAGCAATAGAATCAGATCAGATAAAACTGTTTATGGATTATGTAAAGACAAGTCCCCAGTATTCTTATGCTTATCCAGAATTTATTTTCTTATTTAATACAGGAGTAAGGATAGGAGAGCTTGCCGGGCTTACATGGGATAACGTAGATTTTAAAAATAATATGCTTACCATTGATAAGACGGTCAACCGTTACCGGAAAAAAGACTTCGGTTTTACTATGGCGTTGGCTTCTCCGAAGAGCAGAACATCAGTCAGAACGATTCCGATGAATAATGAGGTACGAAAAATGCTTCTGAAAGAAAAAATGAGGAATGCAGGTCCTACGATGTCAATTCCTTTTGTAGATGATTCCGGAAACATCAGGAGGCAGGTATCAGACATTGTATTTGCAAATTCTGTTGGGCGTGTCTGGAATGAACCTGGATTCTTAAATCTGATTAACCGAATCATAGAATCATACAACGAAGAAGCAGAGGAAAATGGAAAAGAGAAGCTTGAAAACTTTTGTCCTCACATGGCAAGACATACATATACCACATTGGCATATTCTGCCGGAGCTGATGTTAAGGCTGTCAGTGAGATTCTGGGGCATGCATCAACATCTGTGACAATTGATACTTATGCACATCTGACAGAGGAGAAAAAGCGAAAACAGGAAGAGGTGATAAAGACGATAAAGGTGCTGTAATGGCGCCTTTTTTTGCTGGCCTTTTTGTGACAATTTCTGTGACAAATTTTGTGACAAAGATGACACGAGACGGAGTAAGACAAAAAGATGGCAAATCAGAGAAGTGTTGATTTTACGCAGGATAACACAAGACAAAACAAGATAAAATTTAGTTCGTCAAGAGAAAATGCTTGACAGCACATTGGAAATAGGTTAATATAGTCAAGGTGATTACAGATGGAGAAGTTTGTAGAGCAAGGTTATTTATATGATTTTTATGGAGAACTTCTGACAGAGAGACAGCAGCAGGTTTATGAGAGCGTGGTGCTGGAGGATTACTCGCTGAGTGAAGTCGCAGAGGATCTGGGCATCAGCAGACAGGGTGTGCATGATATGATCAAGAGATGCAACAAGACCCTTGAAGAGTATGAACAGAAGCTTCATCTTGTAGAGAAATTCCTGAATATACGGGCACAGGTAAAGCAGATCCGTGTACTTGCCCGGGAATATCATTCCGATGAAATTGTAAATATTTCCAATGAGATTTTAGAGGAGTTATAACATATGGCATTTGAAAGCTTGACAGATAAACTGCAGAATGTATTTAAGAAGTTGCGAAGCAAGGGCCGCCTGACAGAGGAGGACGTTAAGCTTGCCCTTAAGGAAGTAAAGATGGCTCTGTTAGAGGCAGACGTAAACTTTAAGGTTGTGAAGCAGTTTACTAAATCTGTACAGGAGCAGGCAATCGGACAGGACGTTATGAGCGGTCTGAATCCGGGTCAGATGGTGATCAAGATTGTTAATGATGAACTTGTGAAATTAATGGGAAGTGAGACAACAGATCTGCCTCTTCGCCCGGGAAATGAGATCACAGTGTTCATGATGGCAGGTCTGCAGGGTGCAGGTAAGACCACCACAGTTGCGAAGCTTGCAGGTAAGCTGAAATCCAAAGGTAAGAAACCTCTTTTAGTAGCCTGCGATGTTTACCGCCCGGCGGCTATCACACAGCTGCAGGTCAACGGCGAGAAACAGGGCGTGGAAGTATTTTCCATGGGAGATAAGCAGAAGCCTGTGGATATTGCAAAAGCAGCCATAGAGCATGCGAAGGCAAATCAGCAGAATGTCGTACTTATCGATACAGCCGGTCGTCTTCATGTTGATGAAGATATGATGCAGGAACTTGCAGATATCAAGGCGAACATTCAGGTAGATGCAACCATCCTCATTGTAGATGCGATGACCGGACAGGATGCGGTAAATGTGGCAAGCACATTTGCTGATAAAGTAGGAATCGACGGTGTCATTCTTACCAAGATGGATGGTGATACCCGAGGCGGTGCAGCCCTTTCTATCAAGGCAGTAACCGGTAAGCCTATTCTGTATGTAGGTATGGGCGAGAAACTTTCTGATCTGGAACAGTTCTATCCGGAACGTATGGCTTCCAGAATCCTTGGTATGGGTGATGTCATGAGCCTGATCGAGAAAGCAGAAGCTTCCATCGATAAAGAACAGGCGCAGGACATGCAGAAGAAGTTAAAGAAAATGGACTTTGACTTCAACGATTACCTTACCAGTATGGAACAGATGAACAAGATGGGCGGTATCGGCAGTATCCTGAATATGCTTCCGGGTATGGGCGGTAAGATGAAGGATATTGAGGGAATGATCGATGAGAAAGCCATGGACAGAACCAAGTCAATTATCCTTTCCATGACACCTCAGGAGAGAAGTAATCCGTCAATACTGAACATTTCCAGAAAGAACCGTATTGCCAGAGGTGCAGGAGTAGATGTCTCTGAAGTAAACCGTCTGGTGAAACAGTTTGAGCAGAGCAAGAAGATGATGAAACAGATGCCTGGTCTTATGGGCGGAAAAGCCGGTAAGCGCGGCGGTGGATTTAAACTTCCGTTCGGACTGTAATTGAGAAGTTAGCGAAGCGGATAACGCTTTGACATAAAAGTTACTGTTTCATAGCTGAACAGTAATATAACATAAGAAAACAATATATTTTATTTAATGGAGGAAAAGAAACAATGGCAGTTAAAATCAGATTAAGAAGAATGGGACAGAAGAAAGCACCTTTTTATAGAATCGTAGTTGCAGATTCCCGTTGCAAACGTGATGGAAGATGTATCGAAGAAATCGGAACATACGATCCAAACCTTGAGCCAAGCGCTGTAACAGTTGATGAAGAAGCAGCTAAAAAATGGCTTGCAGCAGGAGCTCAGCCTACAGACGTTGTAGCAAAAATCCTCAAAGATGCCGGAATCGAAAAATAATTCAGATTTACCATGTAAGGTATTTCTGCAGCGTCCACAGGGGACGGGTCAGGGAGGTATGTAATGAAAGAATTAGTGGAAGTAATTGCAAAATCTCTTGTTGAAAATCCGGATGAAGTAGTTGTTACTGAGACAGAAAAGGAAGACGCGATTATCGTTGAACTGAAAGTCGGACCTGCTGACATGGGCAAGGTTATCGGACGGCAGGGAAGAATTGCGAAAGCGATCCGAACTGTGGTAAAAGCAGCTTCTTCAAAAAGCAGCAAAAAAGTGATTGTAGATATTCTGCAATGAAAATAAGGGTCAGGAGCTGTGGAACATCCCATGGCTCCTGATTTGGGTTTAAGCGGATTTGGAATATGGATCAGCATTCGCTGTGAGCAGGCATAAAAGCAGAATGCAAATGACGTATGATATGAAAATTATAGGAGTCAGCAGATGGAAGATTTATTAAAAGTTGGTGTGATCACTACGACACACGGAATACGCGGGGAAGTAAAAGTATATCCTACCACAGATGCAGACAGATTTCTGGATCTGGAATATGTTCTGCTTGACACAGGCAGAGAGAAAAGAAAGCTTGAAATAGAGAATGTTAAGTATTTCAAGAACCTTGTAATCCTGAAATTCAGGGGAATTGATAATATTAATGATATAGAGATGTATAAAAAAAGAGAACTCTGGATCCCGAGAGAAGAAGCGCAGGAGCTGGAAGAAGATGAATATTACATTGCAGACCTGATCGGTATGGATGTAGTTCTCGAAGACGGAAGCAAATTTGGAACTCTGAAAGATGTAATGGAAACAGGCGCTAATGATGTCTATGTAGTAGAGGATGACAAAGGCGAAGAAATTCTGCTCCCTGCTATCAGGGAATGTATCCTTGATGTGGATGTGGAGAAGAATGTAATGACCATTCATCTGATGAAAGGATTAATATAAATGAATTTTCATGTTTTAACCCTGTTTCCGGAGATGATTGAAAATGGCATGAATACCAGCATTACCGGACGTGCGATCACAAAAGGTCTCCTCACACTGGAGGCAGTGAACATTCGTGATTATGCATTCAATAAGCACCAGAAAGTGGATGATTATACCTATGGCGGCGGTGCCGGAATGCTGATGCAGGCAGAACCGGTTTACCTTGCTTATGAGGCGATTGCAAACCGTACGGCAAAAAAGCCAAGAGTTGTATATCTGACTCCTCAGGGGCAGGTATTTAACCAGGCTATGGCCAGAGAAATGGCGCAGGAAGAGGATCTGGTATTCCTTTGTGGACACTATGAGGGAATTGATGAGCGTGTTCTGGAGGAAATCGTCACAGATTACGTATCTATCGGAGATTACGTGCTTACAGGCGGCGAACTTCCTGCAATGGTCATGATGGATTCCATTTCAAGAATGGTTCCGGGTGTACTGAACAATCAGGAGTCCGGTGAGACAGAATCCTTTGCAGGAAACCTTCTGGAGTATCCGCAGTACAGCCGTCCAGAAGAGTGGCATGGCAAAAAAGTACCGGAGGTTCTTATGTCCGGTCATCACGCAAACATAGAAAAGTGGCGCAGAGAGCAGTCAATTTACCGCACGGCAAAAAGACGCCCGGATCTTCTTAAGAAAGCTGATCTGACAAACAAAGAATGGAACTATGTGCGCCAGTTAAGGAAACAGTGGAAGGAAGAAGAGGAGCAGATAAAATGAAAACATCAGATTTTTATTATGACCTTCCTCAGGAACTGATCGCTCAGGATCCTCTGGAGGACAGAAGTTCATCCAGACTGATGCATCTGTCTTTAAAAGATGGCAGCATTGAGCATCGCCATTTCACAGATGTTCTGGATTATATGGAAGAGGGAGACTGCCTGGTCATCAACGATACAAAGGTAATCCCTGCCCGGTTATACGGACATAAAGAAGAGACAGGAGCACTGATTGAAATCCTGCTTCTGAAGCGAAGAGAGAATGATATCTGGGAGTGTCTGGTAAAACCCGGAAAGAAGGCACGCCCGGGTGCTAAGATCACATTTGGAAATGGTATTTTAAAAGGTGAGATCATTGATGTGGTGGATGAGGGAAACCGTCTGATCCAGTTCCATTATGAAGGAATCTTTGAAGAAATCCTGGATCAGCTTGGCGAAATGCCTCTGCCGCCTTATATTACACATAAACTGAAAGATAAGAACCGTTATCAGACAGTTTATGCAAAGAACGAAGGCTCCGCAGCAGCACCGACAGCAGGATTGCACTTTACTAAAGAGCTTCTTGAAAAAGTAAAGGAAAAAGGTGTCAATATCGCTCATGTGACTCTTCATGTAGGTCTCGGAACTTTCCGCCCTGTCAAAGTAGATGACGTGGAAAGCCACCATATGCATTCCGAATTCTACATAGTAGAGGAGGATCAGGCAAAGCTGATCAATGACACAAAGAAGGCAGGTAAACGTGTAATAGCAGTAGGAACCACAAGCTGCAGAACACTGGAATCTGCAACAGGAGAAGATGGAATTCTGAAATCCGGAAGCGGATGGACAGAAATCTTTATCTATCCGGGCTATCATTTTAAAATGATTGATGCCCTGATCACAAACTTCCACCTGCCGGAATCCACACTTGTGATGTTGGTGTCTGCGCTGGCAGGCAAGGAGAATATCATGCATGCCTATGAGACTGCAGTGCAGGAAAAGTACAGATTTTTCTCTTTTGGAGATGCCATGATTCTGATATGACACCGTTTTCTAACATTTGTTAGATACCATAAAACATAGAAAGCCGGGAGCGATTTCCCGGCTTTTGGCATTTAGAACCAATTACTTGTCTTTATATATGAATCTATGAGTTAGCCCATTTTTGAATGTAATAGCAGTAATATTTCCGTCGGCTGTGTAGATGGAGTCGAGAATAGTTTCCATATATGCTTTTAAAATATCTGGATCCACAGTGCTGACCAGTTTTTTGAAATAGATATATTTTTTATTTTTTAATTCTTTTTGAATCAGTAAATGACTGGCTTGCTTAATAAATTCCTCATCTGAAAGGAAGGAGGCTTGATCTTGCGTCATAAGCCCCAATTGCCTGTTGATATTATCTAAATGAGATGAGATTTCACTTTTCCGAATGATAAAATCTTTTTCCGACATGGAAGTCTCAGAATATAAATAAAGGTCCTGTAAACGCTGGAGTGCTCGCTCCTGCTTTTCTTTTTCTTTTCTGAGTTTTGAAAGTTCCGGATCAACAGCTGCCTTTTTCTTTCGTGGGCTCTTGACTGAAAAAATATAAGATCTGTCAGAACCATATCTTGACAGGAGATTAAAAAAGCTATTAAGCCCATTTTCTTCAACAGAAGATACTTCGGAGAAAACAGATCCGGATAAAAGAGCAGCGTTCAATTCATCTGGCGTATTTATTGTAGAAAATGTTTTCTTGGCGTTGAGCATATTCAGAATGTAATTGATAACGAATTCACCTATGACGATATCATTTACAGTAGGATTATTACATTTTTTAGTGTTGCGTCTTAAAGGACAACCGTAGTTTGAAGTACGATATCCATCAACATGAAGTCGGCCAGGAGTAGACACCATCTTACTGCCGCATTTATCACAATACATAATTCCTTGGAAGATGTGTGTTTTTGTAGAAAGATGAACCCTTCCTGGAAGATTGTCCATATTTCGTTGGTTAGATTTCATAATACTTCTCATTGTTTGATGCTCTTCCAGTGTAAATATTGCCGGATGGTGATTTTGAATCATAACCCATTCTTCTTCCGGGTTGATTGTTCTGCTTTCTACTCCCTTATATCGATTATATCGGTAGATTCCTGCATAAAAAGGGCTTGAGGCGATGATCCATACTGAATGAGGGGACCAGCTTACCCCAGCTCGTGTTTTATATCCTTTTTCGTTCAAAGCTCTGCTGACATAAGCAAGTGACCGATTAAGCAGATAAAGATCTTTTAATTCACGGCAAATGGAGGCTTCGTCTTCACGTATGGAAAAGACTTTTTCTTTAGGATCATAACTATATCCAAAAGGAATGCGTCCGCCGTTCCATTGGCCACTGTTAGCTCTTGATATCATAGTTGCTGTTACTCGCTCAGATGTCATGTTTCTTTCCAGCTCGGCAAAAACCAATATGATTTTCAACATGGCTTCTCCGATTGCAGTTGAGGTATCAAATTGTTCGTTCTTACTTACAAAGGTTACACGTAGCGAACGCAGCTCCTCATACATTTCCGCAAAGTCCAATAGATTTCTGGATACTCTGTCTATTTTCCAAACCAGAACATGAGTGAATTCGCCCTTTCGGATTCTCCCCATCATATTCTGAAATGCTGGTCTGTCTGTATTTTTTCCAGAATACCCTGCATCTTCAAAAATTTCATAATTATCGGTTCCGAGGATAAGCTGGCAGTATGCAATTAAATCCTTTTTCTGCATGGGAATAGAGTCTTTGTCTACCTGATGAATGGTAGAAACTCGAATATATATAGCGACTTTTGTTTCGCGTACAGACGGCGTGTTGCCGATTAGATTAGTTCTCTTTCGTGCCATATGGATGCTCCTTTGTTGGAATATATGTAAAATCTGTTTGACAAAATAGCGCCTTACTTTTCCAGAGCAGGGGCGCTGTTTTTATTTTTCTTCCAGTTCCTCCATCATGGCCAAAAAGAGACGCTTTCCTCTTTTTGACATCTTGCGGAACTTCAGAATAATATCTTGTTCATCTTCAGAAGCAATGGCACAACTAAATTCAGAATTTCCTACTAAATAATCTATGGAAGTATCAAGGGCTTTAGAGAGCCTGCCGGCGACATCTATCCCTGGGATAACTGTTCCTGTCATGATATCCTCAAAGGAATCTTCGGGAATTTCTGATTTAGTGATCAGATCGGACGGGTTCAGCTGCAACTGATCCATCCGGTCTTTTATTTTTGCAGAAAGAGCAGGAGCTTCTTTTTGCTCTGTTGTAGAATATTTTTCAGTGGTCCGGCCAAGAAGATAATCTGCCGGCACACCGAAATATTTTGCGCACCGATTAACCAGTTCGGTGGATGGCTTGGTATAGCCTCTCTCAATATTCGAGATTACCTGGGCAGAAACTCCTATGGCTTTCCCAAGTTCAGACTGAAGTAAATTGGCTTCAGTACGTAAGTCTTTTATTCGCTTGCCTACGGTCATAATTATTCCTTATTTGAAAGTAAATGTAATAGAAGTCTTTTTATAAGAATCTTTGGACATAGCTACGGTATTATAACTGCATGAAGAAGGTAACTTCCATTCAACTTGAGATGTACCAAATTTATTTTCGGAAAGACTGCCATCCCCGTATTTTTCTGAAAGATCATCTACAATTTTATTGTTTATTTGGGTTCCCATATCTAAACTACAGGAACCTGAGAGTGTATAATCTTCAATGTTATCATTTTCGTCTGTGGAAAATGTAAATATTAAATCCTCTAATCCATAGCAAGGAATATTATTTCCATCAGAAATAAATTGATATATTTTGAAATAATCCATATCCTGCATATCGTCTGGCTCTCCGAGTTTGACATAAACATCCTTTATCGCAGTGCCTGGAGCAAACTGATTAATATCATAACTATCATCTACTAAATCAGAGGACGAATTTAAAAGAGTAGAATATTCATCTGCTAAAAGCTGATATTCTTTTTTTAAATCATCAAGAGATATGCTTTCTAATTCTTCTGATGTTAAAATTTTGTAATCTGCATTTGCAATAGTCGAAAATGCGATAGAAGAAAATAAAAATACAATTAATCCAGATAAAGTTTTCTTTTTCATAGTTTATTTTCCTTTCCTGCTTCGGTACCACTCGAAGCTTATTATTTTGCTTGTTTATGAACCATTTTAGTAGGAAGAGCTTCTTCGCGCCTCTGCTCTTTTAATAACTTTTTCATATCGCCGATGATAATGTCTCGATTATCTTCATTTAATTCGAGAAATGCATTTAAAAATTTTTGAGCAATTTCATCAAGAGGATTACCATAAGTTTGTTCTTCAAATTCTAGACCGCCTATAATATATTCATCCGAGACACCATAAAAATTAGCTATTGTATATATGTCAGAACGAAAAAGACTTGAATCGGTATAATAACCAGAAAGAATTTCTGTTTTTAACAAAGGTTTTAAATCTTCTATATTTTTGCGAGAATGAGCAGCTAGTTTGGAAATTCTATTCGAAATATCATGGCATTCGATAAGCTGTTTTGTAGTAGAAGTATCATTACCTAAAAGATAATCTGTTGTAACACCAAATATAGAAGCTATATTTGCCAGAGTATCATTGTTAGGGCTAGATACTCCATTTTCCCAGCTACTAACTGTTTGCTTTATTACCCCCAATTTACTTCCCAATTCTGATTGAGTTAAATGGTTTTGCTTCCGCAATTCCTTAATTCTTTTTCCAAGCATAATATAACCTCCTGATGAAATTATAGTCCAAAAAAAGTGGACATACAATATAAAAAAGAAAAGTCCAAAAATAATTGACAAAAGTATTGACAATCCATAAATAGTGGATTATTATAAAAATGTCCATAAATATTGGACAGAAAGGAGAAAAAAATTGATGGCAACAATGCTGAATGTATCGCAAAGAGTAAAAGATGCCCGTTGCGATGCCAATTTAACACAGACAGAACTTGGACGAAAGATAGGAAAGTCCAAGCAATGGGTATCGGAACTTGAACGAGGAAATATTCGTTTGAGTTATGAAATGGCAGTAGTTATTTCCGAGGTATGCAATAAATCCACCGATTTTTTTTGCACCTAAAGTCCATTTGAAATAGACTTTATATTAATTATATAATGTGGAGGAAAAAAATAAATGCCTAAGTTTGCTACAAAAGCGGCCGACAATATGTTTTGTCAGGCACGATACGAGGCGGCAAAGTTCAATGAACGGTTAAGTAGCCGCGAAGGAGCTGCTGAAGAACTTGGTGTTGACCGGACAAGGCTTGCACGAATAGAACTTGGCAGTGTTATCCCTTATCCAGAGGAAGTGCTTCTGATGGCTGATATCTATAGAGCTCCTGAATTAAAAGGCAATTATTGCCGGGAAATGTGCCCTCTGGGAAAAGGAATGCCAAAGATCGAGAATCAGGATATTGATAGGATTGCACTCAGGGCATTGTGCTCATTCCGAAAGATCAACGAAGCCAAAGAACTCCTGCTGGATATTACGGCAGATGGAGTTATTACAGAGGACGAAAAGCCGGATTTAGAGAAAATTATAGCAACCTTGGATGAGGTTAATGAGGTGACTCAGAATCTGAAAAACTGGATTGAAAAATCTTTGAAATGAGAGGAGGAGATTTGGTGCAGAAGAAATTATCTCCTTGGTGCAAGAAGGCTAAAATAGCAATGATTCAGAATGATATCTCTGTCAATGATCTGGCCGAAGAACTTGGCTGTTCCAGATGCTATCTTTCGTCAACTTTAAATGGAAAGAATACCAGCATAGAAATCAGAAGAAGAATCAGCGATTATCTTAATATTTCGGATTCAGATAATTAAAAGGAAGTGTTTTGATGGACCTTAAAGAAAAATTAAAAGAAATATTAAAAAAGAACTATGGAATTACATCAGACGCAGAGCTTCTGGAGGAACTGAACAATATGGAAAGTGTTGATCTTGGAATTTTTGTAACCCAGATTGATGCAGAGAAGACAGCATAGATGAAGGAGGTGCGAAATTGCTTACAACAGAAGATATGAAGAAATATCATACAACAGCTGAGAGAATTTTAAATGCGCTGGATAACAGCTCGGTACCGATCAGCTGGCATGATATGGACAGATGCGCATTACAGAGCGTTATCGCCAAAGAATTGATCTTAATTGATAAGGAGGCAAGATAATGGATGTACGCAAAGTGCAAGATATGCGAAAGAATGTGGAACATCAGTACATTACAGAAGATTCCAAAACACGGATATATCTGTCCGTGGTGCGAGAATTTAATGAGAAGGAGTATGAGGAATATTCCAAAAAAAAGAAAAGAGCGAAAATAAAAAAGAGAATTCGCTTCTTGAAAAGGTCGATGGTTTACATCGTTCCTACAGCAGTCAGTCTTATCTTCTTCGGATATCTGAGCGATATGCTTTGCGCAATAAGGGGAAGCGCAGAACTCGGATCCGAATGGATAGCAATCCCGCTCATGTGGGTGTGGATATACGCATTGACCAGATTCGCTGTAGGAACGATGCATATTAAAAGCCCCAGACGCTTAAAGGAGAAATGAAGTGTAGACGGCACTCATAAATCCGCATCGGAGGCTTAAGTCAGAACTTTAAAACTTTGGTTTTGGAGCCCTTGTTTTTAAAGAACACCGTTATTTTATCACAAATTTAGGAGGTAATCAAGTAGATGAAAGAGGTTTTAGGAAGTTTGCCGGAAGTTATTACGGCATACAAAAATTATAATCTGCTAGTTCCGACAGCAACGGACGTGCAGCTTAATCCATTCTACAAATTCCATGTAGAAGAGGTTCCGGTCGATCTGGGCGAGAACAGCGGAGACATTTTCAAGGTTGGTTCAGTTAAGACAGGTAAGCAGGATGAGAGAGGAAAAGACATCTGGGAAGATGTGTTTTCTTTATCTAAGCCTTTGCTCAACAAAATGGCTATGGCAGCCGGTATCCAGTTCAATCCAAAGGAAACATATGGTGAGCGTATCGACCGGGTTACATATCGAGCACAGGCTCAGGGAGCTATGCGCAAGGCTGACGGAACAGCCAGAACAGAAACTGACCAGAAGGTGATCTGTCTGGAAGATGAAGAAGAGAAGTATCGCATTGAGTTTGCGGACAAAGCTGCAAAAGGCATTACTGATGAAAAACAGGCACAGGCAGCAGCGGAAATCTTTTCTGGACAATGGGTGGAATCCAAAAATAAATGGGGAAAGAAATGCCAGGCTTTTGTGATTGCGAAAGAAGACAGGGATAGATACATTGATCGCTCCGTCATGGTAAACATGGCACTGCTGAAAAAGACCTGGGCTGAAAAGGCTATGACCGGCGCGAAGCTTCGTGTAATAAGAGCTCTGCTTGGTGTAAAAGGTACATACACAAAGGCGGAACTGCAGAAGAATTTCGCAATTCCAACAGTAATTTTTTCACCGGATTTCTCGGATCCACAGGTCAGACAGGCAATGCTGACGCAGGGTATGAACTCTGTGAACAATATGTTTGGTACACCACAGATAGCAGTTAAGAACGTGGATTTCGAATCTGAAAGCACAGTATTTACTCAGGACGATTTGGATAATCCGGCATATGCTTCGGATACAGAAAGCGAAGATGATTATCCACCAATGCAGGAGCCGGATATTGCTCCTGAACCGGAGCCAGAACCAGAGCCGGACCGATCAATGGATTTTCAGTGCTCCAGATGCGGTGAAGTCATAAATGAAAGAGTTTATGAATATTCAATCAATAAATTTGGAGAGCCATTGTGTATCAAATGCCAGAGAGGAGGCGGACGCAGATGAAAATTATTAAAATTTCCACAGAACTTGAAATGACAATACACGATTTTCCGGAAGGAACCATGAGAGAACAAAACAAGGCTCTCTACGAACTGATTGGTAATGGATGCGATATTGTTGAACATGTAATGCCGAAGAGACTTTATACAATGTTAAAAATGTCACCTACACCAACAAGGACGCCTGGTGAATGCGTAAGCATGTTGATCGACGAAGAGGGAAGACTGAAGCCGAATAGAGCAAACCTGATTGGAAGCTATCTTTACGAATATGACAAGCATGGATGCCCTATTCTTGGAAACATACTGTTTATCGGAGAAAAGATGGGAAATAGTGGTGTTGATTTCTGCGGGATTAGTGAAGAGAACTTCGATCGTTTGAAAAAGGGGCTCGTAAATATGTTTCCTGCAATAAAAGTGACGGAGGTAAAAGAATGAAGATTTTACATACAGCTGACTGGCATATTGGCCAGTTCAAAGGTCCTGTAGTGGACGGGGTAAATCTTCGTTCACAGGACACAATAAAATGTCTTGAATATATGGTTGAGGTAGCTCAGAAAGAGAAACCGGACATCGTTTGCATTTCCGGTGATATCTTCCATCAGGAGCAGATTGGCCCAGTACGATACTCTGATGAAATGATTCATGCGACCAATATCATCACAGCACTGGCACACTTCGCAAGTTATGTGATTGTAATGCGAGGAACGCCGAATCATGATGGAAGCGGACAGTTCAGAGTTCTCAAAAGAATGCTGCTGAATGTCAACAATGTGTGCGTTGTGACAGAACCTTTTGTGATCAAAACGAGATATGCAGATATTGCCTGTATACCAGGGTTTGATAAACAGGAGTTCAGAGCAAAATTTCCTGGTTTATCTGCAGATGAAGAAAATCTTGCATGGACGAAATATATTTCAGACATAGTCTTGGCCTTAAGAGCGGAGTGCGAAAATACACCGATTCTTATGGCACATTATACCGTACCTGGTTGCAACATGGAATCCGGCCAGACATCTTTCTTTACGAATTTTGAACCGGTGATACCGAGAGAAACCCTGATTGCGGCGAAATATGAAGCTGTTCTTCTCGGACACATTCACCGACCGCAGATGCTTGATGGCCTGCATAACGTATTTTACTCCGGAGCGATCAACGCCATGAATTTCAATGATGAAGGACAGGAGCGAGGATTCTGGATTCACGAATTCAACGAGAACGGCGTACTGGTAAAAGGACACAGATACACTACACCGTACAGACAGTTTTATACGGTCACATGGGATTCTGATGAAGTCGGTGACTATATCCGAGAGGGAAACATGTACCTCCATAGAACAGGACTTCCGGAAAAAGTGACGGATAAGATAGTCCGGGTGCGGTATTCCTGCACATCTGAGCAGAAGAAGGCACTCAATATTCCATTACTGCAAAAGAACCTGTACGAGCTTGGCACATTCTATGTGGCAGATATTGAAGCAGAAAGCACTATTGACATCACGAACCGCGGACTTCTCTCGGAGGAAAGCGACCCAAGGTTGAATCTGGAAAAATGGTTGGAGGAAAAGACATTTAAGAATCCAGACAAAATCGTGGAGCTTGCCGAGCCAATCATAGCAGAAGCCATGAAACAGAGCACCACCGCAGAGATTCACGGTGTGTTTAAGCCGGTATCTATTTCGGTAAGAAATTACAGAAACTACAAGGAAGAAAGCTTTGATTTTTCAGACATTTCATTCTGCACGATTAATGGAGTAAACGGTGCAGGAAAGAGCAGTCTTTTCATGGATGCTATTGTGGATTGCCTGTTTGAAGAAACCCGTGAGGGAGACTGTAAGGCGTGGATCCGAGGTACAGAGGATGCAAGAAGCGGTTCCATAGAATTTATTTTCGACATCGGAGAGAAACGATTCCGGGTAGTCCGCACCAGAACAAAATCCGGAAAACCAACTCTGAACTTGTCACAGTATCAGGAAGAAAGTGCTGACTGGATGAATCTGTCCAAGGAAAGAATCGTTGACACACAGACTGAAATCGAGAAGCTTCTTGGCATGCACAGCATGACATTTCGCAGCTGCGCATTGATCATGCAGGACCAGTATGGATTATTCTTGCAGGCGAAGAAAGATGAACGTATCGCTATCCTTGGAAATCTGCTCGGGCTTGGAATCTATGGAGTAATGGAACTGGATGCCAGAAAGAAGCTTGCGGATGCAAGAAAGGAGCTTGCTTCTAAAAAAGAAGCCGTTCGGATCAAGACTGACTTCATTAAGGCTCAGGGAAATCCAGAGGAAGAACTGGAGACAGTAGAAAAAGATATTCATAAAAAGCAGGAAGAACTTGAAAATCTGGATGAATCCAGAAGAAAACTGCTCGAACGTCAGGAAAAAATATCTGAGGCAGAGAAAGAAAGCGAAAAAGCGAGAAGTGAATTAAAAGAATGCTCCGAGGAATGCAGTGTCGTGGAACATGACCTGGAATATTCAAAGCAGACGCTGACAGCGTGCAATAACCTTTTGGAACTGGCGGATGTGATACGAGAAAAAGCAAAACAGCATTCAGAATTATCTTTGCAGCTTTCTGGCGTAGAAAAGGACGTTATTAAATATAAAAATGCCAAAGAGACATTGAACGGTTACACCGAAGAGGCTGACCGTTACCAGAGACTTATTGATAAGAGCAAGCTCCGAAATGACCAGATACGCAATCAGATTTCACAGTTGGCATTTAATGTTCCTGATAATCTGGAAGAAAGACTTGACGCACTGGCAAAGGAAAGAGAAGAAATTGAGTGTCAGCAGGAAAAAAGATACCGATACTCTACAGCTCAAAACGAATTGCACGAAATTGACTCATCCTATTCGCAGAAGATATCAGGAGCTGCAAACCGACGGGATTATCGGCAGAAAAGGATTGCTGAGATCAAACAGCAGGAAGAATTCATGAAGAATTCTGGGTGCCCGGATATCGAGAGCGCAAGCTGCAGGTTCCTGTCGAAAGCAGTCGAAGATGTCAAAAGCCTTCCGGTTGAGCTGGACAATCTGAAAAAATGCGAGGAAGAGATTGAGATATTAACATCTGAGCGTGACAAAAAAATAGCCGATAAGCAGGAAGAGATTGAAAGAATAGGATACGATCCTAAACGCCTCGCTATTCTGACCGCATCTGTAACAGAACTTTCCAAATATGAACGAATGAAGAAAGCTGTGGAGGAGAACAAACTCGAAATTGCCCGTTTAGAGACCGAAAAGGAATCGAACGATAAAAATATAGGGCAGTGTGAGGAGAATCTGCTACAGGTCAAATTAAAGGCCTCTGAGATAACGGAAATAGTTAATAAACTATCGGAATCAGTTGACAGACAGGAACAGATCAAACAGCAGATGGCTCATCTGCAGACTTATGTAGAACAGGAAAAAGAACTTCCTGTTTACGAAGAAAGAAAGCAGCATGTTCTTGAAAGGATTGAGAGCATGGAAAAAGAGAGGGAAAAACTTACTGACAGAAAATTCATTCTCTCTTCTCAGCTTACTGGTATGGATACCATGTTGGAAAAAATGAAGGAAACATTTTCGACCGATATGGTGAAAGAAACAGACAGGCAGATTCGCAGTAACAAGGAAACTCTTGGAGAACTGCAGATCCAGAAGGGAGTACTCCTTGAACGTCTGGAAAATATCGATACCATGCGAGGCGAAATCTCCACGCTGAATAATGGAATTGCAGTAGCTGCTGGCAGAGCGGACTGTTATGAAGCATTAAAGCAGGCATTTTCACAGGATGGCGTTCCGCATCAGATCATCCGAAATATTATTCCTCACATTACTGATACTGCAAACAATATCCTTGGATCTATGACAGGCGGAACTATGGGAGTGGAATTTGTGATGGAACGTACCGTCAAAGGTAAAGACGGTGACAGAGCTACCCTGGACGTACTGATCAATGAGTACGGAAAGACAACTCTCCCATATGCTTCGAAATCCGGAGGGGAAAAGGTAAAGGCTTCACTTGCTATTATCCTTGCATTGTCTGAGATTAAAGCAACGTCCGCAGGTATCCAGCTCGGAATGCTGTTTATAGACGAACCTCCATTTCTCGACGATGATGGAACTCAGGCCTATGTAGATGCTCTGGAAACAATCAGACAGAGGTATCCAGATGTGAAAATTATGGCAATAACCCATGATGATGCTATGAAAGCTCGATTCAATCAGTCTGTAACCGTAATTAAAACAGAAGACGGCTCTAAGGTCATTTACTAAGGAGGCGTCTATGGGAAAAAGATACTATTGGCTTAAGCTGCCGGATGATTTCTTCCGGCAGAAGCCGATCAAAAAACTCCGCAGAATTGCCGGAGGAGACACCTACACAATTATCTATCTCAAGATGTTGCTGGTATCTCTGAAAAATGAGGGAAAACTCTTCTTCGATGGAGTAGAAGAGAATTTTACAGAAGAGATTGCACTTGAACTTGATGAAGAAGAGGAAAACGTAAAAGTCACAGTCCAGTTTCTTATGGCTCAGGGACTCCTGCAACTGATAGACGAAAGCGAATATGAGCTTACAGAGTGTTCCAGAATGGTGGGATCTGAAAGCGCAAGTGCTGAAAGAATGAGACGTCTTAGAGATAAAAAAACGTCACAATGTGACATTGGTGTGACGCGACAGTTACACCTCAGTGACGTAGAGAAAGAGATAGAGATAGATAAAGATAAAGAGATAGAGAATAAATACATTTGCCCGGAGGTGAACTCCGGACAGCCGCAACCGAAGGTGGAGATAGAGCCAGTTGCGGAGAACAGGACGAAGGTGGAGATAGAGCCATCCTGTTCAAAGGCTGAGTTGAAGGTAGAGACAGAGCCAGCTCAGGCAGATGTATTTATCAAACTGCCGTTGATCAATGGGGATGATTACCTGGTGACAAAAGAATATGTCAAAGAGCTTAAAGAATTATATCCGGCAGTTGATGTTGAACAGGCATTGCGTAATATGCGTGGATGGCTTGATTCTAATCCCAGAAACAAAAAGACTCCGAGGGGAATCAAACGATTTATTACAGGTTGGATATCCAGAGAGCAGGACAAAGCACCTCGCGTGCCGGATAAGCCAAAGCCTGTTTCTCAAAACCGCTTTAATAATTTTCACCAGAGAGATTATGACTTTGCAGAGTATGAAAGGCAGTTGTTGAAACGTGAATGAAGAAAAGGTTACAGGGACCGAAAAAGAGTTTTTGGATGTGTTCAGGCAGCTCTGCATCAGCAGGAGTTCGTGGCAGGTGTGGGCGGATCTTATGGCGGCAATGGCATGTACACTTGCAAATGCAGTAGATAAGTCATTGTCGAGACATACGGCAAGGGAAAAAGAGTATGCAGAGTGCATCAAACGCCTTGGAGGAGTGGAGAAGCCGGCCAAGTGCTTTGCGATTGTAGTTGAAGCACTGGAACGCAATCCAGATCAGGATTTCCTTGGGAGGTTATACATGAGCCTCGAACTGGGAAATCACTGGAAAGGCCAGTTTTTCACACCGTATGATGTCTGCAGATGCATGGCAGAGTTGACGATACATGACAATATGCAGAAACTGCAGAACAAAGAATGGGTATCTGTTAACGATCCTGCCTGCGGAGCCGGAGCAACACTTATAGCAGCGGCGAATACATTTCGCCGGAAAGGGTTTAATTACCAGACTCAAGTGCTGTTTGTTGCAAATGATATTGACCGGGTAACTGCACAAATGTGCTTTATACAGTTGTCGCTTCTTGGCTGTCCAGGATATGTAGCAGTTGCAAACACACTATCAAATCCAGTAGCAGGCAATACACTTATGCCAGAGGAAAGACCTGATCAGGAATTCTGGTACATGCCATTTTATTTCAGACCGGAGTGGAACATGAGAAGACAACTTCAGATTCTCAGACGCAGACAGCGGCGTCCTACCTTATTTGGAAGAGCACCGGAACAGATAACATTTCATTTTGATTTCGAGAAAGGAGAATACAAATGTCAGAACAGTTAAAACAGGAAGTGGACACTACTGAAATCGACCGTTTAGAGACGGAAACGGATGTGGACAGTAAAACGATAGGGCAGGACGAAACAGAACTGCCAGAAAGCAAATTAGAGGACGAGAGCGGCAATGAAGTGAAAGCAGAGGATACTGTGTATTTGGGGAAAGCTTCACTTGCTGAGATTCTTACAGGAATGGCGGATCCAACAGAAGAGGAAATTAGAGCTGCAGAAATTGAGAATGCAAAGCCGGTAAAGCAGAAGGCTAAAGAAAAACTGGAAGCTGAAAAGAAAAAAGCAACCCAGAAGAATTTTGCTGAGTCGATCATTGCTTATCTGTTGAAAAGATGCGAAGAGGATCAGGGGCTTGCTGAAGATGTGATGCAGGAGGGAAAGACCTGGAACAAGTGCTTTAACTATATTGTCGAACAGGCCAGGAAGCAGTCGAATGGCAGAAGTACAGCAGTTGAAGACCGAGTTGTGTATGAATGGGCCGAAGACTATTACCACAAAGAGGAGAAACCTGAATCTGTCCAAAAAGAAAATGATAAAAAAACAACCGAGAAAAAGGCTAAATCAACAAAGAAAGTTGCTAAAAAAGAAGAAAAATGCTCAAAAGATAAGAAAAACACACAGAGTACACCTGAAAACAACCAGAAAACTGAAAAGGCTGAGAAAAAAGAAAAGCCAAAGAAAAAAGAAGCAGCTAAGAAACCAGACAAACCATCTATGGATGGTCAGATGTCCCTGTTTGATCTTCTGTAGGAGGCGCGGAAATGGATAAAAGGAAATTATCGAAAATACCACGGGAAACGGCTTCTGATGAAATGCTCAAGTTTGCTGAAAGAGCAACAGGTACACATATTGTTACATGCACAGAAATTGAGAAAGATCTTCTGATGCTGATGTTTTATCCGGTTAAGGGTCTGAAAAAAGGAAAACGTGGAGCACGAATCCGAACATTTTTTTCAAAGACTGACTATATAACACAAGACCTGTCTGTGAGCAAAGTGAAATGGTTGACTGCGGCACTTGACAGAATGGACTGCATTGGCGAGTTCTATGAATATCATTACGATTGGGATACGGAAAAAAGAACATATATTCCTAAAATGTTCTTCTGGACTGATGGCGATCTTGAAAGAGAGAAAAACTTTTTTAAAGAGTGGGCTTATGAGAATGATGAATTGGAGTGGACTGCGGTAAATCGTTTTCAGGAAATGATCAAACAACAACGGTTGGATGAAAAACACGCTAAAGAGACAAATCCTATCGACAAAGTAATGGAAACAGTTAAAGAAGTGCCGGAAAGCTTCAAGAAATGGACATCAGAAAAAGCAATGTCATTTAGTAGATATCTGGTTTATTCAGCAAATTCTAAAAAGACAGCAGTAGTGCATTGTACACATTGTAAAGGTACCACGATAGTAGATCGAACCAAGATTCGCCTTAGAAATAACGAAAAGGGAACCTGCCCGCTTTGTGGAAGTCAGGTCACTATTAAGGCAAAAGGGAGAATGCCAAGAATTTGCGACGAGAGAACGGTATCTTTCATTGAACCAAGAGAAGATGGCTTTTTGTGGAGATATTTCAGAATAAGAAGATGGATAGGAGATAAAGGGACTGATGTACAAGATCATTTATATGAGATTGTGAGAACATTTTATAAGTTTGCTCCAGACGGAACTCCCTGCACTAATAGCTATGAATGGCGTGAATATAAACAGAGCGGACATATACGATGGTGCCCGAATGAGGGATTTATAAATTATATGGATTGTATCTTATATCCTGATAATCTTCCAGAAGCATGGAAGAAAACACCGATGAAATATTCGGCACTGGAAATCCTGTCAAAAAACAAACCGACGACACAAATTTATTATCCGAAAGCTGTTCAGAAATATAAAGATTTTCCACAGCTTGAATGGTTTATAAAAATGGGACTATATAATCTGGCGTTATATCTGATCAATGATGTGTATGGTCATGCGTTTGTAAATCGTGATTTCCATAGAACCAGAGGAATTTACCAAAAAGGAAAGACGATATTTGAAATCTTAGGGCTCACAAAAGAAAATACCAGAATATTACAGAAGCTGGATGGAGATATAGATGAGCTGAGACTATTGCAGGAAGCGCAGGACTCAGGATACAACTTAAAAGCAGATGAATTGGAACGGTTTTATAAGATATTTGGATGCAACACGACACTAATAAGAAAAGAAAACCGGAAAGCCAGCATTCATAAGATCTGCAGGTACATAGAACGTGAAGGTACAGAATACAGAGTAGGAGGCCAAGGAAATTGCTGGCAATATTCTTATATGCGCCATAAGGAAAGACCAGACGTCAGAGAAGAGAGAATTCAAAACTGCGCAAAGGACTGGTTGGACTATCTGAACTGGTGCAAAGAACTGAAATACGACCTCAACAATATGTTCTTCTATTTTCCGAAGAATTTCAAGAAAGTTCATGATCGGACGGCGGCTGAATATCAGGCATTACAGGATAAAAAAGCAGCAGAAAAGAAACGTCGGGAAGAAGAACGGATAAAGCGAGAGGCTGAGGTCATGAAAAAACTTCTGGAGGAAATGCTCAAAGAGAATGCCGGCATAGATAACGCTTTCCTGATAAAAGGAAAAGGATTGATATTGAGAGTGCCAAGAGATGCACAGGAAATCAAGAATGAAGGAGCTGCCCTTCACCATTGTGTTGGAACTTACGTTGATCGAGTGGCCAAAGGGCAGACACACATCTTCTTTGTGCGCAGAGTGGAAGAACCTGATACACCATATTTCACAATGGAATATAACAAAGGTCGAGTGATCCAGTGCAGGGGCAGTCACAACTGCGAGATGCCGTCATCAGTAAAAACTTTTGTAGCTGCATTCGAGAAACTGATGAAAGAACGAGAAGAAAAGATAGAAAGGAAGTGCGGGTAATGGCTAAGCAGATCATAAGGAGCATTCGTAAAGGCTCGGTACAGTGGAATGAAGAAGACAGACTGCAGATGGTTTCAATGCTGGCGAAAGCAGGATATGCGGTTCAGATCGTAAGAAAAGAGATTCCAAGCAGTGAAACTAGAAAGACAACGCAGTATGAATATGTGATCGAGTACGGAGAGAGGGTGGAGTGATGATCGCTATGAAACCTGTATCAAAAACAGGAATTGTTATTCGATACAATTTCGTGAAGTTGGAACATGAATACCATTATTGCCCGGCTTGCGGTGGTGCGTTGAATGCTGGACCAGATTACTATCCTGATTTTTGTGAGAAGTGCGGACAGGCACTTGATTTTTCCGGAACAGAATGGAAAGAAGATAGACAGATCGGGTTCGTAGAGCCAGAAGCCGTGTAAGAAAGGAGATAGAATGACTAAGAAAAGTTGTAGAAGAACAATGGATGAAAATAAAATCCACGAGAAAGCAGTAAAAATGAGAAAAAAGACAGATGAACAGCTGGTTCATTATGTGGAAGACAGAGTGGAGAAAGCCAGAAGTGAAGGGTTCAACGAAGGCAAGGCTTTAGCTAAAAATACAGCAAAGGAGTTTATTGTATTGCTTCAGCAGAATAAGATTCCGGGAATCGGAGCAGTAACGATCAATAAGCTGGTGAAAGTGGCAGGTGAGCATGGATACTTATAATCGTTCAATCATAGGGCTTAAAAGCAGATCAAACGGCGAATATTTTGAAAGAATGATTATTGCAGCTTCACGGTTCTATGAGGACCGGGGGATAGCTGTTATAGATAAAACCCCTGAAGCTTTTAAAGTGATTAAGCCGTATAACAGAGACAGAGGCCAGTTCATATGTTGTTTTACACAACAGGCTCAACCGGATTTTAAAGGCGCCCTGATGGACTCTACAATGGTTCTGTTTGATGCGAAACATACAGATAAAGGCCAGATCAGTCGGAATGTTGTGACAGAAGAGCAGGAGGAATGCTTTGAACGTTACATGAAGATGGGGGCCATGTGCTTCTTGGTAATATCCCTCGAATTCGAGGAGTTTTACAGGGTTCCATGGATCGTATTCAGAGACATGAAAAAAATCTACGGACATAAGTATATGAATCGTGAGGAACTGGCGCCTTATAGAGTTAAATATAACAACGGAGTTGTGAAATATCTGGACGGGATAACACTCCGGGAAAGGAACGAAGATGAAAGTACAGAAGTATGAGATTTCCAGAACTATTGATAAATTGAAAAGCATTGTGCAGAAGAACGACCAGTTTCCGGCATTAGGAGGCGTTCTGGTAAAGGACGGGTATTTAATCGCATCCAATACAGAAATGACCATGCAGCTCAAATTAGAGGCCTCTAAAGGCAGTTGCTTCATCATTCCTATGAAAGCCTTTGATGTAATTAAAAATCTTCCGGATGGCGAAGTGATTATTGATGCAGACGGCAAAAACATTGTTACGATCAAGACAAAAGCTATAAAGAATAAATACCAGAGCTATCCTCCGGAAGAATTCAGTTTTGATATTACAGAAGATCTGGATGCCCCAGAAGTTGTGATCAATGGCAAGAGGATGATGGAGGCAATTGGACATGTTATCTATGCAGCTGCAGACAGCAGTTCTGCAACACAGATGATGGGTGTGTACTTTGAAGGTGGAGAAAACAAGATTAAGTTGGTCGCACTTGACGGACATGTCGTAGCAGTTGATTCGATACCGACTGACGGTACCGCAGATATAAAGCTGATAGTGCCTAAAACAGTGGCAAAGAAGCTTGTGTCAATGGGAATTATTGATGATGTTGCTGTTACATATACAAAAAATAGAGCGGTATTCAAATCAAAAGAATATACCATTTACACGAGGTTAATAGAGGGTAAGTATTTTGATTACGATAGATTTTTCATGGCGGGAAAGATGAAAACTTATGTTTCCAGACCGGAATTAGTTGCGGCAATGACAAGGGCTAAGATGTGTACGGAAGAAAAGAAACCTGCAGTCTTCGAAATGAACGAAGATCAGTTAAATATTCGCATTGCCGACAGACTTACGGATTATCAGGAAGAGGTGAAGCTTCAGGATCCGCTTCCTGAACCGTTAAAAATTGGTTTCGATTCTAAATTGGTCCTTGAAACACTGAAAGCATTCACTTGTGAAAATATAGCCATGAATTTCTCAGGACCTAAGATGCCGGCGGTTGTTGAAGCGGAAGACAGTGACATGAAAGCTATCGTGCTTCCAGTAATGATAAGAGAGGAATAAAAACTATGATTGAGATCTTGGATATGAAAGATGTAAAAGATGCAACACCAGAAGAACTGGAAGAGCTTCGTCGGAAAGGATTCCTTCCGAAAACCAGATCCAAAAGAATTTCCAGGAAACCACTTACTCCATATGAAAGAACCAGAGCACAGGTGGCTGCTACCGGGAATAGATGGGCGATGGAGAACTTCTACGCCACACACAGCTGAAAGGAGATATTCATGGGAATGTATCATAAGAACCATCTTGTTGGCCCTGGTTTTAAAAGACGGGCAAAACGTCAGACTTCGAAAGGGATGAGAAGAGCTGCAAAGAAAAGTTGCAGAGAACATTTCGAGGATAGTATTACATTGACAAGGAAAAGCCATAATTTACATGGCATAGACTCATGGAAATTTAGTTGAGAGAAGAAAAAGATGGCGAATTTATATAATTTGTGCAGAAAGGACGGGACAGTGATGGAATACTCCATCACCGCATCCGACATAGCAAAGCGAATTGGATGCGATCGACAGGATATCTATTCTTCGGCAAGCTATGGGCTCCTGATCAAGAAAGAGTATTATGCAGAAATTACAGACCGTCCGTTGAGCTGGAAGAAAGATATCGACTTGCTGACAGAATATGATCAAACAAGAATAGGATTCTTGAGAATGTGTGGGAAATTATGAACGCAGAAGAAACAAAACGGTGGAAGGCGAAGCAGCTCCGCTATAAGAAGCCAATAGTCCGGGATTTGAACTTGGACAAGATACAAGAGGATTTATGGAACATCATGGAGAAATGTGAAAATATTCGTTGGTATACAGATTCTGATGATGGAAACGATTCTCTTATTAATGCTTTGGATGGAGACGAAGACGAAGCATATGAATTTAAAATGGCGTTTGCAGACCTGTGTGCTGAATGTGAAAGAATGCAAGAGGATTTGCAGGAAGAGTGGATTCCGAATTGTTTTGATACATTTTTCGTGGCAGCAGGTGCAGGGGAAAGCTTCGGGGGACTACTTGGTTGGGATTCCTTTGAAGGAGATTATTTCGGAATTGACGGTACAGATGCTTGGGCTGAAGATGAAGCAAAGAAGAAATTGAAAACAATGACAAAGGATGAATTGATAGCAGCGACCAGACAGTGCTTTAAGGTTTACCAGTCGTATATAGGACTGCGGAATCGTTACGATTCCTTGAAAGCGGCTATAGACATTCTGAGAGATCAAAACACTGGATTCTTGCAAACTATTAAGGAAATCGAGCGATTGTATGAAGCGGCGAGCAAAGAACAAGGTATAACTGCCAAATATAGTACGGAGTGGAAAGAATTTGAAAGATATACTGATGCGCTTCCACAAGAGGCTTGGATTCAGTAGAAAGGAGTAGCATGAAAGTATATAAAGCAGTTTATGGAAACGAAAATAAATGCAAGGAACTTCATAAAGAGATGAATATGAATGTAGGTCCGACCAGACTGGTTCAGCCAGATTTTTATTTGCTAGTCGATGTGGATGATATTCAGAAACAGGTGAATGCATTGGAAAACGAGGTTCACCGCATGAAAAGAGTAGAGGCAAGGAGGAAATGGCGTTATGGAAGAAAAAAATATTAAGATAACAATTAATGTTGAATGCTCGGAAAAATCTAGTGTAAAAAAAGAACAGATTACTGGATATCTGCTGAGAGCTATTGCGGGAGTGGCTGCAAGCAATAAATTCCTTATTACAAATTATGTATGTGAAATAAATGAGAAAAATGATGATAAGTTACAGGAGGAACTTAAAGAAACGGAGGCGAGAGAATGAGCCGGTTAAAAAACAGATTATTAAATTATCATATACAAGTGAAGAAATTCGCAGATGATGACCAGATGATTCTTGCGAACGATGTTTTAAGTATGATTGAACAATTGCAAGATGATTTGAAGTGGTATGAAAAGCCTAAACTCACGAAAATCGAAAAGAGTTTTCTTGAGGCACTGGATCCTTCGTGGAGTTACATGCTGAGAAATGGAAAAGGGCAACTATATCTTGCCAGAAAAGTTGAGTCTATGTACGGAAGTAACTACAAATATTTGTATTTAGAAGGCATAACAAATGCAAAGTTTGATTTTGTTGAAGCAGAAGGCGAAAGCTGGTTTATTGACGATTTGAGAAAATTGGAGGTAAAAGATGAGGCTAATTGATATGGAATCGATTCCTATGATTCGCCACTATTGAAAATAACAGTCTAAAAAATATGTCCAAAAGCATATAAGGAGAAATGAAAAAATGTTGAAAATAATACGATGCGAAGGAAATGGGGAATGCAGTTGCAAAAAATGCGACGATAAAGGCATTCGGAACAGGTACGGGATGAGCTCTTTATACAAAATAGAGGGGCAGGAAGGTTACTACTGTGAGGAATGCATAAAAGAAATTATAAGAAAGGAGGAACGAGAATGGTTGTATATGCAGAAAATGACAGCAAATAGGCATCTGCTGCTAGGGGGAGGAATCTTTCCGGTGCAGATGTGATGATATGGACAGTTATGAATATGCGGAGGAGTGTGAAGATTATGAGGTTGATTGATGCAGATAAATTGAAGTATGCGATACATTGTGCATATTCTGATGATTTAGAGATTCTTGAAAAGATTGACGAACAGCCGACAGCTTTTGATGTGGACAAGGTTATTAGTGAATTGAAAAGAGATAAATTCGTTGAATCAGAATGTATCTTATCTGACGTACATCAAGGATATAATGCTGGACTGAACAGAGCAATAGAAATTGTAAAAGGAGGGTGGAGTTGAATGAGAGAAATTCTTTTCAAGGGAAAGAAAAAAGATAACGGTGAATGGATAGAGGGATACCTGTTGGATGGTGGAATGCCGGGAGAAAAGCGAATATTCATAGGGAAATTGGTAATAGGCAAATGGACCGTTACGGCGGATGAATTTGACGAAGTTGATCCGGATACAATATGCGAGTACACAGGATTAACAGATAAGAGCGGCAAGAAAATCTGGGGGAATGATATTTTGATGTGTCATGGAAATTCAGAAGACCTTGTAAAAACGGTATTTGGAGAATTTGGTGTAAGAAATATTGAAACCGGGTCCATAGTAGATAAAGTTGTCGGATGGCATTATGAGATTATTCCGACAGATACAATCAGCAGATGTGAACCATTCTGCTATTCAATGCCACTGACCAAAGATTATATCGACAGGTGCGAAATGGAAGCAGTTGGAAGCATTTTTGACAATCCAGAATTATTGCAGGAGGAATCAGATGAGTAAATCAGTGTTAGTGATAGATACACCAGAGAATTGCTATGATTGCCCGTTCGGAACTGCATACTGCGGCGAACTTGAATATGTGGGCTATTGTGAATTAGCTGACTGTTTAGATTATGATGTAATTCTGATGACAGAAGAACATTATGATTGTGAAAGCAAATCAAGACCTGATTGGTGTCCATTGAAGCCACTGCCGGAGAAAAAACACTACCGAGAATGATATGACGGATTATCAGTGCGGGATGGTCGAAATCAGTGCGTTGATGCGATTAAAGGAGGAAATTATGATGATTAATTTAACTGGAAAAATCGTGTTTGTAAAGACACAGGAAGAATATTTGAGTGTTCTGAAAATGGCAAAGCTTCAGGGATTCACATGGGCGAGAGAAAACCATTTAAACCCTATCGTAATTCCGTTTCCAAACATATTGAATTTTTACGACAGTAAGATTGTTACTTACAACTATGTTGAAAAGACAGTGTATGAAGCATCCGAAATCGTCGAAGATGAAGAAAAAATCAAGGACGCAGTAAACCTTGTCAGAACATTCACTAAATACCCAGACAGAACAGCCTTGACGGACTCATTTATTAAGTCTTTGGAGTTACTCGCAGATGTCGTAGAAAGTCAGATGGAGGAGATGAAGAAATGAAAAAATTTAAAGAAAAACGCATGGCAAGTTATGTGCTCAGAAGCAATGAACTGATTCAGGAAGGCAAAACAAAAGAAGCTGCAGAGCTATTTGGAAAAGGCTTAGGTTATTATAATTCAAACATTATTCATGCCATTACGCCTTATGCAACCGCGGATGCAGGACTTATATCTACTGTTTTACGTCATTTAGCATCAGAAATCGAAGAAAAGAATCCTGGGGCAAAAGAAATGCGAGAATGGGCAGAAACTCATGTCGAAAAGCCGGAACTCAAAGAGATAAAGAGAATTAAGAAACCTAATTGTAAATAAGAAAAATATTCGATTGGAGTGAAAAGATGTTTGATATCGAAAAGGCAAGAGAAAATGTGCTTGATGAACGAACCATAGCAATTCTTGAAAAAATGAATGTGAATAGTATACGAGAAAAATCTTGCGATGGTCATGTGTTTGAAAGGTCTGAGACTGACCGGCCGGGAAGATATATATGCAAAAAGTGCGGTTGCTCAGAGGATGCAACATGGATCAGCGGATATAACCGAGGAATTGAACATACAAAAGCAGACGCTGAAAAGTATAAATTGGCTCTTTTTGCTGTTATCAGAAATAGCAAAGTATTACCAAAAGGATTAATCCTTGGAAAATCTGCAACTGAAATAAATAAAATGTCAAGGGAAACTATGGATGAAGTTTTGAAAAGTCTTGATTTCGAGAAGATTCGAAGCTGGTATGATGGGAAAAGAGGTGAAATCTGATGTCTTTGGAAAATATAGGAAATATTCACACTGATTTAATTCCTCTGTCAGTTTTACAGGATGTTGATAAAAGAATTTCTGATTGGCTTGCAACGGGTGGTAAAGAGGATGATCCGTATATACAAAGACAGATAAAGTATTTGAAACAGGTTGAAAAGGCAGCAACCAAAGAAAGGAAATAGAAAAGCAAATGACAGTAAAAATGATTAAAGATGAAGATGGAAATTATGTTCCAGAAGAGTGTTGTAGCTTTTCCAGAAACTTTGAAACGGGAAACATCGAGATAGATTATGTCGATTTACCTTGCGGAGCGGATTGCGATGATCAATGCCAGAATTGTGTAATTCAGCGAATTATGAACGAGTATACAGAACAGGAGAAAGAATTAAAGAAATATCGGGAAATTGGAACGATAGAAGAATGCCAGGTGGCGATGGAGAAATTTATTGAAGAGGCACAATTGCATGAAGCTCTCAGAGTTTTAGACGAAAGGATGTGAAAAATGAAAGAACTTATATTTTATATATGTGGAATCTTTAGTTGCATGATCGTATGGTTCTTGTGGGCTATTATAGCCTCTAAAAAGGCCAAAGAAGCCCCTTTGAAAGAGTATGCAAGGATTCATATTGATATCGAAAAAGCTATCAGAGAGAATGAAGAACAGATAGCGATGACTAAAAAGTATCAGGCGATGGAAGATCAGGTGATTGACCAGATGATTCTTCAGTGGAAGATGGAATATCTGCAGAGCCAGAGAGAATGGCTGTTTACATTACTTGGCGGAAAGATGGAGGATTCGTATGTACAGCAAATGTCAGAAATGTGGAAGGAAACTGACGGATCCGGAGAGCATTGAAAGGGGATATGGTCCGGAATGTTGGAATGGTTTGACTACACATTATTATCCACATCCGGAAGACTGGGAAAAACACAAAATACCTGGTCAAATGACTATAGAAGATTTCTTGGGAGATTTAAAAGATGGAGGAGAAAAGGATATGTCCTGAATGTGGGATGATGGAAGCGCTTGATACAGTGCGAAATTTCTACGCTCCGGGAATGACAGATCAACAATGGAAACGGTATAAAGAGGAGTACATGCTTAAATATATAAAGGAGAATTGATATGGATAAAAGTTTATATAATGTAAGCGGATGTAAGGACAGAACAGCACATGATGCAATCTGCGCAGCGGATAGAACCCGAACATTGGTGTACAGGGCAAGTAGAAGCAAAAAGGATGAGGATGCAGAATTGTTTGTGAAGATGGTAAAGAGACTTGCCAGAGGTTTTGGATTCAAACTCTGTGACAGAATCAAATTCGAGGATCCTGAGACTGGAAAGAAATATGTGTGAGGTGGAGCATGGATACAGAAAAACAATTCGTTGTTATGAGCAAAAAAGATGTTGAAGAAATGATTCAGCAGGCAGCAGTGGCAGGGGCCCAGGTTGCAAGCGATACAATGCTGGTGGCTCAGCGCCGGGCTGAAAAAGAAAGAATAGATCGCAGACTTCACAATACAGAATTGCTCCTCAGAAACTACAGGACTCTCAAGGCATCCTGTGAAAATGCTGTATATGAATCGAGGGATTCAAAAAGAGAAGAGGTCACAGAAATACTGGAAGGCATTATGGAGATGAAAGACGACAAGGTGATTGTGGAATCTATCAAGGCATCGGCAAAGAGAACAGCTTTAATGGTACAGCATATTGATAAAATGCTGGACGTATACAGAATTTATTGTGGCAAGCTTTCAGAGAAAGACAAGAGAAGATACAAAGTAATCAAGTTATTGTACATATCAAAGCAGTCAATGAATATTACGGAAATTTCAAAAAAGTTTTCCGTTAGTAAAGTCACTATTTACGAGGATCTCAAAATTGCGAAAGAGCGCTTATCTTCGCTATTTTTCGGGATTGACGGACTGAGATTTTTTTGAAAAATAGAAAATATCGAAAAGCGTTAACTTAACATTGACTTAATAACGAAAATGGTGTATGATAATCGGGTAAAATTTTATCATGAGCCATGAGCCATCAGAGTGAAATCTGGTGGCTTTTTTAATGTAAACCTTTGGACGGGAGGGATATAAATGTAAAGGTAAAATGCTCCTTTAGAAAAATAAAGGAGATCATACATGAATGGAATAATTATGCTGTTTGTCTACGCAGCCATCATGATACTGGCGACAGTGACCATGACTAAAAAAGAGAAAAATGTAGTAAATTTTTGTGTTGGAAGCCGGTCTGAGAACTGGATCCTGTCCGCACTGAGTATTGCGGCGACGTGGATCTGGGCGCCGGCTTTGTTTGTTTCAACAGAAAAAGCATATTCGGCCGGATGGATTGGGCTTTTCTGGTTCTTAGTGCCAAATGCTTTATGCTTGGTGATATTTATTCCGTTTGCAAAGAGAATTCGGAAAGAAATGCCAGAGGGAATGACGCTTTCGGGTTACATGAAAGAGAAATACAGTTCTGATGGGGTAAAAAGAGTTTATCTTTTTCAGCTGATCGGACTGTCCATGCTGTCAACAGGTGTTCAGCTTCTTGCAGGAAGCCAGATCCTGAGTGCAGTTACAGGAATTTCATTTAGAACCATGACGATCCTGCTTGCCATTATTGCAATTTCGTACTCTTTGTTTTCTGGAATCAAAGCATCCATGCTGACCGATGCAATTCAAATGGTATTCATGCTTGTTGCATGTAGCCTATTTGTTATATTTGGATTGCGAAACACGGGCGCAGAGAGCATTTTACAGGGCATTAACGGCATATCTGGAGACTATGCAAAGCTATTCAGTGGAAAAGGAATGGAGATATTTCTTTCGTTTGGACTTCCGACAACTATCGGACTTATATCGGGACCATTTGGTGATCAGAGTTTCTGGCAGAGAGCCTTTGCCGTGAAGAAAGAGAAGCTGGGAAAAGCGTTTCTGCTTGGAGCTATCTTGTTTGCAATAATCCCGCTGTCCATGGGAATTCTTGGACTAATGGGAGCAGGTACAGGATATCAAGCACAGGACCTCGGAACCATTAATTTCGAGCTAATCCGGCATTTCTTTCCATCATGGGCGGTACTGCCATTTCTTTTTATGATTATTTCCGGATTGCTTTCTACGGTGGATAGTAATCTATGCGCTGTTTCTTCACTGACGACAGATCTGTCAGGCGGAAAGGATATCAGAAAAACCAGAACAGCAATGGTAGTTTTACTGGCAGCAGGAATCCTGATTGCAAATATACCGGGAATAACAGTTACGCACCTATTTCTATTTTATGGGACATTGAGAGCATCCACACTGTTACCAACAGTACTGACACTGAAAGGAGTTCGCCTGACATCTGGAGGAATAATCGCAGGAGTGATTACTTCATTGACAGTAGGGCTTCCTGTATTCGCCTACGGCAGCGTTTTGAATAGTGGACCATATAAAACACTGGGAAGTATGTTGGCAGTCCTGTTGAGCGGAATTATCGCCCTGGCTACTTCCAGAAAGGAGAGACACTATGCTCGGTAGAAAACAATCCGTTCGAAGGAATGAAGACTGGAAGAATGCGCTTGATCACATTGAAGAGACGGTGTCAAAGAAAGAACTGGATTCCCTTGTGAAAAAGACAGTGAAAGACATCAAAGAGAAATGCAAGGGGAAAAAGGCAGCCTATGCATGGAGTGCAGGAAAAGACTCACTGGTACTTGGAGAGATATGCGAGAAAGCCGGTATTAATCAGAGCGTCCTTGTAAGGTGTAATCTGGAATATCCGGCATTTATTGCATGGATAGAGCAGAATAAACCCTCTGGCCTTGAGGTTATTAATACTGGACAGGATATGGAATGGCTGAAAAAGCATCAGGATATGTTATTTCCGGATAAAAGCAATAAGGCAGCGCAGTGGTTTCATATCGTACAGCATAGAGGACAGGCGCGATACTATAAAGAACATCAGCTGGATATACTCTTGCTTGGGCGTAGGAAAGCGGATGGCAATTATGTTGGAAAAGATAATATCTACACTAATTCAGCCGGAATCACCAGATACAGCCCTCTCGCAGAGTGGAGACACGAAGATGTCCTTGCGTATATTCACTATTATGATGTGAAACTCCCGCCCATATATGACTGGGAGAAAGGATATTTATGCGGTACACATCCATGGCCTGCCAGACAGTACATGGAGACAGAACAGCAAGGTTGGAAAGAAGTTTATGACATTGATAAGACCATAGTTGAAAATGCAGCACAGCATTTCGATGGAGCCAGAGAATTTTTAAAAGCTATCAAATAGCCGGTTGCAGCCGGAAGCCATTGCCCTTCAGAAATGGAGGACAAGCAAGATGAAAGTAACAATCAAAAAATTGAGTGTTCTGAAGCATCCTGAGAAAAATGTCAGGATTCATTCAGAACAGCAGATCAGGGAACTGAAGAGATCACTTGAAAAGTTTGGTCAGACACGAGCACTGGTCATTGATGAAAACAATATCATTCTGATTGGCAACGGTTTGTATGAAGCTATGGTGAGTCTTGGCTATCAGGAAGCAACTGTATATGTAAAAGCAGGGCTTTCTGAGAACGATAAAAAGAAACTCATGATAGCTGATAATAAGACCTATGCTCTTGGAATCGACAATCTGGAAACCCTGAATGAGTTCCTTGAGGAACTGCAGGGGGATCTGGATATCCCTGGATATGATGAAGAAATTTTACAGCAGATGGTTGCTGATGCGGATGAAGTTACCGAAAAACTCTCTGAGTATGGAACTTTAGATGATTCCGAAATCCAGAAGATTAAAGAAGCAAATGAAAAGAGAGAACAGAAAGCCGCAGTGGATACACAATCAGCTGATAATGGAGAGAGTAGCCCGGAAAAGCCGAACCCGCAGAACGAACAGCCAGCAGAAGAGCAGAATGCCACTGAAACCGAACCAGAGATCACAGAGACCAGAAGGTTTGTTGTCTGCCCTAAATGCGGTGAGAGAATATGGCTGTAAAACGCTGCGAATCAAACATTGATGTTGTGAAGGCTGCGGAAATCCGAATAAAAAATGTATTTGGAAATGGTCTGCCAGTGTTCTTTTCTTTCAGTGGGGGAAAGGACAGCTTGTGCTTGGCACAGTTAATGGTAAACCTAGCCAACCGTGGCGAGATTAACATGAAACAGCTTACCGTGCAATTCATAGATGAAGAAGCAATATTTCCTTGCATGGAAGAAATGACAAAGAAATGGCGCAGAATCTTTATGATGATGGGAGCTAAATTTGAATGGTATTGTGTAGAAGTAAAACATTACAATTGCTTTAACGAGCTGTCGAATGACGAGACATTTATTTGCTGGGATTCAACAAAGCAGGATGTGTGGGTACGACAGCCTCCTTCTTTTGCAATAAGGAGTCATAAACTGTTAAGACCGAGGATTGATGCTTATCAGGATTTCCTGCCACGAACTACTGTATCAGGTATTACGATGGTCGGAATCCGTACAGCGGAATCCGTGCAGCGTCTTCAGAATATTGCGTCTATGACAAAAGCCGGAAACAGAATGACATCCAAGAAGCAGGTATTTCCAATCTACGACTGGACTGATAATGATGTATGGCTTTTCTTACTGGGGAACTATGTAGATATCCCGGAGATATATCTGTTTCTCTGGCAGTCAGGATCCAGTAAACGTCAGATGCGGGTATCGCAGTTTTTTTCTGTTGATACAGCCAGAAGCCTTGTGAAGATGAATGAGTATTATCCAGATCTTATGGAGAGAGTCATTCGAAGAGAGCCGAACGCATATCTGGCCGCCCTGTACTGGGATAGCGAGATGTTTGGCAGAAGTTCCAGAAAGCGGAAAGAATCTGAACAGGGACAGGAGCAGAAAGATTACAAACAGGAATTGATAAATCTGTTTGATCATATGGAAATTTTTGATACTCCGCATAAACGGCATGTAGCAGAGAGGTACCGTAATTTCTTTATTGCAGTATCTGCTATTGCAACACCGGAGGACTGCAAACATATTTACGAGGGTCTGATATCTGGTGATCCTAAGATGCGGACGTTCAGGGCACTGTATCAGAGAATATATGGACGGTATATCAATAACGCAAAGAAGGAGAGAAAACATGGATAGTAAGTTAACAGCGCCGCTGTCCACGTTGCGTTGGGTGGACAGAAATTTATTAAAGCCGAATGACTATAACCCGAACAAAGTTTCGAAAGAGAACTTGAAACTGCTTATTCAGTCTATTCTTACGAACGGATGGACACTTCCGATAGTAGCCCGACCGGATATGACAATCATTGATGGCTTTCATAGATGGACAGTTGCAGGAATGGAGCCTTTGCTTTCAAAACTGGATGGCAAGGTTCCTATAGTTATTGTGGAGCATAAAGAGCATTCAGAAGATATTTACGGTACCGTTACTCATAACAGGGCAAGAGGTACGCATTTGTTGGAACCTATGAAGAAAATTGTAAAAGAGCTCATGGACGAAGGCAAAACGGTTGAAGAAATCGGAAAACAGCTTGGAATGAGACCGGAAGAGATCTTCCGTTTGTCTGATTTTTCAAAAGAAGACTTCTTGAAGATGATGACAAAAGGGGTGACGGGCTATTCAAAAGCTGAATTTATCACAAAAATTTAATGATGTTCTATTGCACATAGAACAAAAAGCGGGGAGAGGGAGTGCAACCTCTCCCTTTTGCATATGCCGAAATAAGATGATGGAAGGGAGGGGTGTCCATTGGCAAGGGCAAGAAGTCCCAACAGCATTGAAGCTGAGGAAATGTATAAGAGAGGGATGAAACTTGTTGACATTGCCAAGAAGTTGGATGTTCCTGCCAGTACAGTTCGACGCTGGAAATCAACCCAGAATTGGGATGGAGATACAAAAAAGAAAAAAAGCGAACGCTCGCCAAAGAAAAAAGCGAACGCTCGGCATAAAGGCGGACAGCTTGGAAACAAAAATGCTGTAGGAAACAAAGGCGGTCCCCTAAAGCCGGGAGATAAGATCGCAGAGAAACACGGGGCGTATTCTTCTGTCTATTGGGACGTCCTTGATGAGTCTGAAAAAGATATGATCGAAGATATCCCGATGGATGAAGAAATGCTCCTGATCGAACAGATTCAGCTCTTTGCCGTGAGGGAAAGACGAATCATGGCGGCAATCAATAAATACCGGAATATGAATGGAGAAGTATCTTTGTTCGGCTTCACCAGAACTGAAGACAAGCGAGCTTTCAAATCGGATGAAGATAAGCAGCTCTATGAAGAACGCATTGAAGAAAAGGTTGCTTCTGGAGATCGTCTTCCGGGTAACACATATAACATGATGACAAATATGGAAAACAAGGATAATATGATCGCCAGACTTGAAAAAGAGCTGTCAACTGTGCAGTCGAAGAAGACCAAAGCCATTGAGGCACTTGCGAAGCTGAGACTGGAGAAGCAGAAGATTGCCGGAGAAAGCAAGGGCAATGAGGTTGTTCGTGCATGGGCTGAAGCTGTAGTGAAAGCAAGGAGGGAAGAGAAACATGATGGATGATACGGCGTTCTCTGAGTTCCTTGACGAAAGCATTCCCTTGTGGCGTGATGATCCAGTCATGTTTTTTCGGGAAGTTCTGAATTTCGAACCAGATGAATGGCAGGCACAAGCAGCTAGAGACTTGGCTGCAAACCCAAAGGTAAGCATTAAATCCGGACAGGGTGTTGGAAAGACTGGTCTTGAGGCAGCGGTGTTCCTGTGGTTCGTTACCTGTTTTCCGCACCCAAGAATCGTTGCGACAGCACCAACCAAACAGCAGTTGCACGATGTCCTCTGGTCTGAGATTTCCAAGTGGATGAGCAAGTCCGAACTGCTCTCTATACTTCTAAAATGGACAAAGACATATGTTTATATGGTTGGAGAGGAAAAGCGTTGGTTTGGTGTTGCCAGGACTGCCACAAAGCCAGAGAATATGCAAGGTTTCCATGAAGATAACATGCTTTTTATCGTTGATGAAGCTTCCGGTGTTGCGGATCCAATCATGGAGGCTATCCTTGGTACCTTATCTGGAGCAAACAATAAACTTCTTCTGTGCGGAAACCCAACGAAGACATCTGGAACCTTTTATGATTCCCATACAAGAGACAGGGCATTGTACAAATGCCATACGGTTTCTTCTATGGACAGCACCAGAACAAATAAAGAGAACATAGATTCTCTTGTTCGAAAATACGGATGGGATTCTAACGTGGTCCGTGTTCGTGTCAGGGGCGAGTTCCCGAACCAGGAGGACGACGTATTTATTCCGCTGAGCATTATTGAACAATGTAGCAGCAGGCTTTTAGAACTGGATGATACAGATGGAATGCAGTTTGTATCATTGGGGGTGGATGTGGCCCGTTTCGGAGATGATGAAACGATCATATATCGTAATTATCATGGTCATTGCAAAATAGTCCGGAACAGGCGAGGACAGAACCTGATGGCCACTGTAGGGGATATCGTACAGGAATTCAAGAAGATATACAGAGAACATCTAGCGTATGAAGGCAAGGTATATGTGCAGATTGATGATACAGGACTTGGAGGAGGCGTCACTGACCGACTAAAGGAAGTCCGGAAAGAACAAAAGCTGTACAAGATGCAAGTTATCCCGATAAATGCCGCTGAAAAGATTGAGACTGATACGGCAGCAGGTAAAGATGCAGCTGAAAGGTACAATAACCTGACTACCGCTATGTGGGCCAGTATGCGAGATCTCCTTGATAACAAACAGATTGTTATTGAAGACGATGAGCAGACGATTGGTCAGCTTTCTTCCAGAAAATACACTATGGCCAGTAATGGAAAGCTTGAGATTGAACCAAAAAAGGAAATGAAGAAAAGAGGGCTTGATTCTCCTGACCGGGCAGATGCTCTTGCGTTAGCATTATATCTCGGAAAGATTAAGAAGCATACCGGTAGTGCACCAAGCGCAGGCGCTATGCAGAAATTGTCAAAAGATAATTATTGGGGCTAATATAGCCAGAAAGAGAGGTGATGAAGATGAAGGAGTATGGACGGATTGGACAGAAACGCTGGGAAGGCGTGATTAATGAAGAGTTTCTTCCTGAGCTGTCCGGAATAAGAGGCATAAAGACATATCGTGAAATGTTGGATAATGACGATACGATTGGAGCGATAATGTTTGCCATTAAGATGTTGATTCGCCAGGTTAAATGGCACGTTGAACCGGGTGGCGATAGTGCAAAGGATCGAGAGGCAGCAGAATTTGTAGAATCATGTATGGACGATATGCAGAATACATGGACTGACACCATCTCAGAGATTTTATCATTTCTCGCATATGGTTGGAGCTTCCATGAAATTGTCTACAAGCGCAGGATGGGAAAAACAAAAAATCGAAAAACATCAAGCAAATATTCGGATGGACTGATTGGATGGCAGAAGATTCCGCCCAGAGCGCAGGATACGTTGTACAGATGGGAATATGACGATAAAGACAACTTGATCGGAATGACTCAGCAACCTCCGCCGGATTATGGATTGCTTACCATCCCGATCAGCAAAGCAATGCTGTTCAGAACAGAGAGCATAAAAGATAATCCTGAGGGACGAAGCATTCTGAGAAATGCCTATCGGTCTTGGTACTTCAAAAGAAGAATTCAGGAAATCGAAGCAATTGGAATTGAAAGAGACCTTGCTGGACTTCCAGTATTGCACGCCCCAGATGGTGTAGACATATGGGACGATAAAGACCCTGAATTGGTATCTATTAATGCAGCACTTACATCAATGGTCAAGAACATCCGCAGAAACGAATATGAAGGGCTTGTTCTTCCGGCAGGGTATGAAGCAGAACTCCTGAGCACTGGTGGAACCAGACAGTTTGATACGAATGCTATTATCAACAGATATGATGCAAAGATCGCGCAGACTGTAATGGCGGATTTCATCATGCTGGGGCATGAGCAGACAGGAAGCTTTGCACTGAGTGAAGATAAAACAGAACTATTCGCAGTTGCTCTTGGGGCGTTCTTGGACGTCATCTGCGAAACATTCAATAATCAGGGCATTCCGTCATTAATAGATATGAATGGCGCCCATTTTGATGCAATAACAGATTATCCACAGCTTGCACATGGCGATGTGGACAAGAGAGATATCACGAAGCTGTCTACATTCCTGAAAGACATGGTTGGAGTTGGAATCCTTATCCCAGATGAAGACCTTGAGGATTATGTAAGAGATGTTGCCAATCTGCCGGAGAGAACGTTGTCAGATGATCCTAGAAATAAGGATGAACAGCGAGAAGCACAGAGAAGGTCGCCGGAAAAAGAAGGCAAAACATCGGAAGTTGAGCCTGAGGAAAATCAGGAAATCGAAGAAGCGAAGAAACGGTTAGGTAGGTGAACATATGCTGAAGATGCGGGCAAGGTCTCGAATGATTAAAAAAAGCGTAGAATCACAGAAGGTTCTTGAAGCTCTTGATAATTATCTTGAGAGTAACCTGGAAGAGCCGATGAAATGGCTTGTAAGGTTCTGGAAAGATCAGGCAGCGGTAATGTTATACAAAGACCTTAGAGAAATCGTGATAGGAGAAGCGGATCCACAGAGCCTGTTCGACCAATGGTTCTCTGATTATTCCGTTTTTCTTTCCTCGAAAATGACAGCATCATGGGAAAGTGCTTATTTTGCGGCGTGGAATTCAACAGCTGAATTTGTTGCTCTGGAAGAAAAGATTAGTTCAGAAATCTATGTGAGAGATTGGATTATAAATCGAACGGGTAATTTGATTACGAATGTCTGTAGTGATCAGGTGAATGCAGTTCGCTATTTGATTGCAGAAGCCCAGTCATTAGGTATGGGTAGCGATGAAACTGCTCGATATATCCGGCCAACGGTTGGCTTGACGGAGAGGCAGGCAGCAGCGAATCTGAGGCATTATAACAGTGTGAAGACTCAGTTGAGAGCAGATCATCCACGCATGAAAGAAGAATCTATTGAGAGAAAGGCCAGAACAGCGGCTGCGAAGTATGCTGAACGACAACAGCGATATAGAGCTGAAACGATTGCCAGGACAGAGATTGCACAGGCATACAATGCGGGAGCAGATGCTTTCATCAGAGAAGCCATGCGGCATGATTTGATGCCGGAAATGAAGAAAGAATGGTCAACTGCTCTGGATGGGAGAGTGTGCAAAGAGTGCCAAGCTCTTGAGGGCGTACAGATTAGTATGGATGATAGTTTTGAGACACAGTCAGGAAGAAGGAATGTAACAGTATTATTGCCGCCATTGCATCCTCGGTGCAAATGTGCGGTCAAATATGTGGAGGCAACATATGAAATCGTTTAATGAAATCATGAAGATAAGAGATGAACCGGAATCGAAAGACATACCGGTTGAAAAAAGAAAATTTCAGATCAAGAAATCTGATGACGAAAAAATGCAGGCGTTCGGATGGGCCAATATTTCGATTACCGCAGATGGAGAAGTGCTGGAAGACCTGCAGCATGACATCATCGAACCAGAGGAACTGGAGCAGGCGGCGTACAAATTTGTTAATCTTTACCGGGAAGGTGGAGAGATGCATATAAGAGGCGGCGTTGCCAGACTGATTGAAAGTGCAATATTTACAAAAGAAAAGATGGAAGCTATGGGTATTCCAGAGGGAACACTTCCAACGGGATGGTGGATCGGTTTTCAGGTAACAGATGCCGATGTATGGGAAAAGGTTAAAGATGGAACATACTCCATGTTTTCTATAGAGGGAGAAGCAAAGAGAGTAGAAGTGGAAGATGAAGAATCTGATCAATAGGCACCGGAAACGGTGCTTTTTTGATAAATAAAGCGAAAGGAGGGAATAACTTGGCGACAAAACTTGAAGGTCTGCATATAAAGAAAGTTGATTTTGTGGACCAGGGAGCTAACCAGATGGCAAATATTAAGATAAAGAAAAGCAAGGACGGGGAAGAAATTCCGAATCCGGAGATAGGTCTTTTCAAACGATTTGTGAACTGGATTACGGGTGAATTGAGTAAGCCAGGCTCAGAAATTACGAAATCAGCAACAACATTCAATGAACAGATCAATGCTGTCAGCATGGATGCGATCAGAGATGAAATCTGGTCCACTTGCTATGCACTGCAGAACTCATTGAATTCTATCTTGTGTGATGCAGAGATGGACAGCTCTGCGAAACAGGCTGCAATGGAAACAAGCACAGAACAGTTTGCAGAAGCTATGAAAGGATATATCCCGAACTGGGCTTCTGGCACAGCGACGAATATCAGAAAGAATCTGGCTACACCAGATGAAACAGATCTTCAGATGGTTATGAAAGCACATAAGAATCTGACAGATATTATTGAAAAATCAAACGAAGATAATGAGAAAGGGGAGTTGGAAGACATGCTTAAAATCAACAAGTCTAAAATGACCGCAGAAGAAAGGGCTGCTTATGAAGAGCTGATCAAGAAATATGCAGTAGAAACAGAAGAACAGACAGAAGAACCGGTTGGAAAGAGTGCACCTAAAGTGGAGGATCCGGATATTGTAGATGATTCCGAAGTTATGAAAACTCAGAAGTCAGTAACACCGCCACCAGCAGCACCTACAACAGAGACAAGTGCAGACACCGGAGATGATATCTACAAAGGATTACATCCTGCTGTAAGAGCAAGATTAGAGGCTCTGGAAAAGAGAGCGGCAGAAGCAGAAGAAAGAGAGCTTCTTGATGTCGCAAAGAAATATGAGATTGTCGGAGAAAAGCCGGAAGAATTAGTGAAAACTCTGAAGTCTTTAAAGGATGCAGGCGGAACCGCATACAATGATATGATTAGCGTTCTGGACAGAAGCGTTGCTATGGTTGAGAAGTCTGGCGTATTTAGCGAAATTGGGAAGTCCTTCTCAGGCAATCCTGTAGCATCTATTAAGAAGTCTGCAGCAGAAAGTAAGATCGATACTATTGCAAAGGGATATATGGAAAAAGACTCTGCTCTGACATATAATGCAGCTCTTGCAAAAGCGTGGGAGGATCATCCAGAACTCTTGGATGAATATGAAGTAGAAGTGGGTTATTGAGAAAGGAGTGAAGAAAGATGGGTACAAACTTTAACGGAACAATGATCAACCAGTCTGTGACTATCGCAGAAAAGGCAGGAGCTGATATTGCAGATGTCCGCAATCTTATTCTGAAATATGATGAAGATGGAAATGTAGTGATCGCCGCAAACGGAACAGCACCCCTGCTCGGCTTATCTATTATCGAAGGTGGCTACAACGATATTTCTGGTGCTGAATCAGGAAAAGTAAAGAAAGGTGATGATCTTGAAATCCAGATCAAGGACATTGGCTATGCAATTGCGTCTGCGGAAATCAAAAAAGGACAGGAAGTCACAGCCACCACAGGTGGAAAGGCAGCAGTAGCTAAAGCGGGAGAGTACGTGATTGGTGTTGCCCTCAATTCTGTGTCTGCCGGAGGATACAGCAGAATCCAGATTGCAAAATATCAGAAAGCAAAAGCGTAAAGGAGGAATGTAAACATGAGAAATACAACAGCGGGAATTAAGGCTGAAATCGCAAAAGGCGTGTTCAGACCTCACACAGCACTTACTAACATGGCACTGGCTTATTACCAGAATGCCAGCAATTATTTCGCAAAAGCTCTTTTTCCAACCTGCCCGGTAGGTCTTTCTTCTGACAATTACTACATTTTCAGCAGAGAAGATCTCCTGAGAGATAACTGGCAGAGAAAACCGGCATATGGCAAAGTTGACCCGACAACAATTGGCGAAAGCACTGACAACTATGTCTGCAAAGTAGATCAGATGATTATGGGTATCGACCAGATTCGCCAGACCGACCTTTCCAGACGTCAGGGCCCATCTATCATTCAGCCTAAGCAGCAGCGCACTAGAACAATTGCAGAACAGGCAAACATCCATCAGGACCGTTTATTTGCCGCAAGCTACTTCAAAGCCGGTGCATGGAAGAATGAACTTGAAGGAGTAGACAATACTTCTCCAAGCACAAACCAGTTCATTAAATTCAGCAATGCAAACTCTGATCCTATTGCATTTATCGATAGCGAGAAGACAAGCATGAATCAGCAGACGGGACGTATGCCAAACCGCCTTGGTCTTGGCATCAATGTATTTAATGCCCTGAAGGTGCATCCGGGCATCCTCGAAAGGGTTAAATACGGTGGAAGCACCGCAAATCCGGCATCTGTAACAGAGAATGTGCTTGCGCAGTTGTTTGGAGTTGAAAAGATTGTAGTGCTTAAATCCATTATGAACAGTGCAAGCATGGGCGCAGATGAAGATATGCAGTATATCGGAGATCCGAACGCATTCCTGTTGGCTTACGCAACTAATGCGCCGAGTATTGATGAACCGTCTGCAGGTTATATCTTCACATGGGATATGCTTGGAAACGGACAGATGCTTCCTATCCTGAACTATCTTGGAGAGAACGGCACGCATACGGAGTACATTGAAGGCCTTATGGCAACAGATATGAAGAAAACATCTGACGATCTTGCAAGATTCTATAAAGCTGCAGTTTAAGGAGGAGCCTATGAAACTTGTTGCGAATAAGCCGTGCAATCTGAACGGAAAGAAGTATTTCATCGGTGAAGAAGTCCCGGTTGAAGAAGTGGTTGATTACGCCAGTTTGGTAAAGATGGGACTGTTATCAGTGATTCATGACGCTGTTCCGGCGGATAATCTTGAAGAATGTGTTGCTATGGTGGGAGAGGTAAGCTTTACCGTTCCAATTGTCAAAGGTCACGAGACGATTGATTTGGACGTTACAGAGCCTCAGATGCAGGATGCAGTAAAAACTATGCAGATGAATGCAGATGCTGCTATAGCTCATATTAGAGGGGATGTAGAGGATAATATAACCCTTATTGTAATTAACACACTTGATTCAAGAAAAACTGTAAAAGAAGCAGCTGAATCAAAGGCAAAAGCTCTTATTGAGCAGGAAGAAAGTACAGGTGATGCCTGATGGCAGGAACTTATACATATGAACCTGCTATGATCACATCATATGGGAAAGATCGAATGAGGTTTGAACTTGGAGATGTGATGGTAGATGGAAAAGAGAGAACTTGTGCATTGTCAGACGAGGAATACATTGTTTTATGTGATGATGTTCAGTCTGCGAAAGATTGGAAACGGGCAAAATTAAAGTGCCTTGAAAGCATATTTCGCAGGTTTTCTTTTGAACCTGATACAACGGTTGGCCCTACATCATTCAAATTTGGTGATAGGGCTAAATTGTGGCAGGAAGAGTATGAGGTGTTAAAGAAAGAACTTCGTCTTGCTTCCACATCTCCTTCGGCGATTCTGATGAATGCCGGAGATATGAGCAAACAGCCGACGCCATACTTCTACAACGGCATGATGAGCCATGAAGAGAGCGAAGGTGATGACATATGATGAGCCCATTTGGCCTGATGTATCTAAGACCGGGAAATTTATGGACGGATTTTGTGGTAAGACGAAAGAGCATTCGCAACATACTCGGACATCCTGTGTCAGATTTTGAAGCAAAAGGCGAGATATCAGGAATACTTGCTGAAGCATCTACACATGAATCTGAAAGGATGAAACACAGGTGGGATCAGGAACAGCATTCCTTAACCCACACTCTTGTTATCCGGGATTCTGCAGATGTAAAGCAGGGAGACTATCTAACGACCGCAGGGAGAACCTTCCTCGTTCTCTTGTGTGAGGATCCCGGAAACCTTGGAGCAACTGGCTTAATATATCTCGAAGAAAGGAATGATCTGAAATGACACCTGCCGAAGCAGCAGAAGCAGTAAAAGTTCAAGTTCAGACAGATAAGGAACGGATAGAGCAGCAGGTGATCGCAAGATATCCAAGGGCTTCAAATGCCCTTAGAAATGCTGCATTATCTGTACTGGCAAATCCAAGCCCATCTCCGCCAGGAAGTCCGCCGGGCGTTCGGAGTGGCAATTTAAGACGAAACTGGAATATGAGTGGCGGTGCGGTATGCATTACGTCAGGCATGGGATACGCTGGTTATCTGGAACATGGAACAAGAAAGATGGCAGCCCGTCCTTTTGTCGACAAGATACAGCAGACTGCATTGCCGAATATCATGGCTATATTTGCAGAGATAGGAGGCTGACATGCTGATTAATCATATTGAACGAATAGAATTCGATATGGACGAAGTACGCAGAGGAACACTCATATATGCAAAGCACAGAACATGGAAAGAAGGAATGTCTGGCATTGTTTATCATGTTTCTGAGGAACGGATAACAGTCATGTTCCCGAATGAGAAGACAAACACCCAAAATCATTTCTTCATACCTGTTTCAGAAGTTCATAAAAATGAGTGGGAAATAAGATATTCAAGCGATGGCCTTCGCACAGTTCAGGAATACAGGGAGGCTGCGAATGAATCTTAGTGAACTGATTTTTAAACGTCTTTCTGCAGACGAAAATTTACAGACAATGCTTGCTACATATGCCGGAACACCTGCAATTTTTGACTCTGAGTTTCCGGCAGACCAGCAGGAAGGATGGGAAGGAGCCACGCAGTATCCGAGGATATGCTACCGTATCGATATGCAGGTCAATCAGGAACGATCATCGGCGGGAACCTTGTATGTTGCAATGTATACGGATAAAACCAGTACAATAATCGAAGATATTGAAACAGCTGTGAAGCACTGCCTTCAGGACGTACTGATGAAGCCGGCAGGAGAAGCACCGTTTTGCGTGGCATGGGCGCGTACAGAATCATATGCGATTGAGGGAAAAGAGGTGTGGTGCAAAGAAATGGCATTTGACATCCTCGAATATCCAGAGCAATTCAGCACTGATCCTGATCCGGTTCTTGCGGTAGCTGCGTATATCAAAAAGATATTTCCGGAAACAATGGTGCTTGGCATAGATAATGTTGGAGACTTTATTGAAACCTCTAAAACACCTGTGCTCTATTGTAGACTGGCAAACATACAACATACGACAGGACATTGCATGAATACGATTTCGTGGTTTATAGGTAAGATTGCTGTACATTTGATTTATCCGGGAGCTACAACAAGATTGAAAACACTTGCGTCTATCAATCAGAAGTTGGCCATAGATGAGGAAATCATCATGCTGGATGATTCGCCCATGATTATTCAGAACCTGGAATTGAACAATAAATCAGATTACCTCAGAGAAGGACAGCTGACCATAACAGGTAAATATGGATGTCTCAGAGGGAACACAAAACATCATGATCTTGTTGGAATAGGAATGGAGTTCACAAAATGAAAGGAGAAGCAATGGCAGAGACAAAGAAAACAAATCCTTCGGAGGAAAATACAAAAGTACTTCCGGAAGAAAAAGAAACAGAATATGGCATTGATGAGCTGATTGCCGCGAGCGACCAGCTTTTTTATTACCCTAAAAACCATGTAGCCCCTAAGGACTGCGTGGTAGTAGCCCTGAAGCTGTCGCAGAAAAAAACAATGACAGTTTCAGAAGCTCAGAAGCTTGTTACAGATTTTATGAAAAAGGAGGTTAAGTAATGGCGGAATATTTTCAGATCCCGGAAGCAGGGACTAAGATTCGTTCAGGGACTTATTTTAACGTAGATAAGAACGGTGACGAAAATCTCTTTGGAGCAATTGATGGTGTCGTTGTAGCCGTATTCAAAGCGGCTTTCGGGCCGATTGATAAAGTAACTATCATGGAAAGAGGGGATGATTACACAACAATCTATGGAGACGGATTAACAACTGACCTGATTCGTGAAGCCCTGTATGGTGGCGCCAAGAAGGTTATTTGTTGCCGACTTAACGGAACTGGTGGAGCAGCGGCAAGCGCAAGCCTTACAGCCGCAACTGGAAAAGTGAAGATCACAGCAAAACATCCCGGAGAGATGCCACTTTCCGTAACTGTCAAAAACCGTTTAACAGATAAAGACAGAAAAGAGTGCATTATCTACACAGGTACAACTGAATTTGAAAAGGTGTATTTTTCAGTAGGTGATGATGAAGCAGCTTCTCTCGTAAAAGCTTTCGCAAATTCAAAGAATTTCACAGTTTCTCTTGAAGAATCAGCAAAGGGCATTATTACAAATGTTAATCAGACAGCGTTTACAGGAGGCAAGAACCCTGTGGTAGCAACTGCGAATTATTCAGAAGCTTTTTCACAGGCGGAAAAATATTTCTTCAATACTATCTGCGTGGATACCGAAGAACCTGCAGTGCATGCGCTGTTGCAGGCGTTTCTGGATAGAATCTATGAAGCTGGCCAGTTTGGAATTGGCGTTATTGCGGAGAAAGACAACAAAGATCTGGAAGAAAGAATGAATGCAGCGGCAGGTTACAATGGGGAGAACATGGTTTATGTTCTTAATCCGGAAGTGCAGATTAATGGTGGAACGTTGGATGGTTATCAGACCACCGGCGGAATTGCTGGCATTATTGCTTCAACTCCTGCAAACCAGTCTGTGACACATACCGTAATCTCCAGATATACAGACCTTGGTGAGATGCTTACGAACACGCAGATCACTAAGGCGTATCTGAAAGGTTGCCTGGTCCTGAGCAAATCTTCTGCTGATGAAGTGTGGATTGACAGTGGAATCAATACGCTGATTAAACCTGCAGATAACAAAGATGCCGGATGGAAGAAAATCCGACGTGTAAAGACCAGATATGAGTTACTGTACAGAGCAAACGCTCAGGCAGATGCATTGGTAGGAAAGGTTGATAACGATGCAAATGGAAGAGCCACAATCGTTGGAAAGATTCAGAAAATTATCAATGCCATGATCAAAGAAGGCAAGCTGGTGCAGGGAACAGTTGCAGAGAGCACAACTTATGTAGCTGACACAGATAACTGCTACTTTGACATTGACGTAATTGATAAGGATTCAGCAGAGCATATCTACGAATTCTTTAGATTCCAGTTTAGCACTATTGCAGAATAAGGAGGACGATTAAATGTTAAATACAAGAGCTTCAACAGATGCAAGACACAGCCGGTCAGGAAAGGATGCCATGCTGTACAATGAAGATGGGGAGCCGTTTGCGCAGGTAAATAAATTTCAGACAAAAGCGGCGTTCAACAACAGCAAATACAATCCTGTTGGACAGAATATGGAACTTGAAGTAAACAATACCATCGGAGTAAAAATTACAATTTCGGAAATTGTCGTGCTGGATGGATACCTGTTTAACCAAGTCGTCAAAGCAGTGCAGAACGGTGATAGTCCTGTGATGACACTTGACGGAGCAATCGAAGGGCGCAATGGCTCACAGGAGCGCCTTACATATCGAGAGTGCATCTTTAGTGGAGATCAGGATCTGCAGAACGTATCCACAGGAGAGACCCTGACAAGATCATATAATTTACATTGCAATGGACGTCCGGAGCAGAGGTCCGCTTTGACAATTTGATATAACAAATTACGGAGGGTGGCATAAAGCCGCCCTCTATTTGAATGGAGGAAACTTAAATGCCAAGAAAAATAGATAATGTAATCGAAGAATCAAACGTAACTGAGGTTGATATGACAGAGGCGGAAGCCGAGGAAACATTAAAGGAAGATATGAGAGCTAATGAAATGGATTATCTGAATGGTATTTTAGAGGCAGCAGATGATGTGGATGAAGAAACGAAGGAAATTAAAATCATTCGTTCCGGAAAATTGTATTTTGCTTTTTCTGTCCATGCATTATCAGATGATGATATGTATGAGATCAGGAAAAAGTACACCAAATACGCAAAAAACAAGAGAACTGGAATGAAAGTAACGGATGGAATGGATAATGCAAAATTCCGCAGTTCCCTCATCTACAATGCAACTGTAGCAGAAGATCAGGAAAAATTATGGAACAATAAAAATATTCAGGAAGCACTTAGAAAGAAAGGAAAGAAGATTATCAATGCACTTGACGTGATCGAAGCAGCTCTTCTTCCGGGAGAGAAAGAGAAAGTTCTTACTACACTTGATGAACTCTGCGGATATAACACAGAAGAAGATAAAGTTAATACAGCAAAAAACTTATAAGGTCCGGTTATAAATCAGCCCTGTTGCACTGTATATTCCAGAGACAGGGGATTAGACCGGATGAAGTAATGGCTTTGCCCTCAGGGGTCAGAGCCTTTCTTTTTGCCTCTACGGAGGTATGGATTGAAGAGAATATCAAGAAAAATGAAAAGAGGTGAGATGCTTGGCAGAAACGATAAGGATAGAGATTCCTGTTGATGTAGTCGATAATACCGGTTCCGGAACATCGAGTGTGACCAGGAATCTCACTGCAATGGAAAGAGCGTTCGAGAGGGCAGACAGGGCGGCACAACGATTCCAGCGCAGATCGGGCGTAGCGGCTGAGATAGAAATTGGAGCAGACGACAATGCAACCCCAGTTCTTTCTGCTGTTGAAAATGCTACGGAGCAGATAGACGGAGAGACGGCACAAGTTGAAGTTACTGCAGATGATTCTGCTACGCAGACGGTCAATGCTGCTTCGGATGCTGTAGAAAATTTTGACGGACAATCTGGAGATGCAGAAATAGGAGCAGACGATAGCGCCACCCCGGTAGTATCCGCCGCATCTGATGCGGTGGAGAATTTCGATGGAATGAGTGGGGATGCCGAGATTGGAGCATCTGATGAAGCTACGCCGGTTATCCGGGCCGCGCAGGATGCAGCGGAATCATGGGGAGGAAGCGTGTTTAATGCTACCATTGGTGTCATAGATGCGGCAACCGCTCCTATTTCTGCGCTTGCAAGTGCAGCAAAAAATCCGGTTGTGCAAGGGGCATCATTGATCGGTGCCAGTTTCGGTGTGGCAGAATCGGTTAATTCTTTCCAGGACTTCGAAAGTATGATGAGCCAGGTTAAAGCTATATCCGGTGCGACAGGGCAGGAGTTTGATGATCTGACCGCAAAAGCACAGGAGATGGGCGCAACGACCAAGTTTACGGCTACAGAATCAGCTGAGGCGTTTAATTACATGGCTATGGCAGGATGGAAGCCACAACAGATGATTGATGGTATATCCGGTATTATGAGCCTTGCAGCAGCATCTGGAGAAGACCTTGGTACGACTTCCGATATTGTGACAGATGCGCTGACAGCTTTCGGATTACAGGCAGGTGACGCAGGGCATTTTGCTGATGTGCTTGCCCAGGCGAGCGCCAATGCCAACACAAATGTGTCAATGCTTGGAGAATCGTTTAAATATGTCGCTCCTGTTGCTGGCGCTATGAATTACAGTGTTGAAGATACATCTCTTGCACTTGGCCTAATGGCAAATGCAAGTATTAAAGGTAGTATGGCCGGTACCGCGCTTAAAACATCTTTGGCAAATATGGCGGCACCTACAGACAGCATGGCAGCAGCTATGGATAAATACGGAATCAGCCTTACAGATTCTGAGGGAAACATGAAATCCCTTCGAGGAGTGATAGATAATCTTCGAGGAAGCTTGGGCGGATTGTCTGAAACTGAGCAGACAGCCGCTGCTAGTACCATCTTTGGTAAAGAAGCCATGGCCGGTATGCTGGCAATTATAAATGCTTCTGAAGAAGACTATAATAAGCTCAGTACAGCGATTGGCAATTCAAAGGATGCGGCAGAGGGAATGGCTGACACGATGCTGGACAACCTTAAAGGCTCCTTTACATTAATGCAGAGCGCTATCGAAGGCACAGAGAACGCCTTCGGGAAACGTCTATCTCCATACCTAAGAGATATCGCAGGCGGAATAGCTGATACAATGCCGGGGATGACAGATGGAATCAATGCCATGATGGATGTGGTAGATGATAAGATTGCAGATGTAAAGCGCAAGATCACTGACATGACCAGTTCTGATGAGTGGAAGAATGCGGATCTGTTTGGAAAGATAGACATAGCATGGGATTCAATAATCGCAAAGCCGTTCGGGAATTGGGTTTCTGGAGATGGCGCGCAATTAATCTCCGGTGGGCTTGGCGCATTATTTTCGAGTGCAGCGGCTATTCTTCCTGGCGGTGAAAAAGCGGGATTAACATCTTGGTTAAGTGCAGGGATTCTTGCAAAAGGAGCAGCTACGGTTGCTCAAAAAGGGAAAAGCATAGTGGAAACCTTGTCTCCTATCGGAGATGCTATTGGCAACATCACAGAGGCAGCTGGAAATGCAAACGATGTGATGGACTTTGCAGGCAATCTGAGTTCCATGATTCCTGTAGGAGCGAAAGTTGGACTTGCGGCAGCGGGAATTACAGCTGCGATTATAGGAATCAAACTTGCAATCGACAAGTATAACCAGACTCAGCTTGAGAATAGTTTGGAGGAACATTTTGGGAAGATTAAATTATCTGCAGACGAAGTCAAAGATGTGGCGGCAGGAATACTGAATCAGAAGTACCTTACCAATGTCGAACTGGCACTAAATGAAGTACAGAATGCCGACAATCTGAGAGCTGAAGCACAGAAAGCTTTAGAGTCAAATGATGTCCTTGAGTTCAAGAGCAGAGTTGGAATCACTTTGACAGCTGATGAACAGCAGGAATATACGGATAATATTAATACTTTTGTTGAAAGTAAGATATCTGAACTGGAGAGCCGTACATTTGCGGCTCACATTCACGTCCAAACATATCTCGGAGGGACAGAAGACGGCCAGACATTAGCCCAGAACATCAAGGAATGGGCTAGAGCGGACAATTTAGAGCTATCCGATTTATCCAGTCAGTTGTCACAAAAGGTCTCAGAAGCCCTGAAAGACGGCATCATTGATGTGAATGAAGAAGAAGCTATTAGTGCATTGCAGGAGAAGATGAATAACATTACTGCCCGCTGGAAAGAAGCCGAAGCACAAGCGCAGTGGGACTGGATTAAACAGGAATACGGACATATGAGTGCTGCTGACCTGGAAAGCGGTTCGTTCACAGATTTGATGGATGAAATGCGAAGCCAGCGTGAGACCGCAATGGAAAGTGTTCAGGCGGATGTTACTCAGTGGTATTCAGAATTGAATGCCATGGAAGCTGCCGGAAGAATTACTCACGCGCAGAATCAGAGTTATCAGGAGCAGACAGGGTGGTATGTAAGAGGACAGCAAGGCTCCGAATTAGCCAAGAGCCTTGAACTTGGAAGTAATACCCTGAATGATACATATGGTGAGAAGATTACTGGAAACATCCAGACGCTTACAGAAACTGCGCAGAATGCCTTGAAGAGTGCGGAAACCAGCTTACAGAGCGGAGCTTATGGTACGATTGCAAGCACCTTTGATAATATGTTTACGTCTATGGATAATGGAAAAGGCTTCCTGGGAATTGGTGCAAATGCCGATCAGAGAGCGCTAAACGAATTGTATCAGTCGATGGCTCCGGATGTTAGTCAGATGGGAAGCCTGATTGACCAGTACAGAGAAGCAGGGCAGGCAGTGCCACAAAGCCTTATGGATGGGTACAAGGAAGCAATCGAAGTTGGTGCGGCGGCAGGTGACGTTGATGCGGCTTGGCAGAATTACGCAAACCAGATTCTCGAATCTGGAAGCGAAGAAATGAAGAATGTTTTGACGGATCCGAATAATCCGATGTACGAAAGCGTACGAGAGCAGTTGCCTGATGAGCTTAGAACTGCAATTGACAGGGCTACAGCAGAAACGACGACAGATGAAATAACGCTTGAAGGGCTGAGAGCTGCTGTAGATGGAGATGTGGATATTGATAAAGATTCCTGGGTATCGGCTATGAACGAAAAACTTGGAGATCTTGCAACTACTGAAGAAGTTACGGCAGAAGGCGCAAAAATCAAGATTGAAGCTGGCGACTGTCTCTGGGATATCGGAAATGCTCTTGGCGTTGACTGGCATAAGATCGCAGAAGAAAACGGCATTGAAGAACCGTACATTATTCATCCTGGAGATGAGATTACGATTTCAATGGATACCTTGAAGGCAGAAGTAAATGGGGATGCTGCTCAGGCGGCAATCAGTGATGCTATGTCTGCATTAACAACTGAGGGAGCAGAGTTTTCTGTTACTGCCGAAGGAGTTAAGGTGGACTTATCAAACGTTGAAGTTGATTCAGAATCAGCTACAGCGCAGATTGAGGCAGCTCTTGGCATGGAATCCGGTACGCTTGCGGCGAATGACATAACTGTAACGTCTGGGGCAACGGTAACGATTCCACAGGAATTAGTAAATGTTGATACTTCCGGTATTCAGAGTGCGACAGAATCGCAGACTGAAACGGAACCGGTTGAGACAGATACAACTGCAAACGTTAATATCACTGATGCGACCACAGATGCGTCCGGGGCAAAAGAACAGGCCCAGTCAGAGGTTGAAAGTACATTCTCTGAATCTATGCCGGCAGACGGACATACAGATGTAACTCTCGATCAGACCAATAATGCTGCAGAGGTGTATTCCGAAGTAGCATCCGAAGTACAGTCTACATTTTCAAGCCCGATTCCTGCATCTTGCACAGTCAATGTTACTCTTGACTGGCATATCACGAACCCTAGTGCTGGAATTACAACTTCTGGAAGCGGATCTTCCGTGACTGCTTCTATTGCAGGTAATGCAGAGGGAAGCATCGTAACCGGACCATTGCTGAGCTGGGTAGGTGAAGATGGACCAGAAGCTATTATTCCTCTTGGCTCAAAACGCCGAGACAGAGGCATGGACTTGTGGTTACAGGCTGGACGGGCATTGGGTGTCAAAGAGTATGCAGACGGCGGCATGATTGGCGATGTTCCGTTGTCAGGCGGTTCCTCAGACTCGACTTCTGGAGATTCTTCTGGTAGCGGAGACAAGGGGCAGGTTGTGATTAACATGAACCCTGTGTTCAATCTCAACGGAGATAGCGGAAATGATACTGTCAATACCATCAAGGAGAAACTAAAAGAGCTGATTAATGAGATGTCTGGTGAACTGGCAACAAGATTACTAGAATCATATGCAAATATGCCGACTTAGAAAGGAGAGGGAACATGGAAGCAACTTTAAGAGAAGCAGCTAATAAGAAATCTAGCCTTCGTTTTCCTTCTCCTCCAGACAAAGAGATAAGAATCAAAGGAAATGCAAAATATCAGAAATACGACATTATAAAACAGGGTGTGTTCGCATTTCCAACCGGACCTGATATAAGAATATATGAATGGGATGGATACCTCTGGGGAAGAGCCAGAAAAAAGATGTCCACCATACATACAAAGTGGCTGGATCCGAAATCTGTTATAAAGAAACTGGAAAATTGGCGAGATAAAGGAACGGTTCTGAATCTTATCATTTCTGACGGCGGCGGCATCAATGTTGATGTAACGATTAATAGCTTTGAATACAAAAAATTCGGCGGGAAAGGAGATTACTCTTATAGTATTTCCTTTTACCGCTATCGCCCTCTTAAAATTCAGACCACAAAGGATCTTGGAATTGACAAGAAAAAGAAGAAGACAACAACCCGAACAAACCCGAAGAAGACCTCGACAGAAAAGAAAAAACAGACCTATACAATAAAATCCGGCGATTGTCTATGGGATATTGCAAGAAAGTTTTATGGATCTGGTGCAGACTGGGAAAAAATTTACAATGCGAATAAGACGACAATAGAAAAAGCTGCAAAGAAATATGGTCATAAGGACAGTAACAAGGGAGATTGGATATTCCCTGGCACTATCCTTACGATACCGTAAAGGAGGCATTATATGGTTGATCCGCTGAAATATTCTTATTATTTAGTCCTCGTGACTGAAAAAAAGAAAAAATATGACATCACCAATTTTGTCGAAGATTTGGGATGGGAAGAGCTGGAAAACGAACTTGCGGCCAGATTGTCGTGCACTGTAAAGAATGATAAGACCACAAAAGGCAGGATTTCCAGTTTGTCTAAACCGGGATGTTATTTGTACTTGTATTATCGGTACAAGACTGGAACTGCACAGGAAGCTATGCGTGGCCGGATTGTAGAATGGAATCCATCTGCAAAGTCAAGCAGTCAACCATTAAAGCTGAAGGCCTATGATAACCTGTATGATTTGCAGGAGTCGGAAGACTGTGTATATTATTCTTCCGGAGCAAGAACCAAGCAGGTTATACAGGATTATTTCAAGAAATGGGGTATACCAATTGGTAAATATACCGGACCTGATGTGGTCCACGGAGTTATTAAGGAAGACAAGAAGAAACTCGGCACAATGGTCAAAGATATTCTGGATGAAGCGAAGAAAAAGGGTGGGGGCTATTCTGTAATCCGTTCTGTCAAGGGCAAAGCCCAGATTCTGGCAATTGGCAGCAACAAGAACATTTATCATTTTGCCGAAACAGAAAATCTGATAAGTGTTTCTCATAAGATCAGCACTTCGGGAATGGTTACACGAGTAAAGATTCTCGGAGAAGCAGACGATGATAAACGCAGGCCTGTAGAAGCTACGGTTGATGGAGAGACAAAGTACGGCATTCGCCAGAAAATACTTACAAGAGGCAAGGATGATAGTTTAGATGAGGCGAAGAAAGAGGCAAAGGAAGTCCTTGACGATGATGGAAAGCCGAAAGAAGAAATCAAGGTAGTTACTGTCGACATTCCTATCATCCGAAAAGGAGATATTATCCATCTTAAAATGTCAACTGGATCAGGGTATTACTGGGTAAAGGCAATTACTCATGATTGCGACAAGATGGAAATGACTATGACTTTAAAGAAAACTAAGCTGAAATCTTCGCCCTCGAAAAAGGATAACAAGAAAAAGGATGGAGATTACAGCATCGGAGATACAGTCAACTTCCATGGCGGCTATCATTATGTTTCTTCGGATGCAACATCAGGATACAAGGTAAGCGCCGGAAAGGCGACAATAACACACAGTAATCCGGGTAGTGCTCATCCATGGTGCTTGGAAAATGTTAACTGGGCTGAGACCCATGTATGCGGCTGGGTAGACGAAGGCTCGTTTGATTAGGAGGGCATATGGCATATGACAGTAATGACGGTGTCGCACGATTAGCTGCGGTATTAGATGAAAGAATGAGAGGTCATGCAGATAAGCCGCTCTGCCTTGATTTTGCAGAGATTCAGGCAGACGGCAGCCTGCTCTCGAATACATTTCCGATTCCAATTCCTAAGAATGATTACAGAGTTTGTAGGCAATTAACTCTTGGAAAGGCGGGAGATGCATTTTGTGATGTCCGGGCAGATGAACATTCTGGAAAAGCATATCTTCCGGAATCTATGCGGCAGTTGCAGGCCGGAGACAGAGTGTTGATTGCGTGGGTGCAAGACACTGCTGTTGTAATCGACATTATAACCAGACCGGTATAGGAGGACATATGGCAGACAATAACTTATATCCGGTGGTGGATATACCGGAATATGAGGAAGAAAATGAAGAATATGATACAGAGTACAAGCCATCTGTGGCGTGGGACTTAGAGAAAGGAGATTTCGTTTGTGAATCTCCTTTTTGTATGCTTAAAAGCGAAGGGCTCGAAGCGTACAAAATATGGTGCGTAAAGGCAGTTGCTACAGAAAGGTATAGCTGTCTCGGGTACGACGATGATATCGGCGCAGAGATGGAAGATGCCATGAAGGAAGAAGATGATACAGCTGTGGAACTGGCAATCGAACGTACCATAGAAGAGGCCCTGATGGTAAATCCACGAACTGAATCCGTAGAGGACTTTGAGTTCTCATGGGAACCATCTGTGGTTTATGTGAAATTTACAGTGTACGCAATACACTGGGAGAAATTTGATTTAGAAGTAGCATTGAAAAGGAGATGAGAATTTGACAGAAGAATTTATAACTCCAGAATTTATAGATAACAGCGATCCTGATACAATCCAGTCCCGGATGATGAATAATCTGCCAGTTGATATATCTGATATGCCGGCAGACTTTCCGTATGATTTTACCATGCCGACTGCAATCGAGATCTCCAGACTGATACAGTACAACCTTACCCGAACATTGATGCTTATGTTTCCAATGTGGGCCTGGGGTGAATGGCTTGATCTGCATGGAGTATCTGCAAAGGTTACACGAAAGCAGGCGAGCAGAGCATCCGGTCATGTGACCGTCGTAGGCACCGCTGGAACGATTATCGAGGAAGGGACGGTATTTTGTACCGAAGGTACAACAGATTCGACATCTGTTGAATTTGCGACGACTGAGGAGGTAACTATCCCAGAACAGGGAACGGTTGACATAGCTGTTGCGTCTGTTCTCGCAGGAGCTTCTTATAATGTGACAAGAAATACTGTGACATTGCAGAAACAGCCAAACAAGAATGTTACTTCTGTGACGAATGAGAATCCTATCAGGGGTGGCACAGACGAAGAGGACGATGATACATATCGTGAACGAATTCTTGAAAAACTGCGTTCGGCTGAGGTTTCTTTTGTTGGCTGTGATGCAGATTATGTCCGTTGGGCGAAAGAGGTATCTGGTGTTGGTTCTGCTGTCGTGGAAGCTGAATGGAAAGGACCTGGAACTGTTAAGGTTGTTGTTGCTGATCCGGACGGAAGTGCAGTCGGAGAAGAAACATTGCAGGCGGTTGAAGACTATATCGTATCTCCGAAGGACAGAATGAAGCGTCTGGCTCCAATTGGAGCATCCGTGACGATATCTACAGTGAAGGATATGACCATATCCTACAGTGCAGTACTTGAACTGGAAAGCAATTACAGTATCGATAATGTAAAGGAAGCATTCCTGACAGCATTAAAGACCTACTACAGGGAAGCTAAGGACAGTGAAGAAATCCGGTATACGGTTGCATCTGCATTGTTGTCTAACACAGCCGGAGTAATTGATTTCTCAGATTTTCGTATAAATGAAAATACGAACAATATATCGGTTGCGGCAGACTATTATCCGATCACAACTGCGACGGAGCTTAATTTTACGGAGGGATAGAGATGCATATAGACAATGTTGATCTGGAACATTTTCCTACGAATGAGGTTGCTCAGAGGCTCCTGATGTATGTGACAAGAGGCTGGTACGATAAATCATATGTTGGAAAATGGATATACGAGGTTATCGGACTGGAGTTGGAGACTGCAAGCAGGAGGATTGACGAAGCACAGAAGCAGGCGTTTCCGGAAACAGCTGCATGGGGAATGTACCTTCACGAGTTTATGTATGGAATACCTATCGACAGAACAAAAGACATTGATGATCGCCGAAAAGCAGTCGTGAATCGGCGCGATAGGACGGCCAGATCGTCCATTACGCCTTATAGATTAGAAAACATTATACAGACCGTATTTGGGCTTTCTGCGAGCGTCTCGGAGCAGGTAGAGCAGTACATATTCAATATTGACTTAACCATTAAAGCGGATTATGCCATACATTCCGTAGATGCCTTGTTGGAATATATCCGTAAAATAAAACCATCGCATCTGGCGATGAAAGCACGATATGTTATTGAGGCTGTGATATGTGAACAGAGAAACCAGGCATTGTTTCCGCTTGTAGAAATAGGAATGCCGTATATTTTGCCGGAAGAATTTTCTTTACCACTTGTAGAAGTAAAATGTGGAATATCAGAAAATCTTTCTACTAACATGGAAGGAAACATCATGGTTTATAAAAACCTTCACCAGTGGAATGGTGAATATGATTTTGATGGCGAAATACAGTTTGATACAGAGATTTCCAAGGAGGAATTGTGATGGAAGGAAAGATTACAAAGATTGGAAAAACTAAGATTTTAAAAGCTCGAGCGGGAGAAATCACACTCCCTAAAATCGCTGGATTTGCATTTGGCTCTGGTGGAGTGGATGGCTCGACGGTGCTTACTCCGGGAGAAACATTGAAAAGTGAATTTCTTCGAAAAGCAATAGATGGACATACGCTTAAAACAAATGAAAACAAGTGTGAGTATTATTGCACGCTGAACACAAACGAAGCGAACGGAAAGAGCATTAGTGAAATTGGTCTGTATGATACAGAAGGAGACATTATCATGATTGCGAATTTTACTGCCAAAGGGAAAGACCCTGAAGTGTATATGAAATTTGAAATCGATGATATTTTGAAATAGAGAGGAAAGTGATTGAATGGCAAATATAGTAATTCCGGACAATCCCAGCTACAGCGAGGTAGTTCCTATTATTGAAACGACAGATCCGGTTCACGCTGATATTGTTAATCCAGTATTTAAGAGGTTGCTGATCAATGAAGCATATCTAAACAGGAAAATTATGGAGCTTCAGAAACTGATAGATAAAGCTGCCTCTGACAATATCTGGGGAGGAGTGAATTTATCCTCCGCCGCAACGATAGCGGATTCGGCAGCACAGTACACAGTAATCAGGAAAACATCGTCCGCAACGCAGGAACAATCCTTATTTTCCGTACCGGTTTCAGGTATTAGAAAAGGATTATACAGTATACTGGTCCGTCTGAAAGCAAACCAGAATTTAAATGGCAATGGATTGATAGAACTCAAAGTAACATCTGGAGGAACAGTTCAAAAGAAACGGACGATAATGGCCAGAATGTTTGGAAAAGCGGATACATTTCAGACTTTTGGAATGAATGCAGAAATGGATGATTCAGCTGTAATCTCAGCCATTTTGTTAAAAAACAGTGACAATATAACGGTAAGCATTGACTATGTTATTCTTCAGTCGGCACAGACTGCAATAACTAGTTTGTAGGTGGCAGCATGATATCGGCAGAAAAGCTCGTTGAGATACGAGCGAAGGTAAAAAGAGAAATGAGCAGAAGGAATTGCACCGATCATGGAGAGAATGCTTCATTAACTAAGTATTCCGATGGCTATGATTATGATGCTCCTCCAGTAACAGGGGGAGATATAACAGACGAACATATACAGAAGATTATTGATCCGCTGCTTAATGTGGCGGATTTTTTGCAGGAAAATAGCCTGCAACAGAGACATAGCGGTGCAGATGTAATCGTAGATCAGGCAGAAAAGTTCGTTGATACGCTGGCAAAGATAGATAAGCAGTCTAACCAAAGTGGTTGCAGAGGTCTTTGCACAGGTTTGTGTGTAGGTTCCTGCTCATCTGGATGTCAGGGCTGTAGCGGTTGCACAGGCAGCTGTGATACCTCTTGTGCAAAAAGCTGTTCTGACGGCTGCTCAACGAGTTGCGGTGGGTGTTCGAATGGTTGCTTTTCTGGATGCACACATACCTGCGGCTCCGGATGTACAACCGGTGCAATGACTACATAACGAGGAGGTGATATTATGGCGTGTTCTAAGGGATGCGGGACAAGTTGCGCAACTAGTTGTCAGTCTACATCGTCCGGCAACTGCGGCGGATGCGGGACTTCCTGCTCACGAAATTGCAGTACGATATGTAGCGGTACCTGTTCTGGTACCTGCGATAAAACTTGCACAAAGCAGTGTAACTACAATTGCTCGGACGAATGCACAGGCTGCCAAAGGGAGTGTGCCGACGATTGCACGGCAGGATGCAAAACAGATTGCTTCCAGACATGCACAGCAAATTGTTCAGACACTTGCGCAGACTGTACAGGTGGCTGTGGAAACAGTTGCTTTGCGACCTGTGCTGATGACTGCACAGGTGGATGCAAAGGCGGCTGCAACACGACATGCACAGCGAATTGTATGAACGACTGCAACAGCTGGTGTGAAGGCGGATGTTATTCTTCGTGTACACATACCTGTGAAGGATGCAGCAATACCTGTTCGGGCACTTGCTCTGGCACCTGTTCGGGCACTTGCTCTGGCACCTGTTCTGGCTCTTGCCAGGGTTGCGATAATAAGTGCACAGCTTCCTGTGCTCAATCTTGCCAAGGATGTTCCGGATGTAGTGGATGCGGAAATTCCTGCGGCTCTGGATGCACAGATAGTTGTCAGGGAACTTGCAAAAGTAGTTGTTCTTCCGGATGTGTAGCTTCTTGCGGCGGTTGTTCAGGGTCCTGCTCAACAAATTGTCAAAGCGATTGCGGCGGGACGTGTAGCAGCCAGTGCTTCGGGCAGGCGACTACACCGATATATTAATTTAATTAGGAGGAAAATATGAGAACAGTAATTATTAAAGTAGACAGCAAAGAGGCAGAGTACATCGAAAGACTGGACTACGAAAGGGGATTTACTAAAGATGTCCTGCAGAGAATCATCGAATCACATATGGATGATCCTGGCGTTGTCAACAGTGAAACTTTTAAGGCGTATCAGAAACAGGGAGTGGAGCTGGATGCACAGTTTAAGATGGCCGTGACGGAACTTGAGCGAAAGTATGTTCCAGATACGCTGAAAGGTCATAAAATCAGATGGAATCTGGAATACAGAACAGCTGAATTAAAAGTAGATATTTTGTGCAATTGTGCAATTGAGGGGATTGAATGAGAAGAACAGAACAGTATTCCGAAAGGTTGAGCCGGTTATATCCTGAACTTCATAAACCTACAGGGAAAGAAAAGGTCCTGACGCAGACGGTTACATTTCAAGTTACAGATGATTGCAATCTGGCGTGCAAATACTGCTATCAAATGCACAAGGGAAAAAAGAAGATGTCGTTTGAAACAGCAAAGAAAATGGTTGATCTGCTGTTATCTGGCGATAAGGGCATGGGTGATTACATAAATCCTCAGAAAAGCCCAGGGCTAATTGTCGATTTTATCGGGGGTGAGCCGCTGTTGGAAATCGATCTGATTGACCGGATCTGTAGTTACACCATTAACCGGATGATTGAATTAAGCCATCCGTGGCTGACGAGAACAATGTTTTCCATATGCTCGAATGGAGTGTGCTACTTTGAACCGGAAGTACAGAGAGTTTTACAGAAATGGAATCAGCGCCTGTCTTTTTCTGTGACAGTCGATGGAAACAAGGAACTTCACGATTCTTGCAGGGTTTTTCCGGATGGCCGACCATCTTATGATCTGGCGGTTTCAGCGGCGAAAGATTGGGTAAACAAAGGTGGATATATGGGTAGCAAGGTTACGATAGCTCCTGCAAATGTGATGCATGTGTACGATGCAATTACGCACATGATCGATCTTGGATATAACGAGATCAATGCAAACTGCGTCTACGAAGAAGGATGGCAGATGGTACATGCGACTGTTCTTTACGATCAGTTGAAAAAACTTGCAGACTATATCTTGGAACACAATCTTGATATGGAAAATGATTATTACATCTCACTGTTCGAGGAAAACTTCTTCCACCCGAAGCAGCCTGACGACCTGGAAAACTGGTGCGGCGGGAATGGAGTAATGTTGGCCGTGGATCCGGACGGCATCATTTATCCGTGCCTGAGATATATGGAAAGTTCTCTTGCAGGACAGCAGGAGCCATATAGTATAGGGGATGTGAACACGGGAATCTGCCAGACGGAATGCGACAGATGCCGCGTAGAGCGTTTGAAAAAAATTGACAGGCGAACACAGAGCACGGACGAGTGCTTTTATTGTCCGATTGGCGAGGGGTGCTCTTGGTGTACCGCGTACAACTATCAGGTATTTGGTACGCCTGATGCAAGAGCTACTTATATTTGCAACATGCACAAGGCGCGGGCGCTCGGAAATATCTACTTCTGGAACAACTATTACAAGAAACACGATATTGATAAGCGTATGGAGAACCATGTGCCTGAGAGTTGGGCACTTGACATCATCACTCGAGCAGAGTGGGATATGCTGAATAGCTTATAACTATTTTCGATATAATCTAACAAAAAGTGATAATATCGAAAAAATATGGTAAAAAAGAGAGGTGTTTTAAAAATGATAAAGCAGGAAGTTATCTTTAATGTTAAAAACCTCATGATCTCTAAAACAAAGAATATCTTTGCAACGGAAGGCATCCGGAACGTATTTACAGCGGTCTTTCAGTTCCATTCTTCAGACTGGGACAATCTAGTAAAGACAGCTGTCTTTGAAAACGTTGAAGGGACAAAAGAAATGAAGTTACTTGAAGAAGATAGGTGTGACATCCCGGACAGCTTTTTTAAAGCGTCTGGTGTCTGCTATGTTTCTGTAATGGCTGGCGATTTTATGGTAACGAATAAAGTGGCGATAATCGTAGTCAATGCCGGTTATGTTTCTGGAGATACAGTTGCAGAAGCAAAGAATTACTTTGAACAGATTCTTAGATATTTTGATGCAACGAACACGAATGTTCAGGAATATGGAAAGCTGGCCGAAAGATTTGCCGTCGGTTTGGCAGAGATTCCTGAAAGCTTGACGGATAATGCAAAATATTATGCAGATCAGGCAGAACAGGCTGTCATGGGTATTCCGGGGCAGGTGGAAGATGCGAAGATAGATATCGACAATTATGTCAAAGAAAAAGAAGCTAACCTGAAAGGCGAAGACGGAAATGTATGCTTTGTAGAGTTCCGCATTCAACCTCCATATCTTTTTATGCGGAATAATCCGGAGGAAACAGATATTGAATTCAGGTTAAACGGTTCTAAGTTAGAGTATAAATGGAGGGAAAGAGACTAATGGCTAGAAAAACAATAGGTAGTGGTCAGTGGACCAACATGGGAAATGTAACCACGAATCCTGATGGAAGTTATTCTGACTCCAAAACATATAATTTTCTGGATATGGTGTCATATAATGGCGGTTCATACATTTGTCTACAGGATGGGATAAATGGCGTTCGTCCATCGGCTGGCGAAAGTACAGACATATGGTTTTGTTCTTCGGTTCCGGGGGAAGCAAGCCCGGCATTCCAGAATTTAGCGGAAGAAGTCAAAGAAGCTGCTAAGCTGGCAAAGGAAAAAGCAACAGCTGCTGAGGCGAGCGCAAAGAAATCGAACGATAGTGCGACAGCAGCATCCAGTGCAGCAAACTTAGCAATCGATGCTGCAAAAAATGCAGAGGGTTCCAAAGATGTAGTTGCTGGGTATAAAAGAGCTGCTGAAAAAGCTGCTAAAGATGCTGCATCATCTAAAGAAAGTGTAGATACGAAAATTGCTGGATTAGATGAAACGTTTGCAAATAAAACCAACAGTTCCATGCAAAGCATAAATAAGGCTTTTGATGCAAAAGCAGAAGAGATTAAAACAGAGATTGATGCTGCAAAAGCAACAATGATATCTGAATCTCAAAAAGCTATTAATGAGACTACAGATACGGGAAAACAAGAAATTAATACAGTTGGGGCAGAGCAGATAACAAATATACAGAAAGCAGCTCAAGCCGTTACTGACGCATCAAAAAAATTGCTCGATCAGGTTAATCATATTACATTTTCGCTTAATGCTGAAGATGGTGGACTTGACATTATTTACACAGAATAGGGAGGAAGAAAATGGCAACAGGAGATCAGATTACAACAAATTTTCCGAGAGAGTCAACCATGAAGGAAATTTCACAGGCAGTACAGGCCATTGCGCTTGCACAGGCAGGCGGTAAATTGGAAACTATCACAACATGGGATCAGATTGCGGCTTTGTCAAGAAATGGGCTTTTACAGAAGCTCTATGATTATGGAGATCAGCTTGCTGATAAGTGGACTGACACAGCAGGCAGCAAAGAGTATGAATTCCCGTGGCATATTAGTCATTTTGATACGGAAGAACTTGAAGATGGAGAACAGATCCAGGGAACATATCTTGAAGCACATTACACAACTCCGTTTGGCTTGCAGTTTAGTAATAGAGCTTTCCTGCGTTGTCCAAATGGTTTGGCTGCCGGTACATACAATGTAACATTAGGTGCCAATTGGGGTACTAATGCAGTGAAAGATACGATCTGGAAGTTTACTCTTACCCAGGCAGTACCGGAAGGAGGTTCTGTAGCTGGATTTACTCAGATGCCAGATGTTGCATCGTCACGCTGGAAAGCTACATCCTATGCCGCAGATGGTATCACAAAAATTGAAACCGTAGCGATCAGTTCAGGTACTACTGAGGACGGAACCAATCTTGGAACAATGAACCTTGCTGCACGAAATGGAGATTTAAACTCCATGCAGGAAGCTGCATACGGATGGAACCGGTGGAAATATTCAGCTGCTCGACAGTGGCTCAACTCCGAACAGCCAAAAGGAAAATGGTGGGTAAAACAGGATGAATGGGATGTTGCACCGGATCAGCTCGCCACAAAAGACGGATTCTTATGCGGAATGCCGGCAGAAATGCTTAAAGTATTAAAGAAAATCAAGGTGACAACCCTTGCGAATACCGTTAATGATGACGGCGTGACTGATATTACATACGATAGAGTATTCCTTGCGTCTATGTCGCAGATGAATGTGAATATGAGCAAAGAAGAAGGAACAGTCCATGAATACTGGAAGCGAAGAACCGGGTCAGCAAAGGCAATTGAACCATGGAAAACATACCCGAATATGATTCGATATTCCGCAGCGAACCATACATCACCTCAGTATGTGTTTTCTCGTTCGGCTCTTCGTGGTAACGCTTGCCGTGTTATGAATGTGTACACGTCCGGCTACGTCTACAGCACGTACGCGTGGAGCGCGAATACCTGCGCCCCGCTTGTCTTCGTATAATCATCAATCAATTAATCCCTGCACCCACGGATGCAGGGATAGAACTGGAGAATACACATGGCAGTTAAAGTCGGAGAGAGAAATGTGCCGGATACTCCGCAGAATAGACAGTTAGATGCTGCTTGGGAAGCGAGAGAACTGGCATTATATACGATTAAGATATGCAATAACAAGAATATCTTTCTTCCGGAATACCAGTCAGCCCTTACGGATGATATTATCCGTACAGCAAAGGATATTTACATAAATGTCTGGACTGCAAACAATATTAGGGTAGACGGTCATAAGGAATTGTGGAACTGGAGGAACAGACTTCAGAGACAGGCTACGATGGAATGCAACAATTTACTGGCATTGATTGGGCTTGCCCGTCCTCTATTTCATTTAAAAGGAAAAAAGGTAAAATATTGGTCTGAAAAAACGCTCAAAACACGAAATTATATTAAGAAATGGAGAGAATCAGATCAGGAAAGATACTCGTAAATAAGTTTGGGATGTAGGCTATCACCTCAGAATGTGTTTTCTCGTTCGGCTAATCGTGGTAACGCTTGCAATGTTATGAATGTGAACACGTCCGGCAACGTCAACAACACGAACGCGTGGAACGCGAATACCTACGCCCCGATTGTCTTGCGTAGGGCATTATGGCCAACACATAGTGCTGGTTGCCCCGAAGATTATAGACAAGGAGCCGAAATCCCTGGCATAAGCCTAAACAATACCGCGGATAATCGAAAGAGACAGTACATGACTCCCAGAGAGCCTGCCAGTGCTGAAAAACTGCGGACAAAACAGTATGAAAGATTACATTACAAATTTTGACCAACTATATAATTCTATGCAGAAATGCAGGAAGGGAGTGTCCTGGAAACCCTCTGTTAAATCGTTCATTCTTAACAGTGAAGAAAATCTGCTAAGAATGGAGCGACAATTAAAAGAAGGAACCTGGAAAAATGGGAAACCAAAGCCGATACTCATTACTTATCCAAAACGCAGGGAAGGACTCAGCATACCATTTAAAGATAGAGTGTACCAGAGAAGTATTAATGATAATGCACTGTATCCTCAAATGTCGCGACATTTTACATATGCGAACTGTGCCTGTCAAAAAGGGAAAGGAACAGATTTTGCACGCAAACTTGTAAAGAAATATCTATGGAACCATTATTGTAAATATGGAACAGAAGGATATATTATACAGGTTGATATTCATGGGTATTATTTGAATATGCGGCACAAAGATGTAGAAAAATGTTTTGCGGATGGAGCTGATCTGGATACCTGCCAGATGTCTGTGGCAGTACTAAATGAACAGTATGCCGGAGAAACCGGATACAATCCCGGCTCACAGATGGTCCAGATTGCCGGAATAGCTTTATTGAATAAATTGGATCATTATGTCAAGGAAAAACTACATGTTCGGTATTATATCAGATACATGGATGATTTCTGGATCCTCACCCATAAAAAGTCAGATGCAGATTATATTTTTAGAGAAGTTGAAAGGTCCCTATATAAATATGGGCTTCAGTTGAATAAAAAGAAATCTCATGTCCAGCCACTGAAAAAAGGATTTATGTTTCTTGGATTTAATTATCGAATTACAGAAACTGGCAAAGTTATCATGACACTTGACTCTAAAAGCACCAAACATGAGAGAAAAACTCTCGTCAGAATGGTTCATAAAGAGAAGAGAATGGAACTGGAACCTGAAAAAACAAATGAGCATCACAGGTCCTGGGAGGACAATGCAAGTAAAGGAAACTCATATAAGTTGACACAACGTACAAAGACATATTTAAAAGAGCTTAGAAAGGATGGTTGAAAATGGAAATTAGAAAAATGAACCTGCCGCCTGCGCAAGCTGCAGAGGACGAAAATCTCAGAGCAACAGTAGTAAAGCAGAAAGAAAAAATAGAGAATCAGAAAACAATGATTCAGTACCTTGCTGCTATGACAGATGTTTATATTCCGGAAGAGGAGGAAGATGAAGATGTACAAAATTTTGTTGAAAATGAAGAAAATGTATAACCATGACGACTGGATGAAAATGGTAGAACAGGCAAAGGAACGGGGCAAGCTTACTGATGAAGAATATCAGAAGCTTATCTCAATGGATGGAACTGAAGAAGAATGACGAAACTGCAGATAATAAGTAAACAATGGTCATTGATTTATGATCTTCTGCTACTTAATAAGGGTGCGAGCGAAAGAACCCTTGATGAGATTGAACGGGATATGGATACATTGGAATTTCATTGTAGAAAGTATGTCGACGCAGATGATGAAGAATTGATGGCATAAAAAGGGCCTGAGCAGGCTCTTTTTTTTAATGGAGGTAAAACTATGCACAGCCAAAGAAGCCCACCGTAGAGGCCAAAATAGAAGGTGTAGACAGGAATATAGGAGGAAATATATGGAGGCGGAATACATTAGCCGGTCCGAACATGCTGAGTTCTGCAAGCGCGTTGATGCAGAAGACGAAAGGCAGAACAAACGATTGGAACTGCTTGAAGAAAATACAAAGCAGATTAATTCGCTTACAACATCGGTAGAGAAGCTGGCACAAAGCATTCAGCTGATGTGCAAAGAGCAGGAGCAGCAGGGAGCGCGCCTGGAATCACTTGAAAGCCGGGATGGGGAGATGTGGAAACAGGTAACAGGGTATGTTATAACAACCCTGGTTGGCCTTGCAATCGGATTTTTCTTTAAACAGTTCGGTTTTTAAGAAAGGCATTGATATGGATATTTTAAAAAAGAAAATAAAAAAGATAGTTTCGGCGATAAAGAAAGTCGGAACATTGAACCTGGTGCTGATGTTTGTCGGTGCCTTTTTCATTTGGTTTAACTGGCAGATGATTCTGTTGTACAGACAGTGCGATAGTATGCCGGAAACATATGCCTGCGCAGTTGTGGCGGCAACGATTGGAGAGTGTGGCATATGCGGCTGGATCCGGACAAACAAAGACAAACAGCAGGATCGGAAATGGCAGAAACAGGATGAAAAAGAAGGACGAGAACAAAATGTCTCCGACATGAATGTCGGGAACATGGATGAGGAGGATAATTTATGACATTAGAATGCTTTTTACTGTTACTTATGATCGTATCGATTTTTACAGGGCTATTCACTGAAGGAATCAAGAAGTTGCTTGAAGAGTCGAAAAAAACCTACAAGGCAAATTTCCTTGCAGGAGGAGTAGCTGTAGTTTTGTCGGTGCTTGTAGGGAGCGGATATATTATTTTGATGAATGCGCAGATCAACAGCAAGATGGCAGTATACCTTATTGCACTGATTCTGCTTTCATGGCTGTCTGCAATGGTTGGATATGATAAGGTTATTCAGTCACTTGGACAGATCAAACTCCCGAATAAGAACGAGTAGCTAGGAGCCTGTTTTAAGGCTCCTTTTGTGATGGGGTGAAGATTATGGATAATAAGAATGTAACCGTATTAAGAAAAATACTGTATGCAGTGGAATCCGGAGATCAGATATATGGTAAGCAGGATTATTCCTGCTTTGCCGGAGCAGGAGCGAACTGTAGCAATGAAAAAGCTATTACGATCGGAGCAGGGCAGTGGTACGCAGACGAAGCGAAAGAACTGTTGTACAGAATCCAGAGAGGCAATCCGAAGCTGTTTAAGAACATGGACACAGAGGGATTGGAAGCTGATCTTCTCAAAAAGAACTGGGCTACATATGCGGTAAATAAGGAATCCGCGAAAGCTAGATTGATTATCAACATCATCAGCACCGATCTTGGAAAGAAATGTCAAGATCAGTACATGGAAGACCAAATACGAGCTTATATTCCAATCATTGAAAAAGCATATGGAACCATGCCAGACACCGCAATGATGGAGTGTATCAATATCCTGCATCAGGGTGGCTTTGATGCACTAAAAAGAATTTTATCTAAGACTCCGGAACCATATACTGCAGACAAGATTTATGTAACACTGTGCCGGGATCCGGCAGACCCGACGCCGAACCAGGTAGGGGATTACACAGACAGGCAGAAAGCTGTCATAAACATGATTCATACATATGCTGATAGCACAGAGAAAGAAGGTATTGCAATGACTAAGACAGAAAAAGCAATAAGACAGATGGAGACATGGGCGAAAGATGATTCTCATGGCTACGATCAGGATTATCGTTGGGGAGAAAAGGGAGATTACGATTGTTCCTCTGCTGTGATCCAGGCATGGCAGAACGCCGGAGTTCCGGTTAAGTCTGGTGGTGCTACATACACCGGAGATATGAAAAATGTGTTCCTGAAGAACGGATTCAAAGACATTACCGCCTCTGTCAACAGAGAAGCCGGAACAGGATTAAAGCGTGGCGATGTGCTGCTGAATGAAGCTCATCATGTTGCGATGTATTGTGGAGCTGGTAAAGAGGTAGAAGCCTCGATCAACGAAAAAGGTACCGCTCATGGCGGCAAACCGGGAGATCAGACGGGCAAGGAGTTTCTGATCCGGAGCTATCGGAATTATCCTTGGAATTGCGTACTCAGATACAAAGAAAGCACTTCTGGTTCTGCAACGGTAACATCTGATGTTGAAAAGAAGCAGAATACTGTAGCCTATGTAGCGAGATTTACAAAGGACTGCAAATGCTACAGTGTAGCCGGTAAGACTCAGGCGAAAATGTTCCCAGTGATTAAAAAGAATGCGGTTGTAGATGTGATGAAATACACCGAAACCGTAAATGGTAAAAAGTGGTATTTTATCCGGATTCCGTATCCAAATGACGAAGGCTTTGTAAGAGAGTTTGTGCCGGTAGGATATTTTAAAAAAATCTGAATTAACAGGTTGCTTTCTAAAATCAAGAAAATATATCACATTAAAAGGAACTCTATGTTACAGAGTTCCTTTTAATATTACTTATTTGAATCTTCTAAGACAGCACGCTCTAACAGCTGTCTCACATAATCCGGACATTTGCTTTTTCCGGATTCCCAGTTTTCAAGTGTCCTAATCGGTATGTTGTACCTCCTTGAAAATTCTGCTCGAGATACTTTTAGTTGTTCACGCATTTCTGCTATGGTCATAGTTTCTATGTCTCCTTAATCTTCTATTTTTACCAGAAAGGCTCTGTGCAACCTTCCTTCTCTGTCACAAGCCGAAAAACATGGCTTCTCGTTTCCGCTCAATACGTCGTTAATGGTGTAATTCACTCCCCACGGAGTCGTTACCATCAACTCACCCATGTAGTTCTCATATAGTTCCCAACCTTCCGGAGTTTCCACCGTGATTTCATCCCAGCAGGTAGCTGTAGGGTTCGGGTTTCCATATGTGTATACGTTTCTTTTCTCTGCGGCTAATGCGCCGTAATTACAATAAATTTTAATTTTCATTTTTTTCTCCTTTATTTTATTTATGATAAACTTCTTTTTTGATTCTCATTGCCATTGCATCGGCATTAATTTTAACTGAAGCATATAATGATTTGTAATAATCAAAACCACTTTTTTTATTATCTTTTAAATGATAAATAATATCACCTGCATAAGAATCATTCATAATTGCATTAATCTTTTCAAATGCATCACTAAATATTACTTTCTGATTCTCTGGCACCATACCTAAAACAATTGAAAACTCTTTATTCATTTTTCTCATAAGCTCTTTAGCCCATGTTACCTGCTTTTCTGTACCTTTCATTGTGCGTTTTGCCTCCTCCCATGCTTTTTTAAGACCGGAGGAAATTGTCATTGCAGATTTCTTAACCAGTTCCCATGCTCTTTTCATGATTTTTGATAAGTTGTATTTTTTCATTTTTAATATCCTCCGTTCCTTTGATGATTATATAATACCACCAAATTGGTGGTATGTCAAGAAGAAACGCAATTAAATTAATGCTAGTGTACGAGTGCTCGACTTTAAATTACTCTTATCTGGGATATAGCCAGTACCGTTTCCTCTACTCATTCGCCTCTCCTTTTCCCAATGTTGCCATTAAGAGATTTGTAGCAAAGCCTTCTATTGCATCGATGTAATCGACATCTTCGTCTTCCCATTCACAGTTGGGATATCTTTCCCGGAATCTATCAACTATATTCAACACAGTTTTATACGCTGCTTGATCGGCTCCGTATTGGTCATCTAAATCTTTAAACCATGGATGGATTTTACCTTCTTGCAGAAGCGTGTCATACATGAATGTTACTTCTACAATGTCTGTTCTTCTAACAGATTCTTCCAATAATTGCAGAACATATTCCGGTGGAGTTCGAACTTCGGATTCCCACGATTCAAGCGTTCTAATCGGTATGTTGTACCTCCTTGAGAACTCCGCTCTGGAGACTCCTATGTAATTTCTCATTTCTGTAATGTTCATAATTGTTACCTCCTTTACAATGAAATAATACCACACAATGCGTGGCATAGTCAATAATAATTCCTTCCATATATTACCGCTATTTTTTATGCGTTCAATATGATAGGATAAACAAGCTTCGTTTATCAAGATTTCGATAGGATATAGCCAAAAACGATATAATCTAACAATTTCCGTCGTGTATTACCATAAAGTGGTAATTTATAACGGAAGGAGCAATGGCATGATAAAAATTTTGCTATCGAAAAAGCTTGGGGAATTAAGACTTACACAGGCGGATCTGGCAAGGGCAACAGGAATACGTCCTAACACTATCAATGAGTTGTACCACGAGCTCACGGAAAGGGTAAACCTTGAGCACCTTGATCTAATATGCGAAGCGCTAAACTGTGAACTAGACGAATTGATCATTAGGGTGCCGAACAAAGAAACGTCAGTTGTCCATACACGCCAGGGAACCCTGAAACCCAACAAAAAGATGTAGCCGCTGCAACGATTACATCTTATTCTTATTAAAGAGGGGAATGTTATATCCCCCTCTTTAATTCACTTCTTTTAAATTATATTCTAACGAATCGTACAAATAATCTGTATCAAATCCCATATCTTTGTAACCTTGCAATACAGTTTCAACATAACGATTAGATGGTTTTCCCACAGTGGCCGAGTCAGGCAACAGATATATCATAGCCTTTTTCCTTGTACCGTTTTTTAATTGTACAAATACATTTTTCTTTCTATAAAATCTCGGATAGCCCTCATACAGATCAAGAGCCTTCTCGTTTTTATTATCGATATTCCAAACAGCAACAGGAACCCTACTTCCTTTTTGCCTTTTGACGGTCGCATAAGATCCTGTGTGGCTTCCTCTGTAAAGTAATTTCCAATTTATCAGATATCCGGTAAATGCGACCGTTGCTCCAGGACAACGGTATGACATTTGTTGCACGTTAAGATTGCTTCCGTATGCTACATATAAACTCATGGCGTTCCCTTTCTCCCCGTAAAGCCGTTAGGTCAGCTGATTCATGATTAAGCTGCATGTTCTGCATTTGCATTCTCGCGAAGCTGTTTCATCATGTGAAGTCTGCAGGTTTTGAACTCGTCTCCGTAAAGTCCAAGTCTGTTTGTAAGGATGTTGTACATCAGAGTGACTTTTTTCTTTGCTGTGTATCCGTTCATGGATCTAAATACGACTTTGTCATCAGATTCGATGGACCATGCAGAGAGTGCCAAACAAAACTGTACATACGCTTTAATTTTTCCTGCATGAAGAGTGCTGTTAAAAAGTCTAAATTCAACAGTGCCTTTCTGGAAGAAGCTATGAAGATTCAATGCGTGGTATCTTGTAGAGTTATAATGCTGATGATTGATCCCACCACAGTAGCCATCGTTTGCTGGGCTGTACCAAATTTTCTCAACGGAATCTGTTGTGATGTTTTTGTCTTTTTTCATTGTATCAAGTAAATTCTTGCAAACTGGCTGGCACCAACGATATTTTCTGTCACCTACTGCAAGCGCATCGTAAATGATTTCCTGTCGGCTATACATGAAATTTACCAGACGGCGAAGAGATGTTGCGGTATGGTTCGCTCCGTCTACATGAATATGGATTCCGCATGAATTGTGAGGAACTCCGCCGATTTCTTTGAATTTACGGATGATTGCCTGCAATGTATCAAGGTCTTCGTATTTAAGAATCGGTGTTACGAATTCAACTCTGTATTCGTCTATGCTCTCAGTTCCAACTTTGCGAATTGGATGGATTGAGCTGTCTCGCATTACCTTCCATTTTCTTCCCTGTGAATCCTGAACGGTTCTTGTCTGGTAACAAGTGTGATCTGGTCTGGAAGCTGTAGTTCCGATGATTTCTGCAACTGCATCAGCGGCCATCTTTCTTGAAATACCTGTAAATTCAACCTCAACACCGTAGTTCTGTTTCTTTAAAAGTTCTGACATATCATTTTCCTCCTATTATCTCTCAAACATTCGCACCGTCTATGCGAATGCTTGTTCTGCTGTTTATGTTTGTATATTACCATATGTACCGTATATGTCAATAGAAAATTAAAGAAAATCTATAAAATATTAGAGAATAACGTTGACAAAATAGAGAACAAGGGATATAATATAATTGTAGCAAGGAGATGGCAGGAAAGGAGATAAGAAATGGAAAATGACGAAATGACAACATTAGAGTTTAAATCAATTATGGAAATGGTCGTGATGATCATTGAAAGCAGTAAAGATAAAGAAGAGGCTCTTGAAAAAATCAAGAACCTCTCCATTTTAAAAGAAAAGAATTAATAACTAAGCGATTGGACACCGAGCAGACTCCTAAACTTCCTGCTTCTGCTCGGTATCTTAAAATAAATAATAGCAGGAAGAAAAAATAAAGTCAACAGTAAGGAGGGAAAAAAGTGATCTCATATAATCCACTTTGGCATACTCTGATAGATAAAGGAATGAATAAAGGTGACTTAATGAGAGAGACAGGCATTAGCTTTGGAACCATGGCAAGTATGGGGAAAAACGAGCCAGTCAACTTAAAGCAGATAGACAGGATCTGCAAAGTTCTTCATTGCAAGATAGAGGATGTTATAGAATATAAGGAAGATTAAATGCTTCCTTATATATATTTAACAAATGTTAGATTCTGGTTACCTGCCATTAACATGCGGGATGCTATGATTATCATATAATGTCACCCAAATAATTATATCAATCAATTATCTGGTTATGAGCAAGTAGCGAAGAGGATGCTTTTATCTGCCTGATAAAAGCATAGTAAAAATATAAAAAAGAGCTGAGAAGTCCTTAACTGGATTTTTCAGCTCTTTTGAAGTATTGATGTGATTTTGGATGAATGAAGGCTCCATTTATTCGGCGTCCGAATTATCGGTATCATAGGATTCGTCGTATGTCTCTGCGTCTGTGTCATCTGAAGCTGAACTGTTCATATCAACGATATCACTATCTGAAGCAGCTGTATCTGCAGAACTGCTCTGGGAGTCATTATTACTGTTATATTTTGCAGTAAAAGAACTGCCTTCTGCAGTAGAAATCCAGGAACTCCGCTCATTGATTTTTCCAAGGATTCTTGTTGCCTCATCACCTTCTGCCGGAGTTGGCTGATAATTATTATATCCATCATAGGCAGCAGAAGAAATGGAGCAGGGAATGATATTGGTCACGTTGTCTTTTTTTACCCCATCGGCATCAATAGTAAAGGTCTGCTGGTAGATCATGGTGTCCATATCACTTGGAGAACTGTTACCGCCGAAGCAGAAGTTTCCGAGGCTGTATACAATATTTCTGCCTTTATAAGTTTCAATGCCCTGAAGTACATGCGGATGATGTCCGCATACAAGATCAGCGCCTTCATCGATCGCGATGCGTCCAAGTGTTGTCTGGTTGCTGTCCGGAACGGTTTCCGTTTCATTACCCCAGTGGAAGATCACTACGATCAGCTGTGCCCCGTCTGCCTTTACTTTTGCGATATTGTCTTTTAACTGCTGCTCGCGCTCAAGATGGTCGTACAGTTCATAGATACCGACTAATCCCACTTTGATTCCCTTTACATCCATAACAGCAGTTTCATCATATCCGAAATGCACAATCCCTGCGTCGTCCAATGCTGCCAGAGTATCATTGAAACTCTGCTCACCATAATCATGACTGTGATTGTTAGCGGTATTTACGGCTTCTACAGATCCGCCTGTCAGAATAGAGGCATAGGATGCGGGTGCTTTAAATGCAAATGTTTTATCCTCCCGTTCATCAGAATCGGTGAGTGTTCCCTCAAAATTTGCAATAGTCAGATCATCTGTGGAGAAAATATCTTTTACATTCTGCAGGAAATAATCTGCACCGTAATTTTCATAATAAGCATTTAAGCTGGTATCATAATCAAAAGTTTCATCTGTGCCAAGAGTGCAGTCACCGACAACACTGAGTGTCAGAGAAACAGGAGAAGATACTGTAGCATTGGAGGAATCCGTGTTCTGAGAATCTGAGGATGCTTTCTGGCTGTTGTCCTTAGAAGCGTTCATGGAAACTGCTTTTTTGGCTGCTGCCTGTCTGGAACTCATATAGTTGCTGCATCCGCGGATACCTGCCAGAATAAGTATAAAAACCAGAACAAAGATACCGATACCTGTTGCAATCAGCAATTTTTGCCTTTTTTCCTGATAGTATTTTGATTTTTTGTAGATGTCTTTCCTGCGTGCAGAAGAAGATTTCGTCTGGCTTCGCTTGTTGGATTGTAGGCTCATATGTATAGTTCTCGCTTTCGTTTATAATAGATTAGAGATATAGTATTTAAAAAAATATTAAAGAGACCGGGCAGTTAAAATATCTGAACAGATGATCAGAATTAACAAAAAATAAATCGTAATTGCTATAGGATATATTCAAAGTATATAGAGAATTCACAGAATCGTCAAGAAATAAGTCTTTTCATAAAACCGTATTTTTGTTATAATACCATGACAAAAGGTTACATAAATATTACAGATAAAGAATGAGATGTGTTATCCTAGAGCGTGTCTGAAAAATCATTCCCGCAATCTGCACGCCCCACTTTGCGGGATATTTCACCCGAATTCAGTTGCCGTAGCCCGCTACGGCGCCCTCATCCGGGCAAAATATCCCACAAATTGTGACGCACATCTTGCAGAAAGCCTTTTTCAGACACGCTCTAAAGCGTATGAAACATGCTCTGAAAGCACTCAAAGATAATGAGAGATGGGTACGTGAGATAGCACTTCTCAGGAAAGAATATGAGGAAAAATAAAGATGAAAACATTGATATTCAACGGTTCACCGCGAAAGAACGGTGAAACTGCATATATGATCCGGACTCTGCAGGAAAATCTTGGAGGGGATTTTAAGGTGGTTAATGCCTACAGGGCAGATATCCGCCCGTGTATAGACTGCAGATGGTGTTTTGACCATGCAGGATGCGCAGTCAAAGATGAATGGCAGGAGGTTCTTTCGTACATTGAAGAATGTGACCATATTATTATGGCATCTCCTGTATATTTTGAGGAGGTTACGGGAATGCTTCTTGCTGTGATGAGCAGACTGCAGACCTATTTCAGTGCAAGATATATCCGTAAAGAAGAACCTGTTCCTAAGAAGAAAACAGGAGCAGTTCTGCTGACAGCAGGAAGTATCGGACCCAGAGAAAAAGCGGAAAGTACGGCAGAGATGCTGCTTCGTCAGATGAGCTGTGACAGTCTGGGGACTGTATATGTAAACCGTACAGACAAAGTGCCGGTCAGAGACAGAGAAGATATCATACAGGAAATAAAAGATCTGGCAGGCAGATTGAGAACAGCAGAATAAATATTATCTGAAAATGAAACACCATTTGCGTTATGTGGAACAGACGAAAGGATGATTAAAATGAAAAAAATAAAATACTTTATGATTACAGGAATGCTTCTGGCATCCATCGGTCTTGCCGGATGTGGGAAGAAGTCAGAAGATGATATTACAAATAAGGAAATTTATCAGGATGATCTTAAACCGCTGACAGAAGAAGAGCTGAATGAAATGGATGCAGATACTTCTGACGAGGATATGAAACAGATTGATGAGCCTGAGGAAGAAACCGCTGACATTACAGATACTACAGATGCAACAGAAACTACAGATAAAACGGAAAATACAGATAAAGCAGAAACTTCAGATTCTTCTGCAGAAAAATCTGCGGATAAAACTGAAACATCAGATTCTGCAGATACAACGAAATCAGAAACTAAAACTAAAACTGAAAAATAATCACAAGGGGGCTGTCGCTGGAAGTATTATTGCGACAGCCCCCTGATCATATTTCTGTAATTATCAGGAAAGAACCTCGTTCTTCAGTTCGTTTCCATCCATAAATGCTTTCGCATTTTCGAGAGTAGTCTCGGCAATGTTAGTCAGTGCTTCTTTTGTAAAGAATCCCTGATGAGAAGTCATCACTACATTCGGGAAGGAAAGCAGGCGCTGGGTAATGGAGCTCTGCAGAATACGCTCGGACATATCCTCGAATACGAAATCAGTCTCTTCTTCATAAACATCCAGTCCTACTGCAAAGAACTTATGATCACGGATTCCGGAAATCAGGTCCTCTGTCTTGATCAGGCCGCCGCGGGAAGTGTTTACAAGAATTACACCATCTTTCATTTTGGCGATAGTTTCTTCATTGATGATGTGTTTGGTTTCTTCTGTAAGCGGGCAGTGAAGACTGATGAGATCACTGGTTGCCAGAAGCTCATCCAGAGATACATATTCCAGATAATCCAGGCTTTTATTCGGGAAAAGATCGTAAGCGATAACTCTCATACCAAAACCTTTGCAGATTTTTGCCATTGCCTGGCCAATTTTTCCGGTACCAATGATTCCGGCAGTTTTCTGATAGAAATTAAGTCCCATCAGACCACTTAAAGAGAAGTTGTTTTCGCGGCATTTGATGTATGCTTTATGTGTGTGGCGGTTTGCTGTCAGCGCAAGTGCCATTGCATGCTCAGCCACAGCTTCCGGAGAATATCCCGGAACACGCAGAACCTTCATTCCGAATTTGTGAGCAGTTTCCAGATCTACATTGTTATATCCTGCGCAGCGCATAAGGATCAGTTTTACACCCTGAGCATTCAGTTCTTCGATAACAGGAGTGCTCAGATCAGCGTTTACAAAAGCGCAGATTGCCTCATATCCTTTTGCAAGGGAAGCAGTTTCTTCGTGAATATTTGCTTCGGTAAATTTAATTGTAATTCCCGGATAGGAAGGAAGAAGCTTCTCGAAAAATTCCTCGTCGTAGTTTTTTGTGCCGTAAAATAAGATTTTCATAAATGTTAGCTCCTCTCTGGCTGTATACCTGTATGATATACTCACCGTGAAAATTATAATATCAGTGTTTATAGCAATCCTCATAAATAATGCATCTTAATCCAGTCCATCAGAGTGTGAAATCCTGCTATAGTAAAACAAATCGAATAATGTTAAAATAATAACAATCTTCTGACGATTCACATTATAACCGATTTATCGGAAAAAGAAAAGACTATTTTGGATAAAATTTCTCAAGTATCTATAAAAATACAATCTGAGAGAGTATGAAGATACCTTAAACAGGAATTGCAAATTATGCTTTGTTATGAAAAGTATGTACAGAAAGACAAAAGATATGCAGGATAAAAAAACATCTTGCGGGATATTACAGGTGAACAGTAAAAATTATGCTGCTGTCAACAAACATAAAAAATGATATGTTGACAGCAGCATAATTATAAATGACAGTTGCTATTTTCCAAGAGAGTACAGATCTTCATAGAACTCCGGATAGGAAATTTTAACGCAGTCCCCATCTTTGATAGTAAGTGTACCGTCACAAATTGTACCTGCAACAGCAAAGGACATGGCAATACGGTGATCAAGATAAGAATTGATCTCGGCACCATGAAGTGGCTTTCCTCCATGGATGATCATTCCGTCATCAGTCGGCTGAATATCAGCTCCCATGCGTTTCAGTCCTTCTGTTACCACTGCGATACGGTCGGATTCTTTTACCTTCAGCTCCTGTGCGTCCCTGATAACAGTAGTCCCCTCTGCAAAAGCTGCCATTACAGCGATCATCGGGATTTCATCGATCAGTGTGGGGATGATCTCACCTTCAACAGTGGTTCCGTGAAGACTGCTTGTGCGGATCAGCAGGTCAGCGGTAGGCTCACCCTCTGTACTTGCATTCAGCAGAGTAATATCAGCCCCCATAGTCTTGCATACACGAAGCATTCCGTCTCTGGTTGGATTAATGCCTACATTTTTAAGAAGAATCTCACTTCCGGGAGTAAGAAGCCCTGCTGCGATAAAGTAAGCAGCAGAAGAAATATCTCCGGGAACTTTAATCTCGCGTCCGTTCAGTACAGGCTCCGGTTCAATAGAAGCAGTTGTTCCCTGGGAAGTCACATTTGCGCCGAAATAATTCAGCATGATCTCTGTATGATTTCTGGAAAGTACCGGCTCAGTAACGCTGGTGATCCCATCTGCATACATACCAGCCAGAAGCACGCAGGATTTTACCTGTGCGGAAGCAACCGGTGACTGATAATGAGCGGCATGTAAAGGATTTCCTGTAATACGCAAAGGTGCGCATCCATTGCCTCTAAGACTTACGATATCAGCGCCCATAGACAGAAGAGGAGTCATAATCCTTTTCATTGGACGGGACTGAATGGAAGCGTCGCCGTTTAATTCGCTGGTAAAAGACTGTCCTGCCAGAATTCCGGAGATCAGTCTTGTGGTAGTCCCGCTGTTTCCCACATCCAGAGTTTCAGACGGAGCACTGAGTCCGTGAAGTCCCTTTCCATGAACGAGGATTTCGGAAGCATTTCTTTCAATATCGATTCCCATTTTCCGGAAACAGGAGATAGTAGAGAGACAGTCAGCTCCCTCAAGAAAATGTGTGATCTTTGTAGTACCCTGTGCAAGAGAACCGAACATAACTGCACGATGAGAAATGGATTTATCTCCGGGTACAGTGAGTTCTCCTCTGAGGTTTGTCTGTTTTTTTATTTCCATGTTTGATTCCTGCCTGTTTTTATAATATTTCTGTATTTCCCTGCAGTTATTTATAGCAATCTGCTTTTGACAAAATATTTTTGAAATGAATGTCAAAGGGTGATCTGTTTAGCGTTCGTAGACAATATAATTTCTTTTTTTAAGGAGTGCGGCACCCTTTTCCATAGAGATTCCGTCGTAGAATTCAATTTTGAGGACACCTTCCTCGAATTCACGGTTGTGAATGATACCGATATTTTTAATGCTGATCTTCTCCATCGCAAGGATAGTGGCAATCGTAGCAATACCGCCGGCCTCATCCGCAATATCAAGATACAGGACATAAGCCTTTTTCAGCAGACCATTGTCTACCACATCAATAGAATCACGGTAATCCCTGGAGCTTGCAAACATCTGATACAGACTCCTGGAGTCCTTGTTATCCACAAAACATTTGATCTGAACCAGCAGGCGGATGTAGTCATCCAGAACATTGGAGATATTCTGATTATTTTCCACACAGATCTGCTCCCACATAATTGGAGAAGAAGAAGCAATACGTGTGATATCACGGAAACCTCCGGCTGCAATCGTTTTCATATATTCCTGATCGCTGTCCAGCATATTGACAAGATTTACCAGTGCAGAAGCGATAATATGAGGCAGATGGCTGACTCCGGCAGTGATGAAATCGTGTTCTTCACTTGTAAGGACCATCGGGATCGCACCAAGGGAAGAGATCATCTCTGTGAAATCTGTCAGGCGTTCCAGTGCAACTTCACCGCCCGGAGTAATAATATAGTAAGCATTCTCAATCAGACGGTCACTGGAAGCTTCGAATCCGGTCTTTTCAGAACCGGCCATTGGATGACCTCCGATAAAACGGGATTCCATTCCAAGACGTTCTACTTCTTTATGGATAATGCCCTTGACACTTCCAACATCTGTGAGGATCGTGTCAGGACCGATATTGTCTTTGAAATATTCAAGATATTTTACATTAAATTCTACAGGAGCACACAGGAAAATATAATCGCAGCTCCTGAAACGTTCATCATGTTCTTCGCATACAGCATCGATCATATTGCTGCTTACTGCTGCAGCAAGTGTTTCCCGATCCTGATCATAAGCAAGAAGTCGGTAGTCTTCATGGTATTTTCGGATGGCCTTGGCAATTGATCCGCCAATCAGTCCGAGACCGATAAAACCGATAGTTTTCATAGTGGTTTTTGCATCCTTTCAGGTAACATTATTCGTAACTGTGAAAATACGGAACAGTTACATGATTTCATAATTTACTATTTTAAAGGATATGATTTGAAAAGTCAATTCATACGGCACTTTTATACATAAATAATTTAAAGCGACAAAGCGGACGCCGTATCATATGCAGATATCTTCCATGTCTTTCGCACTCTGGTTACTAGAGTGTGTCTGAAAAATCATTCCCGCAATCTACACGCCCCACTTTGCGGGATATTTCACCCGAATTCAGTTGCCGTAGCCCGCTACGGCGCCCTCATCCGGGCAAAATATCCCACAAATTGTGACGCACATCTTGCAGAAAGCCTTTTTCAGACACGCTCTAGGACTGCTATAGTCAACTGAAAAAACGATGCATTATAAATATTCGTACAATCAAAATCAGTCAACTAGCTGCGCACTTGAGATAAAATTCACAGTCGAGATCCGTGAAAATTACTGAAAATATATAAAATGCTCATCAATTTACAAGAAGTTCACAAAAAAAGATGTTAAAATTTCATAAAATACTTGAAAAATATAAAAAAATTTAGTAATATATAGCCATATCGTTGCTGCGGACGTTGCAAGCGGCAATAACATAACAGACAAACAGGGAGGTACGCAACATGGATGTATTTAGAACTGACCGAATTAGAAATGTAGTCCTTTTAGGTCATGGGGGCGCTGGCAAAACTACACTGGCAGAAGCAATGGCTTACTTAGCAGGAATGACTAACCGTCTCGGAAGAGTAGAAGACGGAAATACTGTCAGCGATTATGACAAAGAAGAGATTAAGAGACATTTTTCCATTTCTACCACATTGATCCCGGTACCGTGGGATAAGGTAAAGATCAATGTGCTGGATACTCCCGGATATTTCGATTTCGTAGGCGAAGTAGAAGAAGCAGTAAGCGCAGCAGATGCAGCGATCATTGTAGTTTCCGGTAAAGCAGGCGTTCAGGTTGGAACACAGAAGGCATGGAACTTATGTGAGAAATATAAACTTCCGAGAATGATCTTTGTTACAGATATGGACGTAGATGATGTCAGCTACCGTAAAGTAGTAGAACAGCTCACTGAACTCTACGGCAAGAAGATCGCACCGCTTCACTTCCCGATTCGTGAAGACGGCAAATTTGTAGGATATGTAAATGTTGTAAAACAGGCAGGACGTAAGTACATAGATAAAGGTAAGAAAGAGGAATGCCCGATTCCTGAATACCTGGATGAATATCTGGAGAAATATCACGATATCCTTATGGAATCTGTTGCAGAGACCAGCGAGGAATTCATGGACCGTTATTTTGAAGGTGATACATTCTCGGTAACAGAGGTTTCCGCAGCACTTGCAATGAACGTACAGGAAGCATCTATCGTACCTGTATGCATGGGCTCACCGATCAATCTTCGCGGTGTATCCAACTTACTGGATGATATCTGCGGATATTTCCCAAGCCCGGACAAACGCTCCTGCAACGGAATCGCTCAGAAGACAAATGAGATCTTTGAAGCAAACTACGACTTCACGAAAGTGAAATCCGCATATGTGTGGAAAACAATTGCAGACCCGTTCCTTGGCAAATATTCTCTTATTAAAGTATGCTCCGGTGTTATCAAATCCGATGACACTTTATTAAACGTAGAGAAAGGCGAAGAAGAACGTCTGAATAAATTATATGTACTTGAAGGATCCAAACCGATCGAGGTTCCGGAACTTCATGCCGGTGATATTGGTGCAATTGCCAAATTAAACAGCGTACAGACTGGTGACAGCCTTGCGACAAAAGCAAATCCGATTCTTTATCCGAAGGCACTTCTTTCCACACCATATACCTGCAAGAGATTTAAAGCAGTGAAGAAGGGTGATGAGGATAAGATTTCCCAGGCACTTGCGAAGATGATGAGTGAAGACAAGACACTTCGTGTAGTAAATGACAGTGCAAACCGTCAGAGCCTTATCTATGGTATCGGTGATCAGCATCTCGATATCGTTATGAATAAATTAAAAGAACGCTACAAAGTAGATGTTGAGCTGAGCAAACCGAAGGTTCCGTTCCGCGAGACGATCCGTAAGAATGCAGATGTAGAGGGTAAACATAAGAAACAGTCCGGTGGACATGGACAGTATGGACATGTTAAGATGCGTTTCGAGCCATCAGGCGATCTGGAGACACCTTATGAATTTGAACAGGTTGTAGTTGGTGGTGCAGTTCCGAAGAACTACTTCCCGGCAGTTGAGAAAGGTCTTCAGGAATGCGTATTAAAAGGACCTCTGGCTGCATATCCTGTAGTTGGTGTGAAAGCTACCTTATATGATGGATCTTATCATCCGGTAGACTCCTCAGAAATGGCATTCAAGATGGCAACGATTCTTGCATTTAAGAAAGGCTTTATGGATGCATCACCTGTACTCTTAGAGCCAATCGTATCTATGAAAGTAACTGTTCCGGATAAATTTACCGGTGATGTTATGGGCGACCTGAACAAACGTCGTGGCCGTGTTCTTGGTATGACTCCTGATCATCAGGGCAATACCATTATTGAGGCAGATGTTCCACAGCTTGAGATTTATGGATATTCCACAGATCTTCGTTCTATGACAGGTGGAAGCGGAGAATTCTCCTATGAATTTGCACGCTACGAGCAGGCTCCTGGAGATATTCAGGCAAAAGAAATTGAAGCCAGAGCAAGTAAGGTAGATAAAGCGGAAGAATAAAAAAGGGTAATTACTGACAGAGCAGTAATTAAAATATAGTTAAGAAATAAAAATGGCAGGACATTTTGCAGAGATGCGGAATGTCCTGTTTTTTCAGACACACTCTAGTGGTGTATTACTCGAAAATGCGAAATAAGTGCCATTTGTAAAGCAAAAACACTCGATACAGCGAAACGTTACATTGACAAACAGCCTTTGTTGAATTAAAATAAATTTTTAGGATAAGATGTCCATAATCGGACTGAAACCGCCGGAAATAATAAAAGCAGCTGTGTAGCTCAGTGGAGCAAACAGTAGTGGTGTCATGGACGCACCCTGAAAAAGACGGTATCTCGCCTTAAGTCAGATGCCTTGGTAACTCTGTTGCCGGGTAGTTCACATACAGCAAAATGTTGGAGGAAGTATAGAGATGAAATACTTGTTTAAAAAGATCGAGCCTAAGTGGCAGGCAAAATGGGAAGAGGCCAAAGTCTTCGAAGCCAAAGATAACAGTGACAAACCTAAATTCTATGGTCTGGTAGAGTTCCCATATCCAAGCGGTGCCGGTATGCACGTAGGACATATCAAAGCATATTCCAGTCTGGAGGTTATTTCCAGAAAACGTCGTATGGAAGGCTATAATGTACTTTTCCCGATCGGATTTGATGCATTTGGTCTCCCGACAGAGAACTACGCAGTAAAGACCGGAACACATCCACGTATCATCACAGATGAGAACATCAAGAGATTCTCAAACCAGTTAAAGAAAGTTGGATTTTCCTTTGACTGGAATCGTGTGATCGATACAACAGATGAAGACTACTACAAATGGACACAGTGGATTTTCCTGAAAATGTTTGAAAAAGGTCTTGTATTCAGAGACAGAACACTGGTTAACTACTGTCCGCACTGTAAAGTAGTCCTTTCCAATGAAGACAGCCAGGGCGGTAAATGTGATATCTGCCACAGCGATGTTGTTCAGAAATCCAAAGATGTATGGTATTTAAGGATCACCCAGTATGCAGATAAGCTTCTGGAAGGTCTGAAAGATGTAGATTATCCGGATAATGTAAAACAGCAGCAGATCCACTGGATCGGCAAATCAAAAGGTGCTTTCGTTAACTTCGATGTTGACGGAATCGATGAGAAACTTGAAATCTATACAACCAGACCGGATACTCTGTTTGGTGTAACATTCATGGTAATCGCACCGGAACATCCGATCATTGACAAATATGCAGATAAAATCACAAACATGGATGAGATCATTGCATATCGTAATGAGTGTGCAAAGAAAACAGAGTTTGAGAGAACTCAGCTTGTAAAAGATAAAACAGGTGTGAGAATCCAGGGACTTGAGGGAATCAACCCGGTTAACGGTAAGAAAATCCCGATCTACATTGCTGACTATGTAATGATGGGATATGGTACAGGTGCTATCATGGCAGTACCTGCTCACGACCAGCGTGACTATGATTTCGCAAAGAAATTCGGCATCGACATTATCGAAGTTATCAAAGGCGGAGATATTTCCAAAGAAGCCTATACAGGCGACGGCGAAATGGTAAACTCCGATTTCCTGAACGGATATGCAAAGAAGAAAGATTCTATTGAGCGTATGTTGGAAGAACTGGAGAAAAAAGGAATCGGTAAAGCCGGTGTTCAGTATAAGATGAAAGACTGGGCATTCAACCGCCAGAGATACTGGGGTGAGCCAATCCCGCTTATCCACTGCCCGAACTGCGGTGTTGTGGCAGTTCCGGAGAACGAACTTCCGCTGCGCCTGCCGGATGTAAAGGACTTCGAGCCGGGTGAAGACGGACAGTCCCCACTTGCAAAGATTGATTCTTTCGTAAACTGCACATGCCCGAAATGCGGTGCTGCAGCGAAGCGTGAGACAGATACTATGCCTCAGTGGGCAGGATCTTCCTGGTATTTCTTAAGATATACAGATCCGCACAATGCAAATGCACTGGCAGATATGGACAAACTGAAATACTGGATGCCTGTTGACTGGTACAATGGTGGTATGGAACACGTTACCAGACATATGATCTACTCCAGATTCTGGCATCATTTCCTGTATGATCTTGGCGTAGTAAATACACCGGAACCATATGCAAAACGTTCCATCCAGGGACTGATCCTCGGACCGGACGGAGATAAAATGAGTAAATCCAAGGGTAATGTAGTTGACCCGCTGGATATTGTAGAAGAATACGGTGCAGATACTCTTCGTACCTATGTGCTGTTTATGGGTGACTATGGCGCAGCTACACCATGGAGCGAGAACTCTGTAAAGGGCTGTAAGAAGTTCCTGGACCGTGTTGCAGGTCTGACAGATATCCTTTCTGAAGAATCTGTATCTGATGAACTGGAGATGAAACTCCACCGTACCATCAAGAAAGTTTCTTCTGATATCGAGAACCTGAAATTCAATACAGCAATCGCCAGCCTGATGACACTCATTAATGAGATTACAGCAGAAGGACACTTAAGCAAAGATGACCTTACCATCTTTATCAAACTGCTTAGCCCGTTTGCACCACATATCTGCGAAGAAATCTGGGAATTTATCGGAGGTGAAGGCTTACTGGCAGTTTCCGAATGGCCGAAATACGATGAAGGCAAAACAATTGCCAAGACCGTTGAGATCGGTGTACAGGTAAACGGTAAAGTAAGAGGAACAATCGTAATCCCTAACGGATGTGAAAAAGAAAAAGCATTCGAGATCGCCAAAGCAGACGAGAGAATTGCTTCCTTCCTGGAAGGTAAGAACCTTATCAAAGAGATTTATGTACCGAACAAGATTGTAAACTTTGTTGCGAAATAATAGAAACAGTAAAAAGAGGACTGACAGAAATTTTTCTGAACAGTCCTCTTTTGAGTTTGACAGCTGTATTTTTAGACCTTTTCAGGCAACCGCCTGCTGATATGCCGGAATGTCAGTGTAAACACGATTCCCTTCACGATAGAAGAGATTGTAAGCGCCCACCATACACCATTTAATCCCATTCCCGCATGTGTCAGGATCAATGCCAGCGGGATTCGTGAGCCTGTCAGGATCACACTGATCGTACTGGATAATCTGGTGCGTCCAAGTCCTGATAATGCGCCCACTGTCATCAGCTCAATGGACATAAAGACTTCACTGAATCCGATAATGATCAGATAATTGACAGCAGTGTCCAGAGCTTCTTTTTCATGGAAAAATAACCTGGCAATTGGTTCCGGAAGAAAGACAAAAGCTGCAGTGACAAACAGGCCCCAAATTGTGAGAACGCGAAATGACAGACTGTAACCTTTACGGATACGGTCTTTTTTTCGTGCACCGTAATTTTGGGCAATAAAAGCATTCAGTGCTGAAGCAAAACCATCAGCAGTATTCCAGGATACGGATTCAATCTGTCCGCCAACACGCTGCGTTGCAATAGCGGCAGCACCATAACCGGAAACCATACGGGTCAGAACCATGGAGATGAAACAGTAAATGCTTCCCTGTATAGCTGTGGGAAACCCGATCCTGAAAATGTGCTTATAATATTCTTTTGGAAAAACAGACAGCAGATTCAGATGCTGTAAAACATTTGGCTCCAGTCTGGAATGCCGGATACGCAGAACCATCACTACAAAAACCAGAATCTGTGAACTTACTGTCGCAATAGCGGCTCCGGCAACCTCCAGCCTCGGGAAAGGTCCGATGCCAAGGATCAGCAGCGGATCCAGGATCATATTTCCTGCAAGCCCGATAAAGTTTGCAAGCAGGGGAGTGCGGGAATCTCCCTGTGCAGTAGAGAGTCCTGTCAGCGTCAGATTCAGATAAGAAAAAAGGATCAGTCCACAGGTAATTAATGTATAAGATCTGGCAGCAGTATAAGTTTCTGCGTCGGTCAGATTAAAAAATCCCAGCAGAGGCTGTATGAAAATAACACAGACAGCAGCAAACAAAATGCCGGACAGTGCAGTGAGCTGCAGAGAACCGGCAGCATAGGAGCGTGCCTGGTCATAATCTTTGCGCCCGCATGCCTGAGCTGTATTTACCTGTCCGCCCATTCTTGACAGGGATGCAAGCCCCTGGGAGAGCCAGACATACATTCCGCCTACTCCCACGCCTGCAACCGCCTTTGCACCAAGCAGTCCGATCCATGCCATATCCATAATACTGTATGCTGTTCCCAGCATGGAAGAAATCATGATAGGCAGTGCCAGCTCTGCCAGAGTTTTCAGGATCGGACCGGAAGTCAGATCCACAGTTTTTGATTTACTCATTTGTAATAACCCTTCATGTACCAATTATTATAATACTTTTGTAGTCCATTTACTGCAGTCCCATACCTGAGAAACCACATCGCGGTAAAACTCCGGTTCATGGCAGATCAGGAGAATGCTTCCCTTATATTCGATCAATGCCTGCTTCAAAGCTTCTTTTGCATCCACATCCAGATGATTGGTAGGCTCGTCCAGAAGTAGAATGTTCGTTTCTTTATTCACCAGCTTACACAGACGCACCTTCGCCTGCTCCCCGCCACTCAGTACACGTACCTGACTTTCAATATGCTTGGTAGTCAGACCGCATTTGGCGAGAGCAGACCGCACCTCATACTGAGTATAAGACGGAAACTCTGCCCAGATCTCATCAATACAGGTAGTCTTGTTATCACCCTTTACTTCCTGCTCAAAATATCCAATCTGAAGATTCTCCCCAAGTTCGCAGGAACCCTTCAGAGACGGGATCAACCCCAGAATACTCTTCAGTAAAGTTGTCTTACCGATACCGTTTGCACCAACCAGCGCGATCTTATTTCCTCTTTCCATAGAGAGAGTAACAGGTCTGGAAAGAGGTTCACTATAACCAATAACCAGATCTTTCGTCTCGAAGATATATTTCCCCGGAGTACGTCCATATTTAAAATGAAATTCCGGCTTCGGCTTCTCGGCAGCAAGCTCGATCACATCCATCTTATCCAGCTTCTTCTGCCTGGACATTGCCATATTTCTTGTAGAAACCCTTGCCTTATTTCTTGCGACGAAATCCTTCAGTTCACTGATTTCCTGCTGCTGGCGTCTGTAAGCAGCCTCAAGCTGAGCCTTCTTCACCTCATATACTTCCTGGAAATGATCATAATCCCCGACATAACGGTTCAGTTCCTGATTCTCCATATGATAAACCAGATTGATAACAGAATTCAGAAACGGAATATCGTGGGAGATAAGGATAAATGCATTCTCATACTCCTGCAGATAACGCTTCAGCCATTCGATATGTTCTTCATCCAGATAGTTGGTAGGCTCGTCCAGAAGCAGGATATCCGGTTTCTCCAGAAGCAGCTTGCCAAGCAGGACCTTGGTTCTCTGACCGCCGCTTAGATCTGTAACATCACGTTCCAGTCCGATATCCAGAAGCCCCAGAGCTCTGGCAACTTCCTCCACCTTTGCATCGATCACATAGAAATCATGCATGGTAAGGGTATCCTGAATAGTTCCCAGCTCCTCCATCAGAGTATCCATCTCCTCAGGAGAAGCAGTGCCAAGAGAGTCACAGATTTCATTCATCCTTTCCTCCATCTCAAAGAGATAAGAGAACGCAGATTTCAACACGTCACGGATGGACATGCCCTGAGAAAGGACAGAATGCTGGTCCAGATAGCCGACACGTACGTTCTTTGCCCATTCAATCTTACCCTCATCCGGCATCAGCTTTCCGGTTACAATATTAAAGAAAGTAGATTTACCTTCCCCGTTGGCACCAACCAGTCCAATATGCTCGCCCTTTAACAGGCGGAAAGACACATCATTAAAAATCGCCCTGTCTCCGAAACCATGTGTCAGATGTTCTACATTCAAAATACTCATAAAAAGAAATTCTCCTTAATTATTGTTATATAATGTCAGGGTCAAAAGGTATTTCACCCCTGACCTGACATCCACGAATTACTTACTCCGCTGCAAAGCAGCTCCCGCAATTCTTTTAATATTTGTAACTATACAACAGTATGATCAGACTTCCCTGACTCCTTTTAATGACGGCTCAGCCATCAGCGAATAATTTGTATAATAAACCACAAATCCGGGCTTCGCCCCTGCAGGCTTTTTCACCTGCTTCTTCTGGATATAATCAATCTCCACCTTAGGGGCAGTACGTCCTTTGGAATAATAAGCGGCAAGCTGTCCCGCAATCTCAAAGATATGATCCGGCAGTTCTCCGTCCTTAGACTTCACGACCACATGCGAACCGGCCATCTTCTTGGCATGAAACCACCAGTCATTCCCTGTGGCAAACTTAAAGGTAAGCTCATCATTCTGGAAATTATTTTTTCCCACATAAATATCATACCCATCCTCAGTCACATAATGGAACGGCTTAGACTTACTCTGCGCCTTCTGCCCCTTCCTGCGGTCATAATGCTTCTTAATATACCCATACTCCATCAGCTCTTCCTTGATCTGTGCCAGATCACTCTCAGCCAGAGCAATATCCAGAGCATTGGAAACAGACTCCAGATGCTCAATCTCACTTCTCGTATCTGCAATCTGCTCAGTCAGAGCCTCCTCCGTACGCTTCAGCTTTCCATACTTGTCAAAATATTTCTTGGAATTCTCCGCCGGAGTCATAGTAGGATCAAGAGGAATGGTAATCTCCTCATTGGTATAATAATTCAGAGCCTTAAACGACTTACATCCATCCTCCAGCCCATACCCGTAAGTATTGATCAGCTCCCCGTAAACCTTATACTTCTCTTTCTTCGCAGTATCCTTCATCTGCTTCTCCTGCAGACTCAACTTCTTACGGTTACGCTCCAGCGCAGTCTGCACGATCCTTCTCAAATCCGAAGACTTCTGATGGATACGCGTCAGCGTATTCTTTGTCGCATAATAAGTCTCCAGCATCTGTGAAACACTCTCAAACTCCACAGAATGATACTCCGGTCCATACTGCTGGAACGCAAACACACCATACTCCACAGGTTCTTCCCCCCGGTAAACAATATTCGGAGAAAAATCCCCCTCCACAACCTGATCCATCAGCCTGCGGAACGTATGATACAAATGCACCCTCGCCGCCTCATCCAGAGACTGCGCTGCATCACTCCCGTCGATCGAAGCCCTGAAACAGATCTCCTCCGCAACAACCGGACTGATTCCGGTAAGAGAAGAGTAAACAGCCCTGGAAACATTACATGGCTTCCTGCACACAACATCACAGAACTCCTCCTCACTCACAGTCAGCGGATCCAGCTTATCCTGCGTCTTCGGAATAAAATACTCCCTTCCCGGAAGCACCTCACGCACAGAACTCATATGAGAAGAAACATGCTTGATACTATCCAGGATCATCCCCTTATCATCACAGAAAATAATATTACTGTGCTTACCCATCAGCTCCATGATAAGAACCTTCTTACAGGGATCCCCCAGCTCATTCAGATGCTCCAGCTCAAACATCACCACACGCTCCATCCCCGGCTGCCTGATATCCGAAACCCTCGCACTTCCAATATGCTTACGCAGCAGCATACAGAAATTAGGCGCAGTCATAGGGCTGGGCTTATTCTTGGAAGTAAAATAAATCAGCGGAAGAGAAGCACTGGCCGAAAGCAGCAGCCTGCACTGCCCATTCGCCCCCTTCCCCGTAATCAAAAGCTCATCCGCCTCCGGCTGAGCAATCTTATTAAACCGTCCTCCATCCAAATTCAAATGCAGCTCCCTCACCATAGCCGCAATCGTAATCCCATCAAAAGCCATATAAAAACACTCCTTTTTAAATAATACTCACAATAATCAAAATCTCAGTCCCCAATATGACTGATAACAATTTTATAATTGACAGGTAATACATAAAATCTAAACATCACCTACGTCAGAAAGGCGAAGCCCTTTCTGACAAACAAACTATAATAAGCTTTTCTGAAAGCCGTTCAATTTAAAGGATATACCATATACCTCCAACAGCCAGCTACCAGCAGGAGAAAATAAATAGTTCCGGGCGCATTTGCAGGGGTTGTAGTAACTCTTAGGCTTCGGGAATCTGCGTTATGAAAAAAAACAGCAACCTGTCTGAGCGAAGCGAGTTTTGCTTTTTTTTTCATGCCTTTAGCAGATTTCCGAAGCCTTAGAGTTGACTAAACCCCGAAACCGCGCCCGGAACTATTTATTTTCTCCTGCGTCCCACCTACGGCGTCCCTTCTGCTAGTATACCACACATTTCCTACCGCCATCAACGAAAAAATGTTTGACTCCCATTCTATAATGAACTATAATAAATCTGTATGTAAACCAGAACAGGCACACATACCCCGACACTAATAGACAGACAAAGAGAGAAAAACTATGATAAAAAGCATGACAGGTTTCGGCCGGGCAGAAGTCGTGACCAAAGAAAGAAAAATAACAATCGAACTAAAATCTGTCAACCACAGATACCTGGACCTCAGCATCAAAATGCCCAGAAAACTCAACTTCCTGGAAGGCGCAGTCAGAAACCTGATGAAAACCTACATCCAGAGAGGCAAAGTTGATGTATACATCACATACGAAGACTACACCCTGGACAACGGAGCTCTCAAATACAACAGAGAACTCGCATCCGAATACATCACCTGTCTTAAACAGATGCAGCAGGACTTTGACCTTGACTACGATATCAAAGTCAGCACCCTGTCACGCTATCCGGAGGTACTTGTCATGGAAGAACAGTCTGTTGATGAGGAAGCACTCTGGGAATCTCTGGAACCGCCCCTTCGCGAGGCATGTGAGAAATTTGTCCAGACAAGAATACTGGAAGGCAGAAATCTTGAGAAAGACCTTATTGGAAAACTGGACAGCCTTGAAGAAAAAGTATTACGTGTAGAAGCCCGCTCTCCGGAAGTAGTCAATGCCTACAGGACCAAACTGGAAGCAAAAGTTTCCGAGCTGCTGGAAGACACACAGATAGACGACAACCGCATCGCAGCAGAAGTCATCCTGTTTTCAGACAAAATCTGCAATGATGAGGAAACCGTCCGCCTTCACAGCCACATCAGGAACATGAAAAAGATGCTTACAACAGAGAAAGAAGGCATCGGACGCAAACTGGACTTCATGGCACAGGAAATGAACAGAGAAGCAAACACGATTTTATCCAAATCAAGTGATCTGGAGATCTCCAACATTGCCATTGATCTGAAAACAGAGATCGAGAAAGTCAGAGAACAGATCCAGAACGTAGAATAGAGGAAGAAAACGTGGCAAGACTTATTAATATCGGTTTTGGAAATGTAGTCAATTCACAGAAAATCGTGGCAGTGGTAAGCCCGGATGCGGCACCTGTAAAACGAATGGTGCAGAGCATAAAGGGAACCCGGTCACTGATTGATGCAACTCAGGGGCGAAAGACAAAAGCAGTGATCGTCACAAGCGACGATTATCTGGTGCTCAGCGCACTTCAGCCTGAGACCATTGCCCGGAGATTTGCAGAAATATATGAAAACGAGGATAAGGGAGAGACCCATGAATAAAGGAATTTTAGTAGTGGTTTCCGGATTTTCCGGTGCAGGAAAAGGCACAGTAATGAAACGCCTCATGGAGAAATATGATGGTTATGCATTATCTGTCTCCGCAACAACCAGAAAACCCCGTCCCGGTGAAGAGGACGGCAGAGAATATTTCTTCCGTACAAGGGATGAATTTGAGAAACTGATCGAAGAGGATGCATTGCTTGAATATGCCCGGTATGTGGAAAATTATTACGGTACCCCACGCTCTTATGTCGAAGAGCAGCTTCAGGCAGGCAGAAATGTAATCCTTGAGATCGAAATCCAGGGCGCAATGAAGATCAAAGAGAAAATACCGGAAGCACTTCTGGTGTTTGTAACTCCGCCGACTGTGGAGGAACTGGAACGCCGTCTCACAGGCAGAGGAACAGAAACCGCACAGGTGATCGCAGACAGACTTGCAAGAGCCGGTGAAGAGGCAGAAGGTATGGGACAATATGACTATATTCTTGTCAACGATACTGTAGAGGAATGCGTAGACCATCTTCATCAGATTATTGTGAGTGAACATTCCAGAGTATCCAGAAATGCAGAATTTATCGCGGATATCCAGAAACAGACAAAAGCATTTCAGAAATGATAAACATGCGGCCCAGACCGCTTAAAAGAAAGGAGAAAATACATGATACATCCGTCTTATACAGAATTAATCGAAGCAATCAATACAAACAGTGAGGACGACGATACAACAATGTCTCTTAACAGCCGTTATTCCCTTGTACTTGCTGCAAGTAAACGTGCACGCCAGATTATCGCAGGTTCCAAACCAATGGTAGAGGGTGCGGCAGGTAAGAAACCTCTCTCAGTTGCGATCGACGAGCTCTACAAAGGAAAAGTAAAGATCCTTGCTCCGGAAGAAGAGGATGAAGAAGGAACAGCACAGACAGCTGAGGCACAGACAGAAGAATCAGCACAGGCTGCAGAAACTGCTGAAACAGCAGAGGAAACAACTGCAGAAACAGTATCTGAGGAAACAACCGAAGAGTAAGAACTGATGGTAACACAATAGATAAACAAAAGGATGTGTCTGAGAATTACAGAGGTATATTTTCAGGCACATTCTTATAGGAGAATTTATGAAATTATTATTCGTATCATTAGGCTGTGACAAGAACCTTGTAGATTCCGAAGAAATGCTCGGACTTCTTACAGGTAACGGGTTCGAGATCGTAGATGATGAAACTGAAGCAGAGGCCATTGTGGTGAACACCTGCTGCTTCATCAATGACGCAAAGGAAGAGAGCGTCAACACCATCCTTGAGATGGCAGAATACAAGAAAACCGGGAGCTGTAAAGTCCTGGTTGTCACAGGATGTATGGCACAGCGTTATAAGAATGAGATCATTGAGGAAGTACCGGAAGTAGATGCAGTACTTGGCACAACTTCCTACGGAGACATCCTTAAGGCAATCCGTGAAGCAATGGAAGGAAAACATTTCCAGGAATTTAAAGATATTGATTACCTTCCGGAAAAGCTTGGCAAACGTGTTCTCACAACAGGCGGACATTTCGGATACCTCAAGATAGCAGAAGGCTGTGATAAACACTGCACCTACTGTATCATCCCGAAACTTCGCGGTAAATTCCGAAGCGTTCCGATGGAACGTCTGGTAACACAGGCAAAGGAGATGGCAGAGGAAGGCGTAAAGGAGCTGATCCTTGTCGCACAGGAGACAACCGTATATGGAACTGACATATATGGAAAGAAATCTCTTCATATCCTCCTGAAAGAGTTATGCAAGATCAAAGGAATCCGCTGGATCCGCGTGCTTTACTGCTATCCGGAGGAAATTTACGATGAACTGATCCAGACCATGAAAGAGGAGAAGAAGATCTGCCATTATCTGGATCTTCCGATTCAGCATGCAAGTGACCGTATCTTAAAGAGAATGGGAAGAAGGACAACACAGGCAGAGCTGGTGGAGATTGTAAATAAGCTTCGCCGGGAGATTCCTGACATCGTGCTCCGTACCACTCTGATCTCCGGATTCCCCGGGGAAACACAGGAAGACCACGAAGAGCTGATGAGCTTTGTGGATGAGATGGAATTTGACCGTCTGGGAGTATTTACTTACTCACCGGAAGAAGATACACCTGCAGCAACGATGCCTGATCAGGTTGCGGAAGAAGTCAAAGAGGCCAGACGTGACGAGATCATGGAGCTTCAGCAGGAGATTTCCTATGATAAGGGAACTGACCGTATCGGACAGGAACTTCTCGTGATGATCGAGGGAAAAGTTGCAGATGAGAGCGCATACATTGGCAGAACTTACGGAGATGCACCAAAGGTCGACGGTTATATTTTTGTGCAGACAGGAGAACTCCTGATGACGGGAGATTTTGCAAAGGTACGTGTGACCGGTGCACTGGAATATGATTTGATAGGAGAGTTGGCAGATGAATACACCGAATAAACTTACAGTAGCCAGAATGATCCTGGTTCCGTTTCTTGTACTGTTTATGCTTACAGACCTGGGCGGTGAGGCAAACCGCTATATAGCACTTGCTATTTTTGTTGTTGCAAGTGTGACCGACTGGTTTGACGGAAAGCTTGCCAGAAAATACAATCTGGTGACAAACTTTGGAAAATTCATGGATCCTCTTGCAGACAAGCTTCTTGTGTGTTCTGCAATGATCTGCTTTATTGAACTGGAAAAACTTCCGGCATGGTTTGTTATCATTATTATAGGAAGAGAATTTATTATCAGTGGATTCCGTCTGATCGCAGCCGAGAACGGTATTGTGATCGCGGCAAACTACTGGGGCAAATTCAAGACGGTTTCCCAGATGATCATGATCATTTTACTGCTGATCGATCTGGGCGGAGTGTTTGATATTCTGGAACAGATATTTATCTGGCTTTCTCTGGCACTTACCGTTATTTCCCTGATCACATATATCTGGCAGAACAGAAGTGTTCTGTCCATGCAGGATTAGAAAGAAGGCTTTAATATGGCTTCAGAAAAGGAAGCATCAGAAGAATCAGCATTAGAGGAAACAGCATTAGAAGAAACAGTTGTAGGACTCCTGAAAAAAAAGAAAATGACACTGTCTCTTGCCGAGTCCTGTACAGGCGGTGCGGTAGCAGCGGACATCGTAAATGTACCGGGAGCTTCGGAGGTATTTATGTGTGGTTATGTCACATATACAAACCGCGCCAAAAGAAAATGTCTTGGAGTAAAGAAGAGTACACTGAAGAAAGAAGGTGCTGTCTCAGCCAAATGTGCCGGACAGATGGCAAAAGGCGGTGCGAAAGCAGCCAAAACCGATGTCTGTCTCTCTGTGACAGGACTTGCAGGTCCGGGCGGTGGAACAGAGGAAACACCGGTGGGAACCGTATTTATGGGATGTTACTGTGCAGGAAAGACAACTGTGAGGGAATTTCACTTTGAGGGCGACAGAAAAAGTATCAGAGACCAGGCAGTTGACCAGGCACTGACATTTATCTGCGACAGGCTGCGAAAATATGACAGATAATAATTGGTGACAAGTTACATTACTGAACATAAGAGTACATTTCGGAAAGTTGATGAAATGTACTCTTTTTGTTATCATAGCAATTCATATTAACCGAATCAGGTAAGTTTTCTGCGGAGTCTGCGAAAAGCAATAAGCAGTGAGTGGGGACTTGGTCACCGCATCATTTTCATAAGGTTCACCACTTTATCAAGTTTTTGTGCCTCTGCGGGAGATTTTCCCATCTTCAGCACTTCAATGATCGCAGAAATTTCATCAGCATTAAATTTCAGACCACCTTTTTTTCCCTGAGCAGCTGCGTTCATCAGGAAAGGCAGCATCTCATTTGCACCCTTTGAACTTCCCTGGGAAGCCAGATTCTGAAGCATATCAAGCTTGGAACGATCCATACCTGCAAGCTTCGGGTTGTTGCGCCAGTCATCATTCATGGGAATCCTCCTTCTCACCATCTGCAGGCTGGTTCATGAGCTGCAGCATCTGAACCATAGCCATCATATTTACCATCTGATCTAATTTATCCCTGCTGGGACCATAACAGAAGCTGCGGATATCATTGATGATATCCACCGGATTCTGGGGCGGCATGCTCATGGCACACAGATCGCTGCCGGAACTTCTTTTGCTGAAAACAGAAACCGTATTGATAAATTCAACCGCTTTTTCATAGACTGAGAAAATCTGCTGTCCTTTTGGCGGAAGATAAGGAATGGCGGCTTTTATCATCTGTCCGCGGTCAGAACTGACCATCTGATCCAACAAAGTCTGGGAAATCTGCTCTTCATTCATAATATCTGCTTCCATTTTATGTTTTTTATTAACAGAATATGACGGGGAGAAGGATTCTGACATATAATAAAGTAGAATTTAAGTAACTGTGAGACTGCTTTACTGCACGCTGCCTCAAATTTTATGGAATTGCTGCAGGTATCATGCGTTTGCAGTTGCAAAAAAATGGAGAATCAGATATGGGATCAGAGTCAGAAGAAAAGAAAGAAATGCTTATTATAAATGGAAATGCTTTTTATGAGATAGATCTGGAGTGTGTGAAAAAGAAAAAACAATGTGCTCAGACAGTGCACCCGGAAAAGAAAACAGACAGGATCAATTCCCGGAATATGAAAGATAAGGATAATATCAGGCAGCATGAATAATAAGGACGAAGTTATAATCCTGTAAAATATAAAGAGGCAGAGGGAAAGCTCCCCCTGCCAACAGAAAATGATTGTCAGCAGCCACATCCACAGCCATTGTTTCCGCATAACAGAAGCAGCACGATAATAATCCAGCAGTTGTCACCGTTGCCACATCCGCCGCAGCCATTGCTGCATCCGCAGTTATTGTTTCCGCACAGGCACAGAAGGATGATGATCCAGAGGATATTACAGCAGGAATTATTTCCGCCTGAAAGTCCCCATCCACTGTTACATCCACATCCGTTATTACATCCGCAGCCATTGTCGCATCCGCATCCGCTGTTATTAGCGCAGCCACATCCGCATCCTCCTCTGTCCTCACATCCGCAATTTGTAGCAGCTAAGTCGCTCATATTAAATCCTCCGTTTTTTTTCTTTACAATCCTATCATATGTGGAACCGCAAAAAGTGTTACAGTTTCATCATTGTTCATTATGTTCACAGTAACCAATAACCTTAAGTTCGATGCGAATTGTTGCTTTTCACAAGTTGACAATAATATATGAATCCGATATAATATACCACGTAACAAATCTGTAATGATTGAGAAAGAAATGCAACAATAACCCAATTAAAACGTAAAACAATACGTATAAAAAGAGAGGAAACGGAGAATAAGAATGAAGAAACATGGGAAACTATTGTTAAAGTATCTGCTCCTTTTTGTGATGACCGTTTTTGTAATGGGCTGTTTTAGTGTATCCGCGGCAACAAAAACAGGATTTGTCACTCAGAAAGGGAAAACCTATTACATAAACAAAGACGGTTCCAAACAGAAAGGCTGGCTGGAACTTAAGGGTAAGAAATATTACTTTGATAAGAAAACAGGAGTTCAGGTAAAAGGCTGGGTAAAAGACTCCAGCGGACAGGCGATCCGATACTTTACCAGCGGAGCCGGATATATGGTGACAGGATTTATCACTGATTCCAATGGAAATACCCGCCATTTTGATGAGACAACAGGCCTGATGACAAGAGGTTGGCTCACAGATACAGATGAATATAAATATTATTTTTACAGCGGTTCCGGCGTTATGGCCAAAGGCTGGGTGGAGAACAAAAAAGAACAGAAACGCTATTTCAGTCAGGCCAATGGACGTATGTGTACAGGCTGGGTGAAGAGCAGTGCCGGAAATTACAGATACTTTAAGCCGTCAAATGGAATAATGTATACAGGTCTGGAGAAAATTGACTCAGACTATTACTATTTTTCAAAATCAACCGGTGTCCGTTATCAGAAAGGTTTCGGAACCGTAGGAAGTAAGAAATATTATTTCAACCCTTCAGATGGTAAGGCGAAGACAGGCTGGCTTAAGCTTGATGGAAAGAAATATTATTTTGATACATCAGGAGTGATGCTGGCAAATACCATCGCTTCCATTGACGGAACTACATACAGGTTTGATTCTGACGGTGCTGCAACAAAGACTTCCGATAATGATTACACAGTAGAGGGCAAATATGTCAAGGTCTTTGATGCGAAGAATAATAAATACTACTATATGGAAGAAGAGTTCCTGGAACATCCGGGAATTGCAGACGGAAAGGTGTCAGATCTGGATCTTCTGGCAGCAGTGTGTGATGCAGAAGCAGGAGATCAGGGAGTCGTGGGAATGGAGGCAGTTGCGCTTTGCGTATTAAACTGTACCATTGACCAGTATAAAGAATTTCCGTCACAGATCCGTTATGTGGTATATCAGGGAAAACCTACCCAGTATGCGGTTGTCACAGACGGAGCACTTCTTAAAAGACTGAAAGGCCAGTTTGAGGACAGGACCAATGCCTATGCGGCAGCAAAGGCAGCCATGGAAGTGTTCAGTAACTATGTGAATCATGGCACAAAGAGAACACTCCCGGGATTTAAGACAAAGGATTTCAATTACAAATTCTTTATGACTCCGGCAGCATTTAAGGCACAGAACCTTAATTTCAGCAAGCTGGAATATGAACAGTACAAAGGACATGTATTCTTTGTGGACTGGATTTCAGGGTGAGTACATTAATGCTTTAAGTTGGTGAAATATGAAGAGGATTGTTATAAATTCCTTGACAAATAAATTTTGTATTTGTATACTTGCAGATATATGATATAAAAAAGCACAGATGGGAAAGAGTAACATAGGGAAAACAGACAGAGAGCTGCCGGCAGGTGAGAGGCGCGTGGGGAACTTATGTGAATACCTCCCGGAGCTCTGCACCGAACACCTCAGAGATATTGTAAGGTAAGTAGACTGCAGCGGAGTGGCATCCGTTAACATGCTTAAGTAACAGAGAGAACCGTTGTTTATCATAACAATGGCATGGTTTGTTACTTATTGAGGCAGAGAATGCGAGTTTTCTGCGAATTTAGGTGGTATCGCGGGACCCGGTTCTCGTCCTAAAGGGACAGGAACCGGGTTGTTTTATTTTATTACGAGGAGGAAACAAACAATGACAGTTTGGGACGAGCTGAAAGCCCGTGGTCTGATTGCCCAGGTAACAGACGAAGAAGAGATCAAAGAAATGGTAAATAATGGAAAAGCCACATTTTACATTGGCTTTGACCCTACCGCAGACAGCCTTCACGTAGGACATTTCATGGCGCTTTGCCTGATGAAACGTCTGCAGATGGCGGGAAATAAACCAATCGCATTATTAGGCGGCGGAACAGGTATGATCGGTGACCCGTCCGGAAGATCTGATATGCGTCAGATGATGACAGTGGAGACCATTCAGCACAACATCGACTGCTTCAAGAAACAGATGGAGCGTTTCATCGACTTCTCAGACGGCAAGGCATTAATGGTAAACAATGCAGACTGGCTGATGAATTTAAATTATGTAGAAGTACTTCGTGATGTTGGACCACATTTCTCTGTAAACCGTATGCTCTCTCACGAGTGCTACAAACAGCGTATGGAACGTGGACTTACATTCCTTGAGTTCAACTATATGATCATGCAGAGCTACGACTTCTACATGCTGTATCAGAAATACGGCTGCACCATGCAGTTCGGCGGTGATGACCAGTGGGCAAATATGCTTGGCGGTACAGAGCTGATCCGCCGTAAACTTGGAAAAGACGCTTACGCCATGACGATCACACTTCTTCTGAACTCCGAAGGTAAGAAGATGGGTAAAACACAGTCCGGTGCTGTATGGCTTGACCCGGAGAAGACTTCTCCTTTCGATTTCTATCAGTACTGGAGAAACGTGGATGATGCAGATGTTATCAAATGTATGCGTCTCCTTACCTTCCTTCCGTTAGAAGAAATCGATGAGATGGCGAAATGGGAAGGAAGCCAGTTGAATAAAGCAAAAGAAATCCTTGCATACGAGCTGACAAATCTGGTTCATGGCGAAGAGGAAGCAAAGAAAGCGCAGGAAGGCGCAAGAGCACTTTTTGCAGGTGGCGCTGATACAGCACACATGCCGACAACTGAGCTTGCAGACGAAGACTTCTCAGAAGAAGGAACAATCGACCTGATCTCCATGCTTGTAAAAGCAGGAATGGTTCCAACACGTTCCGAGGGACGTCGCGCCATTGAACAGGGCGGTGTTTCTATTGACGGTGAGAAGATCACAGATGTGAAATACACAGTTGCCAAAGATGCACTTACAGGTGAAGGTGTAGTGCTGAAAAAAGGCAAAAAGAAATTCAATAAAGTTCTGGCAAAATAAAAAATTCATTATAGAAATATCGGCGGATACTGCTGAACCGGTGCCGCCGATTTCAGGAGGAAAAGATTATGAAGAAATACGGAGTAAACGAACTTCGTCAGATGTTCCTGGACTTCATGGAGAGCAAAGGACATCTGGTAATGAAAAGCTTTTCCCTGGTACCACAGGGAGATAAGAGTCTTCTGCTGATCAACGCAGGTATGGCTCCGCTGAAACCATATTTTACAGGTGCTGAAATCCCGCCAAGAACAAGAGTAAGTACCTGCCAGAAATGTATCCGTACAGGTGATATCGAGAATGTAGGTAAAACTGCACGTCACGGTACATTCTTTGAGATGCTTGGTAATTTCTCCTTTGGTGACTATTTCAAGACAGAAGCCATCCACTGGTCCTGGGAATTCCTTACAGAGGTAGTAGGACTGGATGCAAACCGTCTTTATCCTTCCGTATATCTGGAAGATGATGAAGCATTTGACATCTGGAACAAAGAAATCGGAATCCCTGCTGACAGAATTTTCCGTTTTGGAAAAGAAGATAACTTCTGGGAGCATGGTGCAGGTCCCTGTGGTCCATGTTCAGAGATCTATTATGACCGTGGAGAGAAGTATGGTTGCGGAAAACCTGGCTGTACAGTAGGATGTGACTGTGACCGTTACATGGAAGTATGGAACAACGTATTTACCCAGTTTGAGAACGATGGAAACGGAAATTATACAACACTGAAACAGAAGAACATTGATACAGGTATGGGTCTGGAACGTCTGGCAGTTGTTGTGCAGGACGTAGATTCCATCTTCGATGTAGATACTATCTGCGCACTGCGTAACCTGGTATGTAAGATCTCCGGAAAAGAATACGAGAAGAATTATAATGATGACGTATCCATCCGTCTGATCACAGACCATATCCGTTCTGCAACATTTATGATCTCCGACGGTATCATGCCTACAAACGAAGGCCGCGGTTATGTACTCCGCCGTCTGATCCGTCGTGCAGCACGTCACGGACGTCTTCTTGGAATCGAAGGCACCTTCCTTGCAAAATTAAGTGAAGAAGTGATCAATGGTTCCAAAGCAGGATATCCGGAGCTGGAAGAGAAGAAAGAATTTATCTTTAAAGTTCTCACAAATGAAGAAAACCAGTTCAACAAGACCATTGACCAGGGTCTTCGTATCCTTGGAGAGATGGAAGATGAGATGAAAGCAGCAGGAGAGAAAACACTTTCCGGCGAAAATGCATTCAAATTATATGATACTTACGGATTCCCGATGGATCTTACAAAAGAGATCCTTGAGGAAAAAGGATATGATATCGATGAAGCTGGCTTCCAGAAATGTATGGAAGAGCAGAGAAACAAAGCACGTTCTGCACGTGAAGTGACAAACTATATGGGTGCTGACGCAACTGTATATGATGATATCGATGTAAATGTTACAACAGAATTCGTAGGATACGATCATCTTACCTTTGATTCCAAAGTAACAGTCCTTACAACAGAGACAGAGATCGTAAACTCCCTGATGGAAGGACAGAAAGGAACTGTCTTTACAGAGCAGACTCCATTCTATGCAACTATGGGTGGACAGGTCGGAGATACAGGTGTGATCGAAACTGCAAACGGTAAGTTCGTAGTAGAAGACACCATCAAGCTTCGCGGCGGCAAATTTGGCCATGTAGGTCATATGGAATCCGGTATGATCTCCACAGGCGAAACGGTTTCCCTGAAAGTGGACGAAGCTGCAAGAAGAGATACAGAGAAGAACCACAGTGCAACACATCTTCTTCAGAAAGCATTAAAGACAGTTCTTGGAAGTCATGTAGAACAGAAGGGTTCTCTGGTAACACCGGACAGACTTCGTTTCGACTTTGCTCATTTCCAGGCTATGACAGCTGATGAGATCGCACAGGTAGAAGCGCTTGTTAATAAAGAAATCCAGGCCGGTCTTGAAGTCCGTACAGATGTTATGGATGTGGAAGAGGCTAAGAAATCCGGAGCAATGGCTCTGTTCGGAGAGAAATATGACCAGAAGGTACGTGTGGTATCCATGGGCGACTTCTCCAAGGAACTCTGCGGTGGTACTCATGTGGCAAACACAGGCAACATCATGCTGTTCAAGATCGTTTCCGAATCCGGTATTGCAGCAGGTGTGCGCCGTATCGAAGCTCTGACAGGAAATGGTGTTCTGGAATACTATAAGAAACAGGAAGAACTTCTTCATGAAGCTGCAAAAGCCCTGAAAGCAAATCCTGCAGAGATCGTAGAGAAGATCGGACATCTTCAGGGAGAAGTAAAGGCACTCTCCAGTGAGAACGAATCCTTAAAGAGTAAACTGGCTCAGGGAGCTCTGGGAGATGTTATGGATAAAGTAGTAGAAGTCAAAGGTGTGAAACTTCTTGCTGCAAAAGTAGACGGAGTGGATATGAACGGACTTCGTGACCTTGGCGACCAGCTGAAAGGCAAACTTGGTGAAGGTGTTGTCCTTCTGGCAGCAGTAAACGGTGAGAAAGTAAACCTTCTTGCAATGGCTACTGATGCAGCACAGAAAGCAGGCGCTCACGCAGGTAACCTGATCAAAGCAGTGGCAGCTATCGTAGGCGGTGGTGGCGGCGGACGTCCGAACATGGCTCAGGCCGGCGGAAAGAACCCTGCCAAAGCTCAGGAAGCCGTAGATGCAGCAGCAGGAATCCTTGAAGGTCAGATAAAGTAAAAATTGTTACTGCTCACTTTGTGACCAGCAACACGCTTCGCGATGCACAGAATTTATGCTAGTCGCATAAATTCGCGCGGTATGTCTCGGGATTTTGGCATATACATGCCAAAACACCTCGCGGGATAGTGGCGTGTGAATAGTAACTAAAAAAATCTGCAAAATTTAACCAAAAAGATGTTGACGAACCCACAGGCAATGATATATAATATCACTTGTGCAAGAAAAAATACCCAGACAGTTGTATTTTAGCACAATCTACAACTGGAGGGAGGTTAGGTGTGAGTCTATGTCAAACGTAATCGTAAAAGAGAACGAGACTTTAGATAGCGCTCTTCGCAGATTCAAAAGAAGCTGTGCAAAAGCAGGAATCCAGCAGGAAATCCGCAAAAGAGAGCATTACGAGAAACCAAGCGTTCGTCGTAAAAAGAAATCTGAAGCCGCAAGAAAACGTAAATATAATTAATTGTGCGCAAAAATCCCTGGCAGTTCTGTCAGGGATTTTTATCATAATTTGGACAATAATCAGGGGAAGGAAGTAATCTTGAAGGCAGAAAATAACAAAATACTTAAAGAAAAGAAAAACTGGATCCTTTTACTGTTTAAAAAACTGGCAAAGCTGATTTTCAACAGAATCTTTTATGTTGCGGTTGCAATGCTTGTCCAGCTCGGATGGATCTTAATGATGGTACTGCGTCTGGCTGCGTATTCCAGATACATTGATATCGGATTAAGGCTGATAGGTATTGTGCTGGTATTGTGGATTTTGAATAAGGAAATAAATCCTTCCTATAAACTGGCCTGGACCATGCTGATCCTGATCCTGCCAATCCTTGGAGTGGTATTATATTTTGTGTTTGGACGTTCCAGGATCGCTGCAATCATGCAGCAGCATTTTGAACAGAGGATTGAGGAGAGCAGGGAGTATCTGCGGGATCGGCCACAGACGAGGCAGAAGCTGGAGGCTCTGGATCCCTCGGCTTCAAATCAGTCCAGATATATTTCGGATGTTTCCAGATTTCCGGTCCATGAGAACACAACTGCAGAGTATTTTCAGGTAGGAGATGATATGTTTCCGGTGCTTGTGAGGGAACTGAAACAGGCGAAGAAATACATTTTTATTGAATATTTCATTATCAATGATGGGGTGATGTGGCAGACAATCCTGAATATTCTGGAAAAGAAAGCTGCGGAGGGCGTTGATGTGCGCCTGATCTATGACGGATTTGGCTGTCTTACAACACTTCCCCATAAATATTATGAAGAGCTTCAGAAAAAAGGAATCAAATGTCAGGTATTTAATCCTTTCCGTCCCATTTTGAATATTATCCAGAATAACCGGGATCACAGGAAGCTCTGCATTATTGACGGATGGGTTGGATTTACGGGAGGCATCAATCTTGCAGATGAATATATCAACCAGAAAGCGCGTTTCGGACACTGGAAGGATACCGCTGTTATGCTCAAAGGGGAAGCTGTCTGGAATATGACGGTAATGTTTCTCCATATGTGGGCAGTGATCGGCAGATCTGAAGAGAGTGTCGATTATGAAGCCTATTTTCCCCACAGATATCATGAGGAAGAATTTGAGAGTGACGGATTTGTCCAGCCATTCTGTGATACACCTCTGGATGAGGAGGTTGTCGGTGAAGATGTATATCTGAACATTATCAACAAGGCAAAAAAATATGTATATATCTGTACTCCCTATCTGATCATAGATAATGAGATGATGACTGCCCTCTGTCTGGCAGCCAAAAGCGGGGTGGACGTGCGTATTATGACGCCGGGAATCCCTGACAAGAAGCTGGTATTTATCCTTACCCAATCCTATTACAGACAGCTTCTGGAAGCCGGTGTAAAGATTTATGAATATCAGCCCGGTTTCCTTCACGCAAAATCCTTTGTGAGTGATGATGAGATTGGAGTTGTGGGAACCATCAACCTGGACTATCGAAGTCTTTATCTTCATTTTGAGGATGGTGTATGGATTTACAGAAACAGAGTAATACAGGATATAAAAGATGATTTTATCCAGACTATGGAATATTGCAGGCAGATAGAACCGGAATTCTGCCTGAACAGAAATATAGGGCTGCGTATCATGCAGAATATTTTCCGCGCATTTGCGCCGCTGATGTAAAATGAGCACTGAAAATCGTATTTTTATGGTTTTCAGTGCTTTTTATCTGATTATGATCAGGTATCGGATTAAGATGCATTATTTTATTGGATTGCTATATAATGAATAAAGAAAGTAGTCTTAGAGCCGGCAGCCTGCCGGTACATTGATCGGAGAGAGAATATGCGAAAAAAATGGATCTCCATAATATGCGCTGTGATCATCATGGTCTGCACTATCATTACCCCTGCTTATGCCGCCGGAATCTTTTTGCCCGAGGAAAGCAATACCAAACAGGCAGAATCCACAGATCTTATTGAAGCACCATCAGGAATCTTAATGGAAGCGCAGACAGGAACAGTCGTTTATCAGAAGGATGCGGATACCAGACGAAGCCCTGCCAGTATCACGAAGATCATGACTCTGATCCTGATCTTTGATGCTCTGGATAAAGGCAGCCTGAAAATGGACGACACAGTCACAACCAGTGCACATGCAAAGTCAATGGGCGGTTCTCAGGTGTTTCTGGAGGAGGGGGAAATCCAGACAGTGGAAACCCTGATCAAATGCATTGTAATCGCGTCAGGAAACGATGCCAGCGTAGCAATGGCAGAGCATATCTGCGGCAGTGAACAGGAATTTGTCCGCCACATGAATGAACGGGCAGAAGGACTTGGGATGAAAAATACTCATTTTGAAGACTGCTGTGGTCTGACAGAATCTTCCGATCATTACACAACAGCCAGGGACATTGCCATCATGAGCAGGGAACTGATCACAAAATATCCGAAAATTCTGGAATATTCTTCCATATGGATGGAAAATATCACCCATGTGACCAGGCAGGGGACCAAGGAATTCGGACTTACCAATACCAACAAACTGATCCGCAGCTATGAGGGCTGTGTCGGTCTGAAGACAGGAAGCACCAGCATTGCAAAATACTGCCTCAGCGCAGTCGCCAAAAGAAATGACATTACTCTGATCGCAGTAGTGATGGCAGCCCCGGACTATAAAGTGCGATTTAAAGATGCAGCCTCCATGTTAAATTATGGCTTTTCAAAATGCAGCCTGTACATAGATAAGAAAATGGAAGCTCTGCCTGAGATCCCGGTCAGAAATGGAAAGAAAAAGGCGGTTTCCCTGGTTTATGAAGAACAGTTCCATTATCTGGATACCACAGGACAGAATATCGGGAATGTAAAAAGAAAGCTGAGAATCCACAGGGAAGTAAAGGCTCCGGTGAAAAAGAACACCCTGGCAGGGGAGATGATCTATTCCGTCGATGGGAAGGAACTGGGAAGAGTGCGGATCCTTTATGGGGAAAATGCAGGAAAAGCCACATATCCAGACTGCCTGAAAAAAGTCTTCATGAGATTGTAAACGTTACTGAGAACAGAGTGAACAGTAACCTGTAAACAAAAAGTATTTTGGACAATTCTATAATTTTTTGACAAAGGACAGCAATCCGATGTATAATAAAATCCAAATGGGTATTGAGGGAAATAAAAAACAAAAGGAAGGTACTATATTAATGAAAGAAATCCGTACAGAAGATGCCGTAGGGCACATTTTATGCCATGACATCACACAGATTATCAAAGATGTAAAAAAAGGGGTGCTTTTTAAGAAAGGTCATATTGTCAGAGAAGAGGATATTCCTCTGTTACTCTCTGTAGGAAAAGAACATTTATATGTGTGGGAGAAGAAAGAAGGAATCCTTCATGAGAATGAAGGCGCAGAGATCCTTTATAAGATCTGTGCCGGAGATTCGGACACCATGCATGGTTCTGATATAAAAGAGGGAAAAATCGAGCTGATCGCAGACATTGACGGAGTGCTTAAGATCCGCAGGGAAGCTCTGCTGGCTGTCAACTCACTTGGAGAGATGATGATTGCATCCCGCCATGGAGATTTTCCTGTAAAGAAGGGCGACAAACTTGCAGGAACCAGAATTATCCCTCTGGTGATCGAGAAGGAGAAAATGGATCGTGCAGCAGAGGTGGCAGGCACAGAGCCGATCTTTTCCATTCTGCCATATAAGAAGAAAAAGGTGGGTATCGTAACAACAGGAAGTGAAGTGCAGAAAGGTCTGATCACTGACACCTTCACTCCTGTACTGAGAGATAAATTTGCAAAATTTCCATCAGAGGTCATCGGTCAGACAAAACCGGGTGACGATATGGAACAGATAACAGCCGACATCCTGAAATTTATCGAAGAGGGAGCCGATATGGTAGTCTGCAGCGGTGGAATGAGCGTAGATCCGGATGACAGAACTCCGGGTGCGATCAAAGCAACAGGAACCCGCATCGTATCTTACGGTGCACCAGTACTTCCGGGAGCTATGATGCTGGTTTCCTATTATGAGAAAGACGGCAGGCAGATACCGATCCTTGGGCTTCCGGGATGTGTTATGTATGCAAAGAATACCATCTTTGATCTGCTTCTGCCGAGACTGATGGCAGATGATGAGATCACATTATCAGAGATTAACCAACTTGGAGAGGGTGGACTCTGCCTGAACTGTGATGTCTGTACATTCCCGAACTGCGGATTCGGAAAATAATATCCCGCAGAATGCGTTGTCAGACACAAAGTGAACATAAAGGGAAAAGAAAACTTGCATGAAAAGATTTAAAACCGTACATTATACAATCCATTCTAACAAAATAAAGGATGCGAGAGGCATCAGATTTGCTGTGATCGCAGATCTTCATGGCATGGAATTTGGCCCTGATAACAGAAAGCTTCTGGAGACGATCCACCGGTACAGACCGGATGGGATCCTCATTGCCGGTGATATGATCGTGAGAAATGATTCTGTTTCTTTAAAGACTGCATCATCTCTTCTGAGGAGCCTTGCTCAGCAGTATCCGGTTTATTATGCACTGGGAAACCATGAATATAAGCTGTACAGGACAGATCCTCAGGAGAACTGTATGGCAGCCCGATATCAGGAATATGAAAAGGAGCTGAAGACAGCCGGGATCCATATCCTGCATAATGAATCCTGCAGCCTGCAGGTGGGAAAAAACAGCCTTACTGTCTATGGTCTGGAAGTACCTCTGATCTATTATAAAAAGCCATTTTCTCCACAGCTTAAAAGAGAGGAAATCAGGGAACTGATCGGAGAACCATCTTCCGATTCCCTGAATATTCTTCTGGCTCACAGTCCCAAATATGGAGATACCTATTTTGACTGGGGGGCAGATCTGATCCTGAGCGGGCATTATCATGGAGGGATTGTAAGAATTGGCAGGCACAATGGGATGCTTTCCCCACAGCTTCATCCATTTCCGAAGTTCTGCTGCGGAGATTTCCACAGGAAGGAACAGCATATGCTGGTAAGCGCAGGAGCAGGGGAACACACCATACCTGTAAGGATCCATAATCCCAGGGAATTGCTGATGGTGGATCTGAAACCGAATGCCTGAGAATATTGTTACTGTCTGCTGACTGTATGGCAGCGAAATATTTACTTGAAAAGGAAAAGACTGTGCTATGGGAATTCCGGTAAAGCTGGAAGTATTTGAAGGTCCTCTGGATCTCTTACTGCACCTTATCGAAAAAAATAAAATAGATATCTATGATATCCCCATCGTGGAGATCACAGATCAGTATATGGAATACATCCATGCCATGGAGCGGGAAGACCTTGGTGTTATGAGCGAGTTTATGGTTATGGCAGCCACATTGCTGGATATCAAGTGTAAAATGCTTCTCCCGAAAGAAGTCAATGAGGAGGGAGAAGAGGAAGATCCAAGAGCGGAACTGGTGGAGAAACTTCTGGAATATAAGATGTATAAGTTTATGTCCTATGAGCTGAAGGACAAGATGGACGATGCGGCAAATGTATTCTTTAAAGAGCCCACTCTTCCCGATGAGGTACTGCAGTACAGAGAGCCTGTAGATCCAAAGGAACTTCTGGCAGGTCTCACACTGGAGAAGCTGAATGCAATCTACAAGTCCATCATCCGCAGGCAGGAAGACAAGGTCGATCCTATCCGAAGTAAATTCGGAACCATCGAGAAGGAAGAGGTCAGTCTGTCTGATAAGATGATAGAGATCAAAGATTTTGCCCGTACCCATCGAAAATTCAGCTTCCGCAATCTCCTGGAGAGTCAGTGCTCGAAAGTACAGGTGATCGTCACCTTTCTCTCCATATTGGAACTGATGAAAATGGGACATATCCATGTAGAGCAGGACGGGCTGTTTGACGATATCTCTGTTGAAGTACAGACAGACCCGGATACATGGAAGAATCTTACAGAATTTGCGGAAGATGAACCATAGAATACGGAGATCAATATGTAATAAAAGGAATGAGGAAGACTGAGTGAAGATTAAGGAGACAGAAGCTGCGATAGAAGCAATACTTTTTGCAATGGGCGGTTCCGTAGAACTGCCCCGGATCGCCAGAGCCATCGGTGTGGACGAGAAGACAACAGGAAGGATCATCCGCAATATGATGGACCGTTATCAGGAAGAGAACAGAGGCATCCAGATCATAGAGCTGGAGAATTCTTTCCAGATGTGTACAAAGAAAGAATATTATCAGTATCTGATCAATATTGCCCTGCATCCTCAGAAGCCGGCACTGTCAGATGTTATGCTGGAAACCTTATCCATCATTGCATACAAACAGCCGGTTACAAAGGCAGAGATCGAGAAGATCCGAGGGGTAAAATGTGACCACGCCATCAACAAGCTGGTAGAATACAGTCTGGTCAGGGAGCTGGGGCGTCTGGATGCCCCCGGACGTCCGATCCTGCTTGGAACTACGGAAGAGTTTCTGCGCTGCTTCGGCGTACAGGATCTGGAATCCCTGCCTGTCCCTGACCCTGTCCAGATAGAGGACTTTAAGGCAGAGGCAGAGGAAGAAATCCAGCTGAAACTGGATGTGTAAGATAAAGGAGAAAAAACTAATGCCAACCACATATGCGCATGATTTATTTGGAAAAGAAGTATATAAGAGACTGCCTTCAGATATGAAAGCCCTGATCCGCAGACATGGGGACTTGTACAGGATCGGTTTACATGGGCCGGATATCCTGTTCTACTATATGGTTTCAAAGAATTCTGTCACCCAGTTCGGGATTGAGATGCATCATGAGAAGGCAAGAGCCTTTTTTGAAGAAGGGATGCGGCAGGTCAGAAGAAATGATGATGAGGCACTTTTTGCATATCTTCTTGGATTTGGCTGTCATTATATTCTGGACTCCGCATGCCATCCCTATGTAAATAAGATGGCGGCAGAAGGAGTTATTCCTCACATTGTTCTGGAGAAGGAATTTGACCGTGTGCTTATGGAAGAGACAGGTAAAGATCCCGACCATTATTATCCGGCCTGCGGGATCATGCCGAAGATGGAATATGCCAGAGTGATCCACAGGGCCATTCCTCTGGTGAAAACCATAAACATTTATATTTCTGTCAGGATGATGAAAATTCTTACCAATTTCATGGTGTGTGATGACCATGGAAGAAAACGCAGGATTCTGGGGAAACTTCTGAGACTGGGAGGAGAGTCCATCGGCTCTGTCATTGAACATTTCATGACTGCCGAAGCAGTAGAGCAGGCAAAAGCTCCCATGCCTGAACTTGAGAGGTTTTACAGAGAGGCGATTCCTGAAGCTGTGGAATATCTGGGAGAACTTTATACCTTAAGAGAGGGAGCTTATCATCTGAGCAAAAGATGGGACCGGACTTATAACGGGTAATGGGTATATCCCGATATTTTTCGGAACTGTGACAGTCATATTCCGGACATGCAGGCATAAATTATCTTATAGGGTGAAGCAAAATCCTGCAGATATCCTGTAAACAACAGATCTGTGAATAACCGTAAATTATGAACAGTGATATTCATGGATTGCCAGCATGTGAGGTGGAGTATGAGAATGAAACATATTGCCGCTGTCATTGTTGTGACGGCGGTATTATTGTTTACGCAGACATACACCTCCGCCCGGGGAGCGGAGTACAAAATACCTCAGACAGTAGACATGACACCTGTTGCAGAAGAACCGGCAGAACTGTACGCATTATCAGCAGTCCTCATGGACGGAGAGTCCGGCAGAGTACTCTATGAAAAGGACGGGGAGCGTCCTCTGGCAAATGCCAGCACAACCAAGGTGCTTACCTGTATTGTGGCACTGGAGAACTCTCCGGGGGATGATTATGTTCTGGTTTCTCAGAATGCGGCATCCCAGCCGGAAGTAAAGCTGGGACTTCAGAAGGGAGAACAGTATTATCTGGAGGATCTTCTGTACTCCCTTATGCTGAAAAGCCACAATGATACAGCGGTGGCCATTGCAGAACACTGCGGGGGAAGCGTGGAAGGCTTTGCCAGAATGCTCAACCGGAAAGCAAAACAGATAGGATGTAAGAATACGTATTTTATCACACCCAATGGCCTGGATGCTGAGGATGAGAACGGAAAACATCACACAACAGCCAAAGATCTGGCACTGATCATGCGCTATGCTGTTAAAAACGAAACATTCCTGCACATTGCACAGACCAGAGACTATACATTCTCTGAGATCACAGGAAAGAGAACCTTTTCTGTACATAATGCCAACGCATTTCTTGACATGAGAGACGGAGTTCTTGCCGGAAAAACAGGCTATACTTCCCAGGCTGGCTACTGTTATGTATGTGCCTGGGAAAAAGAGGGCAAAACATTTATCGTCAGCCTCCTTGGCTGTGGGTGGCCCAACCACAAAACCTATAAATGGAGTGATACAGAGAAACTGCTGGACTTCGGAGATTACAACTATGAGTACGAAACCTACTGGAAAGAACCACAGACCGGAAAAATCCTGGTAACAGACGGTGTGGAAGATGGTCAGGATATAGGAACGAAAATCTATCTGAGAGGTAAATGCAGTGTAACCGCATATGACAGGGAAAAAGAAGTCCTTCTGAAAAAAGGGGAAACTGTAACCTGTAAAATAGAAATTCCACAGAAAGTCAGTGCACCGGTTCTTAAGGGGGAGAAGCTTGGCCGCATTGCCTATTACCTGGATGGAAAACTGATAGATTTTTATCCGGTCTATGCGGAGAAATCAGTGGAAAAAATCAGTTTTAAATGGTACACTGAAAAAGTATTTCATGATTTTTTTCATTAAATACATTTATATGGAAACCTTAAAGAAACGTCATCAGAGTCTTGCCATAGAATCGTCTGTCGAATTCATAGAAAAAAACTATCGAACAGATGAAACAATTTAATGGTTTAAAGGGTTGCTATACGAAAGCGATATTGATATAATAAATCTTAACAGTCGGCATTCATATATTGCCGTTCGTGAATAGTTTATGTCAGCCTGTGGCTGATCTGCGGTCTGCTGCAAACTGACATAGGAAAGACAGAGGAAAGAGATATGAATCAGTTAGAAATACTCAGAGAGAGTCTTGGCCAGTGTGATGAGATCATTCTGGATGCACTTATCATGCGTAACAGGATCGTGGAGGACATTATGGCATATAAAGAAGCCAACGGACTCCAGATTTTACAGCCTGAGCAGGAAGCGAAGCAGAAAGAATGGCTGGAGAAGAGAATGGAAGGCAGACGCCATAAGGATGAGGTTTCCGATGTATTTGAATGCATCCGCACAAACAGTAAACGGATCCAGGCGAGAAAGCTCTTCGATTATAATATCGTACTGATCGGCTTTATGGGTACGGGTAAGTCCACAATTTCTGATTTCCTTAAGAATGTATTTGCCATGGATGTGGTAGAGATGGATCAGATCATTGCCCAGAGACAGGGAATGAGTATTTCCGATATCTTCGAGACATACGGTGAGCAGTATTTCCGTGATCTTGAGACAAATCTGCTTATCGAAATGCAGTCACGCAGCAATGTTGTGATCTCCTGCGGCGGCGGTACTCCAATGAGAGAGTGCAATGTAGTAGAGATGAAGAAGAATGGCCGTGTTGTTCTCCTCACAGCAAAACCGGAGACAATCCTTGACCGCGTCAAAAATAACCATGACCGTCCGCTGATCGAGAACAATAAGACTGTTCCATTTATCGCAGATCTGATGGAGAAACGCCGCGCTAAATACGAGGCAGCGGCTGATATCATCATCGAAACAGACGGCAAGAACGAACTGGAAATCTGCGAAGAACTGGTACACAGACTCCGCACCATGGATGAAGAAAAATAATATAACATGACAGATCTGGTTTATGATATCAGAAGTGCCGGATATCAAGTCATAATATTGAATGTATCGGTTATTATAAAAAGATATGGGGTGTCTCGACTGACGGGACAGTCCCATATCTTTTTGTATTCTGATATTTTGTTAAGTCAGATCAGCTGGTCTTATAATCCCATTCCTTCTGTGCCTGCTCGATCACATATTTCTTAAATGCTTCCACAACCGGTGGATGGTATACGTTCTTCAACATTGCCATATAGAAGTTTCTCTGCCAGCTTGGAGAAACTAAGGGAAGGATCTTTACATTCAGAGACTGCAGGATCGGAATATTGGGAGCTACGCAGATTCCAAAGCCGTTGGAGACAAAGCCTGCAGCAACCTGATCCTCGTCAATCTCATAAGCCACATCCGGTGTCTGCCCGATACATTCAAATAGTCCGTCAATGATCTGTCTCAGACCACTTCTCTTCTTAAATATAATCTGTTTATAAGGAATGGTATCCTCCAGCCGTACTTCATCCTTTACTGCCAGCGGATGATCCAGAGGTACGATCACAACCAGCTCCTGTCTGGCAACCGGAATAAACTCGATCAGCGGCTCATTATCAAGTTTGGAACAGAACCCCAGATCATATTTCTTCTCTTTTAATCCGTTCAGAATATCAGATGTTAAAACTTTATCACAATACAGATTAAAATCTATCTTTTTAGTAGGATTTTCCTCCAGAAATCCCCGCATGATCTTAGGAAGAAAATCAATTCCAAGTGTACGCAGGAATACCACATCAATGCAGCCTTCCCCTTTACCTGCCAGCTTCAGACTGTTCACAGAAGAGTCCAGACGGTTCAGTACCTCTTCCACGTCATTCAGGAAAACTTTTCCATACTTGGTAAGAGTAACATTCCTTCCATTTTTTTCAAACAGTTTCACGCCCAGTTCTTCCTCAAGAGTGGAGATCGCATAACTCAGCGAAGGCTGGGTGATCGCCAGAATATCAGCGGCTTTTGTGTAATGTTCAATATGAGCCAGCGTAGAAAAGTACCGCAGATGATACAGGTTCATAGAAAAACTCCTTTCTCTGATAAATATTTTATAAGTGACTATATTTTATGTGCAGGCTTTCATAGTCCTTTAATGCTTCGGAAAACTATAATTATAGTCACTCTTGCACAAATAATCCGCGCTGTATTTGTCATATATGTAGATTATATCATGATGTATTGAAAAAATCTATGAATTTAAAGGATAGAACTAATTTGTTTTATATTTAACAAAGATATATAATGCTTATATCAAAAAGATACAAAATATTATCAAAATAAATAGAAAAATTATGCGATTTTATCAGGAGGACAAAAAGATGTCAAAAGAATTTCCAATTACTATCAGTTCCTGGACACTGGGAGATCAGTGCAAATTTGAAGACAGAGTGATCGCTGCAAAGAACGCAGGATACGAAGGAATCGGCCTTCGTGCAGAAACTTATGTAGATGCGTTGAATGAGGGACTTTTTGACAAAGACATTCTTGCTATTCTGGACAAACATGGTATGAAAGTAACAGAGGTTGAGTACATCGTACAGTGGGCAGAAGAACACAGATCTTACGAACAGAAATACAAAGAACAGCTCTGCTTCCATATGTGTGAATTATTTGACGTAAAACAGATCAACTGTGGTCTGATGGAAAACTACTCCGTAGAATATACTGCTCAGAAATTAAGAGAATTATGCCAGAGAGCAGGAAAATACATCATTGGTGTTGAACCAATGCCATACAGCGGAATCCCGGATATGAAAAAAGGCTGGGCAGTTGTAAAGGCAGCTGACTGCGAGAATGCAAAACTGATCATGGATACCTGGCACTGGGTAAGAGCAAATCAGCCGGTTGACCTTTCTGTGATCGAAGACATCCCGGCAGACAAGATCGTATCCATCCAGATCAACGATGTATGGGAAAGACCATATGCAACAACAATCTTAAGAGACGAATCCATGCATGACCGTCTTGCTCCCGGAACAGGAATCGGATGTACAGCAGCGTTCGTTAAGATGGTAAAAGAAAAAGGAATCAAACCAAACGCAATCGGTGTAGAAGTCATCAGCGATGCAATCCTTGCAAAAGGACTTGAATATGCTGCAAACCATACATATGAGAACACAAAGAAAGTGCTTGAGGAAGCATGGCCGGAAGTTCTTCAGTAAGTATCTGACGGATAAACCAACAGATTAAAGGATCAGGCAGAAATCTCCACGCCTGCCTGATCCGCATTCTGAATGAATACAAAATAGAGAATGAATAATTAATAGAAAAGAATTCGAAAAAAGGAGAAGGTCACATGAAATTTAATGCAATGTTTCAGCCGATCAACATCGGTCCAATGACAGTAAAGAACCGCTTCGTAGTTCCGCCAATGGGAAACAACTTTGCAAACACAGACGGAAGCATGAGTGAACAGTCCGCAGCTTATTATCGTGAAAGAGCAAAAGGCGGCTTCGGTCTGATCACAATCGAAGCAACAGTAGTACATAAAGGCGCAAAGGGCGGCCCCCGCAAGCCATGTCTTTATGATGACTCCACAATCGAAAGCTTCCGCAAGGTAGTAGATGCCTGTCATGCAGAGGGAGCAAAGGTTTCCGTACAGCTTCAGAATGCAGGCCCTGAAGGAAATGCAAAGAACGCAGGTGCACCGATCGAGGCAGCTACAAGTATTCCGTCAGACTGTGGAAGAGATACACCAAAGGAAGTTACAACTGAAGAAGTTTATGAACTGGTAAAAGGCTATGGCCTCGCAGCAAAGAGAGCCATGGAAGCAGGCGTAGATGCAGTTGAGATCCATATGGCACACGGCTATCTGGTAAGTACCTTCCTTTCCCCGAGAACAAACAAGAGACTGGACGAATTTGGTGGTTCCTTTGAGAACAGAATGCGTTTCTCCCGTCTGATCATCGAAGAAGTTAAGAAGATGACAGAAGGAAAGATTGCAGTTCTTGCAAGAATCAACAGCTGTGATGAAGTACCGGGCGGTCTTGATGTGCATGACAGTGCTGCGATCGCTGCATATCTGGAAGGATGCGGACTGGATGCCATCCATGTATCCAGAGCTGTTCACATCCGCGATGAATTTATGTGGGCACCGACAGTCACACACGGCGGTTTCTCCGCTTCTCAGGTAGAAGAGATCAAACGTGCCGTATCTATCCCGGTGATCACAGTAGGACGTTATACAGAACCGCAGTTTGCGGAATTAATGGTAAAAGAAGGACGCTGTGACCTGGTTGCATTCGGACGTCAGAGCCTTGCAGATCCTTATATGCCATTAAAAGCGCAGGAAGAAAGACTGGAGGATATGATCCCATGTATCGCATGTCTTCAGGGCTGCGTGGCAAACATGTATGCAGGAAACCCTGTATGCTGTCTTGTAAACCCATTCCTTGGACATGAAGCTGAGGGCATTGCTCCTGCAGAAAAAGCGAAAAAAGTAATGGTAATCGGCGGCGGTGTTGCAGGTCTTTGCGCTGCATTTATCGCACAGGAAAAAGGTCATCAGGTAACACTTTATGAAGCAAGTGATAAACTTGGCGGAAACATGCGTCTTGCTGCTTATCCTCCGGGAAAAGGCGACATCACAAACATGATCCGCAGCTATATCGTACGCTGCCAGAAAGCAGGCGTAACAATCAAAATGAATCAGGAAGTAACTCTGGATCTTATCAGGGAAGAGAAACCAGACAGCGTAATTGTTGCTTCCGGTTCCAGAACATTGATCCTTCCGATCGAAGGTATCGACAATCCTGCAATTATCCATGGCTCTGATCTCCTTGACGGCAAGAGAGCAGCAGGAAAGAAAGTTCTTGTTGTAGGCGGCGGAATGGTGGGATGCGAGACAGCAGCATTCCTCGGTGAGCAGAACCATGATGTAACAGTCATTGAGTTCAGAGACACTGTAGGTGCCGACGTGATCCACGAGCATAGAGTTTACCTGATGAAAGATTTCGAAGATTACAAGATCAAAGAGATCACAGGTGCAAAGGTATGCAAATTCTATGAGGACGGCGTAGAGTACGAGACAGCAGACGGACAGAGACATGAATCCAGAGGCTATGATTCTGTCATCCTCTCCATGGGATTCAGAAACTACAACCCATTCGGCGAAGAGATCAAAGCCATCGTACCGGATACCTATGTGATCGGCGATGCCACCCGCGCAAGAAGAGCACTTGATGCTACGAAAGAAGCGTATGAGGTAGCGTCTACATTATAATTAAAAATATTTCAGGAGGCAAACAGGAAATGGAACAGAGAATTAAAGGAACAACAGGATTAATGGCACTTATCGGAAGCCCGGTAGGACACTCAGGATCACCGGCAATGTATAACTTCAGCTTCCGTCATCATAACCTTGACTATGCTTACATGGCATTTGACATCAAGGAAGACCAGGTTCCGGCTGCTCTGGATGCAATCCGTCTTTTCAAAATGAGAGGCGCAAACGTAACTATGCCATGCAAGAACGAAGTTGCAAAACACATGGATGAGCTTTCACCTGCAGCAAGAATCATCGGTGCAGTTAACACAATCGTTAATGAAGACGGCAAATTAGTAGGACATATCACAGATGGTATCGGATTTGTCCGCAACTTAAAAGAACATGGCGTTGACGTAAAAGGCAAAAAAATGGTAGTTCTCGGTGCAGGCGGTGCTGCAACAGCAATCCAGGTACAGTGTGCATTAGACGGAGCAGAATCCATTTCTATCTTCAATCCGAAAGACCCATTCTTTGCACGTGCAGAGTCCACAGCAGAGAAACTGAGCAAAGAAACACCGGATTGTAAAGTTTCTGTATTTGATCTGGAAGATGAGGCAAAACTGAAAGAAGAGGTTGCAAACGCAGACATCCTCGTAAACGCAACACTTGCAGGAATGAAACCTCACGAAGAGCTTACTCTGATCAAAGATAAATCCATGTTCCGCCCTGATCTTGTAGTAGCAGACGTTGTTTACAATCCTGCTGAAACAAGAATGGTAAAAGAAGCCAAAGAAGCAGGCTGCAAGCTTGCAATCGGCGGAAAAGGAATGCTGTTATGGCAGGGAGCTGCAGCTTACAAACTCTACACAGGACTGGAAATGCCAACAGCTGAATACCAGAAATTCCAGGAAGAAAACGAAAACAAGTAATAATAACCTAGGAGACCAAAATGAAACAGAAAACAAATAAAATGCTCATTTTCACCTCCCTTGCAGCATATTTCACTTATTTCATCCATGGAATCGGTGCTTCTATCCTGGGGCAGTACAAACCGGAGTTTGCAGCTGCCTGGGGTGCGAATCCCCTGGCCGATGGCACACTGGATGTAAGTATGGTAGTATCTGTAATTGCAGCACTTGGACTGGGGCGTCTGATTTCTCTTCCTTTCTCCGGTCCTCTGTCTGACAAATACGGAAGAAAACTGAGCGGAATTATCGGTGTGCTCTGTTATGTGGCATACTTCTTTGGAATGGCTAATTCCACATCCATGGCAATGGGATATGCATTTGCAGTGATCGGCGGAATTGCAAACTCTTTCCTCGATACCTGCGTAAGCCCTACCTGTATGGAAATCTATGTAAACAACCCGTCAGTAGCCAACCTGTTTACAAAATTTTCCATCTGCCTGAGCCAGTTCCTGCTTCCATTCCTGATCGGAATCGTAGCATCTGCAAATATGTCATATAAGACAATCTTTATCGTAGCAGGTATTGCAATCCTCATTGACGGAATCCTGATTCTGATCCTCCCCTTTCCGGCGAGAGAGAAGGCAGTACAGGCTAAAGCTGATAAGAAGAAATCCGGACACAAAATTTCCCCTGCAGCGATTGCTGCAATTCTGATCGGATTCACCAGCTCCTCAACCTTTATGTTATGGCTGAACTGTAATCAGGAACTTGCCCGTTCCTATGGTATGGCAGACCCTTCAAAGATCCAGTCCCTGTATGCCCTGGGAACTGCAACTGCCATCCTTGCAACAGCAGCATTTATCAAAAAAGGTCTGAAAGAGATTAACGTCCTGATCCTCTATCCGTTAATCTCTACAATTATGCTGGCTCTCTGCTACTTTATCCAGGCTCCGTTTATTTGTCTGGTAGGTGGTTTTGTGATCGGATATGCAGGTGCAGGCGGTGTTCTCCAGCTGGCAGTTTCCACAACAGCAGAGTTCTTCCCCGAGAACAAAGGAACAGCAACCTCACTGGTAATGATCGCATCCAGCATCGCAAACTATACAATCTTAAGTCTTGCAGGATACATTACCAAAGTTGGCGGAAGCGGTGCTCCGAGAATGATTCTTCTTCTGAACATGGCAGTGACTATTATCGGTATCCTGCTCGCTCTTTTTGTAAAGAAAAACAGAAATCAGTAAGGCAGTGTGCCAACAAGTTGATTTCCTGAATAATCTCGCATCTAAATTTCTTATTTTCGCGTTGTTGTCGGGTGTCGTAGCTACCGCTATGCCTCCTTTCTACGTCTTGAAATAAAAAATTATTAAAATCCAATCCAACTGAAGATACGTTTGGACGTTACAAGCTTCAAATTTTTCCCGGTCGGATTGGATTTTATTAAAATCTGGATTGTCTAAAAATTAACAAAAAGATAGAATATACAAGCCGAAATATAGAAGTAATCTAACAATTTATTGAAAAGGAGAATCTGTATGGCAAATACAAGAACACAAAGAAGAGAAAATGAACTGCCCTACATCCCCTTTGGACCATTTCAGATAAGACTTCCATTTATACATTACAAGATAGAATCTGTTGAGTTCATTCAGGGTCTGATCCTGGGCGTTACTGCTCTGGCTGCTGTTCCGTATCTGGAGCAGTATCTGGGGCTTCCTTATGAGCTGGCGTGGAGCTGTGTAATTATTGAAACCTTCCTTTATCTGCTTCACAGCCTGCTTGGCGATCCGGTAGTACCGGGGTGGATCACACCGACCCTGCCGCTGACTATTGTATTTCTGGAAGGCTTCCCCATGGGAAAAGAGCGAATACAGGCTATGATCGCACTGCAGATGCTGGTAGGTCTGGTATTTATCTTTATGGGTGTGACCAGACTGGCGGATAAATTTGTTCATGCAGTTCCCAATTCTGTCAAAGGCGGAATCCTTCTTGCAGCACCGGCTACAGTTATGGCAGGACAGCTGGGAGAGAACGGAAATATGCACAAATATCCTCTGGCTATTGTTGCAGGTGTAGGTCTCCTGATCCTGATCAGCTTCTCTGACAAATATCAGGAGAAGAGAAAAACAAATAAGTTTCTTGATCTTGTTGCGAGATACGGAAATCTTTTCCCCTATCTTATCGCAATGGTAGTAGGACTTCTGGTTGGCGAACTGGATGCCCCGGGACTGGAGATCGGTACCTTCATCAAGATTCCTCAGTTTAAAGATATCATTGATCAGGTGAGTATCTTCGGCGTAGGGATTCCTCCTGCATCTATGTTTATCAAAGCATTGCCACTGGCACTGGTGTGTTATGTTATTGCATTTGGTGATTTTGTTACTACAGAGACTCTTGTATCAGAGGCACGTCACGCAAGAGATGATGAGTATATTGATTTCAATTCCAGCCGTTCCAATCTGGTCAGTGGTTTGAGAAACCTGATCCTGTCCATCATCGCACCATTTCCTCCCCTTTCCGGTCCGTTATGGGTTGGAATGACTGTATCCGTATCCATGCGTTACAAAGAAGGAAAGAAAGCTATGAAGTCTCTTCTCGGAGGAATGGCTTCTTTCAGACTGGCCACATTTTTAAGTGTGCTGATCATTCCTGTAGTAAGTTTCTTCCGTCCCATCTTCGGAGTAGGCTCTTCCATTACTCTGATGTTCCAGGCATTTGTATGTGCGAGAATTGGTATGGATTACTGCAAGAGCGACAGAGACAAGATGATCGCAGGCGTAATGGCAGCAGTCCTCGCAACCCAGGGAACCGCATGGGCATCTGCATGGGCACTGGCAGTAGGCTTCGGACTGAATATCTTCCTGTCCAACTGGAATCCCCTTGAGAAAAATCATAGATGATTAATGGAATCTGTGTTATAATCAGGTAAATTAGATGAAGAAGGGGTGAATGCAATTATGATGTATCCGTTTATGACATTGAATGATGATACTGAAATTACTCATTCGGAAATGAAAGCAGATGGGAAAGTAAAAGTCTATATAGAAACTCCTGATGAATTTGGAGGATTTCACAATGCCACATGCTGGCTTCCTGATTATAAGTGGGAGGATATTGAGGGATATTCTGATACAGAGATGGCATATTTTAAACAGTTAATCAGAAATAACGCTCATCTTATTATTGAATTTTCGCAGGAAGGAGGCATTTTAAATGCCGCAAATTCTTAGAATTGGACCATATAGTATTTATTTTTGGTCCAATGAAGGAGATCCCTTAGAACCAATTCATGTTCATGTATCAGAAGGAAGAGCCAGTGCAACTGCTACTAAAATATGGATTACCAGTACTGGAAAAACTATTCTCAGCAATAATAATTCTAAAATTCCGGAAAAGATACTGAAAAGGTTAATGAGGATGATAGAAGCCAATAGTTCGGATATTATTGATGAGTGGTTAAATCGTTTTGGAGAAATTCGATATTTTTGTTGAAAAATACCAGCTTTTATTAGCTGGTATTTTTTTATTGTGAAGGATTCTGAGATAAAGAGATAGTTTTGGATAATTCAGGTTGGAAAAAGGAAGGCTCTATATTAATGGCTGAGGAAGGCAGTACAATATCAATAATAGTACCTTCGCCAGGTATACTTTCTACCAAAAGTCCATATTCCTCTCCATAATAACTGTGTAACCTTTGATTTACATTTGCAAGTCCAATAGAGTGATGCCCTTTTGGAGAAGTTTTGCCGGAACACTGAAAAGTTTTTAATTGTTCCTGAGACATTCCACTTCCGTTATCAGCAACCAGGAAATGAAGTAATTCGTTTTCAAGTTGACAGGAAATACTGATATAACATTCATTTTCTTTATTGGAAAAACCATGTTCCACACTGTTTTCTACAAGTGGTTGGAACAAAAATACAGGAAGATTCATCTGCAGGAATTCAGGTGGGACATTAATATCATAGCAGAATTTTCCGGGAAAGCGTATGTTCTGGATAGTCATATAGCGCTGAACCTGCTGGAGTTCTTCCTGAAGAGTTGCAACAGGAAATTTTTCCAGATTATACCGTACAAGTTCAGACATACAAGTAGCAATGGTTTCGATTTCAGGTACATCATGAATTTCAGCAAGTGACTTGATAACATTTAAAGTATTATGAAGAAAATGATGATTTATCTGAAATTGCAGCATTTGAACCCGCATTTGCTGTTCGGCAATCTGAATTTCATAATTTTGTTTCAGGCTCAGAAAGAGACGCTGGCTCATTCCGTTAAAGCTGTCAATCAGTTTGTGCAATTCCTGGTTGGAACCGCAGGATTTCAGATCAATCTGTGTTCCATCGGAAGGATCCAGAATATCGATTTCATGACATAGATTGGAAACCGGACGGGTAAGTATTCTGGACAGGAAAATTGCCAGGATAAGTCCAAGCAATGCGCAGAACAGGAAAATTCCCAGGTAACTGATGATAGTGTCATGAAAAGTATGAGCGATTTTTTCGTTGCTTATGATCTGAACAATATGCCACTGGGTAGTATCATTAATGCATCCATTAATTACAAACTGACCCAGAGATGTCTTAAGAGTACTTTGACCGATTGCATCCTGTGAAGTTAGAGTATTGCTGAAGTCTTCAAGTTTGGACAAAACAGAGGAAGATATATCTGCTTCTGAAAAAGATGCAAGATTAATTGTGCATGTAAGTTTGTTATCTGCATTATAGATTAAAAGTGTATTTTGTGTTTCACAGGATGAAGATAGGATTTCCATAATTGGAGTAAAATCTATTTCTGCATAACATAGTCCTGTTTCCCGGTAATCGTATCTATCCAGTAAAATTTTGACCATTGGAAGAATACTGTGTCCGGTACTGGAATCTGTCTGCAGAGGTGCAAAATATGTCCGGTTTTTAGAAGTTTCAGCTATTTTTTTCCATTTTTCCATATTAGATTCAATTGTATGACGCTGCTGCGCTGTCTTTACATTATATTCAAAAGAGTAACCGTATCTATTTTGAAAATAGACGGTAAGCATAGAACTGTTCAATTGATTTGTCTGGCGCATTAAATTTCGAAAAACATTGAAATCCTGAGCATATGACAGATAATCTTTTTCGTAATTAGTTATCATGGCTTTACGTGCGTCATCGTTGAGAAGAGGAGTATCCGCTATTTTTAGTGCATTTTCAAGAAGTGTATCAAGAGACTGGTTCATTTGCGTCAGTGTTGCTGCAGTAGAAGTATTATATTCTGAAGTGATTGTACTGGTTTTTGAAATGGCATTTATTGTGCTTAGAAGAACCGTTGGAAAAATAACGAGAATAAGTGATGACAGAAAAATCTGCATACGAAAAGACAATTGATGTATTTTTTTCATAAAAACCTCCAGATATTTGTGATAGAATATTTTTAAAGAATTATAGCATGTATTTTTTGGAAAAAATAGAAAATATCCTAAGAAATTTTCTATTTTTATAAAACAATCTTTCTATTTTTTTGAAAAGAAGTTTATTATACTGTTTTTAACGGTCAGGGAACTTTGCAAAGTAGAAGACAGTAGAAATTTCAGGAGGTTAGAGAAAGATGACAAAGAAAGAGCGTGTACTGGCAGTAATGAAAAAAGAGCAGGTGGATATGATTCCGGCTGGATTCTGGTTTCATTATAAATCAGATTATACAGTGCAGCAGATGATTGATGAACATATGAAATTATTCAGAACTACAGATATGGATATTATTAAAATTATGCAGGATTACCCATATCCGATTTCTGGAAAGATAACCTGCGCGGATGACTGGTACCATATCCAGGTAAAAGGAACAGACTCTGAAGAATTTGCAAAAATGGCAGAGATCATAAGAGGAATAAGAAAAGAAGCAGGTAAAGATGTTTTGATCTTCCAGACAATGTTTGGACCTTTTAAAGCTGCATCTATGACTTTTGGTGATGATGTTCTGATGAAATACAGTAAAGAAGCTCCAGAGGCAGTTGCGGCTGGTGTTAAGATTATTGCAGATGCATTGGAAGAGTGGACAAAGGGATATCTGGAGGCAGGAGCAGATGGCATATATTATTCTGCACAGTTTGGTGAAATCGGAAGATTTGAAAAAAATGAATGGGAAGAACTTGTGCGCCCATATGATCTTCAGATTTTAAAAGTAGCAGAGGAAATGCCAGAGAAATATAATATTCTTCATATTTGCGGTGAACCGGAATATCAGTTTGAAACACATGTAGAATGGTTTAAGAATTATCCGGCTGATTTGATTAATTGGTCAGTGAAAGATAATCATTTCAGTCTGGAGCAGGGACGTGAACTTTACAGCAGCGCGATTCTTGGTGGAATGAATAATAAGGGTAATGTATTGAATGGCTCTGAAGATGCAATCCGAGAAGAAGTAAAAGGAATTTTGGACGCGTTTGGAACAAAAGGAATTATGATAGGAGCTGACTGTACGATTCAGGGCGAAAATATCAGCCTTGATCTGATTAAAACAGCAGTGGAAGCGGCACATGCATACAAGAAATAAAAAGTAAAAGGAGAAATATATTATGGGTAAGAAGAGTTTGGCAGCATTACTTTGTGCAACAATGGCAATGACAGCATGTATGTTACCTGCAACAGCAGCAATGGCAGATGAACCATTAAAAATTGAATTCTTTCAGCAGAAGGGAGAAGAAGGACCTCAAAAGGGATATAAGGAGATTATTGATAAGTTCAATAAAGAAAATTCAGATATAGAGATTGAAATGAATACAGTTCCGGATGCAGGAACAGTTCTTACATCCAGAATTTCTTCCGGTGATATTCCGGTGATTTTTTCCGATTATCCAACACAGACACAGTTTAAACAGAAAGTTGCCAATGGATATGTACAGGATCTTTCTGATCAGGATTTCCTAAAAAACGTCAATGAATCCGCACTGGAAATGACAAAACAGGAAGATGGTGGATATTATGCGCTTCCTTACAGCCGAAACTATATTGGAGTTTACTATAACAAAAAGACCTTTGAAGATAATGGATTAGAAATCCCGACTACATGGGAAGAGTTTACTGCAGTATGTGATAAGTTAAAAGAGGCAGGAATTACTCCTATTGGAATGCATGGAAAAGATCCGGCACGTGTAGGACATCTGTTCCAGGCAGCAACTGTTGCATGGGCACCGGATGGTGTGGAAACTATCGGAAAAGTTGTTTCCGGAGAGGCAAAAATTGAAGGAGACGAAGAATTTAAAAATGTATTTGAAAAGATGAACACACTTCTTTCCTATGCGAATGAAGATGCACTGGCACTTTCTGATACAACATGTTACGAAAACTTTGTAAATGGTGAATATGCAATGACGATTACAGGTTCTTATGCGAGAGGAACTATCCAGTCTATTAACCCGAATCTGGAAATTGGTGTATTCCCACTTCCAAATGATACTTATGATGATACTAAGTGCTTATCCGGTATTGATGCTGCAATTTGTGTATCTGCACAGGCAAGTGATAAGGAAAAAGATGCAGCATATAGATTCCTTTCTTATCTTGCTGATCCTGAAAATGCACAGATATTCTGCGATAATGACGGTGCACCATCCTGTATCACAGGTGTTACAAGCAATGATGATGGAATCAAACCTATGGTAGATATGATTAATGCCGGAAAAACACATGACTGGATGGCGTCTACAATTGATAACAATGTAACTACTGATCTTTATAATGTAGTGCAGGGATTCTGGGCAAATAAAGATGTAGATGCAGTTATGAAAGACATGGATGCATCAATTGAAATTTCAAGCGCACAGTAAAATATTAAACGGCTCAATGTAGAAAAACCGTATACGTTCAAAAAAAGATTGCTGCGTAAGAATAATGATTCATTGGCAGCAATCTTTTTTTGAACCTGGATTTGATAATAATAAACAAAGCCTTTTAAGAGGAGTGCTATATGAATAATACAAAAAGAAAAAAGTTATCGGGCAGAGTGACGTTTTTTCTGTTTACACTGATACCGGTAGTGCTTTATACATTTTTTTATGTGGTATCTGTAATCAATGGTATTCGATACAGTTTTACAGACTGGGATGGAATGGCTCAGAAAATGAATTTTATCGGGTGGAAGAATTATAAGATATTGCTCAAAAATCCGAACTTTTGGAATGCTATAAAAACAACGGTGATTTACAGTGTATTGCTGGTGATTGGTGTAATTGTAATATCACTGATTTTGTCAATTTCACTGAATTCACTGAAAAAGTTTAAGACATTAGTAAAATCCGTGTATTTTGTTCCGGCAATGATTGGTGGTGTTACAATTGCACTGATCTGGGATCAGATTTATTATCGAGTGATTCCGGTAATCGGGAAAGCACTGGGAATTTCCTGGTTATCTAACAGCGTTCTGATGTCTGGAGATACGGCGTTGCCTGCAGTTGTATTTGTACAGATATGGCAGGCGGTTGCGATGCCAACGGTAATCTTTATAGCCGGTTTGCAGCAGATTCCAGAAGAGCAGTATGAATCTGCCAAAATTGATGGTGCCACAGCTTTTCAGCGTTTCAGGTATGTTACATTTCCTTATTTGCTTCCAACAGTAACAGTAAATCTTATACTTACAATTAAACAGGGATTTACCTCATTTGATTTTCCGTACGCACTTACCGGAGGTGGACCTGTCAGGGCAACAGAAGTAATAGGAATTCTGATATATAATGATGCGTTTAAAAATATGCGATTTTCCATGGCAAATGCAGAAGCATGTATATTATTTGTGATTGTTGCGATATTCTCACTTACGCAGTTGAAACTGACAAGTAAAGGAGGGACGGACTGATGAAGATAAAAGCAGGAAATGACGAAAGAGTATGGCTTTTTTTTAGAAATATTATTTTGATCGGTGGATTACTCCTGATTTTATGCCCTCTTTGGATGGTGCTGATCAACTCATTTAAAACATTGGAGGAGGCCGGAAAAAATTTCTTTGCGCTTCCTTCAAAACTGAATCTGGAAAATTATATTGAGTTGTTTACTAACAGTAATTACTGGATTTTTTTGAAAAATTCATTTAAAATAACAGTAATATCCATCATTTTGATTTTGATTTTTGTTCCGTCTGTTTCTTATTCTATTGCAAGAAACTTTAACCGGAAGTATTACAAAACAATTTATTTTTATATTATGATGGGGTTATTTGTTCCGTCGCAGGTAGTATTGTTGCCTGTAACCAAAATGATGTCAAAGTTAAATATGCTTAATCATGCGGGACTGATTATTCTGTATGCGGCATTTGGCCTGACGCAGGGAGTATTTCTGTTTGTAAATTATATCAGAGGTCTTCCTTACGAAATTGAGGAGTCTGCACAGATTGACGGTTGCAGTGTATTTCAGACATATGTAAAAATAGTACTTCCTCTGGTAAAGCCTATGATTTCTACGTTGCTGATCATGGATACTTTGTGGATCTGGAATGACTTTATGCTCCCTTTACTAATTTTAAACCGTTCACAGGCTATTTGGACACTTCCTCTTTTTCAGTATAATTTTAAGACAGAATATTCTTTTAACTATACAATGGCGTTTACGGCATACTTACTTGCTATGTTGCCTATGTTGATCATTTATTGTATGGGACAGAAATACATAGTCAAAGGACTGACAGCAGGATCTGTAAAAGGTTGATCCTGTAGAAGTAGTATATTGCGGGCGAAAGGAGAATCATGAAAAGTGAAGGTGCTGGTTGTAGAAGATGAATTTTATGCAAGAAAAGCCATGATAAGACAAATCAAAAAATATGATCAGGATGGACTTTTTGAGATATCGGAGGCATCTAATGGAGAGGAAGGCTGGGAATTTTGCGAAAAATATAAACCAGAACTTGTCTTGACAGATATTCGTATGCCTAAAATGGATGGGATACAGCTTCTTCAGGAGATCCGCAATAATGAATTAGAAATAAAAGTAATTATTCTGAGTGCTTACTCTGATTTTGAATATGCTCGCAGTGCAATTGTAAATGGAGCTTCAGATTATTTACTGAAACCAATTGATGATACGGCTCTGACAGAATGTCTGAATAAGTTTGTCACTCAGCATAAAATAGAACGAAAAGAAGCTTTGCTATCCAGAAAAGATATGGCAACACAATATATTTTGAACAGCATTCAGGAATCAAAATATTCCGGTTTTATAGAGAAAAATATGTTTGAAAGAGTGTTTCCGCAATATCAGCTAGGTGTTTTTCTGTTTCTTCATGATAAGCCCAGACAGGAAATCTTTCTTACGGAACTGGAAGAAAGCTGCGGAAGTATCATGCTGACGAAGATTCGGTTTGTGGAATTGAAACCGGATATGTGGATATTGCTTGTAAGACCGGAGGGAGATATGCTGTTTTTCTGGAGACGTATCAGAAAACTGCTGGAGAAAGAGGATTCCCAGGTTAAGATAGGAATCAGTAATGTGTATGGTGCAAATGCTTCTGTTTTGGATGCTTTTAGAGAAGCAGTTACTGCGATAAAGAGCAGAATTTATAAAAGGGAATCTCTGATTTTTGCGAAGGAAATAAAACAGGAAGATTTTTCAGAATATTACCTTGAAAAAGAAATAGAAAGAGAACTGGAACAATATCTAAAGGAAGGGAATGAAAGCAAAACAGGGACAACGCTGGATAAACTTTTTAAAGATATTGAGAAAGTTCTCCCAATTCGAATAGAATGTATGGAACTTCTGTATTCGCAGATTATCCTTATATACCGAAGGACGATTCGAATGGAAAATCATGATAAAGAATTAGATAATCTGTCAGAAAGTTTTCTGAAGTTTGATTCTGTTTTGGAGATTGAAAGCTATCTCAGGAGGATTGCGGAAAATATTTGTCATATGCAGCCGCAGAGACAATCAGATGAGTTGACAAATACGGGAATGGACATTGTGGAGAAGATGAGCGAATATGCAGTCAATAACTATAATATGGACATTACAATCCGGAATCTTGCGGAAAATGTATTTTTCATGAATCAGAGTTATATCAGCCACTTATTTGCTGAGAAGAAAGGAATTAGTTTTTCTGCATTTTTGCGAATGATTCGGATTTGTCATGCTAAGGAATTTCTGGCAGATGCGAGATGGTCCGTAACAGATGTTGCATTGATGTCGGGTTATAACGATACCTCACAATTTATACGTATTTTCCGACAGGAAACAGGAATGACACCAAAGAAATACCGAATATTTCTGAAAAATGGAGGAAGTGAAAATGAATCCAGGGAAAGTTGAATGGAATGAAGAAAATAAGCCACAGCCGGATATGGAATTATTAGAACAATGGATCTCCAGACAGGAAAATCAGATGCGAGAAGATATTGCAGCATTAATCAGAATCCCGAGCATTGCTGATCAGCAGGAAGCAATTCCGGGGGCACCATATGGAAAAAAATGCAGGGAAGCACTGGAACAGATGCGAGCATTTGGATTGAGAGAACAGATGGAGACAGAAGATATAGACGGACACTGTCTGACTATTGCTACAGGCAAAGGGAATGTTGAGATTGGAATATGGAATCATCTGGACGTAGTTCCGGAAGGAAAAGGATGGATATATCCGCCCTATACGTGTACAGAAAGGGATGGCTATTTAATTGGGCGTGGAGTACAGGATAATAAAGGTCCCGCAGTTGCTGTTTTATATGCAATGAAATATTGTAGGGAAAAAGAAATTCTGAATAATATTAAAGTAAGGCAGATTCTTGGATGTCAGGAAGAAAGCGGTATGACAGATGTAGAATATTATCTGAAATACAAAAAAGCACCGGAATATTCTTTTGTTGCTGATTGTGGATTTCCCGTATGTTGCGGAGAAAAAGGACATTGTATTGTGTTGATGGAAACTGTCAGTGCAGTAGAGGGGATTCTGGAATTTGACGGAGGGACTGCGCCTAACAGCGTGCCGTCTTTTGCTCATGCGGTTGCGGAGAACAAAATAGGACAAAAGAGCGAAGAAACAGCAGTGGGAATCAGTGGACATGCAGCTTTTCCGGATGGAACTCAAAATGCAATAGGTATACTTTGTGGAAAGTTGAAAATGCAAAATTTTCCTGAACAGACAAAAAGAGCATTAGAATTTGTGGAGGGACTTTCAGAAGGCGGTTATGGGGAAAAAACAGAAATTTGTTGTTCTGATGAATGTTCCGGTAGACTGACATGCAATATAGGTCAGGCATTTCTGCACGAAGGACATTTGAGAATAGTGATTGACATCCGTTATCCAGTTACTAAAAAAACAGAAGATTTTCTTCCGAAGCTGCAAACAGAAGCTGCTAAATCAGGAATTCGCATCATTGGTATTGAAGACAGCAGACCATATTATATGAATCCGGAACAGCCTTTCATACAGACTCTGATGGAAGCATGGAGGGAGGTTACAGGTCTTGAAGGCAGACCATTTGTTATGGGAGGAGGAACTTATGCGAGGAAAATTCCCAATGCAGTGGCATTTGGCCCTGGACAGGAGCGAAATCTAGACAGGCTCGGACTTCCAAAAGGACATGGAAACTGTCATTGTGCGGATGAAGCGGAATTGTTTGAAAATCTGAAGAATGCAGTGAAAATATATGTTTTTGCACTTAAAAAACTGGACAAAAGAATAAAAGAAATACGTTAACTAAAGAGAAATACATAAATTAAGTATAATACAGGAGGATACAAAATGAAAATGTTTCAGATTAGTGACAAAATAGACAATGTATCAAGAATTGGAATTGGATGCATGAGAATTACAGGTTTATCTGATGAAAAAGCGGTAAGAAGTCTGACTGAAGGAGCACTGGAGTGTGGAATTAATTTTTTTGATCATGCAGATATTTATGCAGGCGGAGAAGCCGAAACAGTATTTGGAAATGCGCTGACACCTCAGTTGCGTGAAAAGATGGTGATTCAGACAAAATGTGCCATACGTCCGGGTATCTGTTATGATTTTTCAAAAGAATATATTCTGAATTCTGTAGATGGAAGTCTGAAACGTTTAAAAACAGATTATGTAGATATATTACTTCTTCATCGTCCGGATGCGTTGATGGAGCCGGAAGAGGTAGCAGAAGCATTTGAAATTCTGGAAAAAAGCGGAAAAGTAAAAGCATTTGGTGTAAGCAATCACAATCCGATGCAGATTGAATTACTAAATCAATACTGTGGTGGAAAAATCTGTATTGATCAGATACAGTTTTCAGCGGCTCACTGTCCAACGATTGATGCAGGACTAAATGTAAACATCCATAATGATGCAGGATGTGATCGTGATGGTGGTATTATCGAGTATGCAAGACTGAAGAAAATGACATTGCAGGCATGGTCTCCGTTCCAGTATGGAATGTTTGAGGGAATATTTATTGGAAACGAGAAATTTCCGGAACTGAATAAAGTGTTAGATCGTCTGGCAGAGAAATATGGGGTAACACAGAATGCAATCGCAGTTGCATGGATTATGCGTCATCCCGCAGGAATCCAGACAATTGTAGGAAGTACAAATCTGAAAAGAATTCAGGATATAAGTAAAGCATCCGATATTGTTCTGAGCCGTGAAGAATGGTATGAAATTTATCTTGCAGCAGGAAAAATGCTGCCGTAAGAAAAAATATATCATCTGAATCAGATGGTAAAGAACTTTGCTTGACAGTTAGGAGAAGAGAGAGCGTATTCATGGAAAAAAAAGTGTATGAGAGTTATCTGGAGATTCTCAGAGAAGAACTTGTTCCTGCTCTGGGATGTACGGAACCTATTGCAATTGCATATGCAACTGCAACAGCAGCTTCTGTGCTGGAAAAAGTGATAAAAACAGATGATGATGGAAATAAAAAATATGATGGATATTTAAATCTTTATTGCAGTGGAAATATAATAAAAAATGTAAAAAGTGTTACAGTACCAAATTCAGGGGGAATGAGGGGCATTGAAGCTGCTGCAGTTCTTGGAATGGTTGGTGGTCAGGCAGAACGGAAACTGGAAGTACTGGAGGGAATTACAGAAGCTGAACGCATTCAGACAGCAAAACTTCTGGAAGCACAATTCTGCACATGTTATCTTGAAGAAGGAGTAGAGAATCTTTATATCCGTGCAGAACTTACGCAAAATGGACATAGAGCAGTTGTAGTTATAGAAAATAAACATACGAATATTGTCCTGATCAAAAAAGACGATGAGGTACTGTTGGAAAAGAAGGGCTTTCAGCAGAAAAAAACAGAGAAAAACCAGGATAAAAGAGATTTGCTGAATGTAGCAGATATTCTGGAGTTTGCAAAAATTGTGGATATAAAAGAGATAGAGGAAGTCATAGGACGCCAGATTGCCATGAATACAGCAATTTCCGAAGAAGGCCTGCGTAATCATTACGGAGCAGAAGTCGGACGTACCCTGCTTCGAGCATATGGTGATGATGTCAAAGTACGTGCCAGAGCAAAGGCGGCAGCTGGATCTGATGCAAGAATGAATGGATGCTCTATGCCGGTAGTTATTAATTCCGGGAGCGGAAATCAGGGAATGACCTGTTCTTTGCCAGTCATTGAATATGCCAGAGAACTTAACGTTCCTAAAGAGAAAATGTATCGTGCACTGGTTGTAAGCAACTTAGTAGCGATTCATCAGAAAAATTATATTGGAAGTCTGTCAGCTTACTGTGGAGCGGTAAGTGCCGCATGTGGAGCAGGAGCTGCCATATCCTGGTTAAACGGGGGTGATTACATTGCAATATCTAAAACAATCACAAATGCTCTTGCAAATACAAGTGGCATTGTATGTGATGGAGCTAAGTCTTCATGTGCTGCCAAAATCGCTTCAGCAGTAGATGCAGCAATTATGGCATACGCTCTGGAGGATGCAGATCATTGTTTTCAGGCAGGAGAAGGATTGGTACGTGATAATGTTGAGGATACAATCCGAAATATGGGATACGTAGGAAGAGTTGGAATGAAAGATACAGATGTTACAATCCTGAATTTGATGATCAATCAGAAAAAAGTATAAAGAATAAAAGCAAAGAACCTGTCAGGTTTTCGACAGGTTCTTTGTCATGGAAATTTTCATCATAAAATTTTAAGGAGTATTTTTGAGTAAATATTTATTGCCATATATCTCATGGGATAACAATCATCTGTTGCCGAAGATGAGTGATATCAGACAACTATGGGCAAGAATAACATCTGATATCACATCATTCATCAACAGATCACAGGCTGCAGTGAATGATATCCAGCATCTTTTTTAATTCATGCACACCGACCTGTCCCGGAGCAGAAGCTTTGGAAGCAGCACCGAAAGTGAGAGCGGAGCCAAATGTCTCACCTGTCAGGCGGCTTACAACGCCTGTTCCTGCCATGGACATGGTAATAATCGGGCGGTCTGCATATTTCTCAGACATTTCCAGAGTAGCAGAGAGGAGTGTAAGAACATCCTGTTTGCAGGTCGGCATAACAGCCATTTTCGGAATATCAGCACCGAAATCCTGCATCATACGAAGACGTCTGATAATCTCCTCCTTCTCAGGAGTCTTAAAGAAATCATGGTTGGAAGCAATTACCTTCACACCTGCCTCGTGAGCAGCGTCAATGATCGTTTTTACAATATCATCACCTGTAAATGCTTCTACATCAATTAAATCTACATAACCGCTCTGAGCAGCTGCAATATTTAAAGCAGCATAGTCATTTACAGAAATTTCTTTCTCACCGCCTTCTTTGGAAGTACGGAATGTAAGGAGAACAGGAATGTCTTTTAAAACTTCCTGAAGCTCTTTAGCGGTTTCTAATACTTTCTCAGTAGCAAAGACATCATCAAACCAGTCTACACGCCACTCAACTACATCAACAGGAAGAGTAGTGATCTTTTTGGCTTCTTCGAGAATGTCTGTTTTTGTTTTTCCTACGATGGGAACGCAGATCTTAGGTCTGCCCTCGCCGATCACAGTGTTTTTTACCTGAACTGTGTTCATCTGTTTATCCTCATATTTTCTGTTGTATTATAGTAGTTCCGGATTATTATGGAACTGTTATAAGAATAACCGTAACATAACCGCATGATCAACAGCTTTTTGAAGCAAACTGCAGGATATGTACATTCTGCGCGGAGTAATATATCAGTACATCTCCTGCAGTACGCCGAAAAGCGGTATATATCAAATATTATGTGCAGAAAGATCAGTGAAATGATTTGTTCTGCATCACAATATGAGATATCTTTACTGAAGATACCATCAGGTATCAGTCATCATAGGAGATGTGAAGAATCTCTTTCATATGTTCGATAGGCATTGGTTCGCCTGTCCATAACTCAAATGCAGCGGAACCCTGGAATAACATCATTCCCAGACCGTTCATTGTCTTGCATCCTACTTCTTTGGCCATGGAACGCATTTTTGTTTCCAGAGGAGAGTAAGGAACATCTATAACGATCAGCTCAGGACGGAAGTAAGACTTGTCCGGAACAACGGACTGGCCTTCCAGAGGTTTCATTCCCACACCTGTAGCATTGACAAAGATAAAACTGTCATCCATCTCAGCTTTCAGTTTATCAAGATCTGCCAGATCATAAAGAACTGCATGGCAGGATGTCTTTGTGTTGATCTTCTCTACTGTGGATACTGCACGATCCCAGAATTCATCCTTACGGTTAAAGATTGTGATCTCGGCAACGCCGTCCAAAGCAGCCTGGATCTCGATAGCAGTGGCAGCACCGCCTGCACCGACGATAGTCATTTTCTTTCCGATCACATCAATATCATTATCTTTCAGGGCAGACATAAATCCGATACCGTCAGTGATATGACCTGTAAGATGACCGTTGTCATTTACGATTGTATTAACAGCACCGCATAATTCTGCTGCAGGAGAAAGCTCGTCCAGGTATTTTCCAACCAGAGTTTTGTTTGGCATGGAAACATTGGATCCTCTCATTTTCAGAGTACGGATTGCTTTTACTGCATCCTCAATTTCATCTGCGCCAACCTCGAAAGCAAGGTAAGCGTAGTCATACCCGAGTTTTGCAAAAGCCTCATTCTGCATTGCAGGAGAGCTGGAGTGACGGATCGGGTAAGCCATCAGACCGATTAATTCAGTATGTCCGGTAATTCTTTCAGCCATTATAATATCCCCTTTCGTATTTTGTTGTAAAGGTTTTTATTGAAGGTATCCCATCTGAGTCAGTGTATTAAGGATATTTCTTCCTTCCAGAGTTCCGTCGATGATTCTTCTTGCACGTTTGCTGTCTCCGATGTTCAGGATCTCAACATCATCAGAAACAAAAGCATCGGAAAGCTCTGCGAAAAGCTGTCCCTGAGCTCTCATACCAAGACATACGAATCCGTAGTCAAATGGAAGCTCACGTTCACCTTCTGCATCTTTTACAAGGAAAGAGCTGTCTTTTACTTCCTGAAGAGCTGTCTTTGTAAGCTGGGCCACATGATGTTTCTTCATCTGGTCTTTCATGTCATTCTTTGTAACAGGATCCAGGTCACGTCCGATCTGATCCATCATCTCCACAATAGAAATCTCGGCATTTCTTGCTGCAAAGAATTCCACAACATCAAGACCAACAGCACCGCCGCCCACAACAACAACCTTCTTTCCTGTCATATCTTCCGGATAGTCATTGATGTGATTAATCATTCCCAGGATAGAAGCAACCTTGCTGCCTTCTTTGTCAATGCGGTCGTGAAGTCCCCTGATCGGAGGAAGTAGTGGTGCGGAACCTGTGGAGCTTACGATCAGGTTCGGATGGAACTTGCGGATATTTTCCGGTGTTCCTTCTGTGTTTGTGAAGATATAAAGATTCTCAAGCTGCTCTGCTCTGTGAATCAGATAGTTCGGGAAATCAGCCAGACGCTTCTTTGCAGGAATCTTAGAAATCACAGAAGCAAGACCGCCAAGAGTCTCACCCTTTTCCAGAAGGAAGGTATTACAGCCTACTTCTGCGGCTGTACAGGCAGCTTCCAGTCCGGCAGTACCGCCTCCGATTACTACAACATTACAGTTTTTGTTCACTTTCTGATTCTTATAAACATCACCTTCCAGAACAGCCGGGTTTACAGTACAGCGGATCGGACGGTTAAAGCCGATTCTGTTTCCTGCACATCCGATGTTACAGGAGATACATTTGCGAAGGTCACATTCTCTGCCTGTAGCTACTTTGTTCACCCATGCAGGTTCTGCGATAAGACCACGTCCCATACCGATAAGGTCTGCATCGCCGTCAGCGAGGATCTGCTCGGCAACCTTCGGGTTACGGATATTTCCCATGGAGATACATGGCTTGCCGAATTTCTCTCTGACAGCTTTAGGCATATAGGAACGCCATCCGTCTTTCATGTAGTTGGCATCGATCTGATACTGGATAGAACCGTTTAAACCGCAGGAAACATCGAAGATATCAACTTCATCCTGAATATATTCCAGATATTCAAGAGTATCCTCGAGAGTGTTGCCGCCTTCCATCAGCTCATCTGCGCTGAGACGGAGCATGATCGGGAAGAAAGGTCCGACCTGTTTTCTTACTTCTTCAATGACCATACGGCAGAAACGTGTTCTGTTTTCCACAGATCCGCCGAACTCATCTGTACGTTTGTTTGTAAGAGGAGAGAGGAACTGGCTGATCAGATAGGAATGTCCCGCATGGATCTCTACTGCGTCAAAACCTGCAGCCTGGGCTCTCTTTGCAGCCTCGCCGTATTTCTTTACAATGTGATGGATTTCTTCCACTGATAACGGACGCGGGATTTCTCCGCCTTCTTTGGACGGAACATCAGATGCGGAAACCGGCTGCATATTTGTACGTGCGGAAACAGCGGAAGCACCTGCGTGGTTGATCTGGATCGCAATACAGGTACCATATTTGTGGATCTCTTCACAGAATTTGTACAGACGCGGCAGATAGTTGTCGTGGTCAATACGAAGCTGAGTAGTTCCGTTGGAACCCTGCGGAGAATCTACGCTTGCATTCTCTACGATGATCAGACCTGTGCCGCCTTTGGCACGCTCTTTATAATAATTAATGTGAAGAAAACTCATTTCGCCGTTCTGTTCCCCGTAATTGGTTCCCATAGGCATCATAACGATACGGTTTTTGATAGTCATATTTTTTACTGTGAGTGGTGTGAAAATATGCTGGTAATTGCTTTTCATTACGTCTTTCCTCCTGAAATTTTCTGTTGTATCTATAGCTGTTCAGTGCTTTAGCTGTGGCCTGAATTTCTTTGATGTGTTAATTATATAACGGGATAATCCGTAAATCTAATTGATAATTCGTGCTATATAATAAAAAACATCTATGGTTTTCCGTGCACTGTCCGCGTACTGAATGAAAGCATTCGCAACTGCATCCACAGCATGGGAAAATCCTGCTGAACCTGTATGACTATAGTATTTTTTCACCGAGCTGCGCTGAGACTTTTATACTTGTGCAGTCGGATTCTCAGACAAGTGAGTGGTATAGTTACCTCAAACACGCTCTGGTGTGCCGACAAGTTGATTCTTGAAACAATCTTGCAGGATAGAAATAAGAAATTCAGACGCAGGATTGTTCAAGAAATCAACTTGTCGACACACTGGTTTGCGGGAGAGGGTGAAATACAGGACAATACAAAATAACCGTAATACCCTCTATTAAATAGGAAGAAATGCTCAAAAAAACAAAATTTGGAGAAACCTGACAAATTTTTCTGCTATATTTTTAACGAAAATGACAAATAAATGTTGAAATTTTCTGCCGGAAAAGGTAAAATTAAAATCGGCTAAATTTTTGGGTTAACTTTTAAATATTCTCATAAAGATGGAGGGCAAACAAGAATGAGTAATGCAACACAAAGCTTAGCAGGCACAAGAATTACTTCTTTGCTTGACGCAAACAGTTTTGTCGAAATCGGACAGGGTGTAACAGCCAGATCCACAGATTTCAACATGACTGCAAACAAGGCACCATCTGACGGTGTTATCACCGGATATGGTGTGATCGATGACAAACTGGTTTATGTATACAGCCAGGATGCATCTGTATTAAACGGTACTGTTGGTGAAATGCATGCAAAGAAGATCACAAGACTTTATGATCTTGCCATGAAAACAGGCGCTCCGGTTATCGGACTTGTTGACTGTGCAGGTATCCGTCTTCAGGAAGCAACAGACGCACTGGAAGCTTTCGGACAGATCTATCTGAAACAGACACTGGCATCCGGTGTGATCCCGCAGATCACAGCAATCTTCGGAACATGCGGCGGTGGTATGGCAGTTATCCCGTCCCTGACAGATTTTACATTCATGGAATCCAAAAAAGGAAAAATGTTCGTCAACACACCAAACGCACTGGAAGGAAACAACACAGACAAATGCGACACAGCAGCAGCTGATTTCCAGAGCAAAGAGACAGGTGTGATCGATGGCGTTGGTACAGAGGATGAGATTCTTGGCCAGATCCGTTCCTTAGTATCACTTCTTCCTTCTAATAATGAAGACACAGACAATTACACAGAGTGTACAGATGATCTTAACCGCGTATGCGCAGATCTTGCAAACTGTGCAGGTGACACAGCAATTGCACTTTCCCAGATCGCTGACAACGGTGAATTCTTCGAGACAAAAGCAGACTATGCAAAAGACATGGTTACAGGCTTTATCCGTTTAAACGGCGCTACAGTAGGTGCTGTTGCAAACAGAAGTGAAGTATATGACGCAGAAGGCAAGAAAACAGAAACATTTGACGGAAGCATCTCTGCAAGAGGCGCAAGAAAAGCAGCAGATTTCGTGAAATTCTGCGACGCTTTTGATATTCCGGTACTTACACTTACAAACGCAACAGGCTTCATGGCAACCTTATGCAGCGAGAAGATGATGGCGAAATCCGTAGGTGAACTGGTAGCTGCATTCGCAGACGCAACAGTTCCGAAGGTAAACGTAATCATCGGCAAAGCTTACGGTACAGCTTACGTGGCAATGAACAGCAAATCTATCGGTGCAGACCTTGTATATGCATGGGATAACGCAGAGATCGGTATGATGGATGCTTCCCTGGCAGCCAAGATCATGTACGCAGATGCAGATGCTGCTGAACTGAATGAAAAAGCTGCTCAGTACAGAGAGCTTCAGAATGGTGTTGCTTCCGCAGCAGCAAGAGGCTATGTTGACACTGTGATCAGCCCGGCTGACACAAGAAAATATGTAATCGGTGCATTTGAGATGCTGTTCACAAAGAGAGAAGATCGTCCGTCTAAGAAACATGGAACGGTCTAAGCGGGGTGACGCATATGAAAATGATCAAAAAAATAACTTCTGTATTCATGACATTTCTCGTAATGGCTGCGCTGGTGATCGGCAGCACCTCTGTGGTATTTGCCGCAGATAAGGTTGATGATACTGTTAAGTCCACACTGGTAACTACAGCAGAAGGACTGACAGATGCCATTGTCCAGCTTAAAGATGAAGAAATCGAGAATTACATGAGTTCAGGAGATGACTTTACAACAAGTGCCATGCAGTCCTGGCAGACATCCAAGGATGAACTTGGCGCAAAGAAGGACAGCAATGGTGAAACTACTGTAACTTTCAAAGATGATCAGTACACAGTTACTGTTCCCCTTAAATTTGAGAAAGCAGATGCAAACTTTGTATATGTCTTTGACTCACAGGGAACACCGACTTCCATGTCTGTAGATGTACAGTATGGTATGGGCAAGACTCTTCAGAGAGCAGGTCTTAATACTCTGATGGGTATTGGAACTGTATTCGTAATGCTGATTTTATTAAGCCTTCTGATTTCTCTGTTCAGATTCATTCCGAATCCGGAAGCAAAGAAAGCAGCAGAAGCAAAAGCTGCCAAAGCTGCAAAAGAGGCAGAGGCAGCAGCCATCGCACAGGCAGCACCTGCACAGGCAGAAGAGAACCTTGCAGATGACGGAGAGCTGGTAGCTGTTATTGCAGCAGCCATCGCAGCAGCAGAAGGAACTACAACAGATGGCTTCGTAGTTCGTTCCATCCGTAAAGTAAAAAGAAATAGAAGATAATTGTCATTTATTTAGGAGGATTTTAAAATGAAAAGCTATACAATTACAGTAAATGGTACAGCATATGAAGTAACTGTTGAAGAAACAGGAAGCGTATCCGCTCCTGCAGCAGCTCCAAAAGCAGCACCTAAGGCTGCACCTGCAGCAGCTCCGAAAGCAGCAGCTCCTGCAGCAGGTGTCGGCGCAGTAAAAGTAACTGCTTCCGTACCTGGCAAAGTTGTCAAAGTAGCAGCAAGTGTTGGACAGGCAGTAAAAGCCGGAGACAGCGTAGTTATTCTTGAATCCATGAAAATGGAAATCCCTGTAGTAGCTCCTCAGGACGGTACTATCGCAAGCATTGATGTTGCAGAAGGTGCCTCTGTAGAAAACGGAGATACTTTAGCAACAATGAACTAAGACGGGAGGTAGTCAAATGTCTTATGTAACAGAAACATTGTCCAACCTGATTCACCAGACAGCATTCTTCAATCTGACATGGGGCAATTACCTGATGATCGCAGTAGCCTGCGTATTCCTTTATCTTGCTATCAAGAAAGGATTTGAGCCGCTTCTGCTTGTTCCTATCGCATTCGGTATGCTGCTTGTAAATATCTATCCGGACATTATGGCAAACCCGGAAGATATGTCCAATGGTGTAGGTGGACTTCTTCATTATTTCTACATCCTTGATGAGTGGAGTATCTTACCATCCCTGATCTTCATGGGTGTAGGTGCCATGACAGACTTCGGTCCGCTGATTGCAAACCCGATCAGCTTCCTGATGGGTGCTGCGGCACAGCTTGGTATCTATGCAGCTTACTTCCTTGCAATCTTCCTTGGATTCAACGGAAAAGCAGCAGCAGCTATCTCCATCATCGGTGGTGCTGACGGCCCGACTTCCATTTTCCTTGCAGGTAAACTTGGACAGTCTGCACTGATGGGACCGATCGCAGTGGCAGCATATTCCTATATGTCACTGGTTCCGATCATCCAGCCGCCTATCATGAAACTCTGCACAACAGAGAAAGAACGTAAGATCAAAATGGATCAGCTTCGCCCGGTTTCCAAACTGGAGAAGATCCTGTTCCCGATCGTTATCACAATCGTTGTCTGCCTGATTTTGCCTACAACAGCTCCGCTGGTTGGTATGCTCATGCTTGGTAACCTGTTCAGAGAGTGCGGTGTTGTAAAACAGCTGACAGAAACAGCTTCCAATGCCCTGATGTATATCGTAGTTATCCTTCTGGGTACATCCGTAGGTGCTTCCACAAGTGCAGAAGCATTCTTAAACGCAGATACTCTGAAGATCGTAGTTTTAGGTCTTGTTGCATTCGCAATCGGTACATTCGGCGGATGTATGCTTGGTAAACTGCTCTGCAAACTGACTCATGGAAGGATCAACCCGCTGATCGGTTCCGCAGGTGTATCCGCAGTACCTATGGCAGCCCGTGTATCCCAGAAAGTGGGTGCAGAGGCAGATCCTACAAACTTCCTTCTGATGCACGCAATGGGTCCGAACGTTGCCGGTGTTATCGGTACAGCCGTAGCAGCTGGAACATTCATGGCTATTTTCGGTGTATAATTGAATGAAATGAGTTCCCTGCTTTTATTGCGGATGCAATAAGCAGTGGAACAGCTATTCGATATAGAGCCACAGGGTATGACAACTGTCTGAACCCTGAAGTAATATTGGCTGAGTTATTGAGAACAAAATGATCAGTAACGAACAAACTATAAAGGAGATATAATAATGGCAGAATTAGAGAAAAAACCTGTTAAAATTGTGGAAACCATTCTCCGTGATGCTCATCAGTCCCAGATCGCAACACGTATGACCACAGAACAGATGCTTCCGATCGTAGATAAACTTGATAAAGTCGGCTATCACGCAGTAGAGTGCTGGGGTGGTGCAACATTCGATGCATCCCTTCGTTTCCTCCACGAAGATCCATGGGAAAGACTTCGTAAATTACGTGACGGCTTCAAAAACACAAAACTTCAGATGCTTTTCCGTGGACAGAACATCCTTGGATACCGTCCATATGCAGATGACGTTGTAGAATACTTCGTACAGAAATCTGCTGCAAACGGAATCGACATCATCCGTATTTTTGACTGTCTCAATGACCTTCGTAACCTTCAGACAGCAGTAAGCGCTGCAAACAAAGAGAAGGCTCATGCACAGGTAGCTCTTTCCTATACATTAGGAGATGCTTACACAATGGAATACTGGACAGACATTGCAAAACGTATTGAAGATATGGGCGCTGATTCCATCTGTATCAAAGATATGGCAGGTCTTCTCCTTCCAAACAAAGCTACAGAGCTTGTAACAGCATTAAAAGAAACAGTTAAGATCCCGATCGACCTTCATACACATTACACCTCAGGTGTAGCTTCCATGACTTACTTAAAAGCAGTAGAAGCAGGTGTGGATATCATCGATACAGCAATGTCTCCATTTGCACTGGGAACATCCCAGCCTGCAACAGAGGTTATGGTTGAGACATTCAAAGATACACCATACGACACAGGATTTGATCAGAAACTTCTCTCCGAGATTGCTGACTACTTCCGTCCGATCCGTGACGAAGCTCTTGACAGCGGACTGCTCAATCCGAAGAACCTTGGTGTTAACATCAAGACTTTACTGTACCAGGTACCGGGCGGTATGCTCTCCAACCTGACTTCCCAGCTGAAAGAACAGCACGCAGAAGACAAATTCTACGATGTTCTCGAGGAAGTTCCGCGTGTACGTAAAGACCTTGGTGAACCGCCACTTGTTACTCCGTCTTCCCAGATCGTTGGTACACAGGCTGTATTCAACGTACTCATGGGCGAGAGATACAAAATGGTTACAAAAGAAACAAAAGATATCCTGTTAGGAAAATACGGCGCAACTGTAAAACCGTTTAATCCGGAAGTACAGAAGAAGTGCATCGGCGATGAGAAACCGATCACCTGCCGTCCTGCAGACCTTCTTGACAACGAGCTTGAGAAACTTGAGAGCGAAATGGCTCAGTACAAGGAACAGGATGAGGACGTATTAACATACGCACTGTTCCCACAGGTAGCTATGGATTTCTTCAAATACCGTCAGGCTCAGAAAACAAAAGTTGACGAGAAAGCAGCTGACAAAAAGAACGGAGCATATCCTGTATAATTGATCAGTAATTAAATATGTTCAAACGAAAAAAGGAGCTTGCGTAAGCAGGCTCCTTTGCGTTATTATGAAAGAATATGATACCCGGGAATATAATGTGCCAATGGGTATATGATGCCAGTGGTACATATCTATATTGATCGTAGCGAAGCGGAGACGTGGAACCATGATGAAATAGACAATCTGCAGGGTAAAATAAATACAGGAGAATATTCCATGAGCAAAGTTATAATAATCGGCGGCGGAGCCGCCGGAATGATGGCAGGGGTTTTTGCAGCCCGTAACCATCATGAAGTTCATATATTAGAGAAGAACGAGAAACTGGGAAAGAAAGTCTTCATCACAGGAAAAGGCAGATGCAATGTGACAAATGCCTGCGACACAGAAGAACTCTTTCCTGCAATGATGAGCAATCCCAAGTTCCTCTACAGCAGTTTCTATTCATTTACCCCTCAGGATGTAATGGAGTTCTTTGAGAAAGCAGGTGTCCCTCTGAAGGTAGAGCGTGGAAACAGAGTATTCCCACAGTCTGACCATTCTTCAGACATCATCCGCGCTCTGGAGCGTGAGCTGAAGAAAGCAGGAGCAAAGATTCATCTTCATACTGATGTGCAGGAAATCGTAAAGAAACCTGTAACAGATTCGGCAAATACCCTGGAATCAGAAGCTACATTAACAGAATCAGGATCTGATGCAGGAAAAGGTAGAAAAGGAAAAAAATCACCTGACATACCGCAGGAGAAGATCACAGGAGTCATCCTTACAGACGGAACCTTCATGGAAGGCGATGCAGTCATCGTGGCAACCGGCGGATTCTCTTATCAGAGTACCGGTTCCACAGGTGACGGATACCGCTTCGCAAGAGAACTGGGACTGAAAGTCACGGACATTGCTCCCTCCCTTGTGCCATTAAAGACCAAAGAAGACTATATCCCTAAGCTTCAGGGACTTTCCCTTAAGAATACAGGACTTACCATAAAGAATGGAAAGAAAGTACTTTACGAGGATTTCGGAGAGATGATGTTCACTCATTTCGGAATCACAGGTCCCATGATCCTCTCCGCCAGTGCCCACATCGGTGCAAAACTGGCGAAAGCACCAAACGGCGAACTGTCCGCATATCTGGATCTGAAGCCTGCACTCACCAGAGAACAACTGGATGCCAGGATCCTGCGTGAATTTGAAGCAGGACCAAACAAACAGTTCAAGAATGTGATTGGCGTACTTTTCCCGTCATCTCTGACTCCGGTAATGCTGGAATTGGGTGGAATCCCCGCAGAGAAGAAAATCCACGACATCTCCAGAGAAGAACGCCAGCACTTCATTGACCTTATCAAAGCCTTCCCCTTCACAATCACAGGAATGGGTGAGTTTAAAGAAGCCATCATCACCAGAGGCGGCGTCTCTGTCAAAGAGATCAACCCCGGAACAATGGAATCAAAGAAAATCTCAGGTCTTTACTTCGCAGGCGAGGTACTGGATCTGGATGCAGTGACAGGTGGATATAACTTACAGATTGCCTGGTCTACCGCATATCTGGCGGCGCAGGCCATACAGTAAGCAAATTATATCTATGATATGATTCGACTATACGTTATTAAATAATAGAAACAGGAGGAACCACGAAAATGGGATGTAACATAGCCATCGACGGACCTGCAGGAGCAGGAAAGAGCACCATCGCAAAGAAAGTAGCGAAAGAATTATCATTTATCTATGTAGATACAGGAGCCATGTACAGGACAATGGCTTTATATCTTCTGAACCATGGCGTAAACGGAGAAAATCAGGAAGAGATCGAAGCCGTATGTTCCGGCGCTGACATCTCCATCGAATACAAAAACGGAGAACAGATTGTTATCCTCAACGGAGAGAACGTAAATGCTATGATCCGTACTGAACAGGTAGGAAACATGGCATCCAAAAGCTCCGCAAACCCGAAAGTCAGAGCCCACCTTCTGAAACTTCAGAGAACTCTGGCAGAGAAAAACGACGTAGTCATGGATGGCAGAGATATCGGCACAACCATCCTTCCAAATGCAGAAGTAAAAATCTACCTCACAGCAAGCGCAGACACCAGAGCAAAAAGAAGAGCACTGGAATATGAACAGAAGGGAGAATCCTTCGACCTGGACCAGATCCGAAAAGACATCATCGAGCGCGACGAACGCGACATGAACCGCGAAATCTCCCCTCTGAAACAGGCAGAGGACGCAGTGCTCGTAGATTCCTCGGAAATGGGAATTGATGATGTTGTAAATGCGATTCTTAATGTATATAAGGAAAAAGTGCAGAAATAATTTAAGAAGGATTATTTTATGAAAGTAAAAGTAGCAGAAACAGCAGGCTTCTGCTTCGGCGTCAAACGTGCAGTGAACAAAGTCTACGAACTCATAGACACAGAACAGAAACCTATTTTCACCCTGGGCCCGATCATCCACAACGAAGGCGTAGTAGCGGATCTGGAAGCTCGTGGCGTCCATGTTATCGTAGAAGCAGACCTGGATTCCCCGGATGACACCCTGCAAAACGGAACAGTAGTCATCCGTTCCCACGGTGTAGGCAAATCCATTTACGATAAACTGAAAGAAAAAAACATCTCTTACGTAGATGTCACCTGTCCCTTCGTCCTGAAGATCCACCGCATCGTGGAAAAAGAAAGCCTTGCAGGAAACCACATCATCATCATCGGCGACAAAGACCACCCCGAAGTACAGGGCATCTGCGGCTGGTGTCAGGGACCGTACACAGTGATCAAAAACCAGGAAGAAGCCGAAGCATTTGTACCCCCAAAAGGAAAAAAAATAAGCATCGTGTCCCAGACGACATTTAATTACAACAAATTTAAAGATTTAGTTGAAATTCTTTGCAAAAAGAGGTATGATAATAATGTTTTAAATATTCTCAATATTTTAAACACTATTTGTAATGCTACCGAAGAACGGCAGAGAGAAGCAAAAAACATAGCCGGAGAGGTAGACACTATGTTGGTCGTAGGTGGTCGGCATAGTTCCAATACTCAAAAGCTGTTTGAAATATGTAAAAAGGAATGTGGAAATACTTACTATATACAAACACCTGTAGACTTGGATTCTGAAATGTTCCAATGCAGTAGTTATGTAGGTATTACAGCAGGGGCTTCCACCCCAAACAAAATTATTGAGGAGGTTCAAGAACATGTCAGAATTAAGTTTTGAACAAATGCTGGAAGATTCCGTAAAGACTATCAGAAATGGAGAGATTGTACAGGGTACTGTCATCGATGTAAAAGAAGATGAGATTATTCTGAATATCGGTTATAAAGCAGACGGTATTATCACAAAGAACGAATACTCTAACGATGCAAGCCTTGTACTCACAGATGCTGTTCACGTTGGAGACACAATGGAAGCAAAAGTTCTCAAAGTAAACGATGGAGAAGGTCAGGTTACTCTTACTTACAAGAGACTGGCAGCAGAGAAAGGCAACAAACGTCTTGAAGAAGCATTTGAGAATCAGGAAGTATTAAAAGCTCCTGTAACTCAGGTACTTGACGGCGGACTTTGTGTAAACGTAGACGAAGCAAGAGTATTTATTCCTGCAAGCCTGGTTTCCGACACATATGAGAAAGACCTTTCCAAATATGCAGATCAGGAGATCGAATTCGTTATCACAGAATTCAACCCGAGAAGACGCCGCATCATCGGTAACCGTAAGCAGCTTCTTCTTGCTGAGAAAGCAGAGAAACAGAAAGAATTAATGGAGAAGATCCATGTTGGTGACACAGTTGAAGGAACAGTTAAGAACGTTACAGATTTCGGTGCATTCATCGATCTGGGCGGAGCAGACGGACTTCTTCACATCTCCGAAATGTCCTGGGGCAGAGTAGAGAACCCGAAGAAAGTATTCACTGTTGGCGATAAAGTTAAAGTTCTTATCAAAGAAATCAACGGAGAGAAGATTGCACTTTCCCTTAAATTCCCGGAAGCAAATCCATGGCTCACAGCAGCTGAGGACTTCGCTGTAGGAAACGTAGTAAAAGGTAAAGTTGCACGTATGACAGACTTTGGTGCATTCGTAGAGCTTGCACCTGGTGTAGATGCACTCCTTCACGTATCCCAGATTTCCAGAGAGCACGTTGCCAAACCTGCAGATGTACTGTCAATCGGACAGGAAATCGAAGCTAAGGTTGTTGACTTCAACGGAGAAGACAAGAAGATCAGCCTGAGCATGAAAGCTCTTGAGGCACCGGCTGAGGAAGCTGCAGAAGAATAATAACAGACAACAAAAATAGTTGTGTTGAATAACAGAGACTGCCGGATGGAAAGCTGCTTGCTGAATATCCGGCAGTTTTGTTGACAGAAGGGATAACAAGAATGCTCGAAGAAGGAATATTCGATATACATTGCCACATTGTGCCAGGAGTGGATGACGGAGCTGCGGATATTGAAGAAACAAGAAAATTATTGGAGATGGAATATAAGCAGGGAGTGAGAAACATTATTCTGACGCCTCATTTCCGTTTCCAGATGTTTGAGACACCTCTGGAAAAAGTACAGAGACAATTCCGTCTGGCAGAAGAGGCGGCAGCAGATATCAGCAAAGATCTGCATCTTTACCTCGGATGCGAATTTCATGCAAATATGGAGATACTTCCTATGCTTCGTGAGAAAAAAGTTTCTACCATGGCTGGTTCCAGGTATGTGCTGGTAGAATTCTCTCACAATTCAGAGGCACCCTATATCAGAGAACGCCTGTCAGCAATGCTTTCCGGCGGGTACAGACCCATTGTTGCACATATTGAACGATACGAAGCGACCCGTACAGATCTGGACTTTGTAGAAGAACTGACAGAGATGGGAGCTTATATGCAGATCAATGCAGACAGCATTGTGGGAAAAGACGGCTTTTTTACAAAACGCTACTGTCAGAAGCTGATGAAGAATGACCTGGTTCATTTTGTGGGTTCTGACTGCCATGACAGCAGTAAAAGAATTTCCAGAATCGGGGAAGCCTATAGCTATGTAATAAAGAAAATGGATACAGACTATGCGAAACAGCTTTTCATTCGAAATCCGCAAAAAATCATAGATCATAAATTTTAATGGATTTTGACCGAGTTAACTTTGTGGTCGGATTTTAAAGAATTTTAATGAATTTCAAAGAATAATGTCACTCGCAATTGACTTTTTATAAGTACTACGGTAAAATGTATACGGTTTATGTAAAACTGTAACTGTCTGCTGTAAAATAAATCAGCCGGATAATTACAAAAACTACAATGAAAAAGGGAAAAGGAAAATATCAGATGTTAGACAATTTGAACAGCAAATTTGAGAGCAGCAGGGTGCAGGCACTTGATGTCAATGACGATGAAGTTGAAATTGATTTACTGGAAATATTTCATGCACTCAGAAAGAAAATTCTGCTGGTACTGATGGTTGCTCTTATAGGTGGCTGCATCGGAGCTGCATGTACACAGTTCCTGATGACACCAATCTACAGTTCAACATCCAGTATGCTTGTTCTCTCAAAGGAAACCACGCTGACATCTCTGGCGGATCTGCAGTTAGGTGCCAGTCTGACAAGTGATTACACAGTACTGATCACAAGTACCCCTGTACTGGAACAGGTAGTTACAAATCTGAACCTGGATATGACAGCGGAGGATCTGAAAGAGGATGTAACGATTAATAATCCGACAGATACCCGTATCCTTGAGATCACTGTTGATAATCCGGATTCTACAATGGCTAAGAAGATCGTAGATGAGATTGCGAATGTTTCCTCATCCTATATCGGAGACAAGATGGAAGTTATTCCGCCTAAGATCATCGAAGTTGGTAAGATTGCTACAGAGAGAACTTCTCCAAGTGTAATGAAGAACTCAGTAATTGGCTTCTTACTCGGATTTCTTGCATGTGCGGCAATCGTAGTTGTATACGCTGTAATGGATGATACTATCAAGACAGAAGAAGATATTGAGAAATATCTCGGTGTTTCTGTACTTGCCAAGGTTCCTGACAGAAAAGACTACGTAAACATGAAGAACAAGAAACCAAAGAGCAATAAGAAGAACAAGAAGCGTCGCTAGAGTAATGGAGGAATCTGAGCAATGAAGAAACTCAATTTAACAGATAAAAGAAAACCGGACTATTTCTACAGCGAAGCGATTAAAACGCTGCGTACAAATATCCAGCTGTCCGGTCAGAGCATAAAGACAATTCTGGTTACAAGCTGTTTTCCGAATGAAGGTAAGAGTGATGTAGTACTCAGCCTTGCACAGGAGCTTGGAAGCATCGGTAAGAAAGTTCTTCTTCTGGATGCGGATATCAGAAAGACTGCTTATGCAGGACGACTGGGAGTAGAAGAAGAGGTCAAGGGACTTTCTCAGCTTCTCAGTGGGCAGGTAGGACTGCAGGATATTATCTATGAGACGAATTTCCCGAATATGGACATTATATTCGGAGGTCCGGCTGCACCAAACCCTTCAGGACTTCTCAGCGAGAACATTTTCAAGGTTTTTCTGAAAGAAGTCAGGGAATATTACAATTACATACTGATTGACACACCGCCGATCGGAACTGTAATCGATGCTGCGGTAATCGGCAGATGCTGTGATGGAGCGATCTTCCTGATCCAGCCAGGCAGCGTCAGATACAGAGATGCACAGAAGGCATTTGCACAGCTTGAGAGAAGCGGATGCCGTGTTCTGGGAGCTGTTATGAATAAGATAGACACCAGTGGCGACAAATATTACTCTTCTTACTACAAACATTATGGTGAATACTATCGCAGAAGCGATGATGAGTCCCAGAAATAATATCGCTGTCTGATAATCGTTCAGATGTGATATCATAACCATAATTAACAGTAAAGGAAAATTGGGAAAAGTGAGCAGAAATAAGAAGAGAAAAGGGAAAAAGACAAATATTTTGCTGGGTTTTATCTGTATTATCCTGGTGGGGGTTCTTGGCACTATTCTTGTGATGAGCTATAATACAGAGCAGGAAGAAGCCAAACGTCTGACAGAACTTGCAGGTAACCAGCAGAGCGGAATCGAAGATTATGAAGCAGTAAAGGAACACGCTGCACAGTTAGAGAAGGCATCCTCCGAAGATGAGAATACAGAAGATGCCGATAACAGTGAGACAAAGAAGAGCAAGAAGAAAGAAGACACAGCCGGGGAAGAGGATGCAGAGGAGACCGCACAGGCAGAAGATACTGCTGAAGCGGAAACACCGAGAACAATTTCCGGTATCGCATGCTGGGGAGATGATCTGATCAATGGTGAGGAATCCAACACCTATTCCTACATGGCAGTGCTTCAGAAACTTCTGACAGACAACGGATATAACCTGACAGTGATCAACAAGACCCTTCAGGGCGGCGGCACACTTTCCATGATGAAGATGGCCGGTGTAAGTGATGAAACTCTTCAGGGATATATTGCGAAACATCAGCAGGCCGCAAATGGTGCGCAGCTGAATGTAACAGAGACAGGAATCCGTGATCTTACAGAAGAACAGACTACCAGAAATGATATGGACTGTGTACCTGTCATCTTCATGGGATACTATGGCGGATGGAATCATGATCCTGCAGAGCTTGCTGAGCAGCAGGAACAGATTTTAAATACATTCCAGAACAAAGACCAGTTCATTGTTGTAGGAACACGCCCTATGGATGGAAGCGTGACTTCTGAAGCACTCGATCAGGTGCTCAGCGAGAAGTGGGGCGAACATTATATCAGTCTTGCAAATGTGACACAGCAGCTGTCTGCTACTTATGAAGCACAGCAGGCTATGGCAGAGGCAGTGTTTCAGAAATTGCAGGAGCTTGGCTATATCAGCCAGAGCTGAATAAACGATTGAAGGAATGAAAATGAAAAAAACAGCAAAAGAAGCTGCGAGACAACGAAAGATTTATATGATTCTGATAATTATCCTGATCATAGTTCTTACAGTTTTGGGCGGCGGGTATTATTTTATGATGCAGACAAAAGCAGCATCCCAAAAGACAAGCGGCAAGAACAGTGATGACCAGAGTCGGACGAGCCAGACATCAGGCAGTGACACGGTGGAATATAAGGGCGGGACATATAGATATAACGATCATCTCAGCAACTACTTATTTCTAGGAATTGATACAAGAAATTCGGTAGATACCTATCAGACACAGGAAGATGCCGGTCAGGCAGATGCGATTTTTGTGGTTTCCATGGACAGGGCAACAGAAGAAATTAAGGTGCTCTTTATTCCAAGAGATTCTATGACGGAGATTGAAGTTTTCAATCCATCCGGTAAAAGTCTCGGAGAGTCAACAGACCACATCAATATACAGTACGCATTTGGTGATGGCAAGCAAAAAAGCTGTGAACTGATGAAGACAGCAGTATCCAATCTGTTGGACGGACTGCCGATTCAGGGATATTGCTCCATGAATATGGATGGTATTCCGGTGATTACGGACTTTGTAGGTGGAGTTCAGATCACAGTGCCTGACAACAGCCTTGAGGATACATATCCGGAATTTAAAGAAGGCGCTGTTGTTAATATTACAGGTGAAAACGCAGAAAAGTTTGTACGATATCGAGACACTGACAAGACCCAGAGTGCTCTGGTCCGTCAGGAGAGACAGAAAACCTATCTCCAGGCATTAATTCAGAAAGCCCAGGAGAAGGCAGGAGAGGATGCCGGATTTGTGACAGACCTCTACGACAGTATTAAGAGCTATACAGTTACAAGCATGGGAAATGACATATTTGCGAAACTCCTTGCAGCATCAGGAAACGGTATCACTGATACAGAGACGGTACCGGGTGAGGGAACGCAAGGTAAGAACTTTGATGAGTATCATGTAGATAAAGATGCTCTGTCAGACTTGATTATTTCCATGTTTTATGAGAAAATTTAGTAGAACTGTATAGAATCACTATTACTGTTATTATTACTCAGAGATAATTCGTACAGACTTCCTGTACGATTATCAATATAAAAATAATCCAAAAGGAGAGGTGCATTATGAAACTTGCAAAGAAATTCATGACACTTGCTTTAGCAACTGCCCTTGGAGTAGGATGTGCTACTGTAGGTGTCAGTGCAGCAGGAAGCCGCACAAGCGCAATTACAGTATCTGCTGAACAGTCTACAATCTATGAAGTTGTTCAGAAGATCGAAGAAGCAGAAGGCTTTGCAGATCTGCAGGCAGAACTGCCGGCAGTAGCTGACGCTTTCAAACAGGTTAACGAAGGTAAAATGGAAGTAGCTGGTTTCGTTGACGTTCTGAAAACTCTTGCAGAAGAGACAACAGACGAAGAAGTAAAAGCTGCTATCGAAGAACTCGTTGAGAAACTCGACGGAAAAGATTTCGTTACAGGTTTTGATGAATTCAAAGTACTTGATGCAGACAAAGCAGAGAAGAATGCTGATGGTAAATACGAAGTTGAGATCTCTGTTCCAAGCATCACAGATACTATGGAGAACATCCAGCTTGTAGCTTACAGCAAAGAAGATGCAAAGAAATGGCAGATCGTTGATCCGATCAGCGTTGACAAAGAGAACAAAACTCTTGAAGTTGCATTAGATGATGGTGCTTTCTTCACTGTTGTTGCAGACGCTGAATAACTATTCGGTAATTCAGAAATAAAATGCAGCCGCCAGAAATGGCGGCTTTTTTTTAGTATTATTTTTTTAATATTTCATAAATTTATTTTATAATGAGTAAA